>Ga0255752_10002405_pt1 | contig 20519 bp, 33 predicted proteins | sample 011ome_25_FD_179952 | JGI IMG/M metagenome (GOLD analysis project Ga0255752, IMG submission 179952) | Coastal salt marsh microbial communities from the Groves Creek Marsh, Skidaway Island, Georgia - 011512CT metaG (version 2) | ecosystem: Environmental > Aquatic > Marine > Intertidal zone >... | reverse complement strand
CCCTACGTGACTCTTCCTCTGCTAGTTCAACCTTTTTCTGCATCTCTTCTATTCTAGCACGATATTCCATTTCAACACCTAGTCCACCATTAAAGTAAGCACCTGCTAGTAATAAAATAAAACCAATAACTCTTAAAGGAAAGTTGTATTGTTTTACAAAAGGTGTATATTTAAAAATGTGTCCAGCAAAGAACATAACAGCACCTACAATTAAAATCATAAGTGCGGCAAACTCTAGCCAGCTAGTGGGTATTAGTTGTATAAACCAAAGACTCATTACGGATTAATCCCATTTGAATAAACTGTTTTGCCATCAATCTTAGCGGCTGTCAGTGCTTTGTTTCTGTTACTACCATCTTTCTTGTAAGTAACATGCACCCAACCTGAACTTGGCTGACCTGGTGTGTAGAATTCTAAAATAACTTGATCAAACTCTAGATTATCAACAATCCACTGTGCTAGGTCACCGTTAGCAACACCTGGAACTTCAATGTCAGCGGCCTCACCGTGACAGTGTTGGCTTGTTTTACTACCACGCACTGCTTCGTTTAGCTCTGGGCAACGATAGCCTGAATTAATAACTGTAGGACCAAAGTGATCACGTACTTTTTGTACTACGTTTTCAAATAATGCTTTTGCGTTCTCTAGGTGTTCACCTTCTGGAGTATTATCAATGCCTAGTCTATTTGCTGTGTCAGACTTAATAAACTCAGCCATTGTAAAGTTTTCTGATAGTTTCATGATACTTTCCTATATTAAGTTATATACGTATTTATTACTTTTGTTGTAATGGGTCGTATTCTTTTAACCATAATTCTGCCGCGGCTTTGTGTGCCTCTTCTAAAGGATGTAAATTTTCACTTATTTCAAAGTTGTTTAGTTGGCTCCAGGTTAAAAAAGTACATTCATATGGAAAACGTAGAATAGTATCTCTAATGTCGTTTTGTAGTCTAGCAACGTATGTTGGTGGATTATGTGTACATTCTAATAACAGTTCATCCATAATATGACTAACATAGTTAATGCCATGTTTTTCTAAATACAAATGAGTTGAGTTGATTACATTTAGACTTTGCCATTGATCCATTAATTGACTCTGAAAGTTTCGATAATAGTTATCGCTCAATGGATTATCCTCGGTACCTGTAGGCCTAACACTATCCCATTCGCTAGTTGTTATGTTATAAAAGTCCCAGCGATCAATCCAGGTCCAGTTAATAATACAAAGACTATCCGGAGTAGCATACTTCATTACCTGTTGAGCAATATGGTTATTACCAATTCCCGGTATAGCATGGCAGTTATATTCTAATCTTAATTCTTTTGCAATAAGAGCAGGCCAGGTTGTTTTACTCGGAATAACTTTACTGTCTGGCGGGCAATCTTTTAATTCACTTCCGTAGATAAAACTATCACCAAATGATTTAATTTTACTTACTTTCATACTGCCTTATTAATTTAACTAATTCATCAACATCATAGTCCCAAGAGTCTACGGTTAATTGTACATAGTCTGGCTTTTCAAATACTCGATTAGTATCTTCAAATCTACCTTGATCTATTGTGTCCATCCAAATAATAAAGTCTGAACGAAACGCCTGTCTTGTTTCCTCAGTAGGACATACAAAGTCTGCTATAACATATCTGTCAGCACGTAGGACTATATCACATAGTCTACCCATTCTAGTTGCTTGTTCAATACGATCAGCATCTGTAAAACCTAGATCACGATTAATATGATTACGCACTTCGTCTGCATTAAACCAGACGCATTTAAGTTTTTTCTGAAGTTGCTCTGCCAGAGTGGTTTTACCTGCTCCGGGTAATCCCATAATTAAGATTTTCATGTTCTACCTAACTTGTTTACTACTAAAGGAATGTGGTCAAAGAAAACATTATCTTTAGCTGTTGGACACATACGACATAATTTCATATGTGGTTTGCCATGATTATCTGCCCAGGCTTTTAATGTTTGATCACTGGCAGTTCTTATATCAATACCTTGATTAACATAAGGAGCCCAATCTGGGTCATCATGTTGATTGTGATCTGTTAGCATTCTATCTAACATACCTACTGTTGAGCACTTGTGTATCTTGCCTTCATAGAACAAAGGACAGATCTGTTGATTACATATTTCAAATGCTTCAACAGGATCGTTATCGTATGGTTTGTTGTTGCCATACTTGCCTTTGAGAATACGCATAAATGTATCTACGTTTTCTGTTCTAAAATCAATCACATGTTTTTGATTAAACCAGTAACCATCTTCTTGTAGTTCCCAATCAAACCTATCTAATACTAATTGTTTTGCTTCTTCGTAGTACTTTGCACCAGGAATATGATTAGTCATTTTAAGATAAATCATACCGTACTTTTCCATAGCGTCTAAAAACCAGTCTGCATTTTCAGCAAACATCTGACCATTAGTTAATACCATAAGTGTAACATAAGGAAACTCTTCTTTAAAGTTTATAACCCAATCTTTAAACTTATTGTGCATAAATGGTTCACCACCAATAAAGCCATAACAGCCTACACGAAAGCGATTAAACAATACTTTTAGATCTTCAAAGTGTTCTTCCCATGACACATTACCCCCACTCATACCATAGTCTGAATAGTTAGTACAACCTTCACAGGCTAAAGTACAACCATGTGTTACCATAGTTTCTATATAGGGAAGTTCAGGGAGATGTTCTGTTGCTGAAAAGTATTCATCTACATCAGCAAAGTGTTTTTGTGATTTATATTCCATGACACTATTTATAAGGTTAAATATTTGTATGCGAATTTTAATAACAGGCGACAGTTGGAGTCAAGGTGAATGGGATGGTCTTAATGTTGATTATCGTGTCACGCACAAAGGTATTGAACAATATCTATTAGATGACGGATATGATGTTGTTAATGTAGGTCAAGGCGGATATAATAATGTAGAATCATTCAACGCTATCAAAGGTGAGTTTGATCATTTAATTTTCTTTTGGTCTGATCCATTAAGACAAGCAACTTGGGAAGAATTAAATTCTAAAAATCCTCTTCAAGTAATTGAAGAACATACTGACTACTATATGGAACAACTTGATAGTTTTCCATCAGTGACACTAATTGGTGGATGTGCAAAAATCAAGTACTACAATTACGTACCTAATATAAAATATGTTATTCCTAGCATGAGCGAATTAATAGTTCCGGAGTTTGAAGACACTCCATATATGACCAGTCACGAGTGGGAAGATATTTGGAAAAATATCAAAAACCCTAGTACACAATGGAAACAAGAAATACTTGATATAAATGATCAAACTGACAAAAAGTATAAGTTATGGCAAGAAAGAAAAGACTATTTTTGGCCTGATGGTTATCACCCTAATAGACAGGGTATAAGAATTGTTTATGATCACTTGTTAAGTTTATGGAGTATGTCCTGAACTATTTCTCTAGATTTTGTGTGCATTTTAGTATACATTGTTTTTAAGTGAGCTCTATTTTTCATTCCTCGACTGTATAAACTTTTCTTAAGATGTATTAATGCCAATGAACTATACTTGTTAAACTTATTAACATTATTGATAAATTTACAGAATCTAGCATAGAGTTCCCATTCCTGATCAAAACTATTATCAAACACATCATCAAACATATCAAATCCCAGATCTTTAAGATATTGATGTGTTCCTTCAGCGCCAAGTAATAGAATAGGATGTCCTAGAGCTAGAGCTCTTATAGTTTTTTCGCTGATATTAACTAGTTCATTACCTATATCAGTTTCGATAATAACACTGCAAAAACTAGAGTCAAATAAGTGTTGATCAGCAGACCAAGTTGGATCATCGTCTGTGTTAAACTCACCAGACTTGTAAGTTTCTAATAGCGAGTCATTGTCTAGTTCAAGAAACTTGTCTGGCCAAGGTCCTTCTAGTTCTGGCATAAATCTAGGAATAAAATCCTCATCAGCCCATTTTCTATTGGCTTTCCAAGTTGGCTCATGGAACAGTGTACCATAGTTGTCGTCTTCACAGAGATAACTAAAATAACTTTTATCAAGTAACCCATCTTGCCAAAACTTTTTGTACATTACTTGACGCCATGGATCACCACGCTTGTTTAAACTAAGAAAAAGTTTATCAATAGACTTTGGTCTTACTGGTGTCATAGACTTGTATAAAGGCCAATATATTGCATGATACTCAGGATAGAAGTAATAGTGAATGTTCTCTGAGAGGTTTAACTTGTTAACGCTGATAACAAATATTCGAACACGGTCTTTGTATTCATCTGCTAGTTGATTTAACTTTACAATTTGATCTAAATGTTGAAATCCAGATACTTGATCTTCACAATGACTGATTAAAGTCCAGTTAGAGTCCGATGATTCTAATTTAGATTTAATACTATCGAGACTACCAAAAAATTCTTCTTCAGGCAACACAATAGTCGTTTTATCTGTTAGTGCATGTATTTTTTTAAATTGATCAAGACTACGTAGTTGCATTACAGCCCTCGATCTTTTTTAGGTTGTATACCGTTCCATACTTGTTCATCAAGCCAATGTTCTTCAACATAGTTGACATATTTTTTATTAGGTCCTTCTTCGATAAACTTCATTATGTCAGGATTAGCATAGTCTATAGGAAAGTCTAGTATTTTACTTAACCATTTTAGGTAGCGATCTTTGTATAGGAAAAATGCTTCATGATCTAGATAATGCACATCACCTAGCTGATCAAAATAGTCTACTGCTATAGGCAGTGTTGTTTCTTTTCTAACACGTTCTTGTTGTAGAGCATTTACGTATTGATCACGAACTATAACGCATATTTGAACATCTACACCTAGTGAACGTGCTTTAGACGCCATAGCGTCAATCTTAGGCACCTGTTTAACGCCATCATATACAAAAGGAACTGAAACATTTGCTAACCAATAATCGGCACCTTCAAATGCCTCTAGAGTTAGTTTATCAGGATTGACCCAGTATTCAGCAAATGGCTCTAGGTCACTGGGTATCCAATATTCATCTAATAGATCTTTCCACCCACCTACATCTGAGTGTAGACTCAGTATTCTACTAAACAAGTGATTGCCTGAACCCTGTGGTCCTGTTATGATTAATAATTTCTTCATGGACGTTGCTTAAATACTTTACCTGTTTTATTGCCGGTGTCTAGTTCATTTTTATCAACACTGTGTACATACTTTGAATTAGCATCATCTTCTAGTAACCAACTAACATTTGAGTCAACAGGTATGTTAACATCTAGACTTTTAACATATTCATCTTTGTACAAGTATAACAATTCGTAACTTAAAAATACAGCATCCTTGGGCATCTGTTTTAAAAATAAAGGCAGTGTAGGTTCTGTTCTTATTCTTGTTTGTTGTTCACGCAGTATGTTTTGATCTCTACCCACAACAGCAAACTTAACGTTAACTCCCAGTCTTCTAAGTTTACTACTAAATGCCGCTAAGTTTGGTTCCCACATTGGGTTATCACTGTTACCGGGTATGCCTAATGGAACTGAGATTGATGTAAAATAATAATCACTCTGTGTCCAATCAAATTCTTCTAATAATTCTGGATTGCGCCAACACTCAGCAAATGGCTCATTAAATCTATGTGGTTCCCAATAGTTTTCTAATAGAGTTTTCCATCCGTAGACATCAGGATGTTTACTAAACACTTTAGACCATAAATGATTACCTGCTCCTTGCGGTCCGGTGAGTATCAGTATTTCCTTACTCATGTAAAAACTCCATTAAGTCTGAAGGTAGTACAGGTTTAACCATTCGTTCTGGATGCCAAACTAGTCCCCAGATGCTTTTATCCTTATGCTTAAATCCTTCTACGTTATCTTGCATATCCCAGGCAATGGGCTCTAGTTCTTCTGCTAGTGTTTCTATGCTTGTTGAATGATAACTAGCAACGTATGGCTCTCGGTCTTCTAATTTAATTTTATGATTAATACCTCTGTGTCCACGTATCGTTCCGTTAGTGCCACCAAAATATTTGTTTAGGAAAAATGCTCCGTGGCATACACCTATTATAGGTTTATTTTCTGCTAAGAATAAATTAATAGCAAAATTTTCAACACGATCTCTGTTAGGAGTAGATTCACCACCTGGTAGTAGCAAACAGTCAACACCTGCGTAGTCAAAGTCTTTGACATTAGGAACAAATCGCAAAGTGTGTTTATTTAAGAATCCAAACCAATCTTGACTAGTACAGTCGTAAGGCCATCCTTTGATATTAAGTTCTCTCTGTGTAAGTGCTATGATCATAAAAAAAGGCCAATTACATTATATAGTAATTAGCCTTTTAGTTTGTTGCTAGGTTAAAAAATTAGATTTCTAAACCGTATGCGTTTTTAACTAACTCTTTTGCTTCTGCAACTGGAGTTGTGTTAGCCGCTGAAATACGGAATAAGTCACAACGGATTTCGTGTGCTAATTCTTCAGCACGTGCTTGAGTTTCTGCGTCACCACAGATTTTCTCTAATTTAGCACGACCAATTTTAGAATGGAAGCCTTCGTCTTTAGCAATTTTAGCATAACGATTTGAGATGAATGAGTCTTCGATAACGTTTGACATTTCTTCCCAAACTACTTCAGCACGACCTTCAGCAATAAACTGATATAAAGCTAATGCTAGTTCGTCATTTGATGCTTCAAATTTTTCTAAAAGTGATGCACCTTTTGCTGTTGGGTTAGCCGCTTCGTGAGCGATTGCTTTAGCAACGTCTACTTTTTTACCTGAAATGTGTTCAATAACTTCTTTAACCATTTCAAAGTGTAGTGCTTCGTCCATTGCTTGTTTAGATAATAAACGTAATTCTGTTGTGTCAGTATCCATTGGAAGTGTAGCCACTTTCTCTGCGATAGCAACCATGTTCATTCTTTCGTTTACCATACGACCAGTGAAGTGCTCAATAAGCTCTTCTTGGCTTGGCTGATTAGCAAAGTATGTATTAACTTGCATTCTTGATGCTTCGAATAATGCCTTGTTGTCAGCGCCTAATTTTTTAACAAAATCTTTTGCTGTTGTCATTTTAAATATTTCCTCTTAACGTTAAGTTTTAATCAATGTGACCAATACATCCGGATGTACGACTGGCACATCAATCCTATAACCGAAATTTTCAGTTATCCAGTCGGGAGTAAAGAACTCCCACCTGCACTTATTTAGCATAGAAAATTCCAATAATAACGCATTATATCTCGTTATCTCAGCCATTATATTAGCAGAAGTTTTATACTCTGAATAATTAGGATATGCTATATTAAATCCTCCTGCTTCGTGCCACCAACCGTGTGCTATATGATCAGGCCTATAGACTAACATCTTCCAATCATCTTTAAAGTGTTGATTAAACTCAGGTTGGTCCCACCAGTCAGCCCATTCGTGACTTTTGACTATTTTACAACCTGCTGTTGGATCTTCCCAGGCTGAGTCTATAGCATCAGGTGTTAATTCTATTGGAATCATACCTCGACCAAAATAACTACCTTTGTGCCCAGAATAAGTGTTATGTGTATACTCCCGATCAGGATTACGATCAGTAGTATTCATTCCGGGTATTTGTTCAAGTATTTGTGCTATCCCAGACCAACGTGATCCCGGAACACCTGTAAAAAATATTCTATTGGGTAACATATAAGTAAATCAATCCAGGGATAATAATTAGTAATTGAGGTAAAAAGTTTAGCAGTATAGCTTTTTCCTTCCACTTAATGCCTACATAGGTCCATCCGCAGATAGCAATCATTTGTAGTATTGAATTCCAGGGTGTAATTCCTAGAGTATGGAACACCATTGCGATAAGTATAATACAAGCACTACAATATTTTACAACTATTACGGATTTATCATTATGCACGATCAACAATTCCTAAATGAATATTTTGGTAAAGTGTGGAAACCCACTACTGAACAATACTTATACTCCGGATTTGCTCTAGTGGATAAAATTGACCAAGACGAATGGGTACTCGATGTTGGCTGTGGATATAATGAGTTTAAAGGTAAAATTAAAAACTTAGTAGGCATTGATCCTGGGTGCGAACAAGCAGACATAGTTACTACTATTGAAGACTACAAGCCTGATAGATTGTTTGATGTAGCATTTTGTCTAGGTAGTTTAAACTTTGGACAAGGTGATATAGTGCCTAATCAGATTAGTAAAGTAGTTTCTTGTATGAAACCTAAGTCACGTATCTACTGGCGTGTTAATCCAGGCTTATATGATCATGATAGTAAACTATGTGAGAAGTGTGACTTTTATCCATGGGACTCTGAATTGTTAGATTTTTTCGCAGTACAACACGGATATAAATGTGTAACTATACAAGATGACTCAAACGGCAAGAACTATAGATTGTATGCTGAATGGGTTAGAGATTAGCGTCCAGCTCTTGCTTTAAGTTCTTTCATAGCACTATCGTTTTCGTAGATAGTTTTAGTTTTTAAACCAGCACGTGTACGTACCTCATTTAATCCTAGCTCTTTGTCTAAACGATATGCTTTTGGTGATGTTGGTACAACTCTTTCAAAGTTTTCTGTAGTAAACTCTGTTTCTTCTTTACCGTATCTAAATACCCAATCTTTAGGTTCTAGTTCGCAAAGTGTTGATAAGTCTTCCAACATTGTTGATAAGTTGTTGCCTATGTTTGAACGTCTTTTCATTTCTACATAGACTAAGAATTTGTTAGGTTTAATTTCACCTGGTGAGCGATCTGCGTCAAGAATAAATTCGTAACCTTTTTCAAACCAACCTACTAGATCTTTAGCGGCCTGTTCATCAGTTACATAAAAACTAGCAACACATACATCATCATCTTCGCCCATCTTACTAGCAAATTCATCAATGTGTATTGTTGGTTTGATCATGCCTTCTAGGCATTTATATTCTAATCCCATTATTCTTCTTCTTTATATTGTTCTAGATCCATATCCTGTTCATATGCTGAATCAAGATCACCCATGTCAATGTCTGTGTCTTCTAGTTCAAATGAACCTTGACGAATATCGTTAATTAGATATTTTGGCAGTTCTAATTCTACTAACCAAATTTTCTTTTTAAGTAGTTTTGGTTTTCTAGTACCTGGTCTGTAGTCATCTGGATCTTCTACTTTAACAGGAACTTCCATAGTAGTTTTCTTCCACTTACATTTACAACCAAATGGTAATAAACGTTGTGCCGCCTTAGGGTCTGGCATAAGCTCTTCTGGCCACATCCAAACACAAGAAACTGCGTAGCGTGAAATGTCTGGTCCTTCAACAAGTTCACCTAAACTCCAATTCTTAAACGCATACATATCCATTTCGTCTAATACACGTTCATAGTCTAGCAGTGTAGCAATTACACCTTCTGACATATAGATATTTTTAACTGTTTCAGGAACTTTCCAAAAGTCTAATTTATCGTCAATAGTTTTCATATAAACTATTTATCTAGATAATTGAGTTTGGTAGGATTTTAAAATTAACTGGGTAGTTTAAGATGTTTTTGCGTTAGCCAAGTATTTAGCTCTGGAGATTGAGTTTGAAGTGAGTATATTAAATTTATGGGTTACCCTGTAAATACTAGTGTCCGAAAGGACATCTTAATAAATGTCCGGAGGGCTATATAATGCACTATTCAAAGGAGATTATATTGTCAAAACCTAAACGTTCTCACAAACACAACAAGGCACAATTTGAAAACAACTCAATAAACTTCACTCATGAGCATAGAAAAAGAAACCTAGAACTCATACCAAAAACACAAAATCAGGAAAAGTATATACTAGACCTATTAGACCCTAGAAAGGAAATTGTAGTAGGGTATGGGCCAGCGGGTACAGGTAAAACCTATCTTGCGATGCAGGCCGCTGTTAAGGCTTTTCGAAATCATGAAGTTGAACGCATAATACTAACTAGACCAGCCGTAGGTGTAGAAGATGAAAAGCATGGCTTTCTACCAGGTACACTTGAACAGAAAATGGCTCCATGGGTTAGACCGTTGTTTGATGTCTTGAGGGAATACTACTCTGTTAAAGATATCACGCACATGATGGAAGAACAGATAATTGAAATTAGTCCACTAGCATTTATGCGTGGGCGTACATTTAAAAACAGTATTATCATCGCTGATGAGATGCAGAATGCGACTCCGGGTCAGATGAAAATGTTATTAACTAGAATAGGAGAAGGCAGTAAAATTGTGGTAACTGGCGATGTGGAACAAGCAGACAAATCAGGAAAAAATAATGGCTTGCTTGACTTACATCTAAGATTAACTCAGGGAGACGTTAATGGTATTAGTCTTTGTGAATTTACTGGCAAGGATATACAGAGACACCATATTATTACACACGTTCTAAATTTATACTCCGAGTCTTAACTAGACTCATTATCGGCGGAAGGGGATTCTGTGTTAGCAGAGTCCTCTTTTTTTGACCATCCTAATTCTAACTGTTCAATTACCTGTGGATATACTTGATGAAAATAGTTTCTCAATAAGTTCCAATCACGATCTATTGCTTCTGCTAGTCTTGCTTTAACTACTTTCTTTTCTTTAAAGTCGAGAATAACATTGGCTGTAATGTTAACTTTATTAGTTAAGTTACGCTCAAGTACCTGTACTTGTTCATCATACTGACCATCTGGTTTTTGAATATAGGTTACTACAAAATATCTCATAATTGTGTTAATTCACATAAAGTTGCTGACAAGTTAATCTCAGGATCTGCTACCATAGCATGATTAACCAACCCATTTCTGATTACAATAATTGCGGCGTCACGTTGTTCATCTGTTGATCCCCACAAGTCTATGTTGTCATACATCCAACGAAACATATCTTCCATTTCTTCTGGACGTGCATTTTTACACAGCAGTTGTCTTGCTTCTTTAATTTTTCCTGCCTTAAACATACTTACCACTTCTAACTTATAATCTTCTGACCCGCCTTCGTCGCCGTGTGGCTTATCTAATGTACCTGACGTTGAATTCATTTGACATATATTTAAACATTTACGTAAGTCAGGATATGTTGCTTTAACATAGGTATCCAATATATCTAGTTCAAATTGTATACTTTCTTCAACTAACACAGTTGCCATACGTGCTGTAAACTCTGTTTGATCAATACGCTCAATGTGAAAGCCTTGGCATCTTGAATGTAGTGCTGGAATAACTCTGTTTGGATAGTTACAGGTTAATATAAACCTTGCTGATGCGTGATAGGTTTCCATAACACCACGTAATGCGGCCTGACCATTTGGACTGATATAGTCTGCCTCATCTAGTAGTACTACTTTGAAATCACCAAAGGGCATAGTCTGTACAAAGCCGGATATTTTATCGCGAATAGTATCAACACTATTTTCACGAGATGCGTTAATTTCTAACACATCATATTCGTCTATGCCCAGTTGATGAATTAATATTTTAGCTAAGGTAGTTTTACCTACGCCAGGTGCACCACTAAACAGTAAGTGCGGAATAGTTTTTTCTCGAATCCAGGTTGCTACTTGTTGTTTTTGTGCGTCATCTCGAAACACATAACCATCTATGTCATTAGGTCTATATTTTTCAGTCCAAAGTTCTTTCATCAGCAGTCTTTCTTAATTGTTTTAACAAGTATAACAAATTATGATTCATTCTGCAACTACTTTTGAGCAACTCCGGTTAACCCTAGTGTATCATCTTGTGGTTTCTCATCTGCTACTAGTAGAACTTCATTTAGGTCAACTCTACGAATAGTTATTTCCTCACCATCAACTTCAATTTTAGCACCTCTGGTCCAACGACCGTGTGCTACACAGATCCATTGTCCTGGCTTAAACCTATCTTGCTTTGGTCCAACTTTGTATATTTGTCCCCATCTAGGTCTAATACCTTCAGACTTATAGTTGTCATCTGCTAGTACAATACCACTAGCCAATGTTCTATCTTTAAACTCCATGTCACGTACAATAACATCATCTCTGATTGCTGTTAGTGACTTAACTTGCCATGCGTCTCCGTATGCCATTTATATCCTTTTCACACCTGATTTTTCTTGTTCTAATTGTCTTGCTGTTTTTTCTTCTTCTTGCTCTACTGAACGTGCTTTAGCAATAGCACCTGCTAGTCCTGACATTGGAACTTTTTGTGGTGCAGGTTCTTCTACCTTAACAGTTTCTTGCACTGCAGATTCAACAGTTGCTTGTACTTCAGCGGCATCATCTACAGCACTTGCTATTGGTGCAGGTTCAACTGTTTTAGTTGGCTCTTGTACCTTAGGCTGTTCTTTTAATGCTTGTTTAGCTTCTTGAGCATTTTTATATACTGGTTGATCTTGTACTGTTTTATTGTAAGTCTTTCTATAATGCTGAGTCATTTGATCGTTACGACCTTTAATAGTTTTGTTCTCACTATTAATTTTGTCACCACGAGCATTAACATTCATATTACCTACAGCACGAGTATTCTCGTTTTGTAATAACAAACTACCAATGTCTAGTGTTTGTCCTTTTGCTGTTCTATATACTTTTGCCATAATTATATCCTGTAATTATATACGCATATTTATCGTAAGAATTCTTCGATGTCTAAATTATAATACATGCTGTCTATCCTGTGTACACCAATCAAGTATAACACATAACTTGCTACACTAGATCCTCGGCCTACACCCCATACTATATTGTTGTCACGCATTGTGTCTACCAAATACTTTAAGTATCTTAATAAATCAAACAAGTCACGTTCTTGATATAGTAGTAGTTCTTCTCCTACTCGCTGTAGTTCATGATCTTCCTTACATTGATCTAATATCCATTGTGCTATGTCTAGGTTTTGATACTCTTCGGGCATTAACCATTGACTCTGCATTACTGAATCAAAAGTAGCAACATCAACATCTAATGGCTTATAGTCAACAAACTTGTGTATGTTATCTATTAGTTCTTGTACTTGACTAAGATCAATATTCTTTACTAGTGCATGTTTTATTTCTCTCTCAGGATCAGTCATAAGGATGTCTATTAAGTCATCCTCTTCTAACACAATCTGTCCTAGTTTATCTTTAATCATCTTTTTTAAAGTTACCTACTACAACGTTGCCGTCACCTTCTACTAGTTCGTCTTTCCACTGTAGATCAACGTCTTTCCAGTGTACCATTGGTTGCATTTTTACAGTACCATCTTCTGTTGACTTGAATATATTTTTATCAAACCAAATTATTTCAGAGTCGTTCCACCAATTGTCGTCACCAAATAATGAGTAATTATCATCATCAGCAAAAATGTAACGCACACCATCACTGAGTCCTGATGTTATCTGTATGTCAGTGATAATAATTTTGTTATCAGTGATAGCATTTAATTTAGTATACAGCATCATACCTATAATTTGATCTGTTGGCACTTCAGGTAACACTAGTACATTCATACCATTTGCCCATAACTGCTGTTGTCGTTCTACTTCATCTGCTTTAACAAAGAAACTGTTGTTTAATACGTTGTAACTGAACCAACGCAGTCTTTCTACTGCTACTTGTGCGTCTTCTGCTTCTGTAGTATTAGTAACAATATTACAGTTAACCAAATAGTTGTTCATATAGAACTGACCTTCATGCCAAAGTCCAGCTGTAAAGTTTAGATCTAAGTTAAGTCTAATGTCCATTACTTTCCAATATCAATTTTGCTTGAGTATTTGTCACCATCGCCCTTGGGCATGATTTCATCCATTTTCTTGCGATATGCTTCTTGATAACTGCCCATGATTAAGTTTAACTGTTGTATCATAGCAGTATTATTCATTTGATAAGCAAACGCTAATTTCTTATTAAGATCACTTATTTTACTTTGAATTTCTTCTAAGGTCAAGCCTTTAAGATCTTCTAATAGTGGATGTTCCATTATAGGTCTCCTGATTTCCTATTCTCAGAATAGTGTACATCAAACTCTCCGTCTGGATAACGACTTTTAAGTTTGTTGACGTTTTCTTCAATAACATCATTAGGATCTAGTCCTAAAGCTCTACAGGCGTTGACCCAATACCACATGATATCACCTAGTTCACGCTTCATATGAAATATAGTGTCTTCATCACAGGGTTTACCTTGAAACACTATCTTTTTTGGTAATTCTGCAAACTCTCCCGTTTCTGCGGCTAAACCAATTGCGGCTGTTAACAGTAAGGCAGGGTTTACGTCAGTTGTTGAATGTATGTTTTGTAGTCGTTCAATCATTGTTCCAGTGTGATTGCTTTCTGCACTGGTTACTTGTTCTACAAACTCTTTATATTTGTTTAGATCGATCATAAAAAAACTCCTTGATACTGTATATTATACTATCAAGGAGTTCTATGTCAAGTATTTTGGTATTAGCTAAGTTTTACCCAACCACTGTTAATGTATGCTGATACTTCTTGTTGTCCTGATGAATGTGGATCCCAAGAACTACCATCACTAACAACTACCATACCTGCTGTAGGACTTGTTGGTGCTGATGTTAACACTGGTAACTTAGCAAAGTCTGTTAGTGTAACACTTGGTGCTGTAACGCCATTTTGGAATACATTACGTGGACGGCTTAGTTCACTAACGTGAATCGTTGTTCCGCCATCACTTGTAGTAAATTCAAAAATGTATGTACCAGCAGTTTCAAATGTAATTACACTGGCATTGTAACCTTGGATACCTGATGTACCTTGGCTAACTGCACTTGGTAATGTTAATGTGTGTGCTGTATTAGCAACTGTGATTGCTAATCTTAATCTACCATGACTTGCTGTCGCTGGTAAGTTGCTGAATGCGATAGTTACAGACCCTGATGTTGTCAGTGTGTGATAATGACCAGATGCGTAGTTTAATGTTTGGCTACCTGTTACAGTACCAAGAACATTAACAGTTTCTCTAAAGTCTTGAACTTTAGCCGCTTTTAACGTAGCACCATCAAAGTTGTTGTCAAGTGTGCTACCGGTTAACGCACTTTTTAATACAACTTTTGATTGTAAGTCATTGATCTCATCTTGTGCTTCGGAAAAGTTGTTTTTAATGTTCGTAAAGTTGTCGCGAAAACCTTGCGAATCATTATCTTGTCCGGCAACAGGATATGTAGTATCAATGTTGTTTGGGTTTATGTTTGAGCTCATAGTTTAATATAATCCTGATTTCCAATAATTGTATGTTGTGGATACATAACATATTTATCATAACGATCGTCGTTTATGACTTTGTCCTTGTTACTTATTAATCTTAGACTACCACCATCAAATAATGTTTGACTTACGTTAACGTTGAATGTTACATACTGCCAGTTAACATATCTTAGTCCTGGAGCAGGTGCTCTTGGTACAAATAAACTTGATGAACCATATTTGGTTCCGTCTAATACTTCTACATAATCAAGTGCATCTGCTTGTGTATCTAAGGTTAGTGTAATATTTTCTGTAATTGGATTAACTGTGACTTTGTATATTGCAATACGTTCGTTGCTGATAGTTGAACTATCTCTTGATTGTTCTGGACCAGGAATTAGTTCTCGTGTATCTTCTGCGTCTCTATTGTAACGAGTAAATGCTTCGTCAATATCATCAAAATTCTCTTGATTTACAAATACAATTTTCTTACCGTCTATTTGATTAGCAAATTTACGTCCGTCGATACCACCTAATTGTGCTACATAGTCAACAGTTCTATTATGAATTGAACTAAATCCTAAATCAGTTGCCAGATCAATCACTGCTAATCTATTAAGTTCTCTTGATTTAATAAATTTATTAAATGTAGTTTCTCTGCCTTTAACCCATTCGTTATTTGTAGTATCCCAATTCTGTATCATTGATCTATCAATTGAATATCTATCTGTTTCAAAGTCAACTGAGTTGAGTTGTTTGCTATATCTATTTTCGATATAATATCTTATTTGATCACTCTTCCCAGGTTTAGCATAAGCAATTACCCAAGCAGGTGTAAAGCCTAGTACACGACCGTCTTCTTGTTTTGATTTCATCCATTCAGGAAGTATTTCAGCATATTGTCCTAGTCGATCAATAATACGTTTACGCATGTTATCTAACGAATTTGGATATACACGATCTAATCTACTTAGATCTTCAACTTGGTTTCTATAGTCAATATATTGTGTAGCATCTGCTGAATAGTGTGTCGAATCTGCTTTAATCACAGACGAATCTGCTAATACTTTGATTGTTTTACCTGTTTGATCGAGGTCTGCTGTTAAGAAAGTATTGTCAACAGTTTCTTCTAAATTGTCTGCTGTATATTTAAATATTGGTTGAACATCAGCATCAGTTGTTACATCCACTCTGTCTGCTGTAACTATATCTGTACTTGCTGTTTTTGAGTAATCGATAACTGATTCGTTTTGAAAATCTTCAACAAAAGGAGTGCGTGTTAATTCTAACGATACTGACTCTTCATTATTTTTAAGTTTTTGTTGTACTTCAGAATAAACTACCTCATAGATAACATTACCTTCTGAATCTAATGCTCTAGCAGTTTTAATATCACCCAATACAAGATTCTTGCGATAGTGATTTAGTTTCATTGCTTCTACATATTCTGCTAAGTCTTTTGATTTAATACCGTATGCGTGATTGTATCTAACTTTACGCTGTATACCAAAGTTTGGATCATCTGCTCTATAGATTAAGTTTTCTACAAATATATCTTTGTTATCTAATAATTCTAACAGATCAGACCTGTCAGAGGACTCAGGAGTTGCCGCCATATAAACTGTTTCATATGGTGTTAGATATTTAAGATCAACATATATTTCAAAGTCTTTAAACACAGATATTTTTGCTGATTCGTTATATGCTTCAACAGTAAACGAGTATGTTCTATCAAACACTGTTGGATCAACAACCAGACGTGTAGTAATATCTTCGTCAAATGTTGTGGTACCACTGTCTAACATAAATGCTTGAAAACTTACTTGTCCTGTGATGTTACCACTAGGTTGCAATTCTAATCCTTGTGGTAAACTTGAGTTTGATCCTGCTTTTAGCCTATACTGTAAAACTGCACCTGAACTTGCATTTGCTTTAATTGCAATATGACTAATATCGCCATTGTTAAGTGTAGCAACACGAGTTGGATTTGTCCAAGTAATATCAGTGTCAATGGCACCAATAATTCTCATTGTAAAGAAATTAATTTGTGATTTTACATCAGGGTTATTTTTCTTCTTAACTGTTACACCAAATGTATATGTAGTATCTGTTAGTCCAACATCAGGAATATAACCATATAGGAAACCTGTATCAATATCCATATTAAGGCCAGGCGGTAGTCGAGTCTCAGCACGATCAAATCCTATGCCTGTAGCATCAAATCCTATGCCATCAGCATCAAACGCCGCGGCATCACCTGTAGTTAATGAATATTCTAAAAGGTCACCGTCTACATCTACACCTTTAAATTGATAAGCAAAATAGTTATCGTGCCTGTATGTTCCTAGATCACCTGCTGGAGTTGTTAGGTACGGAACACGACTGTTGTCTATGTCTGCTGTGATATCTGCATTGTCTACACGAATGTCTGTTATGTCTGCTGTGATATTATCTTTTGAATATACAAAAATTTCAAATGATTGTATTGCTGAATTTCTACCATCGCTTAGTTCTACGGTGAACTCGTAGTTTTTACTTGATGATTGGGTAGCATGATCAAAAGCATATTGATCAAAGTTTGATCCGTCAGCATCATACCCAACTACGGCTGTGTTAGGTAAATCTTGTGCTGGCTGTACAACACCACTGAGTAAACCATCTTTGGTTAATGTAACACCAGGTGGTAACTCGCCATTGATGACTTTAAAAGTATGTTCTTCCCCAGGATCAGGGTCAATAAATTCAAATTGATATTCAATATAGTCACCGTCATAGCAGTCTTTAACATCGCTAGGTTGTGTTACCCATTCAGGAACATCTGCACCTGCTACTGTTAGTGTAAATGTTCTATCTGCTACACGATCAACAACTTCAACAGTTCCGCCAGTTGCTGGATCAATTTCGTCGTGTGCTGTAAAAACTCTAACTGTAAATTTACTAGTTACGTTTTCTTTAACTTCTAGTGGAACACCTTGTAAAGATGTAACTGCTTTTGGAATACCTTCAATCAAACCATTTCTACGACATTGTATACCTTCAGGTAATTCACCTGCGACCATAATGTAGTAGAGATATTTTGATGTGTTGGTTATGTCATCGTGAGCATATAAGGTTAGTCGATAGAACTCGCCTTCTTGAATTGTTCCTAGATCTCCTGCTGGAGTATCCCAAATTGGTTTACCTGTTATCACTGCCATATAACTATTTATCTAGTTTAGGGCAATAAAAAACCCACTGTAAAAGTGGGTTCTTTTAAAACTGTGATGAAACTATTCAGCTTTCCAATACTGGTAAGCACCATAAGCAATAGCCGCATAAGCCGCGATGCCTATTAGTGGTTTGAATACTAGAGCAACTATGCCCATAGCGATTAATGCTACACCATTTTTACTTGAGCGTTCTGCCCATCTTTTCTTCAACCAATCCATAATAGTTCTCCTATATGTGTTTTAGACTAGTATTTATTACTTGTGTCTGTGTATAATACGACCTTTGTCCATATCATAAGGTGACATTTCAACTTCTACTTTGTCTCCCAGTAATACTTTAATTTTAAACTGTCGCATCTTGCCTGATAGATAGCAGATAATTTCTTTATCTATATCATCTAGTTTGACTTTAAAGGTGGTGCCAGGTAGTACATCTACTACCTCGCCCATTACATTGATTATATCGTCTTTTTGTTTTGCCATTGAATCCTATATTACATATTGTTCTTTTTATCTTGGATTTCAGCACGTCTTGCTTTAGCAAGTTTGCCAATTTCTCCAAGTGCTTTACGAGCACGAGCGGCCGCGGCTTTAACACCTTTGCCGTCAAATGTTTCTGCTTCTGCTACGTATGCTTCTACTTGTTCTAAAATTTGTTCGTGTAATGTTGCCATGTCTATGACTCCTTATTAATGAAGAGTTATATTTCCCTCATCAGTAAATACTTCTTCTTCGTCTTGTTGCGTTATTTTAAGTTCGCCATTTTCGTCAATTGATAAAACAGCATTGTCCCAATTACTGGCTTCTTCTTCATTTACTCCTAACAGTCTCATAACGTTACTGGCAGGTATTTCAAAGATACCATAATTGGCAAGCAAAGCGACTACGTCAGTCATCATTTGTACAACAGATTCGTTTAACGTTTGATAATTGATGTAGTCGTCTTTACTCATACAGTTATTTAACCTTATTCTGCTTCTTCAGGTGTATTTTCTGTACCTGTATTAACGGTTTCCCATGATGTTGTATCAATGGTAGGACGTTTAGCAATTTCTTCAATGGAAACTGATACAGGTTTTTTAACAACATGATACTCATCAAGTTTTGCGTTAACAGCAAATTGAGCATCTTCTGAAAGTTTAGTTGTAAACACATCCTGATCTGCTAACCACTCACAGGCCTGTTGTTTAGTCATTGCTTCTGGTAATTCAAACAGTTCAATTTCTGTATGTCCGCCTTTGTGTAACATTTTAAATCTAGTTACTAGATCATTAGCCCAACGAACTTTAGTTGTACCGTTTAAGTTACTTGTACCTACTATTTTAAATAATTTATCTGTCATGATATTTCCTTCCTTGATTAAAAAAATACTACTTTGAATCTAACTCTTTAACAAAACTCTGTGTCTTGTTAACTCCTGCATCTACCCAACGGAGTACACCATCTACTCCGATCGTAGCCAATACTATTCCGAATATTACTCCCCAAATAAAGTTTTTCATATTGTTTCCTTTAACTCAGTGCCACAAATTAATTCTTCTAGTCTGAGGATGTTATCAACATCAATTCCTAGATCGCCAACATTGTGTTGTAGAGCAAGATCAACTACCATTTTCTGTGTGATACATGCTGAATATAAATCACCCTTTTCAACTGAATAGTTAGTTGCAGTTTGTAAGTGATTCATTTCTTCTAGATAAGCTCTAACATCTGCGTGATACTCATCTGGTGTTGGAACGTTACGCAGGGTAAGAAATATTACTGCTATACCTGCTACAGCAACAATTAAAACAATCTTATCCATTGTATCTGGACTTGGTAATTTAATCTTCATAATACTTCTCCCTTGATTATCTATTAAGCCACTCGTTTAATAACTAAACTATCTTCAATAGTTCGATAACACTGAAACTTAACTCCTAAACGTCTGGCGGCACTATATGCGGCTCTTTGTGCAGGACACTGTCCAAACTTATCTTTTTTTGACAGTGGATTACCTGATGGAACCTCAAACCATTGTGCAGGTTTCATTTCAGTAAAAGGATATTTTGCTGATTTATATCTGCGTGATATTGAGTTAGGTGCTACACCGTGTTTAACTTTGAACATAAAATACTCCTTCATTAAAATTAGTGCCTAGTTTAAGTTAGGGACGGTAAACTAGGTCTGTAAAGTCGTCCGCGGCTTCTTTGAGTAG
>Ga0255752_10002400_pt1 | contig 20539 bp, 22 predicted proteins | sample 011ome_25_FD_179952 | JGI IMG/M metagenome (GOLD analysis project Ga0255752, IMG submission 179952) | Coastal salt marsh microbial communities from the Groves Creek Marsh, Skidaway Island, Georgia - 011512CT metaG (version 2) | ecosystem: Environmental > Aquatic > Marine > Intertidal zone >... | reverse complement strand
CTATCACATTCAACAACGCATATAAGTTTCCAACCTCAGATGGTACTGCTGATCAAGTTTTGGTTACTGATGGCGCAGGAACTCTTAGTTTTGCCGATGCAAGCGGAGGTGGTGCAACTGTAAGTTCTGATACCAGTACAAACACTAACTTTTTATTATATTTTGCAAGCACCACAACTGGTGCGTTGACTGCGGTAAAACAAGACAGTGGATTAACCTACAATCCAAGCACGGGTTTGTTAACTTCAGCAGCATTTAGCGGAAGTGGTGCAAGTTTAACTGCGTTAAATGGATCAAACATAAGCACAGGTACGGTAGCCGCTGCACGTGTAGCAACACTTAATCAAAATACCACAGGCACTGCTGGTGGTTTATCAAGTGCAGTGACAGTTTCACTTTCAGGTGATGTCACTGGTAGTGCTACCTTTACAAGTGCAGGCGATACTGCAAGTATTGCTACAACAATTGCAGCCAACTCAGTAGCCCTTGGCACTGACACAACTGGAAACTATGTTGGTACAATCACTGGAGGTACTGGTATAGCATCAAGTGGTGCAACCACAGGAGAAGGTGTAGCACATACACTTTCAGTTGACCTAAGTGAGCTAACTGATATGACAGGTGGTATGGTAGGCACTGATGAATTTATAGTACTGGACGCAGGTGCAGATAGACGTAAGGCGGCAAACGAAATTGGATTGAGTATCTTTAACAACGATGCAGGCTTTACTACCAACACTGGTGATATTACCAACGTTGCGGTAAGTGGAACAGGACTGTCAGGTGGTGGTGCAAGTGGCAGTGTAACTATTACAAGTAATGCTACAAATGCAAATACCGCTAGCACAATTGTTGCTAGAGATGGTTCAGGTAACTTCAGTGCCGGTGTAATAACTGCTACACTGACAGGTACAGCATCAAATGCTGCCTTACTTGACAATATTGATAGCTCACAGTTCTTGAGAAGTGATGTTGCCGATACTAAAACATCAGGTAATTTAAGTTTTAATGATAGTGTAAAAGTTGTATTTGGTACTGGTGATGATTTAACAATACATCACGAACCAGGATTTAGTATTATTAGAGATCAAAATGCTAATCCAATATTTATACAAACAGACAATACTCAATATGGTGTATCACTAACTAAAAAATTTGGTACTGAAGCCATGGCACAGTTTATTCCTGATGGTGAAGTAAACCTTTATTACAATAACTCCCTTAAACTAGCCACCAAATCAGATGGTGTAGACATCACAGGTGAACTTCAGTCTGATAGCTTGGATGTAGATGGTGCTGCTGATATCAGTGGCACACTTACTTTAGGTGGTAATCTAAATATGGGTGATAATGACCTTTTGCAGTTAGGTGCAAGTAGTGACTTGCGTATTTATCACGATGGTACTGATAGTCGCATACACAATCAGTCTACTGGTAGCTTGATAATACGAAATGATGTGGATGACCAAGATATATTATTACAAACAGATAATGGTTCTGGTAGTTTAACAACATATGTTCGTTGTGATGGTTCTGATGGAGTAGTAAGGTTATATCGTTATGGCTCTGAAAAACTAGCCACCAAATCAGACGGCGTGGACATCACAGGTGAACTGCAAGCAGACAGCCTAGACGTAGATGGTGCTGCTGATATCAGTGGTCAAGTTAATTTCCATTCTAATGTTGTTATGGATGATAATAATATTTTAATTATAGGAAATGGAAGTGACCTACAGCTTTCACATAATGGTTCTAACAGTCTTATTGCCGATAGTGGTACTGGTAATATGGAAATTAGAACTAATGGTAGTGATGTTCGTATAACTGGAAATAGTGGCACAGACTTTATGGCTCAGTTTGTTTCAAATGGAGAAGCTAGGCTATATTATGATGGGGCAGAAAAACTCAATACCACTAGTGGAGGTGTTACTATAACAGGCGTAATGACTGGTACTGCAACAAGTGCAAGATACGCTGACTTAGCAGAAAAATATACCAGTGATCAAGATTATGAACCAGGCACAGTTGTTGAACTCGGTGGCGAACAAGAAATAACTATAACACGCAGATCACGAAGTACTGCAATTGCTGGTGTAGTTTCTACCAATCCGGCACATCTAATGAACGATCAACTCGAAGCTGAACATGTAGTGGATGTTGCACTAATTGGACGTGTTCCTTGTAAAGTTGTTGGGCAAGTTCGCAAAGGTGATTTGTTGATAAGCAGTGACGAACCAGGGCATGCACAAGCATACAAAGACATGCACAATCCACCAACAGGCAGTGTGATTGGCAAAGCAATTCAAAACAAAGATGTTGAAGAGCCAGGTGTAATAGAAGTTCTAGTAGGAAGATTATAATGTTACAAAGATATCGTACTGACTATGACGGTGAATTTGTTATTGTTAGTAACACCATTAAAAACGGTAAAAAACATCAAGAGCGTGAATGGATTGAAAATCCCATTGAAAACCAACATATTTCAGGAAGAGCCGCAGTTATTGGCAATGGCGATAGTAGATATATAACAAAAGTTCACGGAAAGTTTAATTTAAAAAACAATATTGAACAACATGCTGGTTGGCATCTTGGAAGAAAAAGATTGCAAAGTTATGGTTCTCAAGGTTGCTGGCAAGAAATGCAATGCGATTTTTACGTAGAATTTGATCAGGGTGTTCTTGAACAAATACAAAACGAAGGTTATCAAAAAATCTCTAGTGTGTATAGTAATGCTCGTAACTGTATTGATAATCCTGGAGAATTTTATTTGGTTCCTTATGGAACACGTGGTAAAAGCATAGCAGTTGCAACCTGGCTGGCATGTTTTGATGGACACAAAGAAATTTTTCTGCTTGGAGCTGATTGTCGCAATACCAACAGTGAATTTGACGCACAACTAGTTAACGAAATGAATAGTGTAATAAATCAATACGCAAGTGTAAAGTTTGTATATGTTTCAGATAATATACCACCTAGTGATATTTGGCGTGAAAACCAAAACTTTTCAATATGGACTTATGCTGACTTTATTAGTTTTTGCGATATTTGAAACTGTTTGATATTTTCAATTTTATCTAAGATTTCTTGGAAATTTATTGTTGTCCACAAGCCTGGATGTAATGGTTTTGGATAAACTCCAGATTTTATCCAAGAGTATCCATGATGTTCGTTGTTTAGTATTGGTGTAAATTCTTGTTTTATCAAACACAAAAAGGTATGATAAGAAAACTTATTATCAATGCTTGTAAATTTTTCAATTGGAACTAGTTTAATTGTTTCAGGCCAAATGCCAATTTCTTCTTCGCACTCTCTTTTCATAGTGGCTTGTAAGTTTTCACCAGTATCTACTTTGCCTCCAGGCAATCCCCAGCAACCAGGATTCTTACTATCATTTCTCAATAGGTAAAGATATCTATTGGTTTTAATACTGTAAAACCAAACTCCTACTGCGTTTATCACAGAACAATGCTCCATTCACCTTCTGGATATAGTCCTTCATAGCTTTTTAACCACTGATTGTCTGCCCAACGGTATTGAACACTGGTAGTAAGGTTTGTTACATATTGCACCGTACTCTCGTTACTAGAGTCAAATGCAATATTCCAACGTACTCCATCATACTGTACAATATCATTTGTATTTGCAACCAAAGTTGATCCATCAGTACCACGCCATGCTTCGGCAAAACCAGGATCGTCTACACTGTCTCTTCCGGTGTCGTTTATAAACAAATAACGTTGTCCTTCTGATGCCGCTGGTAGACCATTTGTTGTACCAGGGCCTTTTGCCTGTGGGTTTACTATGGCGTTTATAGGATCAAGTGTATTTTGTGGAATAGTGTCTGTATCCACAGTAAACAATAAAAATCTATCATCACTAGGATCATATGCTACTGTACCAATAATCTGTGTATCATCATATGGATTGTCTAACCTAACTTGACTTATACCAGCTCTTAGGCTTCCATATAGATCAACTACAGTATGCCAAAGTAGATTGCTTGGAGGAGCACTTGGTACTTGTACTCCGCTATTGTTAGTCACAACTGCCTGAGGTTCAAGTACCTGTAGTTTGTTTCCAAGCAAAAGGGTTTGATAATTAAAAGGTGTAAATTTTTGTCTTGTGCCTAGCAATAAATCACTATCATATATTGCTTCATTCATATCACCTGTACCGTCGTACACACTAGCAATAATCTTTTCAACAACTCCAAGTTTTTTAACTTTTGCTGGAGGACTTATCCATATAGGCATCACAAAACGCAATGTTGCAATATCAATTGGATCGTCAGTTCCTTGAGGTATATTTCTTGAACTCCATGTAACCTGTTCAAGGTACATCACACTTAAACTTGTCCAGTCTATAAAGTTATCTGTGCTTTGAATTTCCAATCCTGGATTAAAAAGTGTCAGTATTTGTTCAAGTATTTGTAATTTTTGATTGGTATTTGATGTCCATATATCAACATTGATTTCTAAATCATAAGGAACAGGCATTAGCTTTTCTATTGTAAAAGCTGTTCCTTGTGTTGTTTCATAGGATTCGCTTTCTGTGTCCCAATAACGTTGTCTTACATTTTGTTTTTCAACAAAGTATGGTTCCTGTATTCTATCTCTTGCGTAGTTTAGGTTTGTTACATGAAATGTCATAAGAGGTGTGCTGGGTAAACTGTTGGCACTATTTTGTTGCAGTATTGTTTGAGCTTGTCTTGTTGCATCACCGTAACGAACCGGAACTCTATATAAGGCTTTCTTTTGAGGATTGTCAGTTTCATAACCGTATTCTACTTGAAAGTTTGAAAATACCCTGGTAACTTGCAGTAGAAATCGACGTATTTGTTCGTCATAAAAAAATTGTTGCATTAGTTATCAGCCTGTGGTTTAAGCAACTTACTCAATGATTGACGCTCTGGAATATTACCACGATCTTCAGTAGCAGTTTGGTTTGTATTGTTTACAAAACTACTTCTTTGTGTTTGTGAAGTTACGTTTCCGTATCCTGTAACTGTCTTTGTAATATCGCCTGGTGTCAAATTGGTTCTCACATCGTCCTCGTACTTAATCCATCGTGTACCACTATAGCGAAAAAGTCTGTTTGGATAATAGTCTAATCGTAGTGCAAAGTCGCCTTCTTGTGGGTTGCTTGGAAAACTAATACCTGGTGTAACTGGTAATCCATTTGGTGCTAAGCCATCGCCGGTTAGATAACCCAGTGTGTAACCGTTTGCTCTTGGAGATTGTGGTTGTCCATCAACATCTACATTTGTTGTATCAACTGTAATACCATTATTATCAACAGTGTAACTGTTTGGATCTGCTGGTGAACCGTCTTCGTTTGTTGGAACAATGTAAAATTTTACAGAGTCGTAACCACTGAGTGGAACCTCATATTCTGCCTGTTGTAAAATAGCATCATTAAGCTCTAGGTCTTTTTGTACTGTGCCAAATGTGTCACGTTCGCTTGTGGGTTCAAATTCTTCCCAATGCGTAGTATCGGTGATTTCAACACCAGGGTCTACGTCTTTGATTGCTTTGTAATAGGTATCACCACTTAAAACAGTACTGCCTTTTGGATAATAATTTCCATTATCCCAAATATTTTTTTCTGCAAATGGTTTTTTAAGTATGTCGTTGTATTCTTGAGCACTTACTAATGGTGTAGCTTTTACACGCCATAGATGTGGCAACCATGTTTGTGAAAATCCTTCACTTGCAAACGCCGCGTCTTGTATTACATAGTATTTAGGTATAGCTCGAGCAATACTACTATCAAGAGGGTTATAGTCTTTAAGATTTGGTAATTCAAGTACATCTCCACTCATAAGTTTACGACCAATTGTATCTATCATAAAGTTATAATGGAAAGTAATAAACAGTGTATCGTTGTTTAAAAACAATCCAAATTGACTTAGATCAAAATCTATGTCCTGTGAATTGTAAACACCTCGCATTTGATAAACATCGTCATCGTACTTGCGATCTCTGTTTTCCAGCAAAAATAAATCTTCAATGAACAAAGGTGATTCGGTACTATAGGCTGGTTGTGTTGCATCCTGTGTGCCACCGCTCACACTTGAACTGTCATCACCAGTAACTTGAGGGCCAAGGTATTTGTGTACAAACATATCAACACCGCCAACCTGATACATTTCCATAACAGTGCGGTCAATAAACTTGTAATCGTTTTGTCGATTTGGGCGATATAAACTTAATCTAGGCATACAGTAATCCTTCTTACTGTATTTATGGTACTAGATAGCAACCTTAACTGGTTCAACGCCTGTGATTGACATCAACTTTTTACAAATAACACTTACATCTTCTAAGGTCAACCAGCCTTTAACAGTATCACCTGGTTCTGTGATACCAGGAAGTTCGACTCCTCCACTTTCATCACGCACCATAATTTCAAACAAACCTTGAGTACCACCATAACTTCCGTCATGTTTTACAACACTCAACTCATACTTTTTAAAGTCTAAGACAAGTTGTATACCTTTATGATACTTGCTAGTATCAAATTGTAATCCTAGTAAAGTAGAATTCATTTTGATATACTTTGGTTATGCATTTTTTCCATCCGATCAATAAGCTTCATAAAACCTTCTAGCATTGCATCTCCTGGATTTTTTGCTTGTTCGCCTGCTGGAATACATACTGCTTCTATATCGACATTTTTTAATGCATCAGCTGCAATATTACAGGTTTTTTCGTTAGCATAAACCATTGGGTTTGCTAACATCATTGAAATCAACATAAATTTCATTTTTTTTCTCCATTAAGGTCACGGTTTAGTTTTCGAAGCAGATACATTGCATTTTGTGTCCAAAATTGTTTGCCCCATGTATCCTCTTCAAAATGTTCAGCAGCTTGCCAACAGTTGTCTATACGACGTTCGTATAGTTGTAGTGTTTCATTAAGCATATTTCCAATCCTTAAATTCATCTTCATAGCATTTTACTACTTTGTAAACGGCTTTAACAAGTTTGATGTCTTTTATATTACCAAATGACTGAGTATTATCCATCATGTTCAAAAGGTCTTTTTCTGCTGAACTTATTGAGTCATGTTTGCCAGTTTCGTATTCAACTAATTTATTATCTTCTTTTACTAAACCAGTAATTTGGATTTTCCTAAACATATGTCGCTCCTTGTTTCTAACTATATTTTTATAATAACATATAAAATTTAAAAGTCAACCTTTTGTTTATAAAAGAATAAAATAATTGAGGTTGACACTAACTACATACATGTTATACTCTGTAAACAGTTAGAACTTTAGGAGAATTCAATGGCAAAAGGCAAAAGTTTAATGAAGCCGGGCACTCGTAAGAAGAAGCCGGTTATAAGAAAACAACGAAGCAAAGCACAAGATCCAAGTTGGACTACTGCATTGGACATGAGCGGCGAAGCCTATCACAGGCATAAACGTGCTTCTGTAGATTGGTACTATCATGAACGTAAGCCAGTTGAACTGTTTCCTGACTTACTTGCTTGGATGAAAGATAACGACTATAGTAAAGATGAGATTGCCACAATGAAACGGCATGGGCATAATGGTATGGTATATGCCAGCATATATGCAAGATGTCTAAGACAAGGCATGCCAGATATACACCCCGAGCACAATGCTTATTGGCAAACATTGCCAGGTACGATTGGTGATGTACATCCTACAAGTGATTATGTTAAAAAAAGTATTGCACAAGCCCTAGAACGCACACCACCTGCACCAAAACTTGTTGTCGATAATACAAGACCAAAAGTCGAACGTAAAACCATACAAGAAAACATGCGTGATAAAACAATGGATATCGAAGGTGCAGTACACGAACTTGTTGATGAGTATGTAAATAATGATTACAAAGATCCAGACAAATACAGTATAATGAAACTTCTTAGAGAAGAAGGATGTCCTCCACAAACTATTGATATTATTGCAGTGCCACTACGAGCACAACTTAGTGAAATCAATGAGCTAATGAATCCTCCTAGTAAAAAAGAACAGGCTAAAATGTCAGAACAAGAACTTGATATGATAGCACAACTAGAAGAAGGCTACAGTCATTTAGGAAAGTTACAGATACGTAGTTTACAAAAGTTTTTAGAAAGAGCAGTTGCTGATTGTGCCAGTTATGTACAGGTTAAAAAAGCAGATAGAGCACCAAGAGTTGCCAAGCAAAAAACATCTGCACAATTAGTACGTAAGTTCAAGTACCTTAGACGTTTTGATGAGCTTGAACTAACTAGTGTTTCACCAGAAAAATTAGTTCACGGTTCTGAAGCATGGCTTTACAATACTAAAACACGAAAGCTGATATATGTGGTTGCCGACGAAACAATCAAAACCTACAGTATTAAAAGCAATAGTGTGATTGGTTTTGATCCAAACAAAAGTGTACAAAAAACACTGCGTAAACCAGCTGAACAATTGAAAGAACTAATAAAGGGTGGCAAACCCAATAATAGAAAACAATTTGCCAGTATAAAAGCCACCGAAATCAAGTACAATGGTAGAGGAAACGAACACGTTGTAATACTAAAGGCCTGGTAAATTGCATAAATACTGTCATAGGATGGTATTATGGCAACTGAAACACTCGATCAAACATTAGAAACAAAAAAGCAAGAAGTATTCGATTACATCAAGTTACAATTAGGCGAAGGCATAATTGATACGGAACTAGATGCGAGTCACTATGAAAGTGCCTATCAACGTGCAATTGGTGTCTATCGACAAAGGGCAGAAAATGCATTTGAAGAAAGTTATAATTTTCTCACTCTTAGAGAAGACACAAACATATACACATTGCCAAGCGAAATCATGACCGTTAGGCAGGTGTTTCGACGTACAATTGGATTTAGCAATGGCGGAGAAGGATCAGCATTTGAACCTTTTAGTTCGGCTGCACTAAACACCTATTTACTTAATGGCAATCAGATGGGTGGTCTTGCTACCTATGATTTTTATAGTCAGTATGTAGAACTAACTGCAAAAATGTTTGGTGGTTTTTTAAATTACAATTTCAATAGTGCAACAAAACAAATTACACTAATGCGTGACATAAAAGGTTCAGGAGAAACAGTTCTGCTTTGGTGCTATAATCTACGTCCTGAGGTACAACTGTTAACAGACTTTTCTACATCACAGTGGATAAAAGACTACATGATTGGAAACTGTAAACTGATTATTGGAGAAGCTAGAGAAAAGTTTGCTACTATTGCAGGCCCGCAAGGTGGTACTGCTTTGAACGGTGCACAGATGAAAGCAGAAGGTTCTGCTATTATGGATGCAAAAATTGAAGAACTCAAGAATTATGTTGACGGATCGCAACCACTTACTTGGGTAATTGGCTAATGCGAGCAGAAGAATTTATTACTGAACACGAAATGGTGTTTAGTAGAACAGGTAACAAATTAAAAACAAAATGGCGTTGTACAAGTGGAGCACGTCGCGGCCGTGTTGTCAGCAATGCAAAAGATTGTGATAGTCCTATTGATCAAAAGCGTCGAGCACAAATGAAAGTGACTCGTAAAACCAAAAGCAAACAGGCAGCACGTAAAGCCAAAAAAACGAAACGTGTAAATCCAGCAAGTAAACTGTTAGGCATGCTCAACAAAATACGTAAGCAAACAGTATCATCAGGCGGAAAAGTACAAAGAGCATACAAGCCACCAAAGACAAGCCTAAAAGGCACAGTTGGTACAAAGAAAACAGTAAAACCAAGAAAATAGGTTGACATAGTTTCATTCACTGTTATAATGATACTATGGATATTATGATTGATATAGAAACCGTAGGTACAGGTCCAGATGCTTGTATTCTTACAATAGCCGCACAAACCTTTGATCCTTTTAGTATAGGTTACCATAAACAAGATTACTATGCAAGAGTTGATGTAGACAGTCAACCTGACAGAGAAGTTGATGATGCCACAGTAGAATGGTGGGCAACACAACCTAAAGAAGCACAGGATGAGGCATTTGGTGAAGAAGGTAGAATACCTCTAAAGCAAGCACTTGAAGAACTTAGCAAGTTGTGCTTTCACTGTAAACTAACTTGGGCCAATGGTACAACCTTTGATATGGTCATATTAGAAAATGCAATGAAACAATTAGGTTTGCCTATACCGTGGCAATTTTGGAATGTCAGAGATGCACGTACGGTGTATAGTTTGTATCCAGACTTGCCAAAGCCACGTGCAAGTCATCATGCACTTGAGGATTGTAGAAGACAGATCGACTTACTACAACAAACAATTAAACATTTGAAAGTATCTGGACTTAAATGATAATAGGAATATGCGGATTAATTGGTTCTGGCAAAGGAACCGTTGCTGATATACTAGTAGAGCAAGGATACAAAAAAGTTAGTTTTGCTGATAAATTAAAGGATGGTGTTGCTACTATCTTTGGCTGGGACAGAGCATTGCTCGAAGGTGATACCGACGAAAGTAGAGAGTGGCGTGAACAAGCAGACGAGTTTTGGACCAAAGAAACTGGTAGGACTATAACACCAAGAATAGTACTACAAGAATTTGGCACAGAATGTATGCGAGACGGTTTTGATAATGGTGTATGGGTAAGTCTTCTAAAGAAACATATGATCGACAATCCTGGCAACTATGTTGTTCCTGATGTACGTTTTCGCAATGAACAAGATATGATACGTAAACTAGGTGGTAAAGTTTGGCAAGTAAAAAGAGGTAAAGATCCAGAATGGTTCATAAGAGCTATATTTGACAATAACAATCCAGAAACAAGCAATCTAATGAACGGCGTTGATATACACGAGAGTGAATACAAATGGATAGATGTGAATACTAGATTTGATAGTATCTTACACAATGATAGTACCGTAGATGATTTAAAAAGCCTAGTCCTCGATCAAATCGCCAACACGCCAAGGTAGTTCTAGTTTAGTTATTTCAACACTGCAATTTAAACAAACATTTCTGAGATTTGTTAATGCACAGTTATTCAAATCACCATCCATATGAAATACCAAAATCTGTGCTCCGCTTTTTGCATAAAAGCCACATCTATCGCAGTTTAGCTTTTTCTTAAAACCACTTTTCATCCAACGAGCGGTTTTTGGAGGTATCTTTCTTTTTTGTCGAATACAACTGTCACATTTTGTGCGATAGTGCGTTTTGTTTTCTTTGATATAGTTTACTGCTACTAACCTGCGGTTACAAGCACTACAAATAGGTCTATTCATACGGGTATTTAGCAATGTAAACCTTTGCAAAGGGCAGTATATTGGGCAAGAAAATTGATATTCTTATAAATATCAGTAAGAAGATTTTAACACAGAGGAAGTGAAAACATGGCACTAACATCACCAGGCGTAGAAGTCACTATAATAGATGAAAGTAACTATCTACCAGCCGCAACGAATTCAGTCCCTTTTATTTTGATAGCAACTGCTCAAAATAAAGTAAGTGGAGCAGGCGTAGGAGTAGCTGCAGGAACAACCGCAGCAAATGCAAATAAACCATACTTGATTACATCACAAAGAGATTTATCAGCAACGTTTGGTACTCCATTCTTTTATAGCACTGCCGCAGGAACAAGTATAAATGGCTACGAACTAAACGAATACGGTTTATTGGCTGCTTATTCAGCACTTGGTATCAGCAACAGAGCTTATGTACAAAGAGCAGACGTTGATCTAAGTCAACTTACTGCTACTACAACAAGACCTACTGGTGATCCAGCAGATGGTGCATATTGGTTTGATACAGGTGTGAGTGCATATGGTGCTTTTGAATGGTCGTCAACTACAAATGTTTTTACAAACAAAGTGCCAACTGTAATAACAAACGTAGCTGATTTAGTCGGCGGTGTATCTAGTGGTGTGCCGTTAGATTCAATTGGTAGTATTGGTGATTATGCAATAAACACAACAAATACAAACAATCCAATGTACTACAAGTCTCCAGGCAATAGCGAAGCCAGTGTTACTGCAAATTCATGGGTACTTGTTGGAAGTGACAGTTGGAAAAATTCATGGCCAACAGTGATTGGTACTGCAACTAATCCAACAATAACTGCTGGTAATAGTATGGTTATCAATGATGTAACTGTAACTTCTACAGGAGTAACACTAACATCTGTTGCAAATGACATTAATGCTGCTGCAATTACAGGTATTAGTGCTCTAGTTAGCTCTGATAACAAATTAGAAATTTATGCAGACAGTACTGCAGCCAACGATGGTTCTACTGACGATGGCAATGGTATTGCAATGATTGATGATGGAAACAACTCAACATTGTTAACTGAAGTTGGAATTGCAACAAGTACTTCAAGAGGTGGTAAGCCCTATTATGCACCAGTTGTGCATTTTGGACCAAACTATAGCAATCCACAATGGCAGAGTTTTGATACAGAGCCTCATCCAACAGGTTCAGTTTGGTTTAAAACAAACAATGTTAACCTTGGTGCAAACTATGTTATTAAAGAGTATGCAGTAGCAACAGACTCATTCACAACAATTAACAACCCTCTTTATGCAAATGATCAGAGTGCATTAAAAGCATTAGATCCAGCAGGCGGCGGAACAAATATTGTAACAGGTGCTTTATATTCACAGTATGACGTATCAGAAAACACTTCATACACAACAAAGTTTTTCAGTCGTTACACTACAGGAGCAACTCTTGTAACTGGTACAACAACTAGTCCAACCTTTGTAAGCCTTGAAACATTTACAATTCAAGCAAGTGCTAAAAATAGTGATACTCTTACTACTGCGGTCACTGCAACATTAGGTGGAACAACTGCAACAGATTTTGTCACTGCATTTACTGCTGCAAATGTTGCAAACACAACTGCAAGAGTTTTATCTACAGGTGCAGTTCAAATTGAACACACTGAAGGCGGTGTAATTGTACTTAAAGACACAAGTGGTACACCAGTTGCAGATGCAGGAATAAGCACATCAGTTACCACAGGTCAAGTTAGAGCAGGTAACGATAGTAATGTAATTTTGAGTAACTGGATTCCATTAGGATTTGGTTCAACTCCAGTGTATACCGCAAGTTCAACTGCACCGAGCATTGATCCAGCAGATGGAACATATTGGTATTACAGTGATACTAACCCAGTAGATATAATGATACAGGATGGCGGAACATGGAAAGGCTATCAAAACGTTACTAGCGATGCTAGAGGTTTTGACCTAAGTACAACTTCACCAGCTGGTCCAATTATAAGTTCAACTGCTCCAACAAAGCAAAGTGACGATAGTGCATTGGTATATGGTGATTTATGGATTTCAACAGCTGATCTTGATAACTGGCCTTTAATTTATAGATGGCAAAGTGTTGATTCAGTTGATCAATGGGTATTAATTGATAACTCAGATCAAACTGGACAAAATGGTGTACTTTTTGCAGATGCACGTTGGGCTGGAAATGGCACTACAGATCCTATAACAGATGATCTTCCAACAATTGAATCTCTACTAACCAGTAACTATGTAGATCTTGATAAACCAGATCCTACACTTTATCCAACTGGCATGTTGTTATACAACACAAGACGTAGTGGATTTAATGTTAAGAGCTTTCAAGTAGATTATTTTAATTCTTCAGACTTTCCATTTGCTACATATGGTGCATTACCAACTGTGAAAGACGCTTGGGTAACAGCAAGTGGCTTACAATCAAATGGTGCTATGTTTGCAGGTAGAAAAGCAGTTAGAAATATTGTAGTACAGGCTCTGAAAGCATCAGTTGATGGTGCACAAGAACTACGTGAAGAGCAAAAGATCTTTAATCTATTATGTGCTCCAAACTATGAAGAATTAGCAAACAACCTTGTAGCACTAAACAATGAGCGTAACAATACTGGATTTGTTCTAAGTGATACACCTATGCGTTTAGAAGACACAGGAACTGCTATCACTAATTGGGCAACAAATGCCAATGGTGATGGACTGACTACTGCTGATCCATATTTTGGTGTGTTTTATCCAAGTTGTCAAACTACAGACTTATCTGGACAAACAGTTGTTGCACCAGCAACACACATGATACTGAGAACTGTGATACGTTCAGACGATGTTGCATTTCCTTGGTTAGCACCAGCAGGAACACGACGTGGTACTGTTGACAATGCAAGTCAAATTGGATATGTAAATGCTCAGACAGGTGAATTTGTTCAAACTGCGGTTAGACAAGGTTTAAGAGATACATTATATGAGAACAGTATCAATCCAATCACGTTTATTCCAGGATCAGGTATTCTTAACTACGGTAACAAAACAACATTTACTGGAAGTTCACTTGATAGAATAAATGTTGCCAGATTAGTTGCATTTATACGTGGTAGATTAGAAACAATTGGTAAGAACTTTGTTTTTGAGCCAAACGATACCACCACAAGAGATGAAATCAAAAATGCAATTGAGAGCTTGATGATTGATTTAGTAGCAAAACGTGGTATATATGACTATTTGGTAGTTTGTGATACTTCGAACAACACACCAGCTAGAATAGACGCCAACGAATTATATGTTGATGTTGCTATCGAGCCAGTTAAAGCAGTTGAATTTATCTTCATACCTGTAAGAATTAAGAACACAGGCGAAATTGCAGCTGGTAACGTAGCAAGCTCGGCTGCGGTAACGTAAGAACAAGAAAAAATACAAAATGGAGCTTCGGCTCCATTTTTTTGTGGTCAAAAATAGATAAATAAAATTGTAATAAGGAGAATTATAAAATGGCCGTATCATCGCTAACAAGAATGACAGTACCATTGGCGTCAGACCAATCCAGTCCAACTCAAGGACTGTTAATGCCAAAACTAAAATATCGCTACCGGGTGGTATTTGAAAACATGGGCGTGTCTACACCTAGAACAGAACTTACCAAACAGGTGATGACTTTTACTAGACCTACTATAAACTTTGAAGAAATTGAAGTACCAATTTACAACAGTAGAATTTATCTTGCTGGACGTCAAACATGGGACGCTGTATCAGCAACATTCAGAGATGATGCTGGTGGAAATGTTAGTAGATTAGTTGGTGAGCAAATTCAAAAGCAAATGGATACACTAGAACAAGCATCTGCTAGTTCAGGTATTGACTATAAGTTTGTTACACGTTGTGAAGTACTAGATGGTGGTAACGGAACAAGCACACCTAACGTTCTTGAAACATGGGAACTATACGGTTGCTTTCTAGTAAGTGCTAACTATGGTGACTTAGACTATGCATCAAACGATCCTGTAACAATCGAATGCTCATTACGTTATGACAACGCAGTACAGACACCACTTGGAACAGGCATTGGATCTACAGTAGGAAGAACACTGGGTGACGTTGTAACTGGCTAATTAAGTTAGAGGAGTAACTTATGGCTTTTGGTGACGATCTACTCAAAGGATTTTTTGGAAACGATTTTCTAAGAGATTATACTCACGCAAGTAAAACCTTTCGCAGTAATAACTCGGCGCTTTCTCCACGTCGAAAGTTTTTATTCCATGTAGTCTTCAACATCAATTCGTTTTTAATTCCTCAACTACAAGCAGTGTTCAAAGCACAAGATGTAGCAAATATGAGTCTTCTTGTAAAAGAAGTAAAACTACCAGCATACAAATTTTCTGTTGAGACTATGAATCAGTACAATAGAAAACGTAAAGTTCAGACACAAATTGAATATGATCCAATTACGTGTGTAATGCACGACGATACCAGTGACCTTGCAAGAGAGCTATGGTACAATTATTACGCATACTATTACAAGGATGCAAGTCAAAAATACCTTGATGCGGCAGTGACAAATGGCAGTTTAGGACAAAATGCCAGTGGTGTAGATCCAGGAGCCGCATACCCATATGGATTCAGAGACATTTATACTCAGGATAGAGAAATAAACGATTGGGGCTATATTGGCGAAAGTTATATGGATGGTCCTACTGATACTAGAGGTGGTAAGCCAGCATTCTTTAGAGATATCACAATATTTGGATTTAACGATCATCAGTTTGCAGCCTATGTGCTTGTAAATCCTATTATCAGTGCATTTGAACATGATACCTACAACTACACTGAGGGTGGCGGCATCATGCAAAATACCTTTACTTTTGAATATGAAACAGTCAAATACTATCATGGCGCAATCAATGGTAGTTCACCAGATGATGCTATTCCAAGTTTTGGCAATAATGCAAACTATGATACAACAAAATCACCATTGGCTCGTCCTGGTGCTACTGCTACAATATTTGGACAAAGTGGACTAATTGATGCAGGTGCAGGAATTATTACAGATTTAAGTGCCGGAAATCTTGCAGGTGTTGTTGGAGCAATTCAAAAAGGTGGCACTGCTTATCAAACCTTCAAAGGCAGAGATCTCAATGAAATGTTCAAAACTGAATCGACAAATATTGCTAGAAATGTTATAAAAGAAGATTTACCAGGTGCAGCTAGAGGCAGTGGCTTTTTTCCTAAGCAGGCTAGATTCACTCCACTGAACGACCAGGCTGCAACACTTAAACCTGCTAATACTGGAACAGATCAGAATCCTGCTAACCTAAACGGACCAATAACTGTTCCGAACCAAGTTGGTAAAAATCCAAATCAAAGAGGCTAGTGTGGCAACAATAAACTATCCAAATCCAGGAACTGATCCAACTGTTAGAGCATTTGATGATTTTTATCAGCGTGAACTTGTAATTGATCAAAATCAATATGATACTGTGTACAGTTTTTTTGCAAGTATTTTTGCAAGTAAAGATCAAGCAGAAAATTTTACACTCAGCGTATTTCAAATCAGTGAAGATAATGGTGAGTCAGTTGAAAATATATTAGGTCAACTCCGTAATCAAAATACAATACAGATTACTGCTACTCTTGCTTATTATCTAAATAACCAACGCAGTAACACCACATTACTTGGTATAACTTCAATTTCTACTCCAAATCAGTATACTGCACGCAATATCTTAATATAGGTGAACTATGGCTAACAAGTTCCAACAAGGACCTTACGTAGTTCTAAACCCTCAAAAATATGCAGGAAAAGGTGTTCCCAAATATCGCAGTGGATGGGAACTTGCATTTATGCGTTTTTGCGATAGTAACGATCATATAATAACTTGGTCTAGCGAGAGCTTAGTGATTCCGTACATCAATCCACTTACAGGAAAGAAAACAAGATATATTCCTGATTTTCTAATTCAATACAGAAACAAGCATAACAAAGTTGTTACAGAATTAATTGAAATTAAACCTAAAAAACAGAGTATCTTAGAAAGCAAAGCAAATAATAGAGACAGAGCAATAGTTGCAGTAAATTATGCCAAGTGGGCGGCTGCTCAAAAATGGTGTCAACGCAACGGCTTGACGTTTAGAGTAATAACCGAAGACGACATTTTCCGTCAGGGCGGAAAACGTAAATAAGTAACATGAAGACATGTGAACTGTGTAACACTAGGTTTAGTTGTGATTCAGATCATAGCTGTTGGTGCATGATTGAACCATTGGTAGCAATTAACACAGAGTTAAATGACTGCATATGTCCAAAATGTCTAAAGGAAGCACATGACCAAGAAACTAGAAGAACTGTTTGAACTACCAACTGATGAAGGATTATCAGAGGAAGTAATGCCTGATAATGTACCTGAAGCTAAACCAGAAAACAACGAGATAATGCAGAATACACTCAGTGAGCTTGATAAAGTACAAGCGGCATTGCCACAAGTACGAGGATTAGAAGCCAGCGATACAGAAATGGACGATCTTGCTGATAAGGCCACCAAAGGATTTGATGACCTAATGGATTTAGGTATGAATGTTGACAGCAGATGGGCAAGCGATATTTTTGGGGTGGCAAGTACCATGCTTGGACACGCTATAACTGCTAAAACTGCAAAACTAAACAAAAAACTTAAAATGGTTGATCTACAACTGAAAAAAGCAAATCTCGACCAAAAAGTGATATCTAACAATGAAGAAATTGCAACCGGAACTGGTGTTGTGCTAGATAGAAATGCACTACTAGACAGGTTATTAAACAAAGACAAAGAAGAGAAATGAGCTCTATTCTGCTAAATACTGCATAGAAGGAAAATAAGATGAAATCATTTGCACAATACCTTGTAGAAACACGTCAAACATTTGATTATAGAATCAAAATACTTGGTGATGTTGATGCAGAACTAATTAATGCTTTGGAAGAAAAACTCCAGCAGTTCGACGTTGTAAGTATGACAGAACCAAAGAGTACTCCGATCCAAAAAACCTTACCTGACTTTCCAGAAGCTGAAAATGATAGTGTTACATTTATGGATGTTACTTTTAACTATCCAGCAACACCGCCACAGATTACACAGATGGCTGAACTTCTTGGAATGAATCCAAATCATATCATCATACAATCAAAAGAGTATGCTGATAGTGTAGAAGAAGAGCGTAAAGGTTATGAAGAGCAACCTGATCCAGTGCTTGGCACAGAAGAAGGTGAACAACCATCTGAACAAAGCAAAAAAGCCAGTGAATACTATGCTGCTGATCCTTATAAAAGAGAAGTAGTTGGCAACGAATATTCCAGTGATTTCACAATAGCAGGTGGTAAAACTCCTCCAGCAAAATTCAACACAGATACTCCTAATAGTGTAGATAGCCCTATTATGGGTACTAACAAGATTCCGGTCGTAAAAGCCTCCAATGGTAGTTCGGCTCCGGAGAATCGCAAAGACGGCCCTCCGGGTAAAAACAAAAAATAAAGGAACCTACAATGGACAACATATACGACACACTAGCAAAACTAAACAAGGTAGCAAATGCACCTGAAATAGTCAAAGAGGATAGTAATGCTCTTATGAAAAAAGGTCTAGAGGACCTTATGAAGAAAACAAAACTTAACAAACAGGCTGACTATACACCATTTAGTGACAAACAAAGTCCTGATGGTTTACCAGAGAAGAAAAAAGACAACAAGATGTTTGAAAAAGAGTCTGATGTTGAAAGAGATGATCGTGCAGAAAAAGCTGGACGTGAAGTTGCACATGATGCAAAATACGATGGTATGAAGCATGCTGGTAAAGATGGTAAAGACGTTACTAAAGATATCGAGTATGATGAGAAGCATGACAAAGATGGAATGCATGAAAACGCAGGAACACTTAAAGATGCAGCTCGACAAGGTGTAATGGCACGTTTAGCAGAACTAGCTGGCCTTCCTGTACAAGAGATTGAAGAAGCATTAGGCACACCACAAGACGTAGCCGCTAAGATAATGGCAGAAAATCCACTTGATGAAGCAGAAGTAGAAGAAGGCAATGAATTTTCAGGTGAAAGAGACAAAGCAATAAAAGCTGGTAAAGACAGTTTTGAAGTTGATGGCAAAACCTATCCTGTTAAAGGTGACAAGAAAAACGAAGCCATCGAAGAAGCAGAACATGATGGTATGCCATCTATGAAAGAAATGAAGTCATGTGTTGACAAAGGCATGACAGAAGCTGAAATTTGTGAAAAGTACAGTGACTGCGATCAGGATAAAATTAAACTTATGGCTTCAAAGTGCAGTAAAATGGATGAAGGCACTGGAAGTAAAGTATGTGATCAATGCGAAGACGGCAAGGACGAAGACGGTAAAGAATGTTCTGAGTGCGGCGGAACTGGATATTCAGGTCTTGCCGAAGAATCAGAAGAAAAAGTAGAAGAAACCACTTCAGGTTCAATTGCACCTGCAGAAGCTGGCGGCAAACCATTGTTTAAGAATGCAAGCGTATATGAAAGCAACGAGATTGTAAAACGTTCAAAGCAACTTAATGAAGACATGAGCATAAGCGTAAATGCTGGAACAAACGCAGAGCCAAGCATTAATATTAATGCAAGCGGTGAAGAAGCAGCTAAACTAGCTCAATTGCTTAAATTAGCAGGAATGGGCATGGCACAACCAGGATACGGTGAAGTGCAAGTTGACGTAGCTGAAGATCAAGAATTTGCCAATGGTGCAGACGATACTAATACAATGGATACTGAGTATATGACACAGGACATTGCTGGTGGACTTAACGGACCAAAGAAAATGGCTTATCCAAAAGTTGCTGGCGGAGACAACCCAATGTCAGTGCTTGGTGAGTCAGAACTCAATGAAGTAAGTGAAGATCGTCTAATGAAACTTTATCAGGAATATAAGGCAAAGTAATGAGTTTAAAAAAGTATATCACAGAAAGCGAAAGAGCAGTTGCATTTCCTATCACAGGTGATGTACTTGAAGTTGTTGTTAGAGAAGACTTCGACGACGAAATTGCTATTGACTTTCCAGTTGTAGAACACACAGACGATAGTATTACATTACATTTAGATGAATATGCTTATGGCATACTAGAAGCGTGTAACTACGTAGGTGATGATACAGACGGTGTTATTGATCCTCCTTCAGAAGAATTAGACGAAGCAATGGTAAGTTTAGATAAAGGTCGTGAATATTTCTTTAGACGTCATGACTTTGGCGATGAAAATATTGCTTATGAATTTAATAAACTTGCAAGAAAAATGTCACCCGAAGATGCAGAGA
>Ga0255752_10002397_pt1 | contig 20566 bp, 35 predicted proteins | sample 011ome_25_FD_179952 | JGI IMG/M metagenome (GOLD analysis project Ga0255752, IMG submission 179952) | Coastal salt marsh microbial communities from the Groves Creek Marsh, Skidaway Island, Georgia - 011512CT metaG (version 2) | ecosystem: Environmental > Aquatic > Marine > Intertidal zone >... | reverse complement strand
GCCTTAACTTGCTCCGCAACATCAGCGGCTTGTTTTGTAAAATCAGTCATTTTATTCTCCTATGTGTGTGTGTTTTGACTTAGTAGCATAATTGCTACAGTTACTAATGTAACAGAGTATTTAGTGTTTGTCAACCATTAGGTCTTCTTCTTTGGGTAGTTTAGTTCTTCCCATTCCTCATCAGTTACAGGCCACCAGTAGGTGGAGCTCACAATGTAACTCCCTTTAGTGGTGTTTTGCCTTCAACTAATTGATTGTAGGCCCATTCCCAATCGCGACCATATTCTACACGAGCAAGACGCATCAAGTCCTTTTCTAAATTAGATTCAAACCTAAATAGTCTTACAAGATAATCGTATGCGAGTTTCATGGGTGAACCTCGAGCAGTGTGCGTGTACTAGGTTTGAACTCAGCATTAAACTTAACATCAGCCATCTGTTGTGCTTCTTTAGCAACAGTGTAGATTTCGCCACGGCTTAAACCAATATCGTTTAGTTCATAATCAGTTAGGTTGCTTAGTTCATTGTATGTTTTGTTAAACATAGCACGGTCGGCGAATAGTGTTTTGAATAGTTTTCTAAACATTATACTTCCTCCACACTTTTGCCTAGCATGATAGCCTTGGCTTCTTTGTGGTAGCCCATCTGAGCAAGTTGAGCAGCAGCACGGGCACGACCCATAGCCTCAAATGCTGACATTGTTTTAGTGAAGAATTTGTTTGCAAATTTTGCAACCGCTGCACAGAATGCGCAGTAGTAGGTGTTCAACGTTGTAGTTGTCATTTTTAATTTCCTTAATATGTGTGTGTGCTTTAGGAGAGCAGTACCCCGGAACTTCCCCGGCTGTGCAACCACTTGTAAGGCATGGATAATGCCCAAGTCTTTCCTTGTGTCATTAGTGAAAACCACTAATGGTTTCTACTAACATCTTTATTTACCTTATTATACTTTAGTAGTTGACAAAAATCAATGGTTATTTTCGCAAAGCGGCCATGCGCATTTTGCATGGATCACATTACAAAATCTAACGTATAAATTTTGTAAATAAATGCATGAAATACATTGCACTTCTTATTGGCATTGCTGCGAAATTTTTCTTTTCAGCATTATTTGCTCTTGTCTTTATTACATTAAGTTTAACTATAGGCGGAATGGTATACGGATCTCTTGTAGAAGCAGGGTATATAGAACGATCAGATAATGATTAGTCTTTTCTCTTGACAATTAGCTCAGAGGTTGTATAATTACAGTATGAAGATTACAATCGCAGGCTACGGCTTTGTGGGCCGAGCTCATGAAGCAGTATTAAAAGACAAGCATGATATTACTATTGTTGATCCAGCGTTCAACAGTACGGTCATTCCTCGAGACACGGATGCAGTTATTATCTGTGTATCAACACCGGCACACGAGTCAGGCGCATGTAACATCAATAATGTATATGAAGTTATTGAAGCAAGCCCAGATGTGCCTATCCTAATCAAAAGCACAATTAGCGTAGAAGGATGGGACATGCTGGTTGAGTCGTTTCCTAATCGTATGCTAAACTTCAGTCCAGAGTTCCTTAGAGCAGCAAGTGCAGTAGAAGACTTGAAGAACATGAACTTGATGCTTATAGGCGGAACATCGTGTTCATTCTGGAGCAAGGTATTTGATGTAAGCGTAGAGATTGCTGAAGCTCGTGAACTCATACTAGCCAAGTATGCTCGCAACAGTTTCCTTGCACTGAAGGTTGCGTTCTTTAATCAGATGTATGACCTATGTGATGCACTAGACATTGAGTATGCAGCAGTTGCACATTATACAACAATGGATCCTCGCATTGGAGACAGTCATAGTTTTATTACGGAAGAGAGAGGCTTTGGCGGCCACTGTTTTCCTAAAGACACCGCAGCACTTGTTCACACTGCTGGGCGTAATGATACACGATTAAGTATCATAGAAGAAGCAATTAATTATAACAATCAACTAAGGAAAAGTAAAAATTGAAAATGAAGATCATCTCCGGTAATGCTAATCCCGAACTAGCAAAGAGTATTGCGCAACATTGTTTTGCAACCCTAGTACCTGCAAGTGTTAAGACATTTGCAGATGGTGAGAGTAGTGTAGAGTTCCATGAGAACATTCGAGGCGAAGATGTTTTTATTATTCAAAGTACCAGCACACCAGTTAACGATCATTTAATGGAACTAATGATTATGATTGATGCTGCTAAACGATCAAGTGCCATGCGTATTACAGCAGTAGTTCCTTACTTTGGTTATGCACGACAAGATCGAAAGAGTGCAAGCCGTACTCCAATTACTGCAAAGCTAGTAGCAGACTTGCTTACTACAGCAGGAGCAGATAGGATCCTTACTATGGACCTACACGCAGGACAGATCCAAGGATTCTTTAATATTCCAGTTGATGACTTGACCAGCAGACTTGTATTTGCAAAAGACATTAGACATAAACTAGGTATCGATGACGACGGCACACTAGATGCTAAGACTGTATTTGTATCACCAGATGCAGGCGGAGTTGTTCGTGCTCGTAAGTTTGCCGATATGTTCGGAGGCGACATTGCTATTGTAGACAAGCGTCGACCTGAAGCAGGCAAGAGCGAAGTAATGGGACTGATTGGTGATGTCAAAGGTAAGCATGCTATTCTAGTTGATGACATTGTAGACAGCGGCGGAACACTTTGTAATGCAGCACAGGCTATTATGGATGCAGGTGCGAAGAGTGTTAGAGCATATATCACACACGGTGTACTGTCAGGCAAAGCATGTGAACGTGTTCAAGATAGTGTACTTGAAGAATTGGTAATTACGGACAGTATTGCAAACAAGTGTCCCAAGGCAGTTACTAAAGTTCGTCAAGTAACTGTTGGAACACTGTTTGGCGAAGCTATTCGTCGTGTATCAAACGAAGAAAGCGTTAGTAGTTTATTCGGCTAATGCTGCTTCAAGGTGCTTGATGTATTCATCCATTGAATGATCGCCAAAGCTATCTACTTTACCTTGCTTTAGGCCCATCCATATGCCGCGCCACTTGTCTTTGATTAGCTGCCAGCCAGTTGGGTTTCTAACTTGGCCATACGCATTCAAGTAGTGTTGAGTACCGTGATGTACAAATCCAAGGAACGTTGGAGGAACAGTTGTAACGATATCGTTGTTGTTTCTCCAACGGTGATGCACGACACCTAAGCTGTTAACATACTTGCGCCATCCTACTCTAGGTGAACCATATGTGTAAAGCTCTTCTGGATCAGGAACACTTGCATAAAACATACAACGGCTAGCCATAATAGTTGCCATTGCTGCTCCTAGACTGTGTCCACAGAACCATACCTTCTTGCCCATATTAACAGGACGAATCAAGTCGTCACATACCATTGGCCAAAGATCATCTACTTCTGATTTGAAACCTTTGTGTACTCTGCTGATAGTTTCTGCAACTACAGGAATTGCTCTAAGGTCTGCTGCAATATCACTGAACTGAGTTGGTTCAGTTCCTCGACATGCTATGACCAAATCATCTTTGTTCATGAAGCGATATGCCTGAGCACCGTCTCTGTCATAAAACTCTACAGTTGTAAAGCCTAGCTTCTTCGCTTGACTTTTCGCGTCCTTTAAGTTATTATAAGCTATACTTGCAAGTTTAGCAAACAACAAGGATCTTTCTTTGAAATTCAACTCTGATATAGACATTATGCCCTCCTTCATCTATTACAATCATATTTATCGATGCGCTAAATACATTATCGGAGTAACGCAATGAAAAAACGTACAAGAAGTATTTTAGAAGAACTTAACAGCTTTGGCCGTTCCTATAATAGCGACAAGCAAATTGAGACTTCAGCTAATAATATCATTGAAAGCAGCATAAACTTGTTGAATAGAATCGCAAGCACTTATGATGATGTAACGGCTGGCGAACTCGAACGAAGATTTATTAATGCTATTAAGAGCGGCGACCCTAAAAAGTTTAAACGCGGCATACAAAAAGTTATAGAGAGCAAGAACAATGACAGTGATTCTTAAAGAAGGCGGCAACGTATTCAAACAGCCTGACGCAACACCAATTACACAACGTATTGCTACAGCTGATGTGCAACCAACAATAGATTGGCTCAATGCTACGTTTGGCTTTAAGTTTGTCGACGAAGATATGCTCGGAACAACTGGTAAGAAAAATAAACCAGATGGTACATTTGAAGAAAATTCATCAGGTGATATAGATTTAAACGTTGACGAACGAGAATTACCTAAAGAAGAAATAATTGCAAAACTTTCTGCGTGGTGTCAACAGCAAGGCATACCTGATTTAGAAATTATGAACAAGGGTAGAACCTTTACAGGAGGTTGGGTAGCAAACGCAGGACTTCAAGTACACTTCCGTACTCCAATCAGAGGCGATGTTAACAACGGCTTTGTTCAAACAGACTTTATGCTTACAGACAATCCTGCTCTACAACGTGGCGCCAAACGTGGCGGCACAGAATCCTTTACTGGTGCTGACAGGGCTGTACTACTTTCTAGTCTTGCAAGAGGTAGAGGATACAAGTTTAGCCCAACAAAGGGTGTAGTCGATCCTAACAATGGTGATGCTGTCGTTGCAAATGACTGGGATGAAATTGCAGAGATACTACTAGGTAAGGGTGCTAGAGAAGCTGACACACATACTGTTGAGCAGATGCTCGCAAAACTAAAAGGCGATCCAAACTACGAACAGCTTATTGGTCCTTGGAAAGAGAACATGATAAAGGCTGGTAAAGAAGTGCCCGAATCACAAGTTGAATCTCTAGCAGATAAACAACTTCGTAGAATTAGAGAACTAAGCGGCGCACCACTTAACAGTGTAGTGATGTCGTCAGGAGCATTTAACAGATGAGATATAGCGATATTAAATTAGTTGAAAGTCGTATCTTTCTAAAAGAAGGTGCTCGCATTGACCACGCAGAAGACATTGTGTTCTGGGAAGGTAGCCGAGGAGCAATCCGTGCGTTAGAAAGTCTTAAGAGTTTAGAACAAGGAAAGCATACAGATGTTACTATTAAATGGGACGGCAGTCCTGCTATCATCTTTGGCCGTGATGCTAACGGTGATTTTGTTCTTACAGACAAAAGCGGATTTGGCGCTGTTGGATACGATGGTAAGAGTAAAAGCGGCGAAGATCTAGAACAGATGTTTCTAAACCGTAGTGGCGGCAAGAACAGAGAGAAACCAGACTACGTTGCATTCGCAGGAAAAATGCGCAGCATCTTTGATCTTTACGAACGTGCAACACCTAAAGACTTCCGTGGGTTTCTAAAAGGAGACCTACTATATTATACTACACCGCCAGTTAAGAATAACAATTATGTATTCAAACCAAACATTGTTGAGTATGCAGTAGATGTTGACAGCGACCTAGGCAAGCGTATTGGTCAATCAACTACAGGTGTTGTTGTTCATAGAATGATCGACGAAGCAGGCAATGAAAGTCCAGTACCAGAAGGCATCGACTTCCAAGGTACTGATGTGCTAATCTTCCCAAGTGTAACTGTACAAAAGGCTCCCGAGATTGATGACGAAGATATTAACAATCTTAAAGCAGCAGTTGCAAAGAATGCAGGCGCAATTGACAAGCTATTAAATGCCGCAGATCTTACAGCACTAAAAATATCAGACTTTGCAAAAGTATTGTATGCATATACTAACAGCAAAGTTGATACAGGATTAGAAAACTTAGGCGCAGACTTCTTTGATTGGATGGCAAGATCTAAACTATCGGCTAACAAACAAAAGAATATTGCTGCACACATACAAGCCAACCAAAGAGGTTTTGATGCAATCTGGCAAGTAGTGTCAGGCATTATGCAAATCAAAGACAAAGTGATTAGTCAGTTTGATTCACACGATTCAACAGTAAAAGCAAACATACCAGGTCACGGTGAAGGCGGTGAAGGATATGTATTGGCACATCCAGAAGGTGATGTTAAACTAGTACCAAGAGAATTTTTCACAAGAGCCAACAGAGCCGTACAACGATAAGGAAATATAATTATGAAAATGCAAGACATTATAAACGAAGCTAATTTCGAAATGACACCGCAGCAGCGCAAACTAGCAGAATATGGACGTATATTAATGGATCAAGCAGCATCAACGAAAGACGATGGGCTATCAGTTGTTATGTCTAGAGTAGGCAGTACGCTTACAGACTTTGGTACAGTATTTGGTCCAAAGAATCTAGCTGAAGTTGTTAAGAAGGCCGGAGTTAGTCCTGAAGTTATTAAAAAACTATTAGCTTATGCAGAACAGATTCAACAGCAACAGGCAGCATTAACTAAGGATCATAAACAAGGTGGACTTGACGATACTGATCAAAGCGACACTGATCCTGACGAGTTCGCTGAACCATCTGATGATGAAATAACTGCAATGCAAGCAGATAAGTATGCATCGAGAGCTAAAAGAGCATAATGGATTTTATTAGATCAATTGTAAACGAGTCTGATCTCATTACAGATGCGGATGTAGATAAGTTTCTGGAAGATTTAGCAATACTAGACGAGCCACGTTATACTGCCCGTGAATGGGCAATGATGGAAGGCGGACATGATGTTGCTGATGCTATAGACACTGTACATATTAACGAAGATGCATTTGATCGAATTGCTAAACGTGTTGAAAACCGCAATCTAATTAATTACAGACTTATAGTTGGCGCAGAGAACCTAATGCGAGTAAAATTATTTTTAGAACTTGCTAAAGAAGGTAAGAACATTCCATCAGCGTATGTTAAGGGTATGCAGCCTGCAATTGAAATGCTAGATGATATAGTATCAGCAGGCCCAGGATTTGTACAACTACTAAGAGTATTGCACAAAAGAGCTCAAAATAAGCAGTAAGAACAGTAATTTTGTCTTAGAGACTAAATACAATACAAGAACTTCACAGAGTGTGAAGGACCATTTTCGATTAAAGGAGAAATAAAATGGCAGCAGTAGACTCAAGAGCAATCACAGTAGCTGGTAACGGTTTAGGCCCAGTAACACGTATTTGCACAATCACTAACTCAGGTCAAACTCAAGCAGAGCTAGACTCAGCAATTCAAGCACTAACAACTGGTGTAACAGTATCTGACGTATTTTACCCTGGCGCAACAGTCGCTGGCGTAACTGCACTTGCAGACGTTGTATACGTTGCACTACAAGGTGGTGTTGCTCCAGAAGGAACAGCAGGTTCATACACTACTGCTACTACTGTAGCAGTTGTAGCAACTTTCGAATAATCCTAACTACCTTAGGAACCGTGCTGTAACGGCACACTGGGCTCACTTTTAAGTGGGCCCTTTTTTTATGGCTGTAAATACAGTATGAGATTTAAATTAACTACAGTTGTTGATATTACAGAAACTAATGCTCGTCGTGGTGACGACAAGCGCCTTGTGAATCAACAGGCAAACTATTACACAATGCTACAGACTATTGGACTTAGAGTTAATATAGATCCTATCAGTTGTGTTGCACAATTGGGCAGTGTAGACAAACTGTCATTTGGTACAGCTATAAAAGGTAAGCAACGATACTGGGAATTTATGTTTGAAGTTGAATATGAAGATGCATTGTCATTAGACATGCTAGTATCAGATTTTGATCTTGTTCCTATTATTACAGGACTAGATGAAACTGCTAAAATTACCAATAATGTTTTTAGGACTGGTCACCCAAATGACACTAATATAGTGTTTGAAATTGTAGAATGATGATAAATAACACTGTAGACTAAAAACTATAACAGGCACATCTTAAAATATACCCAAAGGCTAACGCAAGAGTTTACTTACTTACGGAGAATAAGATGGCCAACGCCACTACTGAATTAGAAAAAACGAATCTAGAAGCACACGTTGATTTATGCGCAATACGCTATGAATCATTAGAAGGGCGCCTCTCCAAAGTAGAAGAAAAGATTGACACTATTCATGATGATATGCTTGAAGGACAGAAGTCAATTACCAAAGTGCTTATCGGCACAGCTGGCACAGTCGTTGCTAGTTTATTATCCATCGTTATCGTTATATTAATGAACCCATAACATCTCGATAAATAACTATATGTTATTACGAGAACTTACAGAACCTTTAGAAGAAAAACAAGTATGGGCCCGCAAGGGAACAAGTCTTGTGCGCAAGTACAGATGTACAGGCGGTATTCGTAACGGTCGTATTGTAGCAGAACCTACACAATGTTTTGCACCCGTTGATATTAAACAAAGAGCGTTAATGAAACGAACAAGAGCTAGACTGGGCAAGAAGATGGCTCGCAAAGCAAAGAAGACTAAGCGCACTAATCCAGCAAGTATTCGATTAAACAAAGGAAAGTTAAATCGATGAGAGTAACTGAAATTATAGCAGAAGCAACTACTAGAGCATATGCTAAGTCAGGTGCTTCTCAGAGTTTAAAGTTTAGATGCACTGGTGGTCCACGCAAAGGACAAGTTCGTGCAAGTCCAGCAGCATGTAATGCTCCGATAAATATAAAAAAGAGCAAGTCACTCTCGCTAACTAAAAAACGTCAAGGCGGCATGATGGCTCGCAAAGCATCAATTACTAAAGCAGTTAATCCTGCATCAAGACGAGTAAAAGCAATGAATAAGCCTAAGAGCAGAGGAAGAAAAAAACTATGAAGATTTTAGAATTAGATCAACAAATGGGAATGACTCCTCCAGCAGTACCAGGGCAAGCAACAGCACCAGGTCAAAAAACTCCAGGTGATGGCAATGTAGCAGCACCAGCAGCTAATCCTGCAGATGCAGCAAAACAACAACAGCAAATGAATCAGCAGAAGCAACAGCAGAAGCAACAGTTGCAAGCACAAATTAAACAAACGCAAGACCAACTAAAAGCCTTGCAACAACAACTAGCAGCAATTAGATGAAACTAAACGAGCTGTTAACAGATTTCAAAATCTTTATGACTAATGAAGAGAAGGTTGAGCTTGAGAAACTTTCCGCTCCTACTCCTCTAGCCAGTCTCACTGAGAGACAGCAAGTCATAATGAGCAACCTTATACGCAAAAGTTTGGTAAGTAAAATACGATCAGATAACGTTATAATGGTTGCAAGAAATGACAAACACGACATTACTTAAAGAACTACAACATCTAATTGAAGACAAGCTAGATCCTAGCATGTTTCCCTATCAAAAGGGCAATAGTATTCGTATTGGTAAAATTGTTGTAAGAGACAGTAAAAAAGGTTTCTTAATTTACGACTGTCAAGAAAACAAACAAGTTGCGATTACATTTAGTAAAACGGCTGCACTAGCACTTGCTAAGAGTTTGTCTAAAGGTATTAACAGAACACAAGAAGTTTTAAGTTTAGATCAAACTATACAAAAGAATTACTTAGACGCAATGTTCTTTACAAACACACTCAAAACAACCAAAGATGACTTTAAAAAAGATGTAGTACTAACTAGATTAGAAATTGCAAAGGCAAGAACTGCTACTGCTAAGTCTGCTCTTGATTCTATTATATTCCGTTAAAACGTATAAATAACTATAATAACTACTTGAGGAAGAGTATATCATGAACATTAGAGAAATGAACAAACCATTGACGTCGGCAGCATTAAACGAAACAATGGCAAAGAAATTTGGAACAAAGATAGACGTTGATTCGTTTACTTTAGAGCAGCTACAGGATGCAAGAAATAAGATTCGCACCAAGCAATTTGATATTGAAACAAATGAAAGTTTCAGTGGGTTATCACAGAATAGAACATACAGCAAAAACAAACTCTTCCTTGACGTATTGAATGCTGCTATTAGTGAGCGTGCTGATGTTTCTGACAGTGCTTTAGAAGAAAAAAAGCAGAAAGACTGGAACAAGGACGGCAAGAACGATTGGGAAGATGTAAAAGCAGCACGTATGGCAGCATCAGCAGGCAAGAAAAGGAAAACTGATGAAGGAATCAAACTTGTTAATCCTAAGTCTGGTAAGAAAATTGATATTACTAAACCAGAAGGTAATGCAGAATATAAAAAAGCAAAAGCAGCTGGAGATTTTGATGATGAAGAGGTTAAAGATAAAAACATGAGCGAATCAATAATTAAAGAAGGCGCCGAAGACCATGCAGAACTAGTAATGGCAGCTAAAGATATGGTTGACCGTTTAACTGGTTGGATGGAAGACACTGCTGAAATGCAAACTGAATCAATGCTAGAATTAGCTGATGCCATCCGCGATGAAATGGGCGCACAGCAGTCAGAAGGATTTACTAACGCAGTTAAGCCTGCACTAGAGCAGCTTTACGCAGCAATGGAATCAACCCGTGTTGCGCTAACACAAGGTGTTGGCATGCTAACAGGCGAAGGCGAAGCACCAGCAATGGATATGGGTGCAGAACTACCAGCTGAAGAGCCAGTACCAGGTGCTGAAGATATGGAACCAACTGTAGATGACGAGTTTGCAGCAGCAGCACCAGCAGCAGGCGGCGAAGCAGAAGCAGGACGTGAAAAGCGTGAGTCACGCATGTATGCTAAAAAGAAAATGATCGAAAGTTCACGTAGACTAGGTTCAATCCTAAGCTCACGTTAATAGGAATAGTTGAATGAAAGTATACGAACTTTGTGAAGCAGGTGAACCTCAAGCATCTTCCTCACCAAAGTTAGTACAAGTATTAAGAACAGTAATCGGAGATGCCGATCAAAAAGGCGTCTCCGTTTTCCTACACTTTAACACACCAACTGCTAACGACATTAGATCAGATGCAAAGAATCTTGATCTTAATAAACTTATGCAAAATGTCGGAGCAGAGCAATTTGATTACGGCACGTTTAAAGCAGCATACGATACTGATCCACGACTCAAAGCAATGATCCAAAACTTTAGTGAAAAAGGCATCGAGCCTAAAACTAAAAAAGCAGCAACAAGTACACCGCAAGGTGACACCACTGGCAACAACACAGTTGCTAAGATGGCCAAGTCAGCTACTAACGTTGGCGACAAACTTTAAAAACTTCTTGACACAACTGTAAACTTCTGTTATACTATGTATAACATTTGGAGTATAGCTATGACACAAAGAACTGATGAAGAAATCATCACACAAATTAAAGAACTGCTCGAATCACATGTAAAGCCTAGTGTTGCATCACATGGTGGAAATATTGAATTTTTATCTTATGCAGATGGTCATCTGCAATTAGAATTGCAAGGTGCGTGTTCAGGATGTTCAGGATCAACTGCAACACTAAAATATGGTGTTGAAGAAATGATTAGACACTTTGTACCAGAAGTAACATCAGTAGACGCTGAAGACGGCTTTAGTGATGTAGATCCGTATTTTATGAATAACGATCCTTTCGGCCAAGAAGCGTGGGAAATAGAAAATTTAATCCCAATCAGAGAGGTACGTGATGAGTCTGATACTTAAAAAGTTTGATTATACTCCGCTTTCACGCAAAGAAGTAAACGGCAAGCGATTATATGCTACTCCTGATGGTAACGCTGTAGCAAGTGTTACCACTATTCTTGATGCAACTAAAGATAAGACGCATCTTATTGCTTGGCGTAAACGAGTAGGTGAAACAAAAGCTCGCGAAATTACAACCGAAGCAGCTGGTGTAGGCACAAGGATGCACAAGTATCTTGAAGACTATATCGAGTTTGGTGAATGGCCCACTCCTGGCAGTAATCCGTTTGCAATCAAAGCACATCGAATGGCAGAATGTATTCGAGATGAGGCTATGGTACATGTAGATGAAATCTGGGGTAGCGAAGTTGCCCTTTATGTGCCGCACATGTATGCAGGAACTACTGACTTAGTTGGGCAGTATAAAGGCAATCCTTGCATCATGGACTTTAAACAGACCAACAAGCCTAAGAAGCCTGAGTGGGTTATTGACTATTACCTACAAATGGTTGCGTATGCAGAAGCACACAACGAAGTTTATGGTACTAACATTCGCGAAGGGCATGTGTTTATGTGCAGTCGCGGTGACGATCCAATGCAACTAGGTGGCGAAACTTACCAACAGTTTGATCTATGGCCAGACGAATATGACGAATGGCGCACTGAATGGTATAACAGGGTGTATCAATACTACGAACAGAACAGTTAATTCGATAAATATGTGTAATAGGAGATCGTAAATGGCTGTAGTACAAATATCACGCATACAAATTCGTAGAGGACAAAAGAATCAAGGTTCAGGCTTGCCACAGTTGGCTTCGGGTGAGCTAGGATGGGCAGTAGATACACAAGAACTGTTTATTGGTAACGGCAGTGTAGCTGAAGGTGCTCCGGCGGTAGGCAATACTAAAGTATTGACACAATACGACAACATTTTTTCTCTAGCAGATAGTTACACTTATAGAGAAGAAGATAGTTTTCTACTAACAGGCGGCGATGTTGCTAGTCCTATTCGTAGAAGTTTGCAAGATAGACTTGATGACAGAGTTAGTGTTCGCGCATTTGGTTTAACCGGACAAGTTAGTCAAATTGCAACTATTCGTTTGCAAGCAGCCATTGATCAATTATATCTAAATGATGCCCTTAAAGGTAGCGCAGCCAGTAGAGTAATATTACATCTAGAGCCGGGCGAATATATCATTGACGGTCCTATTTACATACCTCCTTATGCAACACTTGTTGGTGCAGGCTCAGATAAAACAATTATTAGAACGATTACATCAAGTGTAGATATGTTTACTACAGTTAATGGAGACAGCACTGTAGGAAGTCCAGCTAATGATGCAGGTACTACAACACTTACACAAGCACAGCGTATTAGACTAGAAGGCATGACGTTAGAAACTACTGTTCCTAACAAAGCACTAGTACTTAATAACTGTAAAGACAGTGTGTTTAAAGATATTAAATTCTCAGGCCCGTGGACTAGTAGTGATAGCGTAACGGAGACTGATGTTGCTATTGAAATGAATAGTTTAAATGGTACAGTTGAAACTAAAAACAATGTCTTTGAAAATTGTACTGTAAACGGATTCTCATATGCAGTAATAAGTGATTGGGATATACACAACAATATTTGGTCTAACTGTAACTTTTATGATTTAGCATACGGTATAGGATTTGGCACACAGCTTTTATCGTTAGATAGTGCAGTCAATTCTGGAAAAGAAACTGGTCCATATAATAACCGCTGGTTTAATTGTAAATTTAATAATATTAATAAAAATGCTGTTTGGGTTAAGTATGGTAAGGGCAATGCAAGTGAGAACAACTCTTATATTATGGTAGGAACAGAAGGTGCTGCTGAACAAGATGCAACGGATGCGGTAATCAAATATCAAACTCCGGGCAATACTTCTAAGGGCGACTACTTCTCAAGAACTGCGGTATTGTCATACACTCCTGGATACTGGAGTGACAAGGCATATGTTCCAGAGATAGAAGGATCAGTAGTTGCTGAATTTGGTGAACTACACGTTTTAAACAATATAGTAAATGGATCCTCACAAAAGTATTTTAGACTTCCAGGCGAGGCTGACATTGCTAGTCAGCTGTTTGAGATTGAATACTTGCTTACTAGTAGAAGCTATTCTGCTGTTAGAAATGGCATTGCTACATTAACTGTCAACGGAATAGATAAGACAGTAACAATATCAGATCTTTACGATTATGTAGGAGCGACATCTTACGAAACTGCTATTGCATTTAGTGCATTAATTCAGGATGCAGACGGTGATACAGTTCACGATACTATCGAAGTACTGTTATCAAGCACAATGCCTGTAGATGACCAAACACAATTAGAATTTAAAATTAGAAATAGAAAAACAACAATAGACGCCACTGGTGAGTAATGTTCGATAAAACCTATGAAGACAGGCTAGGCGCCTGGGTTGCTTTCAGGCGTTCGCTTGAGCAATCAAAAGATCCTATCCAAGATGTTATAGACTGCTATAACACTGCTCCAACTGTAAGCATTCACATAGATCCGTGGGACCAAAAGAGCTGGCCTGACCCCTGGCAACTTATACAAGAGAATCAGTATTGTGACTTCGCTCGCGTACTAGGAATGTGTTATTCTTTACAGTTAACAGACCGTTTTAATGGGTCTAATTTTGAGATACATATCACTACAGACTACGAGGAATCTGCAAATTATTACATCTTAGTGGTAGACAATTACGCAATAGGGTACTATAATAATACTTGTACATCTATTGATGAATTGCCAACTACATTGGTGGACCAGAAAATTTACAGCATGCCTCGTAGGCACTAAATATCAATTATAAGAACACACTAGGAGAGAGAATGTCAAATGGAACTATGATCGTCAAACGTGACGGCACAAGAGAACACCTTAACATTGACAAGATACATTTTGTCGTTGAGGAGGCCTGCAAAGGACTAGCAGGTGTAAGTAGCAGCCAGATTGAAATGAACGCAAATTTGCAGTTTTATGATGGAATGACTACCCAGGAAATTCAAGAAATTTTAGTTAGAAGTGCAAACGATCTTATTAGTCTAGACTCTCCAAACTATCAATTCGCGGCTGCACGTCTACTAAGCTATGGATTGTACAAGCAAGTGTTCGGCGACTACAACGCAGTTAGCTTTGAAGAAATTATTAGAAAAAATATTGCTCGAGGCGTATATGATGCAGAGATTTTAGAAAAATATACTAGCGAAGAAATTGAACGCCTTAACTCTTATATTCATCACAAGCGTGACGAGAACTTTACATACGCAGGGTTACGTCAAGTAGTTGACAAGTATCTAGTACAAGATCGCAGTTCTGAAGAAATCTTTGAAACTCCGCAGTTCATGTACATGATGATTGCAGCAACTTTGTTTGCAAATTATCCTAAAGAAGACCGTATGCAATATGTAAGGAGATACTACGATGCGACCTCACTTTTTAAAGTCAATATCCCAACACCAGTCATGGCAGGAGTCCGTACTCCAGTGCGCCAATTTGCATCTTGCGTTCTTGTCGATAGCGATGATACCCTCGACAGCATATTTGCTAGCGACATGGCTATCGGACGCTACACTGCGCAACGTGCAGGCATCGGCATCAACTCAGGACGAATCCGCGGAGTAAACTCAAAGATTCGCGGCGGCGAAGTAGCACATACAGGCATTGTTCCGTTCCTAAAGAAGTTCGAGTCAACAGTAAGATGTTGTACACAGAATGGTGTGCGCGGTGGTAGTGCAACAGTGCATTTCCCGTTCTGGCATCAAGAGATTGAAGACATCCTTGTGCTAAAGAACAACAAGGGCACAGAAGACAACCGTGTACGTAAGTTAGATTATTCAATTCAGCTTAACAAAACTATGTACGAAAGACTACTAAGTGGCGGCGATATTACTCTTTTCTCGCCACATGATGTTCCAGGCTTGTACGAAGCATACTACGGTGATGCAGCAAAGTTCCAAGAACTATACGAAAAATACGAACGTGCTACTAGCATTAAGAAAAAGCGCATTCCTGCAATGGAACTATTCTCTGCGTTGATTAAAGAACGTGCTGAGACAGGACGTATCTACATTATGAACGTTGATCATTGCAACACCCACAGCAGCTTCAAAGACACTGTTTACATGAGTAACTTGTGTCAAGAGATTACACTGCCAACTAAGCCATTGAATCACATTGATGATCCTGAAGGCGAAATTGCATTATGTATTCTTAGTGCAATCAACGTAGGCATTTTACGTTCATTAGATGAACTAGAAGAACTATGTGAACTTGCTGTTCGTGCGCTAGAAGAAATTATTGATTACCAACGCTATCCGATTAAAGCAGCTGAAACTTCAACTAAAGCTCGTCGTAGTTTAGGTATCGGATATGTAGGTCTTGCTCATTATCTTGCTAAGAATAAAGCAAGTTATGCAGATCAAGAAGCATGGCAGTTAGTACACGATCTAACAGAAGCATTCCAGTACTACTTGCTCAAGGCATCAAACAAACTTGCACAAGAACGCGGTGCATGTGAGTACTTTAACCGTACTAAATACGCAGACGGTATCCTTCCTATTGATACATACAAGAAGGATGTTGACACTATTGTAGCAAATGAGTTAAAGTATGATTGGGATAGTTTACGCAATGACATTAAGCAACACGGGCTCAGGCACTCAACTTTGTCCGCACAAATGCCATCAGAGAGCTCAAGCGTTGTGTCAAATGCAACAAACGGTATCGAGCCACCTAGAGGCTACTTGTCCGTTAAGAAGTCCAAGAAAGGGCCTCTTAAGCAGATTGTTCCACAGTATCAAACTCTAAAGAACTACTATACATTGTTGTGGGAAATGCCTAACAACACAGGTTACATCAACACAGTAGCAGTAATGCAAAAGTTCTTTGACCAAGCTATTAGTGGTAACTGGAGTTATAATCCTACTCACTACGATAACAACGAAGTACCGATGAGTGTTATGTTACAGGACTTGTTAACAACTTATAAAATGGGTTGGAAAACTAGTTACTATCAAAATACTTACGATTACAAAACTGATCCAAGTGATATTGAAGAGGAAACAAAGCAAGTCGAACTACAGCCTAGTGCGGTTGCAGACGATGATGAAATGTGTGAAGCCTGCGCAATCTAAGGTTGACAGGCAACATACAAGAACGTATACTTAATAGTATACGCACACAGATATAGGATTTAAGAAGATGGCGAAAACAATTTTTAACCAAGACAAGGTTGACTTTACAAAACAAAATATGTTCTTCGGAGCAGATATGAATACACAGCGTTACGATACTTTTCGTTTCCCTGTGTTTGATAAGCTAAATCAAACTATGCTTGGTTACTTTTGGCGCCCTGAAGAAGTTAGTCTGCAGAAAGATCGTGCAGACTTTCAAAACTTCCGTCCAGAGCAAAAGCACATCTTCACTTCCAATCTAAAATATCAAACACTTCTTGACAGTGTCCAAGGACGCGGTCCGTGCTTGGCATTCTTGCCACACGTATCACTTCCTGAACTAGAGGGATGTATTGTTACTTGGGACTTCTTTGAAACAATCCATTCACGTAGCTATACGCATATTATGAAGAACGTATATGCTGACCCGTCAGAAGTATTTGATACTATTCTAGATGATGAAAAGATTATTGCTCGTGCAACTTCAGTTACTAAACATTACGATGCCTTTACGGAAGCCGCTGATGCGTATACCCACCGTGGTGAAGGCAGTCTTCGTGAAGTTAAGAAGAAGTTGTATCTTGCAATGATGACTGTTAACATTCTAGAAGGGTTGCGTTTCTATGTAAGTTTTGCATGTACATTTGGCTTTGGCGAATTAAAACTAATGGAAGGATCTGCAAAGATTATTTCATTGATTGCTCGTGATGAAGCACAACACCTAGCACTCAGCACACACGTATTAAAATTGTGGGCACAAGGCAAAGACGATCCAGAGATGGCAAGTATTGCTAAAGAGTGCGAAGATGAAGTATATGCTATGTGGCGCGAATGTGTTGCAGAGGAAAAAGATTGGGCGGCTTATTTGTTTAAAGACGGCAGCATGATTGGTCTTAACACTACCCTACTTAATCAGTATGTAGAGTACATTGCTAATCGTCGTTTGAAAGCACTTAACTTGACTGCTATCTTTGACCAGCCAGTTAACACTAACCCGCTACCTTGGACTACACATTGGTTGTCAAGTTCAGGCTTGCAAGTTGCTCCACAAGAGACAGAAGTAGAATCTTATATTATTGGCGGTATCAAGCAAGACGTTAACACAGACACACTTAAAGGATTTAGTCTATGATAGAAATTTATGGCAAGCCGCAATGTCCGTACTGCGATGCAGCAAAACGGTTATGTGAAACACGTGGATTAAAGTATACATACAAGCAACTTGGTGCAGATTTTACTCGAGAAGAAGTGTTAGAACTATTTCCAGGCGCTCGCACTTTCCCACAAATTAAAGTAGGTGGAACTAGTATTGGCGGATACGACAAACTAGGAACATATTTAGAAGAAACCGGATATAACGGAACAGGACACACATTATAATGTTAATCGAAACACCATACAAAGTAGGCGACACAGTCTCATTTAAACTAAGCTCAGGCGAAGAAATTATTGGTAGACTAGAAGACGAGACAGAAAAAACGTTTACAGTACGTAAGCCAATGGTGCTTATTGCACAACAACAAGGACTAGGACTTGCCCCGTTTATGTTCTCAGTATCACCTGATGGTAAGTTTGTATTACAAGCAACATCAGTTAGCTGTGTAGCAAAGACAGAAGCAGAGATTGGTAAACAGTATACTTCGCAAACTAGCGGTATACAGATGGTATAACTATGCCAGGTATTAGTAGAGATAACGATACAGCTGGCGGAGATCTAATTCCCAGCCAGACCACTGTCCGGTTGACAACTACACAAAAATCACGTATAATTAATTAACATTATTAAAGGAGAACTATAATGACACAACCAACCCACGAAGAAATCGTATTGGCATTTAACAACTACTTGAAAGAGCATGCTTCTTTCGAAGAAAAAGGCGTGAAAGCAGCAGCTACTCGCGCACGTACAGCCCTAGGTGATTTAGGCAAACTTACCAAAGAACGCCGCAAAGAAATCATCGAGAAAAAGAACGCAATGTGATGAGCGGACAACGGCGTTGGCTTAAGACTTGGGCTCGCACCGTTGGCATGCCAATTGGTTTTACAGACGACGATAAGCCAGAGTTTCATCCTATCACGCAAAGTGATGTGAAAAAGGCTCTGGCTTTCCGTACCTTTTGGATAGTGCTACACGTTGTAACTTGTCTGTTTATTATCGTTGGTAATGGACGCAATTTAGGAATTTGGTAAACTTTTTAAAGAAAATATAATGAAAAAACGTAATTACACTCAAGAAACCGTTCGCAAACTACAAGGCAGCGTACAGGTAGAACATACACTGGCAAAACGTGGTGCTAAAAAACTACGTGAACTGTTAGCAACTGAACCCTACATCAACACATTGGGTGCTTACAACGGGCAGATGGCAGTACAACATGCTAAGGCAGGACTAAAAGCAATTTACTTGTCTGGTTGGCAAGTAGCAGCCGCCAACAACACAGCACTACAAACTTATCCAGATCAAAGTCTGTATCCAGTAAACTCAGTGCCCAACGTGGTCAAAGGCATTAACAATGCTTTCCGTCGTGCTGATGCAATTGAATACTCAGAAGGGTCAGTAACTACAGACTACTTCCTGCCTATTGTAGCAGATGCAGAAGCAGGCTTTGGTGGTGCATTAAACGCATACGAACTAATGATGGCCATGATTGAAGCAGGCGCCGCAGGTGTACACTTTGAAGATCAACTATCTAGTGAAAAGAAATGCGGACACTTAGGCGGTAAGGTTTTAATTCCCACTAGCCAAGCTGTACGCAACTTACAAGCCGCACGACTAGCAAGTGACGTTGCTGGTACAGACACAGTTATCATGGCTCGCACAGATGCTGAAGCCGCTACGCTGATCACCAGCAACCACGACCCACTAGACAAGGATTTTATCATTGATGAACGTACTGAAGAAGGCTTTTACAAATTTAAAAATGGCATTGATGCTTGCATTGCAAGAGGCCTTGCTTTCGCCCCTTACGCTGATCTCTTATGGTTCGAAACTAGCACGCCAGATATTGAGATGGCTAAACAATTCGCCGATGCTATACATGCTGAGTTTCCGGACCAAATGCTGGCTTATAACTGTAGTCCTAGTTTTAACTGGCGCAAGTTTTTATCTGTAGAAGAATGTGAAACTTTCCAACGTGAACTAGGCGAACTAGGTTACAAGTTCCAGTTCATTACACTGGCAGGTTTCCATTCAGTTAACTTGGCTACATTTGAACTTGCTGAAGCATACAAGGCACGTGGCATGGCTGGTTATTCAGAAATGCAGGAACGTGAGTTTGCGGCACAGGCACGTGGCTTTACCACAGTTAAGCATCAACGTGAAGTTGGTGTAGGTTATTTTGATTTAATTAGCGAAGCAGTTGGTGCTACATCGACTGTTGCTAACAAACACTCAACCGAAGCAGATCAATTTTAAGGTATATTAGAATGAGATTCTACCTAGGATCATGTGAGATGAAATGGTCTCACAAGGATGAAATGGAACAGCTCTGGATACGTAGAGAACTTGGTGAAGAACTGTTTGAAGAAATACAATGGCACACAACTGTAATACTCCGAAGCAACAGTCAATCGTTGCCAGGTGACACTTACAAACGCTGTGACATATACGTAGACATAGAAGACGATAGACATGCAACATTATTTGCACTAAAGTTTTCAAAAGCAAGAAAGGTAGAACTAGTATGATGTGGGTTGACTATACTATAAATCAAGCAGGCAATAACTTTAAAGTTCTAGGAGAATGGGAAGGTGAAGTTATGGGCAAGAAAGAAGATGGTAGCGACAAAGGTTACGCATTGTATAGACCGGGCGATGTGTTTATCGTAAACGAAGGCGGATGGTTGTGCAAAGTAGAAGATGTTACTGCATTAATGACAAAGTACGAGGCAAGCAAGAATGAACGTAAGTGAAGGTGATCTAGCTGTAATTGTATTTTCAATCAATCCTATAAACGTAGGAAG
>Ga0255752_10002361_pt1 | contig 20749 bp, 19 predicted proteins | sample 011ome_25_FD_179952 | JGI IMG/M metagenome (GOLD analysis project Ga0255752, IMG submission 179952) | Coastal salt marsh microbial communities from the Groves Creek Marsh, Skidaway Island, Georgia - 011512CT metaG (version 2) | ecosystem: Environmental > Aquatic > Marine > Intertidal zone >... | reverse complement strand
GCTTAACTAAGCCTATTTATAGAATGTCAGAATCTACCCCAAAAGTATTATTGAACGACGTCACGGTGGTGATCCCAGTTAAAAATGAGGCGATCAATTTGCCAGTCTGCCTCGGCCGGTTGGACGGCTTTGGCAAAATCGTGGTGGTGGATTCCGGGAGTTCGGATGCGACTTGCGCAATCGCCCGTGACGCTGGGGCAGAGGTGCTGGTCTTTGATTGGAATGGTCAGTTCCCGAAGAAGCGCAATTGGGTATTACAGACTTATAAATTCAGCACTAAGTGGGTGCTGTTTCTGGATGCCGATGAATGCGTATCAGAGGCGTTTAAAGGGGAATTGGCAGATGTATTGAAGGATACTAACTGTGTCGGATTTTGGCTCAACTATGAGCGCTGGTTTTTTGGAAAACAACTGCGACACGGCGATGAGTTTAATAAGTTGGCGCTGTTCCGTGTTGGCGCAGGCGCGTATGAGCGGATTGAAGAGAATCAATGGAGTGCATTGGATATGGAGATTCATGAGCATCCTGTGTTGAAGGGCCGAATTGGCGAGATTAGGGCACCGATTGAGCATAATGAATATCGCGGCTTGCATCACTATATCGCCAAACACAATGAATATGCGAGCTGGGAAGCCAGTCGCACTCTTTGTCTATGCGGCAAAGAGTGCGAAGTGAAGAGTGACGAGTGGCAGGGCCTCACGCCACGCCAGCAGGCGAAGTATCGGCACATTGCCAAATGGTGGGCGGCGCCGGCGTATTTTATTCGTGGATACATTCTTAAGCGCGGCTTCCTCGATGGGGCGGCGGGCTTTCATTTCGCGCTGTGCAAGGCGATTTACTTTTACCAGATCCGGTTGAAAATCAAAGAACAGCACTCTCTGACCATGAGCAATGAATGATCGCTTATATCCGTGCTAGCTCCGCTAATCCGCCCTGGTTTTATCAAACTAATGCGCGGCCGCACCTTGACGTGGACGGTGGATCACAAAGCTGGCATGGCTGGAACATTTGGGGGCTTCGCATGACCCGTTATTGATGGGTGGCGATTATTTAAGCCAAGTCTTCCAGCTTTCGCGGTAGCTTTCCAGGTTGCGCCAATCTACGACGCGGGGCGCGTTGTGTTGGATTCGCTCTGCTGGAGCCTGTTGTTTGTGCAGCTTGTTGACCAGTGCGGTCATGCTCAGCTTGCCCCATTCGTAGTAGGGGTGGACTATCAGTGCACTCACGTAGCCTTGGTCGATATACATAAAGGCAGCAGGAGATGACTGAATGGCGACGCACGGCAGGTCGCCCGGGTTCCAAGGCAGCGCGGGCATACCCAAAAGGGGCCAATCGCCGAGAAAGAGCCAACCTTTAATTAAATCATTATGATCGGCTTCTTGGGTGGCACGAATGGTCTCGATCGCAGATTGATAGTCGGGCGCGCAGGAGACAACTGCTTCGATGCGGCGATAGCCGAGGGCAGCGCGTGCGCCGAGGAGGCGGTCTTGCATCCCAAGGTTGGGGTGATTACTGACAAGTATCGCCACTCTACCTTTGCTCGGAAGTGCTGTGAGAAGGGCTTCGGCGGCGAGACGTCCAGCTGCTGCTTCATCGGCAATATAAGCAGCGAGCGGCTGAATTTCGGCGATTTGATTCTCGAAAAAGACGACTTCTTGTTCTTGCTCTAGAGCAAATTCAATCGACGAACGAATTACCTCGGGCTCTGCTGGGCTAATAATGAAGCCGTCGGCGTTTTCGATGAATAGGCCAGCAAGCGAGGCAGACTGACTGCCGCCGTGTTCGACGTTGGGCGTGAAGTCGAGCAGCTCGACGTCGATCGAGTACTGTTCGCTCAGATCGCGTGCAGCATCTTGGGCGCCGAGGTAAGTGGCCTGGTAAATGGCATTGCCTTGGTCGCGACTGACAATACCGATACGATATTCGCCGAGAAGTTCACGGTTTTGTGCGTGGGCTCCGAATGCACACAGAAGCAGCGCAGCGAGGATTAGGTGGTAAAAAAAATTGCGAAGTCGAGGCATAGTAAAGTACTGTGAACAACGATTAACTACAAAAGGCACAGAATACACAAAAGTTTTTTTACGGTTCGTCGATGGCTGTTGGGGTAGGTGCCAAAAAGCGGGGGTCGAATCCACGACGCCCACTTCAGTAGAAGCGACACTCTTGCCGTTTTGGTATCTGCGGGAAAGCGACAAGAGTGTCGTTGCTACATAGGCGCTTAGAACGCCATCTGCCAACCCAAAGTAAGCATGTAGTCGGTCTCTAGTTGGTAGCCATTGAGATCTTGCCAGAGTGGCAAACGTAGGTCGACAGCAATACGCTGGCCTTTTAAGATGCCACTTGGGACATATAGGTTGATGCCGAAGATTGCGTCTAGGCGTTCGCCGCCGGTGTTACTTTCGTAGGCGGTGGTGACCGATTTACCATTCGGCCCCATGGTGCCGACGTCGCCTTGGCTGCCCTTGAGCTTGCTGGTGTAGGTGTAGTTCAGGCCTGTGTTGAGGCCGATCCATTCGCTTAGGTTGGTGCCTACCCATGTCGTGGCGCCCCAGACGTCGCCGAGTCGATAGCCATTGTCATTTTCGCTTTCAAGGCGAATCACTGCGTTGGCCTGTGCGCCGTAGGACCAATTATCGAATTGCTGCACATAAGTCAGCGATGGGAGTAGGTCGTAGGTGCCGGAGCCGAGTTGCATTGGGGCGGGAAGTTGCTGGTTGGCGGGGCCGCCCATGGCTGGAATCTGGTCTTTTTCGTCGATCGAACCAGTGGGCAGGCTGAGGCTCAGCCCGAGGTGCGCTTTGCGGGTTTCTTTGAGGTAAAATCGATAGAGGCCGCCGAGCTTTATGTCGCCAATGCCGCTGGTTTCGGTGGTGAATTTAGTGTCGCCGTTGTTGATCATGTCGGCGCCCATTTGAGAGAAGATTCGATGATCCATCTTCATTTCAGTGTAGTTGCCCATGAGCATGAGAGTCAGCTTGTCGGTCGGCGCATACATCAGGCCGAGCATATGCATATCCATGGTCATGGATTCTGGCGTGACGGTGTAACCTTCGACGAAGGCATCGCCCGACGAGACACTATCAGTGCCGTGGCGCATGCCGTCCATATCCATGTGCATGGTGCGGTAGGACATCATCCAGCCAGATTTGGCGTGGGTGTGATCGCCCATCACGGAGATCGGCGCGTGTTCATCGGGACGTCCCTGATAGCTGTCGTCGGTCGCGCAGCAAACGAATCGCGGGGCGTTGGTAAAGGCAGCGCTGGTGACTGCAGTGAAAGTAGAAAGAAGAAGTATGTGTTTGGTAAATGTGTGCATGGTGTTGCTCGTTGTTTAGCTGAGTGCTCGCAAATGCGATGATGCCTCTTTGTGGCGTCTGAGCTTGCTCAGGCTTTTCTGCGGGTGGGCGGATCAGGTTTTATGCGGGCCCGATCAAGCTCGGACGCCACGAATGAGCGGACGACATGTAGGTCGTCACTTTCGCCCGCAAAGCGACAAGTGTGTCGCTTCTACTTTTGAATACAGCTCGCTACGCGAATCGCGGTGGCGGAGTCGGCACGCGTGGGTGCCAGTGTGGCGGAGTCAGTTCGACACTGCTGCGTTTTACAGCTATGAAATGTGTGGGTGCGAAGGTGATGCTTGGTGCTTGGCCGAGCACGAGCTTGAGGCTCTTGGTTTCACTGGTTCGCTGAGTCGGAGTGGATTCTTGCTCGGTATCGACTGCGGTGATGATTTTACAGAGTTCGCAGGGGCGGTCGCCGCCAAACGTTTCGGCAAAGGCTTGCTCTATACTACTTTCTTGCGAGTAACTCGCGACCATCCAGCTCCATGCGCCCAACTGCAGAAGTAACTGTGGCCCAGTTAGGAGCCAGCAGCAGCAAAGCAGTAGGGATAGACGACCGAGTCGGCGTATGAGGGCGAGAAGGTTCAAGGTGGGAAGAGCTTAGACTAGAAACTTGAGAGCTGAGGTGGGAAACCAGAGAGTGGACTTAATGATTCAATTCGTATTCAAGCGTCTCGCCGTCGTGCACAATGGTGACGTGGTTCTGGCCGTCGGCTTTTTGGGAGGCTTCGGTGCGGCCAATCATTTGCGCGGGAATGCCGAAAGCTTCGCACTTGGCGATGATGCCGGCAGCGGCCTCAGGCTCGCAAAAGATCTCCATACGGTGCCCCATGTTATAGACGCGGAACATTTCTTCGGAGCTGGTGCCGCTGGCTGTTTGGATTGCTTTGAAAATCGGTGGGATTGGCAGGAAGTTGTCCTTGATGTGGTGTACGCCAGTGCCGAAACGAATGCACTTGGTTTGACCGCCGCCGGAGCAGTGCACCATGCCGTAGATGTTGTCGCGGTCTTCTTCTAAGAGCTGCTTGATGATCGGCGCGTAGGTGCGGGTCGGGCTCATGATCGCGTCGCCGACTGTCATGTCGGAGTCGGGCAGCATGTCGGTCATCTTGTAAGGGCCGCAGTAGAGATATTGCTTGTCGGTCGTGGGATCGACGGTTTCGGGGTATTTCTCGAGGTAGTAAGGGCTGAGCAAGTCGTGGCGTGCGCTGGTCAGGCCGTTGCTGCCAATCCCAGAGTTCTCGAAGGTTTCGTAAGTGGCTTGGCCTGCTGAGGCGAGGCCGACGATGGCGAGGCCTGGCTTGACCTTGGCATTATCGACCACGTCTTTGCGGTCCATGACCACGACCGCGCAGGAATCGACGGTGACGGTGCCAGTGAGGTCGCCGACGTCGGCGGTTTCGCCGCCGCCGCTGTGGACGCCGACGCCATAATCACGCATGGTGGCGAGGAAATCTTCGGTGCCGGAAATGAGTTGGCCGAGGGCTTCGCCGGGAATGGCGCGAGCGTTACGGTTGACCGTGCTGGAAATGAGGATGCCATTGATCGCGCCGACGCAGAGCAGGTCGTCGATGTTCATTACGAGGCTGTCTTGGGCGGTCTTGCGGAAGCCTGTCGGGTCGCCTGTCTCTTTATAATGCAGGTAGGCGAGTGTGCTCTTGGTGCCAGAGCCGTCGGAGTGGATAATGTTACACTTGTCGGGGTTGCCGGTTAGGATGTCTGCGCCGATCTTGCAGAAGGCACCGGGAAAGACGCCACGGTCGAGCTTATCCACGACGGCGTGGACTTCGGACTTGGAAGAGGAGACGCCGCGTTGGGCGTAGCGATCGGATGGATTGCTCATGATAGGTTTAGGAAAAAGGTGAACCGTTAATTTACGTTAATTAGCGTTAATTTTTTAATGACTGAAAATATGTGGGCTGGAAAGTGGCTGGGATGGCAATAATGCGGAGCTATCATGGGTTTAGGGTGACTTTGCGCCATTGTAAACTTGGATGCTTGAAATTTATGATAAGGCCTATGGTTTTCTTGGTGATTCGGAGGTAACTAAGCATTTGTCCGAGTTCGTAGTCAGCTATGGTTTCGATTACTTTGGTGTCGACCACTAAGATATCTTCAATTTCGAGGTCGGGAATATACTCATCGACCTTTACGTCACGATAGACCACGGGGTATCGAGATTGTTGACTATACGGAATCCCTAAATGTTCGAATTCAACTATGAGTGCTCGTTCATAAGTTTTTTCGCGCAGTCCGTAGCCAATCTCGCTGTGGACTCTCATGGCGGCTCCAATGACCTTATTAATCAATTCGTTTTGCTCGTTCTCATTCATTTAGATTAACGTTAATTAACGTAAATTAACGGTTCAAATAACCACGAGTTTCGGTGCTTCGAGTTTGGCGATTTCGGCCATAATGCGTCGAGAGGCTTCGAGGTAGCGCTCAGGGTGTTCTTTGCCGGGGTCGATTTCGTCGACTGTCATTGGCGGTCCGTAGGCGATGTGGATTGAACCGCCGAGGGATGGCAGTTTGTGTTGACGCCCGTAAGCCTCAAAGGTGCCGAAGATCCGCGTCGGGATCACGGTGGCCTTGGATTTACAGGCAATCATGCCGGCGCCGGGCTTGGGCTCGGCGAGCTGACCATCGGCCGAGCGGGTGCCTTCGGGGTAGATCGCGACCGCGCCTTTATTTTTCAGCGCCTTAAAGATGGCTTTGAGCGATTTGATGTCGGCGTTTTCGCGGGCGACTGGAATGGTGTCGAGCTTGTGCAGGGCTTTGCCGAACCACCCTTTGTAGAGGGTGTCACGAGCGAAGTAATTGAACGGGCGATGCACTTGGGCGCCGATCGCAGGCGGATCGTAAAAGCTGATGTGGTTGGCCGCGAAGATCGCACTCCCAGTCAGCGGCACGCCGCTCATCCCTGAAGTAGAATAGTCGTAAAACGTGCTAAAAAACCAGTCTGCAATGACGCGGACACATTCGTAAAAAGGTGGGGTTGTTGGGCGTGGGCTGGACATGATACGGCTGCGCCGTGATGGCTAATTAGTGATGAATAATAGCGAATGGCTAAATTTAGGCGGTGATGATTGCGCAGATATGCTCGACGACACCTTCGAGAGGCAAAGGCCCAGTGTCGACGCGGATGGCGCCTTCGGGACAGACGAGCGGCGCGGCTTTACGTTGGATGTCACGTTTGTCGCGTTCGGCGATGGAGTCGGTCTGGCCGTCCTTAGCGCGCCGCGCCGCGCGGGTGGCTTCGTCGGCAAATAGGAAGAAACGAAAGTCTGCACTAGGAAAAATGATGGAGCCGATGTCGCGGCCTTCCATAATCAGGCCGCTAAACTCGGCTTGATCGCGAGCGACTTGAGCTTGGCTGCGTTGATAGTTGAACAGGAATTCGCGGACAGATTCGATCGCGGCAAACTTGGAGACGTTGGCATTGACTTCGGGGGAGCGGATGTCGGCATCGGCGGGCACGGCGCCGTTGATGCTCAGAAGAGCGCTGCGCCCTTTAATGATAGTGTCGAGTTCGAGCGATTTAAGCAGTGTGGGAATTGCATCTGGTGCCTCTGGGGCGGCGCCAGCATCGAGCAGCGCGAAGGTCAGTGTGCGGTAATGCGCGCCAGTATCGACGTGCATGAGGTTGAGGCGCTCGGCAATGGCGCGGGAGGTCGAGGATTTCCCCGTGGCCGCGCCGCCATCAACGGCGATAATATTAAATCCTGAACGAGCTGACATATTTGCTTAAGAAATGCTGTTCTGAGCAAAGCGACAAGACCGGATTCAAGGAACTGACTACTTCGCCTCGCTTTAGGAACGCTTAACAGTCACTGCAGCTGCGCTGGTTTTCGGCTGATGCGGCCCACGCGGAGGTGGTCCCTCCCATTGTATGTGAGCAGGGAGGGTTGACCTCCGTGTCGACCGCATTGCCTCGGCGCGCCCGTTGGGTTGCACGATGCGGTCAGTCGGGCAGTGACCTGCGGGCATAATACCAAGCCTCGCCCGTATTGCTCTCAATTCAACTTTCGCTGGACTCTGGCTGAATCAGATGCACATCGCGCTGTGGGAACGGAATGGAGATTTGCGCTGCTTCGAGGCCGCGGAAGACGGCTAGGTTCACTGCGTAGCGGGTGCGGTGGTAGCGATTGGTCGGCACCCAGACGCGGTAGCCAATGTTGATCGAGGAATCGCCGAAATCTTCGATCCCGACGTCGGGGGCACGATTCGGTGCGACGCCTTCGACCGTTTGGACTGCCGCAGAGATGCAACGGATGGCGGCTTCCGGATCGGCACTGTACTCGATACCGACCACCGCTTCGACGATGCTATAGTTGTAAGAGTTGGTAACTATTTCGCCGAGTACATTGCGATTGGGGATGGTGATGCGCTGCTCGTCTTCGTTGACGAGTTGAATATTTCCGAGATTCACGCAGTCCACCTGACCGGTGAGGCCGTTGAGCGTGAGCGTGTCGCCGACTTTAAACGGGCGCGTGATAATGAGCACGATGCCCGCGCCGTAGTTGGAGACGGGGCCTTGGACGGCGAGACTGAGGCCGAAGGCACTGGCACCTAACAGCGCGATAAAGGGGGTGACCTCAATACTGAGCTTGCTCAGCGCCATGATCACGGCAAAGGCGATGACCACGATCTTCGAAAACCCAGCGAAAAAGCGCGCGAGGGTGACATCGATCTCACGCTTATCGCAGAGTTTGATGATTAGGTTGGCGATCCTTTTGGCCACCCAGAACCCAAGGGCGATAATGGCGATGGCTGCCAACAACGAAGCGCCCGATTCAGCAAGCCATGCGATTAAGTCATTCTTCAATTTATCCAGTTGCTGTATTTCTTGGTCGATCATGATTTTTATAAAAGGTTGTTCCTAGCGCAGCGACAAGGCCGGATTCAACCAAGTCGAAGGGCAGATCAAAGCTGAAACGCGGAAGTCTGAAATGCGCGTTTAGTCGTCCAAGCCTGACCACCAGTCATCGGACTTGCGTAGTGTTTCAGGTGTTTGCCCGGCTTCGCGTAGTTCGCGTAGGCTGAGAGAGCGGTGGCGCTTGGCGAGTCGTCGGCCGCTAGAGTCGCAAAGTAGGGGGGCGTGGTAAAATTCTGGCGCGCGCAGGCCGAGGGCCTCGTAGATCAGGAGTTGGCGGGCGGTTGATATAAGTAGGTCTTCACCGCGCACGACTTCGGTGATGGCCATCGCGGCATCATCGACCACGACGGCCAGCTCGTATGCGGGCTGCCCATCTTTGCGCCAGACCAGAAAGTCACCAAAGTCACGCAGGCACTCGAAGGCGCAGGGACCTAGGCAAAGGTCGTCGAACTCGATCTTTCGATTGCTGGGCACGCGGAAGCGCCAATTTATGTCGCCAGGAGCCTTGGCGGTTTTACCGGTGCCGATTGGCGGGCGTAGATGCTCGGGGTAAATCGATTCGCCGCCTTCTTTGTCGTGGTGCGGCGCTTGAGTGGCCCAGCGCACATCTTTGCGGGATTGATCGCAGGGGTAAATGACGCCAGCTTCCTTGAGATGGTTCCAAGCATTTAGGAACAGTGGCATGCGCTCACTTTGGCGATAAGGGGCATGAGGCCCTCTGACATCAGGGCCTTCATCCCAGTGGCAGCCGAACCATTGCAGGTCCTCAACCGCTGCTTCGGCAAATTCTGGTTTGCAGCGGTCGGGGTCGATATCCTCATCGCGGTAGATCAGCTTGCCGCCAGCCTCACGGGCGCGCTCCATGGCGATCCAAAAGGTGCGTGCATGCCCAAGGTGTAAATAACCTGTGGGGGTCGGTGCGATTCGGCCTCGGTAGGACGTGTTCATCGCGGATCACTTAATGAAGTTTGCAGGATGAGCGCAAGCTTTCGGAGGTGTCGCTCAAAAACGAGAAGCGCACATTATTCTGATCCCTGCGTCCATTGTGGTCAGGAGGAGTGATCTCATCGCGTGTGCGAGATGCAGTTGGGCAGCAATACCAAGCAAGCTCCGCCGAGTCCGAGGCCTGCCCACGCGGGGAAGCCAAACCCCGCTGGTAAGAATCCGAGCAGCAGCGCGACCAGTGCTGCAATCAGTGCGAACGGCATCTGCGTGCGCACGTGCTCGAGTGGTTCAACGCCTGAGGCGATCGATGCGACAATCGTGGTATCGCTAAAAGGGCTACAGTGATCGCCGAATACTGCACCACTGAAGACTGCGCCAATCGCAGCGGCGACGGTGCGATCTCGCTCTGCGTCTGAACTTTCTCCACTGACCGCAAATATTACTGGGATCGCTAGCGGCATGAGCACCCCCATCGTGCCCCATGATGTGCCGGTGGAAAATGAGATCAGCGCGCCCAATAGGAAGATCATCGCTGGTAGAAGTCCCGCCGAGATGCGCCCTTCTAGCAATGCACTCAAATGATACGCTGTCCCTAGTTGACTAATCGCCGCGCCCAACATCCACGCCGCAATCAGTACCACTGTTGGCTTTGCGATTTCCCGCACGCCCGACAGGAAGACCGTGCCAGCCGAGAATCGTACAGGTGTCTTAGCGGTCCTCGTCAGCGCAGCGGCAGCCACTAAGGTAGCCAGCGCACTGGCGGCCACGAGAATCTGCGGCACATAAGTCTCAGCGCGTCCGTAGGCCTGCGCGAATTTGCTCAGGCTGAACGGGAACAGCGACTCCGCGCCAATCACATATGTTAGCAAGGGGATTGAGAGCGTGAGCACTAAGATCGGCACAATCGCTAAGCCCCAATGGTTGGCATGGATAGGCGACGTTTCTGCATCGCAAGGTGGCAGCGTACGCGCTAAACGTTCGGCCTTAGCCATCGAGCCTGGGTTGAACTCGCGCGTAATCGAGACCAAGGCCAGTAGCAAGGCGAACCAGCAATAGTAGTTAAAGGGCAGGGATTTAAAGAAGTAGGTGTAAGCGCTGACTTCGCGCCCCACCAGGGCGAAGCCTTCATGGATCATCGATAGCTGAAAGGCGATCCACGTGGAGATAAAAGCCAAGCACGCCACTGCAGAGCCGGTCGTATCCGCGAGATAGGCCAACTTCTGCCGCGACACACCACAGCGATCTGCCGCCGAGCGCAACAGTCTGCCAATTAACATCGTGTTCGCCAAGCCATCAAAAAACACCAACAGCCCAAACCCAAACACTGTCAATTGCATGCGCTTGTGCGGCGCACGCTCAGAGCCGAGCAATCGTTTGACCAAGCCTTGCAGGCCGCCGCCAGCCTCGACCAGCGCAACGAAGCCTCCCAAGATTAAGGTAAAAAGAATCGCACTCAGCTTCCAAGAAGAGCTAAAGATCGGCCAAAACTGTTGCAACGCGAGCTGCTCAGCCGCGGCGAGCGGTGCTCCATTGCTCACCAGCAAAGCGCCACACACCGCGCCGACTAGCAGCCCAATCAACGCACTGCGCGTAATGAATACGATGACGAGAGCTGCGCCGCTAGGGACGAGCGAAAGCCATGGTTTGTCCAAATGGGCAAGGCCTCCGCTTAGTAGCAGCAGAATGACGACACTAAGAGCGGCTAGATTTCGAGTTGATCGCAGACCAGACATTTATAGCCCAAGCTATGCCTGAAGCCGCAGATGTCGAGCATCACAAATTTTCAAAACCGAAGATCGCCAGTGATGCCAGATATTTCGCTGAGCATGCTTTCTCCTTGATTCCCAAAGAAATACACGCACGCTACGCGACTTCTTAATTGGACCCGGATGCGTAAGTTGGCCGGGCTTTTCACCCTGACCACATATAATGACGTTTCACGATCTTGGACTCGACAAGTCTATTCTTAAATCTATCGACGAGTTCGGTTTCACCACGCCGACTCCTATTCAAGCGGGCTCCATCCCGCATATCCTTGAGGGCAAGGATGTCATCGGCTCTGCGCAGACTGGCACAGGAAAGACTGCTGCATATGCCCTGCCTATCCTACACCGCCTCGGCGGGCATAAACAAGGCGCGCCGCCTCGTTGCCTGGTGCTTGGGCCGACCCGTGAGCTTGCTGCTCAGGTCGAAGATCAATTTTCATCGTATGGTAAATACTGTGCGCCGAAGTGCTGCCTAATCCACGGCGGTGTCGGCTATGGTAAGCAGCTCGACGAGCTGCGCGAAGGCGCGGATGTCGTGATTGCCACTCCTGGTCGGTTACTCGATCACTTGCAACAGGGCAATTTTGACCTCCGCTCAGTCGAAGTCTTGGTGCTCGACGAAGTGGATCGCATGCTCGACATGGGCTTCATCGACGACGTGCAGCGCATTATTAAAATGTGTAACACAAATCGCCAGACGCTGTTGTTTTCGGCGACTGTTTCGGACGACATCAAGCGCTTAGTCGCAAAGAGCTTGAAGGATCCAGTCGAAGTATCGATCGGGATTAAGCTGACCCCCGCTGAGACAGTGAAGCACGAAGTGTATCCAGTCGGTGCGATGCAGAAGTTTGACCTATTGATTGCTCTGATCGATAGCATGGAAGTCGATAGCATGATTATTTTCTGCCGCATGAAAGTCGGCGCAGATCGTATCGCTCGCTGGTTGCAGGAGCGTGATTACAGTTGTGTAGCAATGCACTCGAATCTTCAGCAGAAGGCTCGTACTAAGGCCTTGGAGCAGTTTAAGGCAGGCACAATGAAGATTCTTGTCGCGACCGACATTGCTTCGCGCGGTCTGGACATCGCTAACGTGACGCACGTCATCAATTACGATGTGCCGGAGCATGCGGAAGATTACGTACATCGGATCGGACGCACTGGACGTGCACAGCGCGAGGGCGATGCGATGACTCTGGTCGCTCCCGATGAGCAGGCGAAGCTCGATGCGATTGAGAAATTTATCGATCAGCCGATTAAGCAGCGTAAGCTCGAAGATTTTAATTATTTCCACGAACCGATCATTCGCAGCGAGTCTGTCGCGCCGCCGAAGCGTCGTAAGCGCAATTCGGCATCGAGCCGTTTCGGGCGTCGTCGTTAATTGGCGCGTGTGGCGCGCTGTTTTATTTGGAGAGCCCGCGTTCCGGCGGTCTAGCTGTGTCGGTTAAATGTTGTCCCTATTTGAGGACGCCGAGGACGGCAGCCCTCCATCAAATTAACAAAAGTATATCCTCATTTATGAATTTGATGCTTTTTGATGTAGCCTTTGAGTCGGTTCGACTTGAAGGGTGCGATCCTCGTGCGCAGCACTTGCGTAAAGTACTGCGCGCAGAGGTCGGCACCTTGGTGTTTTTGGGCTTCGTTAATGGGCCGCGTGCGCGGGCGAAAGTGGTGACCGTGGAGTCTGATGGTAGTTTCGAGCTCGAGGTGGTTGGCACCGAGCCAGCACCTGCGGCGTTACCAGTGACTTTGCTAATCGGCCTGCCCCGTCCACATACGGCGAAGCGTATTCTGTTTGAGGGTGCGAGTCTTGGCGTGGCGGGCATCCATTTTTTCGAAGCCGAACGCAGCGAACCTTCGTATGCGCAGAGTCGTTTGTGGCTAACGGATGAGTGGCGCGATCGCATCCGCCTAGGCGCGGAGCAGGCTTTTAGCACCTATCTTCCTCAAGTAGCGATGCATGCTGATTTGCAGTCGGCAATCTCCGCACTGCATGGTGCGGATACGCATGTGGCGTTGGATAATTACGAGGCTGGTGGTTCGTTGGACGATATGTTGCCTGATGCCGCTGCGAGCGCAGTGATTGCGCTTGGTCCAGAGCGTGGTTGGTCGTCTTACGAGCGCGATGTGTTTCGTAAGAACGGCTGGAAGCTCGCGCATTTAGGCGCACACGTGCTACGTACCGAGACGGCGTGTGTAGCTGCAGTGTCGGCGACGGCGACGAAGCTCGGCTTATGGGCGGAGCAGACGGCGACCGAGCTGTGAACTCGAAGGGCTGAGGGTGACTCGCCCTCGTTTGCGTCAATAAGGCTTCAACCTGGGTGAGTCGGCCACACTCCTTTGTCACACTATCCTCGCAATTGATCCAAGGCCGCAAAGAAGCCTGGGAAGGTCTTCCCGCAGCACTCTGGATTTTTGATGGTGAGCCACGGCTTGCCATCGCCAATCAAGTCGAAGCTGCCAAGGATCCCGAAACTCATCGCGAAGCGGTGGTCTTCGTAAGTGTCGATCTCGAGCAATTGACCTGCATTGCGCGCTTTCAATGCGCGTGCGCGTAATTCGTTGGGCTTGGTACTGATGGTCAGGGCATCGCCTTCTGCTTTGACGAGCTGGCCGAGCTTTGAGAGTTCGTTGGCCATGCCAGCGATGCGATCGGTCTCTTGGTGGCGAGTGTGGCCAATGCCGCAAATACGGACGGAGCCGCCGAGTAGGGGTGCGATCGCAGCGTAGGTTAAAAAGGTATCTGAGAAGGGATTAAAATCGATTTCGCGATGGCCGCGGGCGATTGCCTCTGGAGCGGCACAGTTAATCATCCATTGATTGGGCTCGGCATCGACGCGCAGGCCGTGGTGGGCGAGTACTTCAATGAAGCGGGCGTCGCCTTGGAGTGGCTCTGGGCTGAGAGTTGGAATCGTGAGCTGGCCGCCTTGAAGTAATGTGAGGGCGAGAAAGTAGCTGGCTGCAGAAATATCAGGCTCGATCGAGTAGGTGCCAGTACTTGGAGCTTTATAGTGGAGCGTTTTAAGAGAATAATTGCCCTCAGCATCGCTGGTGGTCGGAGTCGCACCAAAAGCTTCACGCATTTTCAGAGTTATTGCGACGTAAGCGGGCCGCACGCCTGGGCAGGCGATTTTCACATCGGCTGAACCTGCGGGTGCGGCGAGGAGCAGTGCGGAGAGGATCTGGCTGCTGGCGCTCGCATCAACTGTGGCATTGCCGCCGTTGTAGCCTTTAGCTTTGAGCGTGAATGGGAAATGCCCTGGCATGCCGTGAAATTCGAACTCGGCGGCATTGAGTGCGACCAGTGCATCGAGTAGGCCGGCCATTGGGCGGTCGCGCATGGCAGGGTCGCCGTCGAGTTTGTAAGTGCCGCCAGCTTGCAGTGCGAGAAAGGCGGTGAGGAAGCGCGCGGCGGTGCCGGCGTTGCCGACGTGCAGCTCTGCCGCGGAATTGGGAATACTGCCACCTTCACCTTTAATGGTGATGGTTGATGCGGTCTGGTCGGCTGCGCATTGAAAGCCGAGCGCAGTGAGCGATCCGAGCATGATGCGGGTGTCGCGGCTAAACAGCGCACCTTCGAGGCGAGTTTCTCCTGTCGCGAGTGCAGCGAGAATTAGGGCACGGTTGGTAATACTCTTTGAGCCAGGCAATTGGATGGTGTTGTCGAGCTGCTGAATAAAAGGCGTGATGGGAAGTGGATCAGTCATACGTCTTACGATAGAAAATCTGAAAGTGTGAAAATCTGTTCTGAGCAACAAAGTGATGGTCAGCCTCGGGACGGCGTGAACCAGGTCAATCTGGCTGTTTTTTGTAAAATGTGGCGCCTGTGTAACTTACAATTGATCGCGGTAGGTTTTGCCGCGTTCGAGTTGCGCGATGACGCCGAGAGAGTCTTGGTTAAGAAGAGCAGTTTTGAGATGATGCAGCTGGAGCTCGAAGCCTTCGATGGCACGTAGCACTTCGTCGCTGTTTTGTTCGAGGATTTGCTTCCAGAGCTGCGGATCGCCAGATGCGATCCGCGTGGTATCGCGCAGTCCGCCGCCGGCGAGGGTGCGCCAGGTGCGGTCTTGCGCGGCGAGGTAGCCACAGAGTGTGGAGGCGAGCAGGTGCGGTAGATGGCTAAGGTGGGCGACGATTTCGTCGTGTTTTTCGGGCGATACGGTTGAGACAGTCATGCCGAGTGCATCCCAGAAGGCGCTGAGTTTGGCGATTGCTTCAGCGGAGGCATCGTCGAGTGGGGTGAGGATGCAGGCCGCGTTCTCAAACAGGTCGGATTGGGCATGTTCCATGCCAGCTTGTTCAGAGCCAGCCATGGGATGTGCGCCGAGAAAAGTGGCTGAGTGCCCTTCGAGTGTGCAGCGCGCTTCGCGGCAGATCAGGCTCTTGGTGCTGCCGACATCGGTGATCAGTGCCTTTGCGGCGAGTCTCGGGCTGATTTGCACGAGGAGCGGGACGATGGTTTGGACGGGCGTGCAGATTACCACTAGATCGCTGCCAATGACGGCCTCTTCGGGGGAGTCGAACACTGCATCGCACCAGCTTTGGTTGAGGCACTTCGCGCGCGACTCAGATCGTCGGGACCATGTCACGACTCGTGCGGCGAGTCCGCGATCTTTTACCGCCATAGCTAAGGAGGCACCAAGAAGCCCTGGCCCGAGGATCGTAATCTGCTGAAACATGAAAAACGTCGATTATGTGAGAAGAAAGAAAGAGGTAGAAGGTGATATGCACTTTCTCGGAGAACTGACAACTGACAATTGACGAAGCCTTTAGCCTTGCGGCGAGGCAAGCGTAAGGTTCATTTAGGCAGATCGTGTTTACAGTGCCAGCTCCAATTCCCTTATGGTCCATTTGAAGAAGTCTCTCAGCTCCCGCCGATCCTACGAAACTAGTGGGCTTAAGCGATTCATGGTCGTGTTGCTCATCGTCATGGCTTGTTTGGGTGTCTTGGCCCTATTCTGGGTCTTGAGCCAATTTGGGCCAAAGGAGGTCGATTATAGCGCGCCCACTGCAGATGTAGAGATATCTATTGAGGCGATCGCGCTGCGCGAGCAGAGCGTCGAAGTTGAGTCGCAATTTAAGGAGGTGTTGGCGATGCGTTCGCCGAAGCCGCAGGATGCGTTGTTGTTGAAGCGTGCGCTAGAGTTGCAACGTCAGTATGTCGAAGCGCTGCCCGGGTATAATGCAGAGGCATCACAACGCGTGGAGGATTTGGAGGAGCAGTATCAAGATCTATCTGCAGCGTATCTGAAGGTCGAAAGTGCGGCATCCGAATCTGAGGCGCAGAGCTTAGCGCAAGATAAAGCGTATGAAGCTGCGCGGGATAAGTACCAAGAGGCCTTTGAGAAGCAGAAAGCAATTAATGAAAACTTCCCATTGAGTTCGGCGTATGATGTCGGGCGTGCTACACGCTTACAGCGGCTGGCGCGCTATCTTGCGGCTGAACCGCTGTTGCAGCAAAGCCTGAACCTTGAGAGGCAGGCAGATGCCTTTATTGCAAGAAACGAGTGGGAGTCTGCCGCGGTCTTGTTGCAGCAGGCGATACAGATCCAGCTGCAGCTCAATCGTGAGTATCGCGGCACCAACCAAGCGAGTGTTTCTAGGCTGGAGCGCTTAAAGGTGAAATGGGTGGGGATCGAGTCGGGGCAAGATTATCTCGAAATCGAGCAAGTGTCGAATCTGGCGGATGCCAGTCGTGCAGAAGGTGAAACGCTGAAGGCGGCGAGCTTATATAAGGAAGTGGCACGTCTACAGAAGCAGTTAAATAAACAATATCCTGACAGTCCTTACGCATCTTCGGAGCGGGTGGCAGAGTTTCAGCGCAAGAGTCAGACGGCACAAAGCGTTGAGCTCGGCTTGGAGATCGAGGGAAATCACGATTTGCTAAAACGCTTACTCTCTGAGCGCCGCACGTATGAAGCTGCAGAAGTGATTGTAGCGCTGCGTCGAGATATTAAGCACATGCAGAATGCGTTCCCGCGCAGTTCACTCAATGATGAAGAGCTTGAGGTCAAAGTACGCTATTTGAATTTAGTGCAAAGCGATCTGGGCTATATTCAGGACCGTGTGTATGATGCGTTGCTTCCCGTGCCAGGAGTGGGAGGGTTACGTATGCTCCGCACTGAATTGCCTCAGGCGCTCTATGCGATAATGATGGGTACGAATCCGAGTCGTAATCAAGGAGATGTTAATCCGGTGGACTCGGTGAGTTGGACCGAGGCTAAAAGTTTTTGTGAGCGGTTGTCTTGGGTTCTAGGCAAAGAAGTTCGGTTGCCATCAGAAAATGAATTTCGCCAAGCGTTGGGTCGTTTACGTTATGTCGTGCTCGAAGACCATGCCTGGAGTATTTCCGATGCAAATGGCGTGGCGCAACCGATTGGCAAGAAGGCGCCGTTTGCTAGTGGGTTTTACGATCTGCTGGGTAATGTCAGTGAATGGTTAGAATCGGGCGACCGATTCGCTTCGGAAGAGGCACATCATATCGGCGGGCACGCACAAGACCGGCTTGAGTCGATTTTCAGCGTGCCGATGCGTAGTGCACCGCGAGGCGAGCGTAATCGCTTGACTGGGTTTCGGGTCGTGGTGCGCGTCGATTAACATTTAATTAACTTAACGGGGGCAAGTTCGAGTTGCTTTCGAGACTGCGCTTCTGGCATAGTACTAGAACTATGGAGCATTTAGACGAAGCGGTGAGCCGAGCGGATGTGCAAAAAAAAGCAGATCGGGCTAAACTCATTATTTATGTCGTCATGTTCTTGTTTATGATGCTTCCCGTTGTGGCTGCGTGGCTGTCGGGCGCACTTAATTTTTAAATTACCGACGATCATTTTTTGATGAAAAAAACTCTGTTGATTATTCGTATCTTCTTCCTGCTGATCAGTCTGCTTGGTTGTGTGTTGTTGTCGTACCAGGTAGCAGAGTGGAGCTTGTGGCTCGTCACATTTATAGGCATGGGCATGGCGAGTTTGGTGGTTCTGATTGACCTGATGCTACGGGGATTTTCATTGCGTGGCCTCTCGGCGATTACCTTTGGTCTACTCATTGGCGGTGCGATTGCGTATTTACTGGGTACGTCGCCGCTGTTTGAGCCGTTGGAGAGCGACCCTGACTTAGCGCAGATGTTGTATCTGGTTCGTCTAGCGTTATATGTGATCTCGATGTATCTTGCCACGGTGATTGCGCTTCGAGGTAAGGATGAATTCAACCTGGTCATCCCATATGTGCGGTTTAGTGCTGAAAATGTAGAGACGTCGCTCGTGGTAGTGGATACCAGTGCCTTGATTGACGGGCGTATCGCACCGATTTGTGAGAGTAAATGGATGGGGCACGCGTTGTTGATTCCGCGCTTCGTGTTGGATGAACTGCAAGCCATCGCGGATTCTCCGGATCCGATTCGCAAGGAGAAGGGCCGCAAGGGACTGGATATTTTGAATCGACTGCGCAAGATGAAGCATCTAGATCTACGCATCCACGAGAGTGATGTGTTGGATGCGCAGGCAGTGGATTCGAAGTTGGTATTTCTGGCAGTGTCAATGAAAGCCAAGCTGCTAACGACGGATTATAATTTAGCGAAACTTGCGGAGTTTCATGGGGTAGAGTGGTTGAACATCACATCACTGGTGAAGGCGCTGAACCAAGAGATTTCGATTGGAACCCTTGTGAGTGCTGAGTTGGTGCGCGCCGGCAAGGATGCGGGGCAAGCGATTGGTTACTTGCCGGACGGGTCGATGCTAGTGGTGAATGGCGGCAGTGCGCAAATTGGCAAAGAGGTGCGAGTGGAGGTGGACTCGGTGGTGCCGTCTGCCGGCGGGAAAATGATTTTTGCGACGTATCGACCGCATGTATCCGGGGCCTAGTGCAGGTTGAGCGCAGTGGGGCGTATGCGTTAAAAAAGTGTTAAACCACTGACTATAAGTTGCTTTTGCTTGATTTTTCCGCCGCGAGGCGCTTTAGTTGTATCTCACTCAGGACTCTGGGTGTATATATAATAAATAATAATAACAAAAAAGGAATATCATCATGCAAAACAAAAGCAAAAAAGGGTTCACACTCGTTGAGATCATGATCGTTGTAGTTATCATCGGTCTTCTCGCTGCAATGGCAGTCCCAGCCTTCCAAAAGGTTCGTGCGACATCACAGGAAAAAACTATTCTGAATAACCTTCGCCAGTTGGCGTCCGGTGCAGATCAGCACTTCCTTGAAAACGGCGTGACTACCGTCACTAGTTCTGCCCTCATTGGTACTGATGCGTATATTAAAGCCATCGATCAAGTTGCTGGCGAAACATATCCAAGTCCAATCTTATCAACCGATACGTCTCTGACAACTACTGGAACTCCAGTTGTGTCAATAGCCTTCTAAGTTGATTCTTAGGTTGTTTATTTAATGCAGGCCGCCTACACCAGTAGGCGGCTTTTTTTATGCATAAACCTACAATTTTATCATTCTGCTTACTGCTGCTCTCAGCAGTGATTGCGCTGAAGCTTGGGTTTTTTACTTTTGATGGCACTCAGGCGGTTGGAATCGTAAAATGCATGGGCTATTGGGTGATGCTTACGAGCGTGACCCTGCTGGTGCATAACTTTATTTTGAGGGTGATTCCTGTTTGGAGAATTCCATTAGCTGGGTGGCGGGGGGTATTTGGCGCAGCAGCCTTCATCATCAGCTGTTCGATTGTGCTTTTGGCGATCCAGCCGACGGGTTACAAAATTCCCATGGATGAGCCAGTACTCTCGGCAACTGCGTTGCGAATGCATGAGTATAAAGAAGTGATGACGACGGCTCGGGCGCATAACTTGCAGGGTATCTTCACGCAATTGGATGGCTATGTCGATAAACGCCCGTATTTCTATCCGTTCCTGGTCAGCCTGTTGCATGATTTTACGGGCTACCGTAGCGGTAATACATTCCTACTGAATGCCCTGCTGGCGCCTGTCTTTTTGAGTCTACTTTTCATTTCGGGTAATTGGGTGTGTCCTCGGTCTGGAGGGTATTTCTCAGTTCTCCTCTTCATGACCGTTCCGCTGTTAGCGATGAATGTCAACGGAGGCGGTTTTGATCTGCTCAATCTGGTGATGATTCTGAGCACTTTTGTTGCTGCGAAGTCTTATCTGGATCGACCTGATTTGAGGCGTTTGGACACGCTCGTGCTTCTCAGCGTGCTTCTAGCGCAATCTCGATATGAATCGGTAGCGTATATTTTTGCAGTGGGATTGGTTGTTCTAATTGGATGGAATCGAGCTGGGAAGATGCTCATCTCACCGGTTTTATTGCTAGTGCCATTGTTATTGATCCCGTATCCACTCCAGCAGGCAATTTTTAGAAATCATCAAGAGTTCTGGCAACTAGAGAACGCCGCCGTGGAGCCGTTTATGGCGCATTTTATTCTTCAGAACTTGGCGCACGCATCTGATTTTTTCTTTAATTGGAGCGATGACCAGCAACCGAATAGTTTGTTGCTTTCGGTTCTGTTTGTAAGTGCTCTAATTGTCAGTCTGGTTCTGTTAATTCGGAGATTTAAGCAGCGCGATATAGGTGGGTCTGTCTTTTTAGCAATTTCCCCCTTTGCAGTGGTCGTTTTATTTAACTTCTTTTTGTTGATGGCCTATCACTGGGGCCAAATTGACGAGATTATTGCGACTCGAATCGTACTCCCCTTTATTCTTTTTCAGGTGCTGTTTGTTACCTTTGTAATTGGGGTAGTGTGCGCTTCTAGAGTCGGCAAGAGCGCAATGCTAATTTTAATGGTTAGTTATTTTATGGGTGTAACTGTGCCTCTTTGCGCGCGGAGCACTTTTTTAAAGTGGGTGCCCGATCAACATATT
>Ga0255752_10002344_pt1 | contig 20887 bp, 16 predicted proteins | sample 011ome_25_FD_179952 | JGI IMG/M metagenome (GOLD analysis project Ga0255752, IMG submission 179952) | Coastal salt marsh microbial communities from the Groves Creek Marsh, Skidaway Island, Georgia - 011512CT metaG (version 2) | ecosystem: Environmental > Aquatic > Marine > Intertidal zone >... | reverse complement strand
AAATAACAAATTGGAAAGACAGGTGCAATTTTCCATTCAAAACCATGCAGCCATATCTCATACATCTTATAGGTGGGTGGATAAAACTGGTGTTCAATTAAGAAAAGTAATCTCTGTCAAGCCTACACTTTCATATTTGAATATGCTTAATTTCAATCATATTGGTTGCCTGACTGCAATGTATGATATTGAAGTTCTTGGCAGAAAGTATTTCATGCCTGACATTCGAAAACGACAAGACTATGGTCTTTGGCTGAAGATTATGCGTGAGGGTCATTTGGCATATGGTTTAAATGAAGTTTTAGCCTATTATAGGATTAGTGACAACTCTCTTTCAAGCAATAAGTGGGATTCAGCTCGTTATAATTTCACTTTGCTTAGGAATTATGAAGGATTGTCATTTATCAAGGCTTTATATCATTTTTTTCGATACTTCATGATAGGAATTCACAAGCACTTCTTTTCTTAATGAGAATGTGTTGATGAACACTTTCTTAGTGCTGCTTATTAAAAGAATAAATCAAATACTATTGTAGTAGAAGAATAAATTTCATTGCCACAACCCGCCACCAGAGATATACGGTTCATCGTTCGGAAGTACTTTCTCGTATTGAGTGATTTTATTATTCTTACTGCGGCTCTTTTACTTTACATCAAGTATTTCTATGTATACGACCTCTGGCCGAGAAAGACTTTGCTAGAAAACCCGGGTTGGTATATTCTTTTGCTTGTAGTTTGGATGGTTTATTCCAATTCGTTTAAGCTTTACAGCACAATAAACGCTCCCCGAACTGCAGCATTGGTAGGGCGCACAACGCTTGTTGCTGTAGCCACTGCTGCAACATACATGATGATACCATTTTTGAGTCCGAATTTTCCAACGACACGATTACCTTTCTTTGTGTTTATTGGTCTCGTTGTCGTTCTCATGACGCTTTGGCATTGGTTTTTTTCTACTTTTTTTAGGCATCCTATGCTTACCAAAAGGGTCTTGATTGTTGGAGCCGGATGGTCTGGTCAAGAAGTTGCCAAGATTTTGCAATCAAAAGAGGTATTTCACAATACAGGCTATCGGGTTTTAGGTTTTATTGATGACGATCCAGAAAAGAAAAACAAGACATACAATGGAGTGCGAGTATTATCCGATAGCACGGATCTTTTTACCTATGCCAGAAGGTTAAGTATAGATGAAATAGTTTTAGCTGCACATACTGCCAAGTCTATTCAGGGTTCATTATACGGGCACCTCGTTAATTGTGAGAGTTATGGCATTCCAGTGACTCCAGTCAATATGATTTATGAATCAGTAACAGGTAAGATGATGGTGAAGCAAAAAGGGGATAATCACATACTTACTTACGAATACTACTCGAAGAAAAAAGACAACCTTTATTTATTCATCAATCGCTTTTTGAATGTGGTTTTCGGACTGTTCGGTGTCATCGGTTTGCTTGGACTTATTCCTTTCGTTTGGTTCATCAATTTATTTGTGAGCCGAGGTCCGTTATTCTATTCTCAAATAAGAGTTGGTAGAGACAATGAACCCTTTACGATCTTTAAATTCAGAACTATGATTGTGGATGCGGAGAGGAATACCGGTGCAGTTTGGGCAGGCGACAATGATCCGAGAATCACTTTGGCAGGTAAGTTTTACCGTAAAACCCGGATTGATGAATTGCCACAATTTTGGAATGTGCTGAATGGCGAAATGAATTTGATTGGCCCAAGACCTGAACGTCCTGTGTTTTGCGATGAATTGGTCAAACGAATATCATTTTTTAATACACGCCATTTGGTTAAACCGGGAATCACTGGCTGGGCACAAGTGCGCCATAAGTACGGGAATACGGATGAAGATGCGCTAATCAAACTGCAATACGACTTGTATTATATCAAATACCGTTCGTTCATGTTAGACCTTTCCATCATTTGGCAAACCATCGCCGTAATGTTAAAGTTTAAAGGGAATTGATTTCAGTTAAGAGTAAATGAGTATGAAGATTTTAACTATTGTAGGCGCCCGTCCGCAATTCGTGAAAGCAGCTGCACTGAGCAGAGAACTCAAAACCAGAGGCTCTATTGAAGAAATCATTATTCACACCGGGCAGCACTTTGATGCCAATATGAGTGAGGTTTTTTTTGAGGAGATGAATATTCCTAAACCGAAGTACAATTTGAATATTAATTCTCTAGGGCACGGAGCAATGACAGGAAGAATGCTCGAAGGAATAGAAGAGCTTATTAAAAAGGAGTCTCCAAATATGTTGCTGGTTTATGGCGACACAAACAGTACTATAGCTGGTGCACTCGCAGCAAAAAAAATGCACATAAGTGTAGGCCACGTTGAAGCGGGACTGCGCAGCTTCAACATGCGCATGCCCGAGGAAGTCAATCGTATTTTAACCGATAGAATCAGTGATCATTTGTTTTGCCCAACGGATACTGCAGTAGAAAATCTGATGAACGAAGGATTTTCAAACTTCGACACTAAAATTCATCGCACAGGAGATGTAATGCAAGACGCAGCATTATATTACGCGCAATTTTCTCAGGATAAAAGCACGGTCATGCAATCTTTAGGCAATCCATCTGGCTTTGTATTGGTTACCATACATCGGGCTGAAAATACGGATGATCCAGCGCGGTTAACTGAAATCGTTGAGGCTTTGAATCGAATCAACAAAGTTCAACAGGTGATTTGCCCGTTGCATCCTCGAACAAAAAAATTGATTGAGGGTATATTAGTAAAGCCAGAGTTCACCGTGATTGATCCTGTTGGTTACTTTGATATGATTGAATTGTTGAAAGCTGCATCGCTCGTAATGACGGATAGCGGTGGACTCCAGAAAGAAGCTTATTTCTTTTCTAATCCTTGCATTACCATGCGCGATGAAACTGAATGGGTTGAATTGGTTACTAACGGTTACAATAAATTGGCAGGTGCTTCTATGGACCATGTTTTGGCAGCATACGATGCCATTAAGGATGCGAAACTTGATTTTTCAATGGACCTTTATGGCAGTGGAAAGGCTTCTGAACAAATAGCAGACGTTTTGGTCAATGCATGATGAATTGGTTGGATAGACATAGGGTATTTCTTTATCAGAATTATCTTCTCTATGCCATTGCCTTTTTTATTCCGCTAGTACCGAGGTTGGTGCCATTGTGCATTATCCTTCTCGGTGGGCTTTCCATTTTTGCAATCATTAAAAAGTATTCCAGGGTTAATCTGGGTGAGATATCAACCCTTATGATCCTTTTTTTCGGGCTTCACCTCGCAGGTTTAACGTATTCAGAAAATCTCGATCGAGGTTGGTTTGATATTGAAGTGAAATTGAGCCTATTTGCTTTTCCTTTTGCTTTTGTTGGCTTTCGATTTGTTCGTGAGACGAATTTCAAGCGGATAATCATGATGTTCGTTTACGGGACATCAATGGCCTCATTGTATTGCCTTGTGATGAGCAGTTACAAGTATTTCGTGTTAGACTTACCATACTATCATTTCATTACTACCCGCTTTTCAATCATTGTGCATCCGAGCTATTTTGCACTGTATTTGATTTTCTCCATTCTGGCTCTTGCGGTCTTGTGGCCATCTTTTTTTGTAAACACCAAGCTCAATGCATTCTTTATTTTCTTGTTTATGGTTTTCCTTTCGATTATCCTCGTACTCACGGGGTCAAAGACAGGATTTATCATGTGGATCATTCTTGCAATATCCATCACCGTGTATGCGGTTAAAATAGCCCGATATAAGCTGATTCCTATCCTATCGCTCATGGTTGTGTTCAGCAGCATTGGAATTCTATTTCAGAGTGCTCCGCTACTTCAATCAAGAATCGTAAATGTTTTAAATGTTGCTCAAAGTGATAATTTGGATCCCAAAGCCGTAGAGAGCACTGCGGTTCGAGCACTCATCTATTCATCTGCTGTTGAAGTTGTTACGCACCAGAATTGGTATGGCAATGGTACAGGAGATTTTCAAGTCGTATTGGATGATGAGTACAATAAAAAGGGATATGTGCAAGCAGCAGATAAGCATTTAAATGCGCACAACCTTTTTCTGCAAACATGGATTGCTCTTGGCATACCGGGTATAGCCATGATCTTTGGAGTCTTTATATTGATGTTTTTATCGGCATTCAAGAGCAGTGAGTTGCTTTATCAAGGCTTTACGCTCTTTTTCTTGATTATATCCTTAACCGAAAGCACCTTTTACGTTCAGGCGGGAGTAGTGTTTTTCTCATTTTTTACTGTTCTTTTTGAACGCAGGGCAAGAGCAATGAGTTAACTCACTCGAAATAAACATTTTATAAACGGAGCTGTTTGTGCAGTTGATCGCAGGCTCGTTTGACTTCATCCAAATCTTGAGAAGCCATTTTTTCGAGGTAAAAATTCATTTTTACCAACATTTTATGAAGTTCATCGTGTCCAGCTCCACGTATATTGCATACCTTAATTTAGTCTGTTACTTGGTTTGCAATAGAGAAGCAAACTCATTGTATTCCTTTAGCGAATGTTCCTCAGTAAGTAAAAAGACATGCCATGGCATCGTCCATTGATTCAATGTCCTGGGAAGTCTCAATATTTGCTTTCCATTTCATGCCATTGTCAAAAGAATGGTCCGACAAGCTCCATTCCGTTTGTGGTTTTTCTAGATTTTCAGTCTCTTGATTCTCGTTGACCTTTTCGGTAGAGTTTACTTTTTGCGTGTAGTTTCTGTGCTTGAAACATCAGTATTTTCTGACTTGGTTGCCATATCATCCCCAGAACAAGAGGTGATGATTGCAATGATAATGAGTGCACTTATCAATGTGGCGAGTCCTTTCATGGGTCAATAAAATTTATAGTAATTTATAACTTAATATGCACCCGACAATTAGAGAAAGTTGATACATCTCAGCTCGTGAAGCGATTGTAACCTGAGTTGAAATTGCAAAGAGTGAAATCATTTCTCTTAATTCGCATAATGATGAAGAAAATTCCGCTGCACATGCAGGTGATTATCGCCTTGATCCTGGGCACTTTTTATGCATTACTATCCGTAAACATGGGGTGGAATGAATTCACGTTGGATTTCATTGATCCTTTCGGTAAAATTTTCATCAATATTTTGAAGTTGATTGCTGTGCCGCTGGTGCTTTTTAGCATTATTTCTGGGGTCACTGCCTTAAAAGATATATCCAAGCTAGGTAAGATTGGAATAAAGACCTTATTGCTTTATGTGGCCACTACATTCATGGCTGTAACTGTAGGATTATTGGCTGTGAATGCCCTTCATCCGGGCGATAAGGTTTCAAGTGATGTATTAAAAGATAACCGAATTTCCTACGAACTATGGGCGCAGCAACACGGAATTGAGATATTGGACGAGGAATGCTTGATGTGTGATGATGTCAATGCCGATCGATTGGCGAGGATTAAAATGCGAGACGGAGAAGGAAAAGGCAATGACTGGGTTGAAGATAAATTGGCGAAAGCTAATAATGCCAAAGAGTCAAGGCCATTGCAACCATTGGTAGATATCGTTCCAAGTAACATTATCAAGGCGCTTTTTGATATGGAAATGCTTCAGGTGATATTCTTTGCCATCTTCTTTGGAATAGTGTTGGTAATGTTGCCCGAGGAGAAGTCTGGACCAGTGGTTGCCTTTATTGACGGTGTGAACGAGGTCTTCATTAAGATGGTGGATGTGGTGATGAAAGCAATGCCCTTCTTTGTGTTTTGCCTCTTGGCTGGTGCCATTGTCAACGCAGCTGGCGATGACCCCAGAAAACTCTCTGAGTTGATTTCTTTCTTGCTCTGGTATTCGCTTGCGGTGATATTGGGTTTAGCATTCATGGTATTTATTTTTTATCCAGGTTTGATAGCTGTGATCGTTCGTAAGATGAGCTATGGTTTCTTCATGAAGGGAATCTCGAAGGCCCAATTGACAGCGTTTTCAACATCTTCTTCCGTTGCAACGCTGCCTGTAACCCTGCATTCGGTGGAGAATAACCTGGGCGTTTCAAAACGAACCACCAGCTTTGTATTGCCAATCGGAGCGACTGTAAATATGGATGGAACAAGTTTGTATCAAGCGGTGGCCGTAGTTGCACTGGCGCAATTTCATATGGTAGATCTCAATTTGATGCAGCAATTGACGATTGTTTTTACGGCCACATTAGCGTCAATTGGAGCTGCTGCAATTCCGAGCGCTGGATTGGTACTGATGATCATTGTGCTTGAGTCCGTTGGGTTAAACCCTGCTTGGATTGCACTTATCTTTCCTGTTGATCGAATTTTAGACATGTGCCGAACTGTAGTTAATGTCACTGGAGATGCCGCTGTTTCTACGATAGTTGCTCATTCAGAAGGTGAGCTTTCCATTCCCGATCAGAAGTCTGTCTAAAGAATCAAACATTTATTCTGGAGCACCAAAGTATTGAAGAACTTTGCGCAGTTTTTCATGTTGGTACATTTAATTAATTTCCATTCGGATTGAGATCTGAAAGAATCATACTTTATTTACTCGCTGCTTCGCAGTTTACGCACATTATGGATTTCATGATCATTATGCCATTGGGTGAAATGCTCATGGAGGAGCTGATGATCAATTCACAGCAGTTTTCATTTTTAGTTGCCTCTTACACGCTTACAGCTGGAGTAACGGGACTCATTAGTGCATTCTTTGTTGATAGTTACGATCGTAAAAACTATTTTCTACTTGCATACAGTGGATTTGCCATCGGAACATTGATGTGTGGTTGGGTTGATAGCTATCAAGGATTGATAGCCGCGCGAATTATAACCGGTGGTTTTGGAGGGGTTATTAGCAGCACGGTGATCGCCATCGTAAGTGATGCCATAGCCTCAGAGCGAAGGGCTTGGGGTCTGGGAATTGTGATGAGTGCATTTTCAATGGCATCTGCGTTAGGCCTGCCCATTGGCCTTTATTTTGCCTTTAACTATGGTTGGAATTGGCCTTTTTTAGTGCTCGGAGCAGTGAGTATTTTGAATGCTGTAGCTGTCTACTTCACCCTGCCTCCTGTAAGAGAGCATCTTGATCATCCAGGGCCGAAAGTGAATTCTTGGGAGTTCATCAAGAATATTCCGAATCATAAAAACCAGTGGATGGCGCTAACATATACCATGTTGCTCATGTTTGGGCATTTCGCAGTTATTCCGTTCATTACACCATATCTTGTTGAAAATGTAGGTTTTGAAAGGCAAGAGATTACTTTGGTTTACCTTATAGGAGGTATCGCAACCATCATCACGAATCCTCGCATTGGAAGGTGGGCTGATCAAACCAACAAGCATCGCGTATTCACAATTTTAGCTTCTCTTTCAATCATTCCGATACTGGTGCTTACCAATTTACCACCAGTACCACTTTGGATGGCGCTTGTAGTGACGGGTTTGTTTTTCATACTGGCAGGCGGACGAATGGTGCCTTCAACGGCCATTGTAACTTCTGTGATTAAGCCACGAAACCGAGGTAGCTTCATGAGCTTGAATTCTTCTGTGCAAAACATGACAGCTGGTCTTGCGAGCATCGTTGCAGGAGTCTTAGTTACTGTTCCAAAAGGAGGACACCATGTCTATGGATTCTGGAAAGTAGGATTGATAGGTGCGTTGTTTACCGTGATTGCCATGTGGTTGATGAATAAAATAAAGTCGTTGACAGTAGAATAGCTGAATAAATTATAGATCATTTCTCTACCACAAAGAGTTGATCTAAACCACTTTCTTCTCGATGTAATCAGAATTCATCAAGGCCAAAGCGCCCATGTATTTGATCTTGAATGGGACCAAATCTCCAACTTTATACCTTGACTTATCTCCAAGGTCAAGAACGATCATATCTGAGCTTGCTCCAGTTATTTCAATTCCACTGTGCTCTGACATCAAGAATTCTGGGGAAATATCGAGCAGTCCTAAATCAAGGATAGCCCGATAGGATGTTTTACCATAGTCGGCTTCATTGATCTCGAAGACTTCACCAGAAGGATTTGCCTCCATGTCGCCAATGGGTACTTTTGGTTTTTCAATGAGCTCAATTACCTCTGCATAAAGCTTTATCACATCGTCATGCATCCCCTCAATGGTTTCCATGGTAAAAAGGTTGATGCCGTTGTACAGAGTCTCTCCAATTCTGAAATGGTTGATTCCTTTAGGGAGTTGTTGATTGAAGATAAGTGGAATTACTACACTAGTTCCACCAGTAACCCAAGGTGTTTTTCGGTTGAACTTCACCTCAACAAGTTGCTTGTACAGACTTAACTGAATCAACTTATCGTGAGAAGGCATAACTCCATGAAGGCAATTCAGGTTGGTGCCAAAGGATACCACCTCAATGTTCGGAAGTTTAAATACGCTCTCATAAAAGTCTACTAAGTCTTCTCCCATTACACCCTCTCTTAGGTCACCCATTTCCAGCATGATTACAATTTTGTGGGTTTTGTTTTGCCTTTTCGCCTCTTCACTAAGCCACTTGATTGTTTCTATTTGGGTATTGAAACTCACATCGGCATACTGCACAATGCTTTTTATACTTCTCTTCGCTGGTGGTTTGATGTAAACGGTTTGAATGTTTGGGTTGATCTTCTTGACCAGCTGAAGGTTGCTAATGCGTGCATCGCATATTTCCTTTATTCCAGTTTCGCAAAGTATTTTAACGTAATCGTAATTCCCACACAGCAATTTTGATACAATCGACCACTCGATGCCATGCCTCTTGAAAAGTGCCTCAAGAAATGTGTAGTTGTGTTTTAGTTTTTGTTCGTCAAAAGTTATAAACGCCATAATACTTTTTTATACTGTTATGCGAGGAATATTCATTGGTAGTCGCGTCAGCAGCTCATAATTTACTTGATTGGTGGCTTCGCTAAAGGAAGCTACACTGAGTTCTAGATCTCCATCACATCCGATCAGTGTTACCGTGTCTCCTTTTGTCGGATCATGCACATCAGAGAGGTCTATCGCGATGCAGTTCATATTTACGGTGCCAATCACTTGAACCCGCGTTCCATTGATGATTGCACGACCTTGATTGCTCAGTGATCTTGTAAAGCCATGCCCGTAACCAACAGGAACTATTCCCATCAAAGTATCTCTTTGAGCTAGGTATGAAGTGCCATAACCTACATAGTCGCCTGTTTTTACTTGTTTAATGCTCATAAGTCTACTTTTCCAACTAATGAGCCTTTTCAATGGATCTTCTTTTTCGCTTTTTCCTTTGGAATACTCGATAAATGATTCCATAGAAGGCCAGAAACCGTATTGCAGGATCCCAATGCGCACCATATCGAGCATCATTTCTGGGAAACGAAGGGCAGCAGCTGAACAGCATGTGTGCTTTCGTTCAGCGATAAGACCAGTTTGTTCAACTTTCTTGACCAACTTACGGTAAGTCTTAATTTGTTCTTTTACACGATAAAAGTTGGCAATACTTTCAGCTCCTGCGAAATGCGTACACAGTCCTTTTAGAATGAAATGAACTTTATTTTCCTTTAACTTAGAAATGGCTTGTTTGAGATCGCCATTGTTGAAGCCCGTTCGATGCATCCCTGTTTCCAACTCAAGGTGGATTTTTACTTTTACTAAGGATCTTTTGGCAATTTCAAGGGCTTTATTTAGGCGTTCAATTTCAAAGATCCAAACCTCGATACCGTTTTGAATCGCCCATTCTAAGCCTTCATCGTCCACTGCACCCATGATCATAATTTCAGTTTCTGGCTTTTTCACGCGATGCACCCGCACCGCTTCATCTGCACTGTAAACTGAGAAATGATCAATGCCCGCGCTTTCTGCTAAAGGCACATATTCCTCTATTCCATGTCCGTAAGCATTTCCTTTAACTACGTAGCTTAATTTGCGCTCAGTTCCTATATGGTTTCTGATGAACCTAAGATTGGCTTTCAGCGCATCTCTATCCAATTCGATGTACGATGTTTCAAACACTATTGCATATGTTTTTTGCGATTTCGTAAAACATGTTTATTCCTGTTTCCGTGATTTCATCCGGATAATCATAATCAGGATTGTGCAATGCAGGTGTGCTTTCTCCTGAACCCAAACCGAACATTGCTCCAGGTATTTTTTGTGTAAACAAGCCAAAGTCTTCACCCCAAGGAAAAGGCTCAGTTTTAGCGCTTGTTTTGAGTCCGAGATCGTTCCCCGATTTGATGATTTGATCTACTACAAAATGGTCATTCTGATTAGACGCAAACTCGGCTAAGAAAACTATTTCTAGCTTCAATTGATGCTGTTTTGCTATCGATTCAACCTTAGCTAAGAAGCCTTCAGTTGTTTCTTCCATGCGCTGTTGAGTCCAGCTGCGTATGGTAAAATGCACCTCACCATATCCAGCAGAAATACCGTAATCTTTAGATCCAATCTCTGTAAAAACAGTTGTAATGAGGTTGTAATTCTCATGCTGTTCGTTCGTCTCCTCTCGATCGAGTGCAGCTTGTATTATTTCGCTGATTGCATGCGATGGGTTATAACCTTTGAGCGGTTCTGCCGCATGGGAGGTTTTTCCGTGCAGTTTGATGATGACACTTTTAACGGCAGGAGTGAAGTTGTCTTTCTTCCATAATACCTCATTCATTGCTTTGCCAGGGATGTTATGAAGAGCCACAGCATAGTCGTGGTCACTAACGTTAAAATTGGGGTCTTCAAGCATGCCTTTCGCTCCTTCGCCAATTTCTTCAGCAGGCTGAAAAAGCACGGTTACTTTGCCAGCATTCAAGGGTTCGTTTTGCAGCTTAATTGCTAAGCCAACTCCAATGGTGGCGTGACCATCGTGCCCGCATTTGTGCGAAACACCTTCTGTTTTTGATCGGTAATCAAACGCATTGATTTCTTGAATCGGAAGTGCATCGATGTCCACTCGCACGAGTAGGTGAGGACCCTCTCCAAAATGGAAAGGATAAATGATACCGTATTGACCTATTTTTTGACTCTTTTCAATGCCATGCTTCTTGAGCATTTCGATGATTCGTCGTTGCGTCTCTTTTTCGCCACCGCTCAGTTCAGGGTTAGCGTGCAACAGTCTTCTGAAATTTTTTAAGGCTTCGTTCATTGTATTATATTATGCAGCATTAAGGTAATCCAATTACCGTTTCAGCCTCATCTCTAAATACTTGTTTGTGAAGCCGAGTTTTTCGTAGAGAAATTTTGCAGGGTTGTCAGGTTCTACATGCAATGCCACATCGCCTTTGCACAGCTTAAGCGCGTTGCTCATCAGTTCTTTGCCGTAACCTTTGCCTCTGTGTTTTTTATCCATAGCAATGTAAACGAGGATGTTTTCAGGAATGAATTTGCTCATGCCGGTTTCGTTGACCACCACTGCACCAATAATTTCATCGTTGATAATTCCCAAGAGAACAAATCCACCCCGATCGTGCACATAGTCAAGGCATTTTTGAATGTCTTCTTTGGGATCACCATATGCTTCTAAATGTGTATGAAGGAAGTCAACAATCCTTTGATCGCTGTATTGAGCATCTCGTCCGCTTTGTTGATTGATGAGTTTTGGTTTCAATGTATTGACGTCTTTATCACGCTTTAAGAGCTTGTTAATCATAATGTATTACAAGAAATTAGGGTTGTAAAAACCCACTTATTGCCATAAGTAGTGCAATAGGCAGGGAGTGTTCTGTAAACAGAATTAACCGCAGATAGTATGAAGTAATTGAGCTTGATCATTCCTAGCGCTTATTCCTTTTCAGGAAAGCATTCGGTTGAAGAGTGTAGTATTCAGATTGAATTCTTGGCCCATAGTTAACTTCGTTGATCGGTAATATTCTTGGATTAGGCTGCGAAGGTAATCATCTTAAAATTGATCATTTTCAGCCAAAATCAATTCAATTTCTATCAATATTGAAGAAAAATGAAAGAAAATTGTTCAATTATACTTGAATTAGCTTCCATTTACCTTTTCTGAAAAGAAGGATGGAAACAATGGCATAAAGACTGTGGGCAATGGCTATGCTGTAAAAAACGCCATTGCTTTGCCAGTTCAGTTCTATGGATAGCCAATAGGCCAAGGGAATTTGAATGAACCAAAAAACTACCAAACTAATCCACATGGGTGTTCTGGTGTCTCCAGCTCCGTTGAAGGCTTGACTGATTACCATTCCATACGAGAAGAATATGTAACCGAGGCAAATGATTTCTAGTGCTGAAATCCCAATTCGCTTTACCTCCGGTTCATCGGTGAAAAATGAAAGGATAGGCTGAGCAAACAAAAAGAATATTAAACTCACAGTAACCAAGAATAAGGCATTGTATTTAGCAGTTCGCCATACAGAAGTGGCCGCTCTTTCGGGCTGTTTTGCACCGAGGTTTTGCCCGACTAAAGTGGCCGCAGCATTTGCCATTCCCCAGCTTGGCAACAACGTGAAAACAATTACACGAAACGCGATGGTATATCCGGCCAACGCTTCAGAGCCAAAGGTGCTGATAACCCGCACCAAGAATATCCAACTGGCTGATTCAATCAAGAATTGACTGATTCCGCCAGCCGAGACTTTGATCATTTCAACAATGGTTTTCACGCGCAGCACAATATTGTCCATCGTTATTCTAACTACCGATGAACCGCTTAAAAGGTGGTATAGTTGATACAACACACCAATTGATCTACCCAGCGTTGTAGCTACGGCAGCTCCCATTACGCCCATTTCAGGGAAAAACCCGATTCCAAAAATCAAAAGAGGGTCGAGAATGATGTTCAATCCATTGGCGATCCATAGTGAGCGCATGGCAATGCTTGGATCGCCAGCACCACGAAAAATGGCATTGATTAAAAAGAGTAGGATGATGCTCATATTGCCGGCATACATGATTTGTGCGTAGCCGGCACCTTCGCTTATCAGAGCTTCTTCACCACCCATGAGGCGCAGCACATCTTCTGCATAAATAAATCCAGCCAGACCCAATATTACGCTCACCACAATGGCGAGGAATATCGCCTGGAAGGCGGCATCGCCAGCTCGTTTAAACTCTTTTTCGCCCACCCTTCGCGCTACAAATGCAGTAACAGCCATGCTGAATCCAACAGCAATTGAGTAAATGATAAACAGCACTGATTCAGTCAAACCAACCGTAGCCACAGCATTTACACTGACCTTCGAAACGAAGAATACGTCAACCACTGCAAACAAGGATTCCATGATCATCTCCGCAATCATTGGAACAGCAAGGAGGAAAATAGCGCGATTGATACTTCCAGAAGTATAGTCGTGTTCACCACCCTTCAGCGCCTGCTTGGCTAAGGAAATTATGATCTTAATTTTAGCGGTGTTCACTTTGTTTTTTTAGGCTTCACCTAATTTTCATTCACACAAATAGCCCTGATTATCGATGTTTTAGAGAGAGAGCACATCATGCTAACGAATTTGCTTTAAAAATCGAAGTATTCTTTGATCTATTCTTCTGTCTAGTCTCAATTTTTCTGAAAACACCTTTAGTTGTTGCTCAAAATGCTTTGACGAAAAAGTCGGTTCTACGGAATGCGCTGCTTTCTTCACAAAAAGATACACTTCTCTTTGGTTGTATTGATCGCCTTCCTTCAAACTTAAAATCTCCAAGCCCGCCAAATTCATCAGGTTTTCAAGTGAATACTTATTGAAGTAATAGGTATGCACATTTCTAAACCAGTTGCCCTCCATATTTTTTGAAGGGTTAAGATTGTTAGGTACCGCGATGTAAAGAATTCCTTGATTACTCAATGTTTTTCGAATCTTTTTTAGGGTATTGAGCGGATCCATGAAATGCTCAAGGACATGTCGCATGATGATGAGGTCCATTGTTTCGATGTATAGGTTTTCCCAGTCGTTGTCAACATTTTCGCTGATGGTAGTAATGCCGAATTCTTGAAGCTGCCGCTGCGACTCAGCTGACGGTTCAATGGCATAAAGGGCGCTCTTTGGAAATAGCGTGGAGAAATGTTTTAAGTTTTTTCCTTCACCGCTGCCCACTGAAAGAATGGAATTGATGGACTCAGGAAAGTGCCCGAAGTTTCTCATTCTTTGCTCTATATGGTTTGTTTCTGATGGATCGTAGGTTTCTGATTTGAGAATTTTGGGTCGGTAATAGTGGTCGTATTCATCTCTGTAGAACGACATGTATGATTCTGCATTCCAACGTGGATTGAGATAACCGAGCCCGCAGTTTTTGCATAGAACCACATTGGTGGGAAGTCCATTCTTTCCTTTGGAAGAAACAGCATGGTGATTATTGGATCCGCAAATGTTACACGGGACAGATTCTAAAGTGTAAGGCATGAAAAGAGTTTAGCACTGAATATAGCTCCAAATTTAAGGTTACTGGCCTTTTTGGGTGTATCGAATGGAGATTTACTGCCAGAAAATTGAAATTTAGCTTGATTAACAAAAAATATTCATTGGATCGAATAACGATTGAAAATTGGCCATAGCTTCGCTGCTTGAAATGCTAAGGACATTTGCCAAATATTTTTTCTCATTGAGCCTGGTGCTGGTTTGCGCTTTAGCTTCAATTGCACAATATTCAGCCCTTCCGTCCTTTGCCATGACAAATGACAACTCTTTGGGCGATGCGCATGTATTTCAGAAGCGCACTTCAGATAATCATTTACTGATCAGTATTGAAGCCATTGAAATTGAAGAGGAAGACGAAAGGTCTGAGTCTATTCGAACAATTTTGAGTGCTCAATCGGTTATCCAGCTCTTTTTCGGACGAGATGTTCACTTGGTGGATGGATGGTTGGGAATGGCTACTTATTTCGCTGCACCAAAGCATCAATTCGCCTCCTCGGATGCCACTTTCTCGTGGTTTCAAGTATTTCGTTTATAGAATAGGTTGGTCTGGCAGATTCTCATTTGCTTGATCTTAACGTTTTGGGTATAGCCCAAGTTCAGCGTGCGATTCACGCATTGTTTCCAACTATTTTATTGCTTAAAAACGAAATTGTCATGAGAAAATTTCTCTTGATCGTCAGCCTAGGTGGTTTGATAATTAACACTGGTTGCGGGTCAAAAAAAGAAGAACACGAAGTTGAATCAAAGTTCTTAGTTACTAGTCCTATTCGCAAAGACACATCCATTATTGATGAGTATGTCTGTCAAATTCATTCCATCAGTCATATTGAGCTGCGGGCTCAAGAGCGAGGTTATTTACAGGAGATTTTCATTGATGAAGGTCAACGGGTAAAAAAAGGTCAACGCTTATTTCAGATCATGCCTAATCTATATGAGGCAGAAATGATGAGAGCAAAAGCCGAGAAGAGTTTTGCTGAAATTGAATATCAGAATACCAAAACGTTGGCTGATAGCAATGTTGTGGCTCCGAATGAGCTAGCATTGGCCAAGGCCAAACTTGAAAAGGCAGAAGCAGAGTTGCGCACTGCACAAGTGCATCTTCAGTTTACCGAAATCATTGCGCCTTTCGATGGCATCATCGATCGCTTCCATGTCCGCTTGGGCAGTTTGATTGACGAAGGCGAGCTTCTTACGAACTTGTCTGACAACAGCAGCATGTGGGTTTATTTCAATGTTCCCGAAGCGGAATACCTGGATTACATGAGTCATGCGAAGAGTGATAGCCCAAATAGAGTCAGGCTGCTCATGGCAAACAATAAGTTATTTGAATTCTCTGGAGTAGTCGAAACCATTGAAGCTGACTTCAATAATGAGACAGGAAACATACCGTTCAGGGCCACTTTTCCTAATCCGAATGGGCTGCTAAGGCATGGTGAAACAGGAAATATTCAAATGACTGTTCCTCTTGAAAATGCATTGTTGGTTCCTCAAAAGGCGACCTATGAGGTGCTGGACAAGAAGTACGTATTCGTGATTGGCGAGGATGATTTGGTTCAAGCCAGACAAATCACCATTGGTGAAGAAATGCCTCATCTTTTTGAAGTAACAAGCGGATTAACAGAGAACGATCGCATACTATTGGATGGATTGAGAAAGGTAAAGAGCGGTGACAAAATTGAAGTTGAATTTGAAGCTCCTGAATCGGTATTGCCTCATCTCGATTTATACGCGGAGTAAAAACATAAGATCATGTTCAGCAAATTCATACAACGACCCGTATTTGCAATTGTCATTTCGGTCATCATTCTCTTCGTGGGATCGCTGGCAGTCAAGCAATTGCCAATCTCTCAGTTTCCTCAAATTGCACCAACTACCGTTAGCATTTTTATTGCCTATCCAGGTTCGAGTGCCGATGTGTTGGTCAAATCAACCCTGATCACCCTTGAAAATGCCATCAATGGCGTTCAAGGAATGCGCTACATGGCTGCAGATGCTACCAGTGCTGGTGAAGCTACCCTCCAAGTGATATTCGAACCAGGCACGGATCCAAACCTAGCTGTCATACGCGTGAAAACACGGGTTGATCAAGTGATGCCTTTATTGCCAGAGTTGGTGCAACGAGAAGGGGTAATCATCACCCCGATTCAACCAAGTATGTTGATGTATGTGAATCTCTACAGCACTGATGAATCCTTGGATGAGAAGTTTTTATACAACTACGCCAACGTCAACATGATCCCGGAAATAAATCGGATCGATGGTGTGGCTCGATCTCAAATTCTTGGAAGTAGAACCTATGCCATGCGCGTATGGTTAAACCCTCAACGGATGAGGGCATACAGTATTTCTGTAGAAGAAGTAATGGAGGCGCTGCAAGAACAAAGTATTATTGGACGCCCAGGTAGAATTGGTCAGAGCTCAGGAATAGCAGCTCAGTCACTGGAGTACGTGCTAACCTATAAAGGGCGGTACAATGAACCCGAAGAGTATGAGAATGTAATCATCCGAGCGAATGCGGAAGGGGAGAGCATTCATCTCAAAGACATTGCAACAGTAGAATTAGGCAGTGAATTTTTTGATATCTACTCGAACCTGGACGGTTATCCTTCGGCAGCTATTGTGTTGAAACAGAACTATGGCTCCAATGCGAGCGAGGTGATTGAAAATGTTAAAGAGAAGCTGAAAGAGCTTGAAGAGAATTTTCCTCCGGGAGTCGAATACAAGATAAGCTATGACGTTTCTCAGTTTCTCGATGCTTCTATAGAAGAAGTATTGCATACGCTCAGAGATGCCTTTATCCTGGTGTCGTTGGTGGTGTTTCTATTCTTAGGCGATTGGCGATCGACATTGATTCCAACATTGGCTGTTCCAGTTTCATTGATCGGGGCGTTTTTCTTTCTGCAGATTTTTGGTTTATCGATCAACTTGATCACCTTATTTGCATTGGTGTTGGCCATTGGAATTGTGGTGGATGATGCCATTGTGGTGGTGGAAGCTGTGCACGCCAAGATGGAAGAACAGCCCGGTCTTTCACCCTATCAAGCCGTGAAAAAGGTGATGGGAGAAATTAGCGGAGCCATCATTGCCATTACCATGGTTATGGTTTCAGTGTTTTTGCCCATTGCATTCATGTCTGGACCAGTAGGGACATTTTATAGACAGTTTTCCATCACCATGGCGAGTGCTATTGTGCTTTCGGCCATTGTTGCACTCACATTAACGCCAGTGCTTTGTGCTATTTTACTGAAAAACAACCATGGTAAACCAAAACGTAGAACTCCGATTAACTGGTTTCTCGATGGTTTTAATAGGGCTTTCGAGAAGTTGACAGGCAGATATGTTGCACTGCTGCATGTGATTGTGAACCGTAAAGTGGTGACATTCGGAATATTGATCGCATTTGCGGTTGGGATATTTTATGAAAACCACAGCCTTCCTGCAGGTTTTATTCCCGGTGAAGACCAAGGCACCATTTATGCCATCATTCAAACCCCTCCTGGAGCAACCTTGGAGCGTACGAACCAAGTTGCACGTGACTTACAAAAGATATGTGAAGAGATTGAAGGCGTTGAGTCTGTTTCATCTCTTGCTGGTTATGAGATCATGACAGAAGGACGAGGTTCAAACGCTGGAACGTGTTTGATCAACCTCAAAAACTGGTCAGAACGCCATCATTCGGTGCATGAAATCATGGAAGAACTCGAGGAAAAATCAAAAGATTTAGGTTCGGTCATCGAGTTTTTCGAGCCACCAGCTGTACCAGGTTTCGGATCTTCCGGTGGATTTTCATTGAGATTGATTGATAAGAACACCACCACCGATTATCAAGAGTTTGATGAGATCAATCAGCAGTTTATGTCAGAGCTCAGAGCAAGACCTGAAATCACAGGATTGTTTACATTTTTCGCAGCCAATTATCCTCAGTATGAATTGGTATTTGACAGCAAGTTGGCCATGCAAAAAGGAGTATCTATCGGTAAAGCCATGGATAACCTCAATATATTGATCGGAAGTACGTACGAACAAGGATTCATACGATTTGGACGATTCTTTAAGGTGTATGTGCAATCTGCTCCCGAGTTTAGGCGATTACCCAGCGATATTCTCGACCTGTTTGTAAAAAACGATCAAGGGGAAATGGTTCCTTATTCTTCGTTTATGAAGATCGAAAAGCGGCAAGGGCCAAATGAAATCACGCGCTACAATATGTATAACTCGGCATCTATTCGAGGTTTACCTGCTGAAGGCTACACCACGGCTGATGCCATCGATGCAATCAAGGAAGTAAGCGAAAACCTCCCGCGAGGATATGATATTGCATGGGAAGGCCTGTCTTTCGATGAAGCAAAACGAGGCAACGAGGCTTTATTCATATTTATAATCGTCTTGATTTTCGTTTACCTGGTGTTGGCGGCTCAATATGAGAGTTTTATACTTCCTCTGGTGGTCATTTTCTCGCTTCCTGTGGGCGTGTTCGGCTCATTCTTTGTCCTGAATCTGATGGGCTTGGCCAACGATATTTATGCACAAGTTGGCTTGATTATGCTCGTAGGTTTGCTCGGAAAGAATGCCGTATTGATTGTTGAATTTGCGGTGCAAAAGCAACAGCAGGGTGCTACTTTCATGGAAGCAGCGATTGAGGGCGCTAAGATGCGTTTCAGGCCTATTTTAATGACATCGTTTGCTTTTGTGGCCGGAATGATTCCAATGGTGATTGCCACTGGTCCTGGAGCCATAGGAAATAGAACAATCGGATCGTCTGCCTTGGGTGGAATGCTGCTCGGAACAGTGTTTGGCGTAATAGTCGTGCCCGGCTTGTACTACATTTTTGCCAATATCTCGAAGGGCAGAAGTTTGATTCATGACGAAGACGATAACCCACTTTCTGAAGCCATCAGTCAGTCTTATGAGAGCAAGGCCGCACTGTCTTTTAAACTGAGAAAAGCCATGCTTTTATTGCGCAACAGAGTCAAGAACGATAAATCAAAGAACTAATTGGAAATGTTGAATTTAAGAGTACACAAGTGGTTGATGGTGGTTGGAGTCACAGTTTTGCTGGCTTCTTGCAAGGCGCCAACAAAAGTTGAGAAAACACTCAACTCAACCACACCAGAGAGCTATATCGCCAATGGTGATTCTGTCAATAGCGCTGACCTTTCGTGGCGAGAATTCTTTACCGATCCGTATTTAATCGCTCTGATCGATACGGCATTGGCTAATAATCAAGAGCTGAATATCATTCAGCAAGAGATTCAAATTTCACAGAATGAGGTAATGGCACGAAAAGGGGAGTACTTGCCCTTTTTAAACTTAGGTGCTGGTGCTGGAGTTGATAAAACTGCGCGCTATACACCTCTTGGAGCAAATGAGGCTACTACTGACATTGAACCCGGCAGAGCAATGCCTGATCCAGTGCCTGATTTTGCCATTGGTGCGTATGCGAATTGGGAAATTGACGTGTGGCGGAAATTGCGCAATGCCAAGCAATCGGCAGTGAACAGGTACCTTTCCAGTGTTGAAGGGAAGAATTTCATGGTCACCAACCTTGTAGCTGATATAGCAAATTCATACTATGAATTGTTGGCGCTAGACAATCAGCTTCGAATCATTGAGCAGAACATTGAAATCCAAACCGATGCTCTGCGGATCGTGAAATTGCAGAAGAAGTCGGCTCAGGTAACTGAATTGGCTGTCCGCAGGTTTGAGGCCCAAGTGTTGAACACCCGAAGCTTGAAGTTTGCTATCAGTCAGCAGATTATTGAGACGGAGAATAAAATCAATTTTCTTTTGGGCCGTTTTCCGCAGGCAGTTGAAAGAAGCTCAGAAAGATTTGGTGACCTCATTCCCAATCAAGTCTTTTCAGGTGTTCCTTCTGATCTGCTTCAGAATAGGCCAGATTTGAAACAAGCTGAACTCGATTTGATGGCGGCTAAATTGGATGTGAAAGTTGCGAAAGCCAATTTTTATCCTCGATTGGATATTTCATCTGCCATTGGTTTACGGGCGTTTAACCCCACATTTTTGGTGAAAGCTCCTGAATCGATGCTGTATTCTTTAGCGGCTGACATGGCAGCGCCTTTAATCAATAGAAAGGCAATTAAAGCGACCTATTTCAGCGCCAACTCGAAGCAAATTCAAGCCGTATACAATTATGAAAGAACGATTCTTACGGCCTACATCGAGGTGTATAATCAAGTGTCGAACATTCAGAATTTGGAGAGCAGTTATGAATTGAAATCTGAGCAGGTAGATGCGCTTGTAGAGTCCATTACCATTTCAAACAATTTGTTTCGTTCGGCTCGGGCAGATTATATGGAAGTGTTGCTTACCCAGCGCGATGCCTTAGAAGCACGATTCGAATTGATCGAGACTAGAAAACAACAGCTCAACGCCATGGTGAACATATACCAAGCTTTAGGCGGTGGATGGAACTAAAGATAGAAGGTTGGTTTAGTTGAGTAGAACCCTTCCGCGAGCAGGAGCCGGAAGGGATCTTTTTTTTAGTCTTTTTTGATCTTGTTGATTTCAATCTCATCGTAGGCATTGAAAACAAAACCACATTTGGCCTTTGAATTGAGTTTTTTGAAATCAATTTG
>Ga0255752_10002341_pt1 | contig 20911 bp, 12 predicted proteins | sample 011ome_25_FD_179952 | JGI IMG/M metagenome (GOLD analysis project Ga0255752, IMG submission 179952) | Coastal salt marsh microbial communities from the Groves Creek Marsh, Skidaway Island, Georgia - 011512CT metaG (version 2) | ecosystem: Environmental > Aquatic > Marine > Intertidal zone >... | reverse complement strand
TCGTCTGTTTTCTAACAGAAGAAGAAGAAGAAGAAGAAGAAGAAGAAGAAGAAGAAGAAGAAGAAGAAGAAGAAGACGCAGAGGCCATCGTCGCTTGCGCGCCGCGAGTGGTGTGTGTGGTGGCAAACATTTTGTGCGTATTTATGTATCCGTGTGTCTGTGCGCGCGAGTCTGTGACGTTTCACTTCCATTTTTTATCCAAAAGCTTGCAGATTTCCAAAATATTCGTAAAAAACGTTTAAAACAACAAGTAATCTAAAGTAAAACGCATCCTATTACGATCGTACTCGAAACATGCCTCCGCTCGCGTTTTGAAACAAATTTCCACCACCACCACCTTTCGGTTTTGACGCCGCGTTCTTCTTTCCTTTCTTGGTCTTCGAGGCGTACTTCGTCCGTTTTTTTTTACCCTTACCTCCAGCGGCAGACGCCGCTCTCGGTCGTTTGTACTCGAGATCTTCGAAGAATACCAAGTCTTCGTGTCTCGCTTTATTCGCTTCGCTGCCTCCTTGGTGACGCATTAAACGACGGCGACAGTTATCGCACGTGCCTCCGCACGCGTTATGTGTGAACGACGTTTCACCGAGGTACGACAACAAAGCGACTCGTCGACACGTCTGCCGGTCTTCCATGTAGTCTTTGACTTTTTGCAACAAAGGCAGCGCTTTTTCCAATCGAGCGGCTTTACTTTGCCCACCTTTACTTTTTTGCGGCATTTTGAGTAATCTTTCAACGCGTCCCAGGTCTTGGTGAGAGTATAAAGACACACCTCGCGCCTTCAACCCGTCTCGTCCGGCCCGACCGATTTCTTGGTACAAACCTTCCAACGTTTTCGGCGGCGAATGGTGAACAACCCATCGAACGTTCGCTTTATCGATGCCCATCCCAAATGCGATCGTGGCGACGCACACGCTCACTTTACCTTTCGTCCAATCGTCTTGCGCTTCCCGACGGGCTTTTTCCGTCATTCCAGCGTGGTAGGGTACCGCAGAAGGGGCGGTTTCCGGGTTCTTTCTCTTTTCGCTGTTCAACGCTTGGGCGACTTTCACGCAGTCGTCTCTCGAGAGGCAATAGACGATGCCGTTATCGTTTTTACCGAACGTTCGCGCGATCCACTTGGCAAACTTATCGTCGTCGGCTAAATCACCCTTTGCTTTGACTTCGAATTCGATGTTTGCTCGGTTGAACGAAGTGACAAACTTCTTGGCAGTTTTCGTAATTTTTAAAATCTTCAACACGTCGTCTCTGGCTTTGTCCGTCGCGGTGGCAGTTAACCCGGTTAACGGGACACTCGGAAAGAGTTTCTTCAACTCGCTCAGTTTTTTGTAATCCGGACGAAAATCGTGACCCCAAGAGGAAACGCAGTGCGCTTCGTCCACCACAAATCTCGCCAGTTTGCCTTTCTCGAATAAGCTCTGAAACGCGTTGCGCAAGGACGGCGACGCTTGGAATTTCTCCGGCGTCACGTAGAGTAACTTAATCGTCGGGTTTTCTTTGTAAAGCTCTCGCAAAACGCTCTTCGTCTCGCCTTCTCCCGCGGAACCCAGCAGTGCGACGGATGGGATGTCAAACTCGTAGACGAGCTTCTTCACTTGGTCTTGTACTAAACTCACGAGAGGTGAAAAGACAATCGTCACGCCTTCGCTACATACCGCCGGCAGCGCGTAACACAGAGTTTTCCCGCCGCCAGTGGGCATCAACACGAACACATCCTCGTTTGCCACACACGCTTCGCAAATTTCTCTTTGGTTTGGTCGAAAGCTCTCGTTGCCAAATATGTAGTAGTTTGCCGCGTCGAGCATGTCCGTATCCTTGTTCGAGGTTCGAACGCTAGCCATGGTGTTCATGTTGTTGTTTGCGAATGTCGTCGTTCTCGCGATTATTCTATTCGTCGTTTGCATCCTTGGTCTGGCGAATGTCGGAACATCGTCGTCGTCATCTATAGTTTCTACGTCTTCTATTACTGCTGCTGCCGCTACCGATCGCTTTATCTTCTTCTTCGCCGGTTGGTGTCGTTCTTCTTCTTCTTCTTCTTCTTCTTCTTCTTCTTTTGCGTTCGTATTGTGCGTGGGTGCCAGCTTTCGCGTTTCCCTTTGCCCGCCGTTCGCGATGGTCGCCAACATCTCCCCTCTGACAAACTGTCCGTTCCCTACACCAACCATCGGCGGCGCAGTCGCTCTCCCTCTCCCATTTTCTCTCGTCCACGCCATCGACCCTCCTAAATTATTCGCGCTGTTGATGTTCTCCATCGCCATCATCGCTTTCGCGTTTTCTATGCGCTCTCGCTCTTCGCGTTCGCGTCGTTCGTCGTTGTTCGATTTCATAAAATGTTGACTCTTCTTCTGTCTCTTTCTTCTCAGCGTTTCTGGAGATTCAATGTCCGACCCAGACGAGACTTCTTCATACGGTACCGGCTCTCTTCTCATCGTGTCCTTTTTATCGTTAGTAGTCTCGTCTTCAATCTCCTCGTCGCTGGTCAAAGCGATATCCTCTTCTTCTTCTTCTTTTTGCCGCTGTTTTTGCTGCTGCGACGTTTGCACGCGAAGCGACTTTCGGCGTCGATTCTCTCTGACGTCGTCCGGGGAGTCGTCGTCCTCGTCCGAGTTGTCTAAAACAATCACCTCATCGTCGTCCTCGTTGTTCTCTTTGTCGTTGATGATGATGATTTTGGACGATTTCGTTTTTTCCAACAACAACATTGATTTCGTTTTCGTTTTCTTAAACATCTCCAAGACGTTGCCATCTTTTTTTTTGCCCCGTGAAATTGTTGTTACCGCGTTGCCACCATCGCCTCCGCGCGTTCTCTTCGACGATCCAGTTCCCAATCCTACTCCTACTCCTCCTCTTCTCATGATGATGATGATGACATATATAATGGGTGCACGAGAGAGAATGATGATTTTCTTTTCTTCGTCCAAAAACAAGAGAAAAGTTTTTTTTGAATTTTTTTTCCTCATCAACAGCTCAAATTTGCTCAAAAGTGCTCAAATTTCTTCTCAAAAGCGCTCTTCTTTCTCACAAAAAGAAACCAACAAAAAAACAAGAGAGAGAGGCACACAACATCATCATCAAAATCCATCATCTTTGCTGCTGTTTGTGCGATCCACTTTTCAATTTTTTCATCTTAATCTTCAGAGAATAATCTCTTCACACGACGCATCACACGGGCGAAGAGAGATATATATACTACCACGCACGCATCACACACACTTTACGCGTTTTAACTGCGTGAAAATGAAGAAGTCCCCGTTTTCAAAGTCGTTTTCATCATCGGGTGGTGGTTTTGGTGTTTTTGTGCCTCCTCCTCTTCTTCTTCTCTTTCTTTGTCTTCTTGTTTTGAAAGGTGATGGAGGAGGATTTTCACCAATAAAAGTGGCAGCAGCGGCAACAAAAACAACCTCGTCGTCGTCTTCATCGTCTGCTTTCGGCGGTGGTTTTGATGGCAAGAGCAGTCGTTTTGAAGGAAGAGGAAGAAGAAGATCGAGGTTTTTACTCCAAGAAGAAGAAGAAGATCAAGAGCAAGCGGAGGAGGTTGAGAAAAAGTTGAGAAATTTAATACCCGTGGAAGGCACCACCGAAACCGAGGAGGAAGACGCAGGAGGAGAAGTGGCGGCGGCAACGGCGACGACAAACACCAAACACTCGTTGTTACACTCGGAAGTAGTTCGTGCGCACACGCCAACCGCGCAAACGAAAGACGAAACCGTCGTCGAGGAGGTGATTGCAAAGCAATCGGAGGATAATACGGACGCGGAAGCGTCGGAAGCTATCGTCGCGGCGGACGTGAGCGAAGAGGCGCCGGCGACGAAGGAAGAGGTGACCTCGGACGATGAAAGTGCGGAGGATATCGCGGAAGAGGAGAAGGAAAAAGCGGACTCGGAGTACGCATCGGAGAACGCGGAAGAATTGGCGGTGGAAACAGCTGCGGCGAACGCGATTGCGGACGCGGTGATTGCCGAGTCCGACGAAGAGAACGCGGCGGAGAAGGACGGGGAAACTGTGGACGAGAAAATTACGAAATCTGCGGCGAAGAAAGCGGCTAAGTTTTTCGCCAACGTGAAAACCCGAGCGAAAGAGCGGTTCGAGAAGAGAGCGCAGGAGGAGTTGGCGTTTTATGCCGATTACGAGGATTACGAGGACGATTACGGAGCGGCGCCGGACGCGCTCACCGGGGACGGGTTTGATTCGCCGGCTGATTTAGTCGCCTCGGGTGAAGAAACCATCGAGGAGGCGAAAGAGGATATCAAAGATATTGAAGCTGAAAAAGCGGCGATTGCGCAGGAGAAAGGGATGCAGATGGCGTTGGAGGAGATTCAAGCGACTGATTTAGCGGAACCGACCGCGGACGTGGCGGATCCAATCACCGGGATTTCCCCGCAAGGCGAGCAATTGGAAGAGCAAATGGCAACCGCGAATGGTGAACCGAAACCAGTCGCAAACACGCCAATGTATAGTTTGGAATCTGGCTACGACGTTCGCTCGGCGTTACGAGGCGCCCGGTCGAAAGCGAAGAAGTGCGAACCGAAGAAGCGCCTAACAAGAGAGGCGCAGTGCAAACACGTCAGGAACACGCGCGCGTGCGGCGGAAACCTGTATCCGTACTTAAAATTTGCGTATTGCACGAACGCGGGTATTGTTATTCCGACCGTCATTTATGCGTTTGGTTTGGGTGTTTCCTTGTATGCACTCGCGCTCGTGGCGGACGCGTTCTTTTGTCCCGCGCTTGAAACAGTGGCGACGATTTTGAAAATTTCGCCCGAAGTCGCCGGCGCTACGTTGTTAGCACTCGGAAACGGTGCCCCGGATGTTTTCGCGCAAGTCGCCGCGGTCACGTCTGGTACCATGCCAGACGTCGATATGGCGGTTTCTACCGCGTTAGGTTCCGGTTTGTTCATCACGACGGTCATCTTAGGGGTTGTCATTTTGATGGACAGGACGAAAAACGCTTCGGACGGATCGTTAACCGGCGTCCTCGTTTCTGCCGCACCGTATAACAGAGACGTATACGCGTACTTAATTGGTATTTTAACTGTCTTTGCGATTATGATTAAAGGTGTGATTGCGTTGTGGCACACCACGTTACTCGCCTCGGCGTACGCCGCGTACATCGTCTTGGCGGTGTTCAAAGACGAGGGCATTGACGACGACGACGACGACGAAGATTCCGCGCCCGTCTTCACTTTGGATGGCGACGAGGAGAACAGTAACAAAAAGAAGAAATCGCGAACGCGCGAAGTGCCGCTGTTCGATTTGGCTTCGCAAAAAGGCGGACCGGACGACAACAAAGGCGCAGATTTACCGCGAAGAAAGAAACCGAAAATGTTACGATTAGGCCCCGCGGATGGTTTACTCGAAGGTGCGTTCGCCTGGGCCATGTCCGAAGCGCAATGGGACGACATGACGCCGTCGCAAAAAGCGTTGGCGCCAATTACCACACCAATCTTTCTCGTCATGTCCTTGACGATGCCAGTCATTCGTGAAGGTCGATTAGGCAAAGGGTACACCACGGCGTTGGCGTTCTTCGCCCCTTTGTTCTTCCTCGCCGCGCCTGGGTCTGCGACTGCCATGTTCCGCGATAACTTCCCAGGTTCTCCGTACTTTTGGATCTTGTGCATCTCTGCAGGTTGCTCTGTCGTGACTGGCATCAAGTTGCAGTTGGAAAAAGAAGGCCCGAAAGCAGCCTCGGAACCGATTGCGATGCTGGCCTTTATCAACTCCATCGTCTGGATGCACTTAGCCGCGGAACACTTGGTTTTGATCATCGACGCGTTGGCGAAAATTGCGGGCATTTCGGAAGAATTTTTAGGTGCCACCGTCTTGGCCTGGGCCAACTGCGTCGGCGATTTAGTTTCCAACATGGCTGTTGCCAAAGCCGGCCAAGCGGCCATGGCGGTCACCGCGTGCTTCGCCGGACCGGTGTTCAACTTACTCGTCGGTTTAGCCGCCAGTTTAGTCTACGTCAACATCGTCCTCGGCGACGTCCAAGTCCAAGTCGGCAACTCCGTCCTAGTCTTATTAGTCGGTTCCATCGCCAGTTTACTCTTGGTCTTGAGCTTAACCGTTCGCAAATCGGATTACGAGTACGCGTTGCACGCCAAACTCGGATGGAGCTTGATTGGTTTCTACGTTCTCTTTTCGGTGTTCTTTTGTTTAGTAGAGTTGGGTAAGGTTTTCGGATCGAGAGAAGTCATTCCCGGTGGGACGATTACCGCTGGCCGGTAACGCATTTTACGCGTTGTGTTGTTGTTACTATATTATATTTGTGTGCACATACAAAAACTTCTTCTCGCCGCGCTCGTACCGCCGTGTTCTCTGTTTTTCTTCTGTTCTCTGTTCTTGTGTGCACCAACACACACACGAGACGACGTCACAAGATTTCGTATTAGGTGATTCTCTCTCTCTCTTTCTGAGAAGAAGAAGAAGAAGAAGAAGAATGTCTTTCATTTGGGAAGCCTCTCCACTTTGGCGAACGATCGTCCGATCCACTCGGGACTCGCGTCCACTTTTTTTCACCTTCATCGCGAGCACGTTCGGCGCGAGTACTTTGCTCTGGTACGGCACGCAGAAGTTCACCAATCCTCAATTGGATGCACACGCGGTGGCAAAACTACGAGCGAAAAGCGGGTTAGACGCGCGCGTCGTCTCGGACGTCAACAAACAACGACTGGGCGTTTTATTAAAAGAAGTCTCGCAAAGAGACGGAGCGAGTTTAGAGAAACAAGAGAAGAGGTGGAGAGACGCGTTAGATGGGAGGACCACGGGGGATAAAGACGGAACGACAAAGAGACACTTCGGGTGGAAGTGAGAAGAAGAATTCCTCATGAGTCATCACATCATATCCGCGCGCGCACGAGAAAGAGAGAGAGGTTTGTGTTGTACTCTAAATAGAATAGGTTTTAAATTATTAGTGTATTACTTTGCTGCTATTTTGCTACGCATCCTACTCATCTACTGCTACTTACTCTTCGCATTGACTCTCGATTGATGTCGATTGAGATGACGCGAGCGTTGTTGTTATCTGTACTAAACTCATCTCTCGAATCAAAAGGATTTACTCTTCTTCCCGAGCAAAACTTCTTTCGCCTCGTTCACTTTCGTGCTCACGAACGGGCTCCCTCCCGCGTCTGGATGGTTCGCCATCATCACTTTCCTGTGCGCTTCCATCACTTTATTCTTCGCGGCGGATTCTCGTATCCCTAAAATCAACGCCGCTTCTCGTCGACTCATCTGGTCGTCGAATCCACCTTTGTAAAATTGCTTCAATTTTGGTGGTGCGAGCATCCACGCTTCGCCGGCGAGGATGAGTTGTCGAGCGGTTAACGCGGTCGCCGCGAAGCCTATGCCGAGGACCGCCGCGGATGACATTTAGTATTTTCTTTTTCAGTTCTTCTTTGTCTTCTTCTTCTTCTTAGTTCTGTTAGTATACAAGCGTCGTATTAGGATACATATGTGAAGAACGAACGTTTTTTCTCTCTCGCTTTTTCCCTGTGAGAAATCGCCATAAAACAACGACTCAAAATAATGGCGGCAGCAAAGAAGAAGACGACTTTGAAGACGAAGACGGTAAAAGGGACCACCCCTTCTTCGTCCAAAAAGGAGGAGGAGGAGGACTTGTCCAAACTGACCGTGAAACAGTTAAAGTCTTTACTGGAGAAGAAAAAGTTACCCACGGATGGGTTGAAGAAAGATTTAATCGCGCGATTGAAGAATGTGATTCGATCGTCGTCGTTAAAGGGAAACGAAGAAGAAGAAGCCGCGAAAACGACGACGACGAAAGAGAAGACGACGAATAAAAGAGGGAAGAGTGAAGAAGCACCAACACCTGTCGTCGTCGTTCGAGAAGAAGAAGAGGACGAAAAGAAGACAAAGAAACCGAGACTTTTGTCGTCGCCGCCAGAGAGGGAGAAGACGGGAGGAGGTGAAACAGGTGAAAAAACGAAGGAGGAAAAAAAGCCTATACCTATTCTTCCTCCTAATACTACTTCGGCGGATAAAAAAGCGGCGAAGAATGATTTAGATGACGTGCGGAAAACGTACGAGACGACCATGAAGAGAGGCGCGTGCGAGGACAAGGTGGTTGAAGAACTCATCGACGAAGGATTTCTGGAAAGGTCGGTGTGGCCGCAAATCCTCGCGTCGACGAGTAAAAGTGAACATCCAGACGAGAATACCGCGTTAGCGTTTGCGAAATGTATCGTGCATAAAGCGAGAAATATGAACGTGCCGGATGCGTTTGCGACTTTGAGTAATAGTAGTAGTGGTAGTGGTAGCGGTAGTGGCGACGGTGGTAATGAGGAAGGCGAAAACGCGTTGGCGTTGAAAATGCTCGTGGAAACGTTGACGAATGTCGCGTTCGAGAACGTCACAAAGAGTAGTCCTGAAGTTGCTGTGGAAATGACCACGGTTGTTCGCTTCTTAAACGTGTTAATGAATGCGTTAGAGAACGATATGGCGCGTAAAAGCGCGTTGCCCTTAGTGTCTATTCAGATATGGAAAGCTCGGGAAGAAAAAAGGTTGGAGATGGAACTCAATTCCGCGCCAGTCGATGTGCAAAAGAAATGGCAAAAGTTGATGAAGAAGGAAGCGAAGCAAGAACCGACGAAGATGCAATCACGACGAAACTCGTGGCTGACCAATCTCACCACAGTGTTTTTGGATACATTACCGGTTGCGCGCGCGAGCGAGAATGCGATGGCATTTTGTGCGTATTACCTCGAATTCATCGTCGATTTGCTCTCGCAACTTCCCACGAGACGATTTGTGCGTGCGATTTTAGGCGACGCAAACATCTTCGTAAAGGCAAACCTGACAATAAACGAGATGAGAAGCGATGAGGAAGGAGCCGACGGAAACGTCAATTTGTTGAAGCAGCTTTTGGAAATGGCAAAAGATTTCTACGATTTTGAAGTCGACGACCATACGGGAGACGCATTGAGCGAAGAAGAGATGGAATCCAGACGTTCAAAAGTCACTCACGCGTTTCAACGCTTATTGTTCAAGCATTGGCCGGATGAGTTGAAAGAGCTCGCGTTGTCCTCCGCGAGAATGATTGAAACGCGCTCGAGTTTGACGAAACATTTGAAAAACTTGGAAAGCGACCAGTTGCGTAAACTGTGCTGCGATCAGTTAAAGTTAGCATCGAACGATGACTCCAACGATGTTGAGTTTATGCAGAAGGACCAGGACCAATTCTTAATCGATGTTATCTCGTTTCACTTTGAAAAACGTCGATCGAGAAGAGAAATGGTGAACAAATTACCGTTGTATCCAACCGAAGACATTTTATGGGACGAGTCTCTCGTTCCGTTCGACGACATCAAGAAAAAGGACGAAAACAACAACAAGAGCGCTAAGAACAGGATGAAATCGTTACCGTTAGCGTTGCCAAAGTTAAACTTACAATTTTTGACCTTTTCAGATTACCTCTTACGAAACTTCAACCTGTTTCGCTTGGAAGCGACGCACGAAATTCGAGACGACGTCTCCGACGCAGTGCGACGCATGCAACCTTCAAAAGACGGTAAAAGTTTTCGAGGCTGGGCGCGAATGGCCATGGCGATTGCAAAAGATGACCCGCGACAAGAGGCTATTGAATTTACATATATTGGTAATCCCAATGTTGGTGAAGAAAAACCGTCCAAGGTCCGAATAAAGATGCGCTTGAACTTCTCAGCCACTCGCGACGACGTTTTTAAAGAATGGGATGAGTTGAAACGATTCGATGTGGTGTTTCTTGTTCATGCAAAACAAGACGCGAAACATGGTGACGCGAAGAACGTCGAGTACATTCGAGGTGCGGAAATTATTGACATTCGCGACGAAGAAGGGGTCCCAGCCAACGAAGGTTTCCCGGAACAGCTGAAAGATGCGAAAGTTGTCAAAGCTCCGCCGCCACCGGATGCGATGGACGAAGGGCCAAAGAAACCGTCCGGCTACGATCGCGTGTTCACATTAGAAGTAGATTGCGCGCAGTACCAACGCGATCTGGAAACGTTCGATGGAGATGTCGCAAGAGTGCACGAGATGTACAAAAATTTCAACTGCGTCATTCGCAGAAGACCGAAAGAGAACAATTTTAAAGCCATTCTGGCGTGTATTCGCGATTGCTTGAACCAGGATATGAACGCGCCCGAATGGTTACAAGATGTGTTTTTAGGCTATGGCGATCCATCGTCTGCATCTCCAGATGCCTTGGAGCTAGAAGACTCGGAAAACAATAAAAAGCGAACGAAAATTGACTTCAAAGATACGTTTTTGGACGAAGCGCATTTGCGCGAATCCTTCCCGGGGAAGAAGATTGTTTTCGATTCAGCAACACCCGTCCCGCCGTTCAAAGTAACCTTTGGTATTGACGAAGAGGATGCGAGCAGTAACGTTGTCAACGTCGAGTCGTACGTTCCGCCAGATCCAGGTCCATACCCGGAAGATGTTAAGAATCAAAACATGGTTCGGTTTACGCCGACGCAAGTCGACGCTGTCAAATCTGGCGTTCGTGAAGGGTTGACCTTAATCGTCGGTCCTCCTGGTACCGGTAAGACTGATGTCGCGACTCAAATTTTGCACTGTTTGTACCATACGAACCCGAATCAAAGAGTCGTGCTCATCACTCACTCTAACGCGGCGTTGAACGATTTGTTTCAGAAGATTATGATTCGCGACGTTCCGGAACGGTATCTATTACGTCTCGGACGCGGTGAAGAAGATTTATCGACAGATAAAGACTTCTCCCGAACTGGTCGCGTTGATTACATGTTGCGCAGGCGCTTAGAGCTTTTGGAAATCGTCGAGAAACTTGCCATGAGTATCGATGAAACTTTGGCGAATGCCGCGGAGACGTGCGAAACGGCTGGCTTCTTTTGGAAATCAAAAGTCCTGGCCTTATGGGAGCGATTTTCCGTGCTCGTTCTAAATAACAAGGAAACGCCAGTTTCTCACGAGCGCATTCGAACACAATTTCCGTTTGCAAAGTTTTTCGCGGATGTTCCGAGAGGGTACGAGAACTTGTTTGGCGACCCTTCGGAGGCTAACGTTGAATATGCCATTCGCAAAGCGAAAGGATGCTTTCGTCATTTAGTTGAAATGTTCACTGAACTCGAAGAGTGTCGCTTCTTAGAGCTTTTGAAAATGCCGAAAGACCGATCGGAATATTTGCTCACGAAACAGGCAAAAATCGTAGCCATGACGTGCACCTACGCCGCGTTGAAACGCTCGGATTTTCTCGACGTAAACTTCAAATACGATACCGTCGTCTTCGAAGAGGCCGCGCAAATCCTTGAAATTGAAAGTTTCATTCCTATGGCGTTGCAAAGAGCGAAAGATATCGATGGTCACGCGCGATTGAAGCGAGTGGTGATGATTGGCGATCACAATCAATTACCGCCGGTGGTCAAGAACCAAACGTTTTCAAAGTTTTGTCACATGGATCAAAGCTGCTTCGCCCGTTTGGTGCGTTCCGGCGTTCCAAATATCGTTTTAGATGCACAGGGTAGAACGAGAAAACAAATCTCAAAACTATACAGTTGGAGATACAAGAAGCTGGACGATTTACCGCACGTTTCTACGGAAGAGCGGTTTCAGCTCGCCAACGCTGGCATGGCGAAAGTCGCTCAGTTTATCGACTGTTCTTCGTTCGCGCCGGAATCGTGCCCACAACCGCATTACTTCCAAAACGTCCAAGAAGCCGAGTATCTATGCTCTTTGTACCAGTGGATGCGCTTGTGCGGCTATCCAGCGCAATCGATATCGATTTTAACAACCTATCGAGGGCAAAAACATCTCTTGCGAGATGTCTTCAAAGCGCGATGCGACTCGCACCCGCTTTTTGGACCGCCAGCCTCAATTTCCACCGTTGATAAGTATCAAGGGCAACAAAACGATATCGTTTTATTATCGTTGGTGCGAACGAAACATGTCGGTCATCTCAGAGACGTGCGTCGTTTGGTCGTTTCCCTATCGCGCGCCCGATTAGGGGTGTACGTCTTTGGCGCGAAGAAAATTTTCGAAAACGTGGACGAGTTGAAGCCGGCTTTGAAAACTTTGATGAATGATACTAAATTAGATGTTATCAAAGGTGAAGTGTACGGTCACATCTCGCGAAAAGTCGAGGATGCGGTATCGAACGATGTAAAAAAATCCTTCAAAGATAGCGACGAGTTCGCCACGTTCATTGATTCCTGCGCCCTGGAGTATAAAAAAGCGGCTCTAGAACATCTTAAAAACCAACAACAACAATAGACGTTATAAATATTAATACTAGTAAAAATACATTCTACTTCTTCTTCTATCCGTGCAATTTCCTAATCTCTACGCTTTTCTTTGATCACACATCTACTCACAACATCCGGAACGTCTCCGCCGCGCGCTCGAACTTTTCCTTCGTCTCTTCCCATCTGTCCACCTTTGCGCTCATCTTCAAAACGAAGTAACTGCCGTCGTTGGCGTCTGGTACTGTGACCACCGTCATCGCTCTTCTCTCGATGGTATCAATCTCATCGCCCCTAGGTCCTATACATATCTTCTTTCCGCCACCAATCTCCGTGATTTCCGCTCGGCAAACTTCGCTAATCGATTGGAACACGTAATATGCCTTCCCGTCGCGTTCGATCCTTTTCGTCGTGTTTTCATTTTCATCTCCAACGTTCACAAACTTCATCACCCCGCTCCGATTATTTTCAACGCCTACGATCACATCTTGCGCAATCTTCCCCGCCGCCGCTTCTCGTTCCTCCTTCGTAAACTCCTGCTCGATATATTTCGCGTCTTTCTTTTCCTCGGCGAGCGCGAACGCTTTTCGCACCGATTCGTCCGCGATTTCTAATCTCACCGACATCGTATCCACCGTCTTGAATTGTCCGACGACGACTTTCGTCTCTGCTTTTTTCTTCTGTTTCTCTTCCACCGGACGGTCGATGGCGATCACCCAATCCTTGGGCACTTCAAATTGAAAGACGTTCGACGCTTTCCCCGTAAACAGTTTGTACTCAGAATTGTCGTCGTCAAAAGCAAACGCCAACAAAGAGTTCGATGACATTCCATCATCACTCGATGGTGAGAAGAAAAAACTCCCCAAAACCAAAGAAAAGAAGACGCTCTCCCGTCGACTCCTCCCTCCTCCTTCTTTAACTTCTTTACCTTCTTCTTCGCGTATGCGATGCTTCTTTAACTTCTTCAACTTCCTCTCCGATTTTGAGGACGAACAACGACAACAAAAACGAGGAACAGTCGCAGACAGAAGAGCGTGATGTTCTTCGCGTATGCGATACTTCTTTAACTTCTTCAACTTCCTCTCCGATTTTGAGGACGAACAACGACAACAAAAACGAGGAACAGTCGCAGACAGAAGAGCGTGATGATGATGAGAAGAGTACATTATTTTTATCTGTCGTCTGTGTGTCGAGAAATTCGTTTGTCGATGAAAAAATAATTTTGAGGCGAAAACTCGTACACTTTTGCGCAGGCGAGAAAACATCGTCACTTTTAGAGCACACGAAATAGAGAAGAGTGTAGAACACTTCTCTTCTTATTCAAAGAGAGAGAGAGAGAAAGAGGCATTCAGAAGAAGAAGAAGAAGAAGAAGAAGAAGAAGAAGAAGAGAGCGTTCTCGTTCTCTAAAGCTTCTTTCTTTATACGCACAGCTATCTATCGCGCGTGGTTTTGAGAAGAAGAAGAAATACTATTTAAAGAAGAAGAAGAAGAATTGGAAGAAGAATCATCAAAATGGCAGATTTAGAATTCGATTTCGAGGACAACCTGGAGCAGACGGATTTGAAAACGCAAACGCTCGCACCGACGTTAGCACCGTCGGACCAGCTGGAACCGAGAGCGCAAAAGAATTACCGACAAACGGTGTGCAGACACTGGCTGAGGAATTTATGCATGAAAGGCGACAAGTGTGGGTTTTTACACCAGTTTGATAAAGAGCGAATGCCGACGTGCCGGTACTTTGCCAAGTACGGCGAGTGTAAAGAACCGGATTGTCCGTATAAACACTCCAACGACGACGTGAAAGAGTGCAACATGTATAAGCTTGGGTTTTGCATTCACGGACCGAACTGTAGGTATAAACACATTCGGTTGCCTGGACCGGCGCCGCCACCGAACGAAGCGTGTTTGATTGGGAGACCGGGACATATTCACGGCGTGTTGCCGTTCGCGGCGAGGCAAAGACAGAAACAAATACAAGAGGAGAAAGAGAGACAGTTGTTGATTGCGAGCGGGGAGCAGCCGAGGGAGGAGCCGGCGCAAGCGATCGCGGCGCCGTTGCCGCCCGGGCCTCCGCCGAAGAAGGCGAGGACGGTTGATGTAAACTTAGCGTTGCCCGAGGCGCAAAGAGTAGGCGTCGAACCGGAACAAGACTTTGATTTCGAAGCTTGATATATATAGAAGAGGTTTCTTTGTTAGAGGTATAGCTGCTAAAAGAATAGAGTAATTCATCAAATCACACGAGCGTATCACGCGATATAAACTAAAACGAAGCACTTATTGTTATTCTTATTATTATTCTTACTAAATTTTACGTGCCCCAATCGGCGTCATCGTCGTCGTCGTCAACGTCGTTATTGTTATTGTCCCACTTCGGCTTTTGTTGTTGCGTTTGCTTCTTCGGTTGCGAGTTGGATAAAGAATTGCTTGAAATTGAGTTCATGGACGATTTTGACGCGTTATTGGAACTCATTCCTTGTTGTTGTTGTGGTTGTTTTGACGCCGGTTTCCATTCGTCCTCTTCGTCCTCTTCGTCGCCTCCGGCGTTGTCTCCCCATTCGTCGTCGTTACCAAACCCGACAAATCTCGAGTTTGGACTTTTCGGTGGGCGCAAATCGACGTACCCTTCTGGTCTCGGAAACGCGTTGCCGCTCGAATCGTCCGCCCCGAGCGTTTTCGGAATATCCGAAGCTAAGCTCGACACCCCAGTTGCTACTGAACTCAGCGCCGAGGAAAACCAACTACCCGCTTTATTCGCGGCTTGCTTGGCGCTTTCCATGGACTCTTGATCCGCCGCGCGCGAAGCCGCTTCTTTCGCTTTTTGCGCAGCCGATAACGTCGTATCCGCCAACGACTTCGTCACCGAACTCAAACCGTTCCACATGCTTCCTAAGACGTCGTCGTTCGCGCTGCTCTTACTTCTCCCCGGAGGCGGTTGCGATCCGAAACCGACGAATTTCCCGCCTTGGCTCGGCGCGATACCTTCCGGTTTCGCCGCGTTTCTCGCCTGTTGCTGCGCGAAAAAAGCTTCTTTTCTCGACGCCGACGCTTCCATTTCCGCCATGGAGTACTCCGATCTATTGCTATTATTATTATTATTATTATTACTAACACCGCCGCTTCCCCCTTTTTGTAAGTTATTCTGGCTCGATCGACTTCCCATTCCCGTCGTCCCTTTCGAACTCCCCAGCGTTTGTCCGTTCTCGAACCCGGTTCGTTGATGCGCCGGCGTTTCCCCAGTATTTTGCTTCAAACCTTTCGGAATATTCGCCGGTTCCGCGTACTTCCCTCCATCCGCTTCCACTCTGATTTTCTCTCTAAACGCCTCCGCGGCAGCCGAGTCGTATTTCAAGTGTATCGGCGCGTCTTTCGGAACGCCGTGTTTCGCCAAGAACTGATTCACTTTCGCGTTCCCTCCGAGTTGCATCTTCTTCAATTGCGTCGCGTTCCACGAGTCCATCCCGACCGAGCGAACGAACGATAAGTGCACCCCCAACGAGCGATGAACGCCGGAACATTCTAAACATATAAACGACCCGAACGAGACCGAGGCCCACTGTGGATTTTTCGTCGAGCAGTCCACGCACGTCTGTTTGGTAAGGTGTGTGTCAAAAGAGGTCTCAAAAGGTCAGAACAGGTGTGATCGCAAAAACGACTTTTACGTGAACGAGTGGTAAACAACGACGAGAGATTCGGTGACGACGAGAGAAGAAAGCACGACAGAAGAAGCAAGAATCGTTTTTGTCGTCCTCTCGTTCGTGGAAAATAGAACAATACTAAAGAGAGAGAAAGATTCGTCGCGCTTTATAATGTTTCGGATTGGATCCACAAACACCCTCCTCAGATAAGGAGTCACTTCGTTTAAAGGAACAGAATCTTTCGCGGACTTTGCGCGCGCTTCTTTTATCAGAGAGAAAGAAAAGAGAGAAAACACAACCACACAAACAATTAAACACGCACCCCGTTCCCGTTTTTCCCTTGTAACTCTCTCAAGATTGCCGCCGCTTCTGGGCTCGCCATTTGATGTGTTGAGAGACAAAGTTTTCTGTGTTTTTTTTTCTCTGCTGCAAAAAGTGGTGCTTTTGCGGTTCAAGTGTTTTTGGTTGAAGGAAGGACTCTCTCGTTCTCTCAAGTTCTTTCTCTCTCTTTTTCTCTCTCGTTCGTTCTCTCTCTCTCTCTTGTTGCTTCTTTCTTTCTTTCTTTTTCGTGTTGTCTGTTCTGTCCTTTCTGACACCAAGAAAAAAAAAACCAAAACGCACGAGAAAAAGTGCTTCTCCTCTGTCTGTGCTATTGGAATATTTTCTCAACTGTTCTTGTCTCTTTCATCATTAAACGCAACAACCTGAACACGCCGTTTGCGCGCTGGTGGTGCCGCGCGTGATACTAAAATACTAACACTAATAGTAATATAATTATAACCGCACGAAACGAGTGCATGCGCGCGAGAGAGAGAGATATAACTCAGTCGCTTTGAGACGGCATTACTAAATTAAAATCACATTGGTGAAAGTTCGATTTACGATGAAATCTTCTTCTTTATCGATAAAGCAACCGACGACGAGAGCCGCCGGTACTGTCGTCGTCTCCGATGAAAAAGAAGAAGAAGAAGAACTCGTAACAACGCCCATCCGAGGAAAAAGATTTTTCCATCGACGCTCGAGCGAAGATGGCGGTGAAAACACGAAATCATCCTTTCGCGATCGCTTCACTTCGTTGAGTCGAACGAGCGAGGATGGTAACGAGAGCGAATACAGCGGATTTGGTAGCGAAAGAGGAAAGCATCATCATCATCGTCCCAAGACGAAAGAGAGCGGGAAATACGCGGAACCGAACGAGGAAGAACGAAAACGAATGGAATATTTAAAAGAGCAATTGGTGAAACACGAGATGATATTGCCAAAAACGATGACGATACCGGAGTTGGGCGGCGAGGAGAGGACGCTTCTGAGATTCGTTCGAGCGAGGACGAAAGGGAAGGAGTTGGCGTGGGAAATGTTACGGAACACACTGAAATGGAGGAAAAAATGGCACGTGGACGAGTGCTTAGAGCGGTCGTTCTTAGAGAACGAGAAGCTGTACGATATAGTGTGCTCGCAAAACTCTTTTTACGTCGGTCACGGGAAGTTTGGACACCCGATTTATTTCGACAACGTGACGAATATGCCTTGGAAGCAAATACTGAGCGAATTCGACGACGTGGACACGTTTCTTCGGACTCAAATCCAAACAATGGAGTGGCAGCAAGAGTTCGTGTTTAAGCCAGCGTCAGAGAGAGTCGGGTATCCCATCACGCAAGTGATTAACATTTGGAACTTGCGAGGCATGACTTTGGGCTTATTCACGAGCGAAATCAAAGCGGTGACGAAAAAAGCCATGCAGTTATCCCAGGACAACTACCCGGAAAGTCTCTACCAATCTTACATCATCAACGCTCCCACCATATTCACCGTCATCTGGTCCATTATTAAACTCTTCCTAGATGTGAAAACGAGGAATAAAGTCCACATCATGGGTCACGGCAAACACGTCTTTGACCAACTGCAGAAAAAACTCGGCCCGAACTCCTTACTCACCGCGGAGATGGTCCAATCGAAATTCAAAGACATCGGCGTCGTCGAGCGGAAGCTCGGATTTGAATCCGCGCACAAGAAGTCCCAAGATTACATCCGAAAAAAGTTACGCGAGAAAAACCAACCGTTCTATCCCTCTCACTCCGTTCTCGAGAAGCGAAAAGAAGAGCTGGAACAATTCGACGAGGAGGAGTTCTTCGACGCGAGCGACGAGCACTGGTGGACGAAAAGCGAGAAGGAAATCAAGGAGAAATGTTTTAGCTGTTTTAGTTGCTTCACTAAGAAGCGAGTTAATGAGTTGCCTTAAGAAGCGAGCGTGTGGAGGAATGACCGACCGAACGAGTGTTTGAATCTCGTTGTATACTACTAGTTTAAATCATAAATAAAATTACCGTTGTGGTGTGTGTTGTTACATTCTTCTAGGTTTCCTTCTCTCTCTCCTCCCTCGAAATTCAATCGCGAATTCATATTTTACTACTCTTAAAACTGCTTCTCCGGTTGCTGCGTGAGAAGTAACCCGAACCGTTTTTTGCACGCGACTCTCTGTTTCGAGAACTTATCGTCCGGCGAGAATCTCGCCGGGTGCGCCGACAACGTCGGTTTCCCATCCGGACCCGTTTTCTGTTCATTAAGTAGAGGGAAAAGAAAGAGGGCGGCGGGGGGTGAATTTCGTGACGATGAATTCTCGATCGAAATTAAAATGTTATTCCGCTGTGTGTTCCAACAGAGAGAGAAAAAAAGACGAGACAAAACCGAGCTTTTGCGACTCATACTCACAGAGAGAATGATGTTTTGATATATAAAGTTTTCGTACCTTGAGCGTGTACACGCGCTTCCCGTCCTCGTTCAGGTAGTACATGAGATACATGATGATGATGTAAAAAAAAACAACGAATTTCAGCAGAGCAGAGTTTTGTGCGAAAATTGTGTGCCAAAAAAGTGGGCTGTTTGTCAAATGAGACACCATGTTCTTCATTTTTTTATTTGTGTGTTGCGTGAGAAATCAATGTGTTTTGTTGAGTTGCACAAAATGTTTACGACGACGACTCGGAGAATAAGAAGAACGAGAAAGGGATGATGTTTTTATTGCGATCCAAAATTGTGAGACGCGAGATGCTGTGTGTGCGCTTTCGATGTTGCGTGAGTACTTCGTCTTTATCAACATCATCATCATCATCAGAAATCCCACCACACCCGGCGGAGTTCCTTCTCAACCAGCCTCTGAAACTGTACCGAGATTGTTTACGACTGGCGGATTATTTAGCGCACAAACAATCCGTCCCGAGATTTGCCCTGAGAGAACAAGTGAGACACGTTTGGAGGAAGAATCAGTGCTTGATCGATGCAGAGGAGATTCAAAAAGCACGAGAAGCCGCGCTGAGAGGTCTGAGCAACAGCATGATGCACTTCGCGACGGAGAATTTAGACAACCCGAAAGGGAATCAGAGAAGCGCTTTTCTAGAAGACGAGGAAGAAGAAGAAGAAGAAGAGAAGAAATAGGTCACATAGAAGACGAATAATAGAAACGAACAGATGTGAATACAAAGAATAGAGAAGAAGCGAAAGTTAGTGCATTATCATCATCATCGTCATCGGTATCGTCGTCGTCGCGTATTCGACGAACGAATACGTTTCGTAACTTGGCGGAATTTATATATTTTACAGTCAGTTTTAAAAACCCATATCATAATAGTGTTGTTCTCGGGGTTGTTAATATTATAATCCACCAGCCGTTTCTATCCGCGCCGCGTCTTTGAATAACTTCTCGTTCTCCTCCCCTGCTTCGTGCGTTGGACTGAACGCGACTTCCGTGTGTTTGCCTTCGATATCCGCAAACGCGTTGGTCGGGATTTGCAAGTTGCCCATCTTCTCTCTTCGGCTTTCGCTCTCTTTTTCCGCTTTTCGCAAGACTTTGGATAAGTCGTCGTAGCCTTTCTTCGCGGCAACTTTTTTTGGCGTGCGGCCTTTGTTATCGACCAAGGAGGCATCCGCACCTGCTTTGACTAAAATGGAGACGGCGTCTTCGTACCCGGCGCCGGCGGCGACGTGCAACGCGGTTTGCCCGGAACTGTCGACGAAATCAATCGCGTCGTCAAATCTCGAGCTCTGCGTATCCGCCGTGCTACTCATTTCCTCCTGTATTCTTCTAAACTGTTTCAAGATGATTTGTAAACTCTCGATTCGACCTTTCTTTGCGGCGGAGTGTAAACACGTGGCGCCTTTGCGGTTGCGCGCGAACGCGTCGATTTTGCTCTCTTTGAACAGTTTCGTCAACGCCTGAGCGTGACCACCTCGAGCGGCGTAATGTAACGGTTTCTCGTCGTTTTCGTTGCACCCAACGTTCGGGTCGGCGTTGAACTTTAACAAAGTGCGCATGCAATCCACTCTGCCTTTACTCGAAGCCTCTAACAAAGGCGTCCATCCGAGTTGGTCGTACTCGTCCTTCACTTTGTCTTCGGTGATGACTTCGTTCGCGTCGCCCCCGAGTTCTAACAACGCTCTCAACTCCGACGGATCGTCCACGCGCACCACGTCTAAAATCGGGTGCACATCTTTCTTCAACTTTTGGAGTCTTTTCTTGCGAAACTTATCCTTTGGTTCGCAATCCATCCCAAAGTCCTCCACCGGTTCCTTCTCCTTTTCGTCTTCGGAGGACCCTCCGTCGTCGCTGGTGTCTTCATCGCTCCCGCTCGAATCCGAATCCGAGTTGTTCTTTTTCTTCTTCTTCTTCTTCATCTCTTTCTTCTTCGGCGGAGGAGGATCGTTCCACGCGAAACTCTTCTTCTCGCCTGGATTTTCCACCCCTAAACCTTTCATCTTCGTCTCGAGCGAGGCGTCGCCATGCACCGGATCGACGTCGTACCCGCCCCCGGACTTCATGGCGCCGATAGCGGTGAGGAATTTCCCGTCTTTATCCATCGTGTTTGGATGCGTGTGACTCCCATCTTTCTTCGCCTGGTTCCAATCCGGTGCCGGTGGTCGATTATGTTCTTGCATTTTTTTCGCGTTTTGTATCGCCAACTCTTTCTCCGTCATAGTTTTCCCGTACTCGGTGCCGGTGATTTTCTGGTACGCCGAGGCTGCCGCGGAATTGACCGTGTCTTTGATGTCTGAAAATTTCGATTTGTTGTCCTCGTCGT
>Ga0255752_10002340_pt1 | contig 20922 bp, 9 predicted proteins | sample 011ome_25_FD_179952 | JGI IMG/M metagenome (GOLD analysis project Ga0255752, IMG submission 179952) | Coastal salt marsh microbial communities from the Groves Creek Marsh, Skidaway Island, Georgia - 011512CT metaG (version 2) | ecosystem: Environmental > Aquatic > Marine > Intertidal zone > Salt... | reverse complement strand
TTCGTCTTCCTCTTCGTCGTCAAACATTAAAGCAAATAATGCACTCTGCAAAGCTGAAAATATAAAGTTTTGTGCAAATCCGTAATAAGCAATCTTACTTACGTTTGTCTTCCAGTCACCACGGCCATTTATAAGATCCTGACCAGCCTTTTTCATCAAACGAGTGTATTGCATAGGAGTATTCGCAAAAGCTAGCACAAGGCGTCCTAAAACGCTTCTCTGCTGTTGTGATACCAATGCTGGATCAGATGACTGCTGTGCTTCATCGGATACTTTACTGAAATCCATGAAAGCTTGCTCTTCAGCTTCTTTAACCGACTTACCTTGTTTTAAATAAGTATTTACACGGTTACGGTAATAACTTGCACCACCAGTAGCAATTGCCATACTATCCGCTATCTGTGTTGGTGTAAAACCAATTTTTAATAGGTAAGCAAGAATTGCTTGTGGGCTATTTTTAGATTGTCCTGCAACCTGAGCAATTTCAGAATCACTAACATCCTGCTTCAAACCGCCACGACGTTCTTTTAGTTTATCTGAATTAAATATATATACCCAGTCTTTCCAGTATTGAGCTTGATTAGCAAATGCCATCGCTGCTTTAGCAGGATTGTTATCAGACCAGTTAATAAAGTTGGTGAACGATAACATCTGCAGCAATGCAGAACGACGGTTGAAGAACATGATTGCTCCGGTAGAACCATTAATCCAATTCAACCATTTATTCATTTGTCGGTTTGCACCAGAAGGGCGGTTTACCCCACTCTTCATAGAATATAAAGCGTCCTCAATGGCTTCACGATGTGCACGACCCTTGATTGCTTCAATTTTATTAAGGTTTTCCTCGCTAAAGAGGGCATCGGCATTTGTAATAAATTGAGCTAAAATTTCTTTACGCCCAATTTTTTCGGTCATGCTGTTAAGGTCTGCTAATACAGAATCACCTTCCCAAAATTCGGACGGTTTAGGCCATGTTTCTTTGCGGCCAACAATCATTAGCGCCTCACCTAAGTCGGCTAATTGAGGGTTATCTAAGATTGCATTTTCTAATAACGCTTGGTCCTCAGCACTAAGCCCAGGAATTTTAGTGCCTTGTGATGCCCACATATAAACGCGAAGAGCGTGGTCATATGTAAATGGGCTACCCGGAATAGGCTCACTAAGCATTTTATATTCTGCTTGGAATTCTTTTGTAACAACCTTAAACTCGCGCTTAATTACTTGGCGCATAGTATCGATAGCAGCAATACCTTTAAAGTAAGGTTCCATAAGGTTCTTTTCTAAGAACGCCATGTCCTTATCTCCTTGAGCTCCTTTACCAGCAAAAGCGTAATGCACTAATCCTCTAAAATCGTCTGCACCGGGTGCAATAAAGAATTTAAATCGGCCTTTACCTTTACCGGCTAGCTGACCTCTAATTCTAGAAAACTGTTGCTCAGCGGATATGCCACTGCCGCGCTCAAGCATGTTATTAAACTCATTGTTTAATACTTGTGCTGGAGGGAAGCTTTTAGAATACTTTCTTTGACCGTTGACAAATCTATCTTCTATTAAAGCAGTTTGAGCTAATGCGCTAGATATTTTAGATTTTACTATTTCATTTTTGCTTTTAAAGTCTTTAATAATTTTTGCAAACCTTTCGTCCGATGTATTTTTAATAAAGTCAATTAGCTTATCGCTAATGTATTTACCGTTTTCATCAACACCAGCTACCGAAGCATATGAGTTGCCAGACATTAAAATAAGCTCCTCTGGGTTTAATCCGGTTTCTTTATTAAAATATCTTTCGCCATAATTTCCATTTATAGGATCATAGCCAGCAGGCATAGCCTCCTTAAGATTTGTTGCATCTAATATTTTATTAAATTCTTTTTTGAAAGCTATTAGAACATAATTTCTTGTAATAAATCTATAATCTCTTTCAAAATCTGTAAGTGGATTTGGTTTTTGCAGCGCTGTTTCTAGCAAAATTCTGCCAATAAAAGAGTTTGGGCTTGCATGCTCTTTTATAATATTTTCAGACGTACCATATCCTTTAGAATAACCAGCTATTCCTGCACCCATTCTTTGCGGATGATTCGAATCACTGTGTGAAGAAGCTATGTAAGTTCCTATAAATCTTGCTGCTTCGCCGTTTGAATTAGGGTCTTTCATTTCTTCTTGAATAATAGAATTAAATCTTAACCACATTTCTCTATGCATGGTTTCAACCATTCTATTATAGCGGAGCACATCCCCCGCTTTCATGTATCCCTCTAATTCTTTTTCTGTTTCTAAAATATTTTCTTGCGTAAGAAGTTTTCCATTTTTACCTTTAATGCGGTATCCTTCTAAATTTTTAAGAGGCTCACCCCATTTTATAGCCTTAACCCCAGGTATAGAATTATTTTTTTCATCTAGCCCTATTTCCGCTTTAATAATATCACGGAACTTTTTAAATTGTTCGGTATTTTTTCTCATACCGTGGCTATCAGCATTCCCCATTAAACTTGTATAAAGAGAATTTTCGCGGAAGAAAAATTCTTTTGGGAAATAAGGAGCAATCTTTTCTTTAAATATATTTATAAATTTATATAAATCTTCTTCGTTTTTAAGATTGTATGTGCCGTTTTCTTTTCCAAATTGTCCCTTTAACGTTTCATCTATTGTGTTATTATAAAATTTACGTTTTGCATCAATATTAAAAAGAATTTCACCAACAGTAGATTTTTTATAATTGTCTTGCTGCTTCTTAGTGATAGAATATTTAACATTGCCTCTTTCAGACTGTCTTACAAATTCTGGCCCTAAGTTTTCAGCATTTTCAACTCCTTTACGCTGTTGATTTTCAATAAATGCTTGAGCTATAGGGCTATTAGGATCTTGAAGTGCTTCTTTAATAATATCAAATGACAATTCTTCAGCCATTGCTTTAGCTAAAGATTCTTTTTTACCTCTAATAGGATTGCCATCTGGTTGTAATATAGTGGCTAAAAAGTCTGCATCAGATATAACAATAGCAGCTCTAGGTAAACGTCTTACTAAGTCGGCACCAGAAGTTCTACCAGCTAAATCAGTAGTTGTTTTTTCTCTATCAATCTTTTTACCTTTCCAATCACTTGTCCATACACCATCAACGCTTTTTTGAATAGCAATAGGCATAGCCGTGCTTAACCATGTGGTAGACATGTTTTCAAGAATAGCCGCTTTATTGCGCAACAAGAATTTACGAAGTTCGCCGTCTTTTTTACCGCCCATTGCTGTTTTAAGGTCAATGTCAGCCTGCTTACCCATTTCATTCTTAATCTCCTTAATAATAGGAGTGACGGTAACATTCTTACTTACCTCAGCATCAATGCGAGATTTTAAAAGACGTATGGTTCTAAGTACTTTACCCTCAATAGATTTAATAACCTCAGGTTCAACTACGCGTCTTCTAATAAGGTTTTTATATTCCGGTTTAGTACTTATACTAGGTTCAGTAACTGTCTCAATAACAGCTGGTTGTACAACTTCTGTTTCTACTTCTTCTGTAGCAACCTGGCGTGTAGCTTTACCTTCTAATCCTTCAACATCAATATTTTCAAAGTTCTCAACCCATACTGGATTTGCTTTAAACGCATCTAGAATACGGAATTTAATACGGCCATTCAAATAACCATAAGCAGAACCTCTACCATCAAATTTGTTTACATCTCTTTGAGTATATAAACGAGATACAACATCAGAGACGGCTTCTTCTTCATCTGTGATTTGAAGACCTTTAGCTTGGTATTTTGAGAGCTGAGCCCCAACCATACCTTGAAGTGCTTCATATAATTCAATGCTATTTGGGTCATACCCTTCTGCTTGCATTTTTTCAAGTTGAGCTTTAGCACGTTCAGCAGATTTACTCATACTAAACTTCCTACCACCACGAAGCTTTTGCTCTTGTTCTTTAAACTTAGCGATCTTTGCTTTTACTTCGCCTTTAAATATTTTAGCTGCTAGTCCAGATATTACCCCTGTGTCAAATGCAGCATTAAAAGATTCAATAGCAGCTAATACATCTTTACCATTTTTAATCTCGGAAGTATTGGCGCCTTCCATGTCAATTTTATTGAAACGATTAAATATTTTTCCAAGTATAGTTTTATTAGCTGTGGTTTTTAAATCAAAATGTCTTGACAATTCTACAACAGCATTCATTAACTCTTCTGCCTTTGTAGCCTGGTTTGTTTCATCGGAATAATCACGATCAAATGCCTCAAATTTTTCTATAGCGATACGGCCGTAAGTACGTTCCATATAGCTTCTTAAATCATTAGCAAGACCTATTATATTTGTATCAGCTTGTAATAGCTTTTTAAACAATGTAGCATGCGCAATTTCGTGAGCGGCAACAGAACGATTTATTTTGGCACCAGCTTCGGAAACAATAGCAATAGGTAATCCAAATTCAGCACCTAAGTAAACACCATTTCTCGCTTCTCCTTTACCTTTAGCCTCTGCAACTTCTGCTTTTGTTTCCGCTATTTCTTGAAGCAGCCTAGTTTTTGTTTCATCACTAAGGTCACTTTCATTAACAGTTTTTATAGCGTCTTCTAATCCTTCTTCTATAGTATTAGAATTAATATAAGAAAATCTAAGGTCTTTTGATACCGCTGTTCTAATCTGGAATGCTTTAGCCTTTGCTTTTGCTTTGGATTCAAAACTGGCATCTAAAATGTCTTCTTTTCTAAATTCTAAGCTTGTAATATTAGTTGCATGTTTTGCAATAAGACTTTCTTTTTCAGATTTCGAAAGATTTTCATTAGCGTTAATTCTATCAATAGCACCTTTAGCCTTATATACTTGACTATCAATATTTAACAAAATACGCTTATCAGCTCTAGAAAGTTCATCTATACGAGCTTCAGCTAATTTCATTGAAGCAAGGTTTTCTTTAATTAAACCATCTGCTTCTTCTTGCAACGCACCAATAGCTTCTTGAACTTGCGGGTCATTAATATTACCAGACTGCAAGTCATTAATCTTATTTGTAATCTCAATTACACGAGTACTTCTTCTATTCGCTACTGCTTGTTCATTACCGGTTGTTGCCGCTGAATATATATTAGTCATTAAAGAAGGTGCACCAAATCCAAGACCAGACATAACTGCTCCTGAAAGGTATGCTTCTCCAATTCCGTCCCAAATACCAACTTCTTTTTTATCTAATACCCATCTATCTGCAAAGTTGCTTATTAGCTGAGATCCAAGCTCCGCTCTACCCTCTTTGTTCAAACCAGTACCCCAAGTTTCTAAAGCTTTAAGGGTAGTCATTGGATTCTGAGTAAGGTCTGTGCGAGATAAGTCAAACGATTTTTTAATACTTTTTTTCGCTGTTAAAAACTGGTCTAATGCTATTTTCTCAGTAATGTATTCACCAGCACCGTACATAATACCCGCAGTATAAAAACGTAATGGTGATATTTCTTCACCATTATCCATTTCTATTTGCATTGTACGAAACTTCTCGCCAGATGCACTAGCGGCAATTAAACCTAGACCAGCTCCAGGTACACCAGCAGTAATAGCAGTATTAACCGCTTGCTCAGTAAATAAATCTAAACCAAACTCTAAAAAGTCTTCTACTGATTTAACCTTACCTAGCTCTTGGCGTTTTTCAATTTTACCTGTAATATCTTCAGAAGCATTTACAAGCGCATCACCTGTAGTAGACAAAAGATTTAAACTTGCTTTTATCGGAATACCAGCTATATAAAAAGGTACATACCCTGTAGCTTCTTCTCCTGTAACACGCTCTTTAATCTTATCTGGTGATATTTCTCTAGCAAAGTTAAGTATGTTACCACTAGCGTTTAATGCAGCAGCACTAACACGTCCTACAGCGATATCTAAGTTATCATAAGACCTTGCTGTTAAGTCTACTAGCTCTTCTAAATTTTGACCTGTTTCAACTGTTTTAGCTAAATCTTCATTAGTAGCTTTATAAGAATCGTAAACTTCACTATAGGTTTGGCTAAGTTCTTTGTATTCTTCTATCTCCTGAGGAGTAACAGATGCAGGGTCTTTCTTATATTTCTCGCCAATTTGATTTAACTTAATTGCCGATGTTTCTAAGTATGCTTCTTCAGCAACTCTATTTTTAGCAAGCCTATCAATTTCTGCAATAGCGTTTTGACGGCTTTTTTCAATTTCTTTTTGCAACTCTATCTTTTGCGCAGCGCCTTCCGATAGGTCAGCACCAGCAAATGCAGTTGTCATATATTTCTTCAAGCGACCAAGAGGACTGTAAATCTCGTCATCAAAATCTTCTAAAATTTCTTCAACCTTTGAGTTAAACAAATTAGATTTTGCAGTCTTAAGATACATAGCCTTTGCTTCGGCTGTAATATCCTCAGGCTTTGCTCCTTCGCCTAACTTTTGTTTAGCGGGTGCAATAAAGTCGTCGTAAGCATATACATCGTAGAATTCACCTGTAGCCATTAATATGCCCTTAGGTGTCATTTCCTTTACAGGTACCTTTTTAGGGGTATCTATATTTTTTTCAATGTCTAAATAGTCTTGAGATATGTTTACGGTGCTTAATCTCTTAAGCGCTTTATCTACAGGATTAAGATCTTGTAACTCCAATGAAGTATCGGCCAAACTGGAATCCCCAGCGGCCGCCTTCTTTTCTGGTTCCGTCGGTGGAGTTATTTCCTCGGAACCGGTCGTCTTTCCCAGGCCAGATTGGGAAAGCTTATACTCTTCAACAGTCATGCCAAGCTTTTTGGCCAAGAATTCAATTTGGCCAGCTGTTAAATCGTTTGTATTCATATTATATTAAGAATTTAAAAAGTCAATCATTTCATCGTAGCTAAGTACGATTGTTTGGCCACCACCTTTATATACGAAGCCACCTTTTTGAATGCGCTCACCTTCTGGGTCGGTCATTGGAACATCAGGGTCATAATACACTCTTACACCACCAATTGTTTTTGGTACACCAGGCATCTCAAAAATAGCATCAAGCTTTTCTACATACTCAGGTGTTCTATCTTTTTTAGCAGACCCACCAGTTGCAGTTGTTTTATCTGTTGGTGCTAAACCAGAACCTCTAAGATTGTAAATAGATTGAACAAGTAAATCAACTACTTCTTCTCTAGCATTCGGGTCTTCAGGATCGATGTTGCTAAAATCGAAAGCAGCTATATCGCTATCAGATATAAGACTAGCTAATGCTTTAGGATTACTTGCAAGACCTTCAACCTTCTCTCTAATTTCTTTTCGCTGAAGATTATCAAGAGGTGTTTTTTGTCTTCTAATTGGATCAGCAATTCTACCTAATGCAGTGGCTAAACCAACAGCTTTTTCAAAAGGCATTTCGTAATCTTGGAAGTTAAACTCTCCAGCTTCTTTGCTGTTCCATGTTAAATCGCCGTTGTCGTTTATACCACCAATAGCATTATTAAGCATAACCTCACCTTGCATTAATGGAGCACTATTAAGTCCAGCATTAGAATATGTGCCTGCCTTAATATTATCTGCGTATTCACCTTTAAATGCAGCAAGTTGGTCTAGATTGCTCTTTAGGTTAGACATACGGTTTTCAATACCGTTCATAATGTCCATCTGCTCTTGGTATTGAGCGCTACTCTTATCCTGAATTTTAGCTGCAATGTTAGCTGCCTCAGCATATTGATTACGCCAACCTACAATAGTATTTTTAACTAAAGTTTGGTCTTCAGGTTTAAATTTAAGAACATCGATGTCATTCTTAAACCCACCCATCAAAGAGTTAACCCTAGATTGCGTTTCTTTATTCTTTTGTTCTTGTTCTTTTTTCTTTTGCAAGGATTTATTATATCCAGTCATAAACTGTTCTCCTCGGTCCTGAAAGCTTCCCTGAACATTTGAAACTCTTGCCGCGGCGCTTACAACGCCATATCCTTGTTGCTTAGCCATTATCTTAAACCTAATGCATTACCAGCGTCTGCTAGACCGATACCTAAATTACCTAGCTTGCCTAATGTTTCTGTGGGGAGACCCATTGCAGCTGTACCTAAATTGCCAACTCCCCCAACAATTTGTCCTAAACCTTGTATCCTAGCTGCTTGTGCTGCTTGTATTGCTTCTTCTGACGATGCGAGCTCATTAGCATTAATTTGAAATTGCTCACCAAGTAACTGTGCTTGCAATGCTCTTGATTGCCCTTCACCCATTCGCTCTGCCATTTGCAATCTACCCGCTTCACTTGCGGCCATTCTTTGATTAGCAGCTTCTTGTTGACCAATACTTGCTGATGCTGCTTGTGCTGATTGAGCTTGTTGATTAGCTAAAGACTGCGCCAATGCAGCAATCCCACTGCCACCAGCTGATTGTCTTGTTTGACCCATTATATTAGCTAAACCTTGTGCTTGCTGTGCCGCTGCAAAATCCGCCGCTTGTGTGTTTATAGTGAGGTCCTCCATTGTGTTCTGAAGACCTGAATATAAGTTTGAAGTATCCTGAGCAAAGTAGTCAGCCATAGATACATCATACTCAGCTTGAGCTTGCTTCTGTCGTTCTAGTCGCTTTTTGCCACCGGCATATGATGCGCCAAACCTAACAGCGCCTTCAAATATATCTCCGAACATATTAATTAAAGTTATAAATTATTATTACGTATTATTCGCTGCTGATAAATATTTCAGAGTTTACAGCAAACAGCTCTTTTCTCTCGCCACTCGTAATAGAAAGCTCTACATCAGCATAATAGCCAAGTAGACCAGACGTATTAACGCGATTGTCTTTAACAAAGAACAAGAAGTCTTGGTCTTCTGGGTCATCAACAGTTGGGTCGTCGTTATTAACCGTTATTGAATTTTCTGTTATAGCTAAACATTCTCCAATAATTATCACATCCTCGGCCTGATCTTGGTAGTAAACCGTATCACCAATTTGTAAAGAAGTATTTACTCCATTTGTTAAGCCTAACTCAAACGTGTTACCGATAACGTTTACATAGTCAACTTCACCAAGACCTTGAACCGAAAACTCTTTAGTATTTAGTGTACCGGTTTGGTTCTGACTATCCCATGTATCATTAACACCTTTAATAAAGTTAAAGTATATACCTTCTTTTTTCTTCCAAGAATCTATAGTTCCTTCTTGTTCGTTTGTTGTGATAGTGGCTGCCCACCCGGCATCCCCTTCGTACGACAAAGTCTTAAAGTTCTTAATGCTTGTTGGGGCATCATTGAGTACAGATGTAACAGTTGTCGGTTGTTGTGCACCATAAAAGTTTGCTCTTGTACTATTAGAATGTTCCCAAATTTCACCAGCTTTAAAGCTATAGTATTCATTGTTTAATGAAACAGCAAATTCCGGTGAATAAGTTAATCTTGTTGACCAACCATTAACTTTTTCTTTAAACGATGTCTGCTCATTACCAATTTTAATATTGTATGAGCCAGCACGTTCGTCATACGAGCCAATTAGAGTGCCTGTAGCGGACTTTAATTTATCCTGGAAGTAATCAGACATACCTTTGTCTGCAATCTCCGTAATGCCGTCCCTAGATAGTCTAATGACCGTGCCTCGGGATTTATCTGTAAAGTAAGCTCTAAATCCGTACGATGCAAACGATTCAGGATTTTTAGATATACCAAACTCGCCTACATATGGAATTGATTGGCCAAGTACATTGTTATTTGATGTAACGTTTGTGTTACCATCAGCATTAAACAATGCATCTTTATTAGCCAATATTTTAAAACACTTGTCCTCACACAATGCAACTAAGTCAGTGTCACGTGCATGAAGCTTTTGTATTGTACCGTATATTGGGTTTAAATCTTTAGTTATGTTCTCTGCAGTAAGGAACTGATTAGTATTGTTAATTCCGCTAATAGAATTAAATATACCACTGAATATCATACTAGAACCGCGTCTTTCTTCTTCGTATGGCGTTTCAAGTGTAGAAGATACTCTAACCCCTTTGCCAATTCTTGGTGCATTAAAATCATCTCTAATGCGGTCAGACTCAACACCATTGCCAAATGAGTAACAATTCCACCAGTTTAAAGCTACAGTATTACTTAAGTTAGCAATCGCTAATGCATCACTAGCTTCATAGTAAATGTCTAAATCTGCCAAATCTGCAGGCTCTGTTTCGAATATACCTGGGTCTCTAGTAATAAACGTACCTGTCCCCTGTAAATCTAATATTTGAAGTCGTGTTGGCGTTCCGCTAAGCGTATCGCTGTAATTCCTATCAATAGTAACTTGCTTTACATTAAAGCCAAACGTTTTTGATCCAATTACTCTAGTGTAAGACGATTCCGTAACATTAGCAACGGTATACACCTCGCCGTTGTTTCCATTCCTTTTAAATCTAATTTTAGCGCCTATTTCAACCGCATTAAACGTCGATGTAGTTAAGGTTGAACCAGTCGGGGAAGCAGAAGAAACTAATGTAAAGTCAGAGAATCCGTCGGCCGGTGTGTTTATCGGTACTGACGGGCTTGCATTGGTATCTCCGAAAGCTAAATAATCACTTGCGGAGTTAAGACCAGCCGGCATGTTCTCATACAAGTCATTATTTCTTGTTTGCACAGAAACTCTAAAATTAGCACTATTTTGCGACGGTAATTCAACATTTGTTATAAAAGCAGAATTCCTAGGGATTTTAATAAAAAATCTACCCTGAAATTCAGGTAAGCCTTCATTAACATTTTTATATAGAGTAGCGCTAATTTGTGTTTCCGTTGTGTAAGCTGTAAGCCAAGTATCAGCATCTGAAATACCTTCTGCTAATATAGCTTCAAAAACAGCGTGTGACGGGCTGCCGTGCGCATCTATCTCCCCATTAGGCCCTCCTTTTATTATTTCATACCTCTTAGATATTTGAGTGTCTGTATAAAATTGTATACTGTCCGCACTGTTAAATTCTTTATGAAATTCCGGTATTATAGAGTATAAATGAGCGTGGAAGGTTATCTTTGAATTACCTAAAACAAAATTACCTGCGTCTACATATATACCAGAGGTTGCTACAGCTGTAGGCAACGAGCTTATGAACTCAGGCGCCTCATTGTTTATTTCTAATATTTTATATTTATTTTCGGCTACTACTGGTACGTCGGCACCGTGTTGCTTTTTCAAAAATATATATTCGCCCTCTGAAATTTTGTTTCGTTCATTAGAAGGAAAACTTAGCCATACGTTACCGTCCTGAGCATCATAAACACGATCAAGCACTAAGTTATAATATTCAGGCGACGGATCCTTTACATAATATTTGTAAGCCGATGCCCAGCTTGGTGCGGTTGATGATACACTGGCTGTTAAGGCATTGCTATTAACGGATTTAGTGGGAAGAACATTTTGTGCTCCGTCTTTATTTGTAAATACAGGTGACTCTCTATTAAACTTATCTATAAATGTTACACCTATCTGATATGTTCTATTAGACTTTACAGATTCTTCGCCTAATGAATTTGCAGCGTGAGCTGTATTAACCTGCCCTCCTGCAAGGCCTATAGTATCATCTATAGTGTAGTTTTGCAAGTAATTCCCGTAGACTATTCTATTACCAATAACCTCTTGCGCTTTAGCTTTGCGGGGCACATTGTCCCAAGGTCTTAGCAGCTGTGCACTTTCAATTACATTGCCAAGAAGCTCTGTTGTAATAACGAATGAGGTTAACGCCCCATCACTTAGCTTAAATGTCTCAAGGTTGTATACATTGTTCGATGACACACCCTTGTAAAGCACCTCAACATCAACAACATTAGCGGGGGGTGTTTCAAAGTTACTAAGTGTTATTTTGCGCACAAAATTATTCATGCCTAGGTTGTGCGCCTCTACAGTGTCGTAGTCAAATTTATTTGGTACAAACGCAGCTTCGGAAAAAGGCGCATATGTAGAGTATTCTCCGTCTGAATATTTCCATCTATATGAAAATCTAGGAAAGTCATTTTGAAAAATAGGTTCCTCTTCGATTAAAAGCATTTCCCATGCCAACTCTAAATTTGGTACATCAGATGAAATACTAACTATCGTTAAATCACCTTCTGTATATTGCCCGGGCACTTCTGGCGCCGTTAAATTTGACAATGTACCTACCACTTCAAAATCATCCGTAGTATTATCAGAATTTATTATCTTAGTTGTTAATCTAACGTTTCTACCGTTAAAGCTAGAGCTAGGTGCAACAAATGGTGCCCAACCTATAGCCACTACACTTCCTACAGGTAGTGAATAAAAACCGCCGGTGCCTGTATTAAAATTAACAGGAACTGTAGTTACAGGGGTAATGCCTGTTCCGTTTCCGCCTACCAGCGAAGGTTCAGCTAAAACTGAAGTCGCTTTAGTTGGGGACTTAAGTATAACAGTGATATCTGATTCAATAAAATCTCTACCGTATACTTGTGTCTTTGTATTTAATACACTACCAGGTTGTGTACTGCCCGCTTTAAATCTGCTTATGCTTATCTTCTTTGGCTCAGAGTTATCGTCTGTCCAAAACAACATACCACTAAGTATATTAATACCAGTAATAAGATTAGATGCACTAAAGTCTAATATGCTACCAGTATCAACAAGCACTGGAGCAATTACATTCGCTGACTGATCGTACTCGAGTATAGCATCGACGCTATCACTAGTTACAAACCAATATATTTTTTCATTCTGGCTATCACGAACTGCACCAATACATTCAGCATTAGTTAACCCAAAGTTGGCATTCCATGTTCCACCTCCGGGTTTATTGTTCTTCTTAGTATTACCTAGTATATTCTCAACAGCGCCTACATCAGAGCCTTCAGAAGTACTTATCTGAATATTCTGAGCATCGCGATATTGCCCGTTGGGTACCAACCTTTCATCAAGGTCTTTATTCATTTTACCCTGGACAAATGTATGCTGCAGTTTAGCCATATATTAGTGTTTAATCCACTTAGATTGATTTCTCATTACTTGGGCAAGCTCGGATATTTTAAGGTTAGACATGCGCAGTTTAGCGTTACGCTTAGCCGCAACCATCTCTCTCTTAAATCGGTTAACTTGGTATTCAGGAGTATTTGCTCGGGTAGCTATAACAGCATGAGCAATGTATCTATAGATAGCTTCTTCAGCTAATTTGTGTACACGCATTTCAGCATCTGTACCTAATCCGTCGCTAATGTACTTAAGTGTTACAATCTGACCGGATAGGTGTGAGCTGAAGTGTACAATGCCTTTTAATTTGTCGATATAGAACACGCCGTTAGATTGAGCATGTTCAGGGCTAATCCCGTAGCGTCTTCCATATCGGTATAAGTTGAATAACTCGCTGTCTGTGAGGTCGTTAGCGTTATTTACATTATTTGATTGGTCAACACCTGAAGCTTTATAGCGCTCCCATGTGGTCGATTCATCGGCTTCTATAATCTCACCGTTGTTATCAAATAAGTATTCGTAGTTAGCATCCTGAGTAATAGCGATTGGATTAGAAGTATCTCGCGTTGGATACAATATTCTTTCAAGACCTCTGTCATCAGTGTAAGAAAACTTAACATAGTTAACGTAGTCTTGAGGCAGTATCATATTTAACGCTGGGCCAACTTCTACCTCTTGCGCTTTTTCAGATGGGAATACATCGAAGCTAAACTCTTGAATTGCTCGCTTAGCATGGAACATCACGTCCGTACGCTTAATCTTGCTGATGATTTTATCTTCACCAACATAAGCAATCATAAAGTTTGTTATAATATCGTCGAGGCTAGCAAACTGGTAGTCGCCGTAGTTTTCGTCTCCACTATTCCAAATGCCATCAGCACCGTCATAGTATTGTTCGTTAGTTTGATTTATTAGCCCCATTTATTAAGATTTTTCTTGTTGAGTGTTTTTAGCTTCTTCTTGAGCCGCAATTTGATATACCTGTAGCTCTTTAGTTGAAATACCTGCAAGCTCTAGTATCTTAATCACTAATTCTGTTTCTTCAGAAGGATGCAGTTCAAAGTCAGTTGAATTCGAAGCATTGTATTGTGCTTCACCAAGCACAGTAGTGTAAGCCCAAGATACAGTGGCCGGCTTTTTAATATAATTACACGTTACCCCTGTAGTTAATTCGCTATCACCGTATACTTTATATCCATTAGCACTTGCGATAAATACAGGGCGTGCATTCGAAGGTTTAGTTAATGGCGATGCATTGATATATAAGAACTCATTGTTGTTAATGCGCTCCACTTCTTTACCGCCGTAAATAACTGTACCAATACGGTATAAATTATTCGGGGCTGACCAATAACCAACAGCGTAGGTCATTGCAGCCGTAACTTCAAATAAGTTTATTTTTTCGTTTAGGATGTTGAGCATATCAGAGTACTCGGTATCATTACCGTGTAGACGACCGAACTGATTGATGTCGTAAAAGTATTGCTCAAAGATATCTAGCTGCGCTTGATTGGCAAATAGATTGAACTCCTGAGGCGTAACATATCCCCTTTGTTCTTTGTTGAGTATCGCTAATACTCGTTGATAAACAGTGTCTACGCTTACGCTCATAGTTTTATGTGATTAAAGTGGAGGCTACCTCAGTAACCCCCACTATTGTTTTATAATCGTTTTTCAATTGTATTCAGAACTTCCATCCCTTCATCTGTTTTGAAGTAAGCTGCAAGTGCTGAGTATGGGTGCTCATCAAAAGGCACCGTCATTAGTTTACGTCCAGTACTAGTGTAGCTAAACGTTCTATTGTCTTGTGATAATGAAATCAAGCCTTGTTCTGTTGCTTTAATTCCGATGTTACGTAAATGTACGTTTTCATCATTAGCTAGTTCTATGAACAATTCTGGATTACGACGGGCAAACACAAGGAGATCACGTTTAAGTTCCTTAGAACTCATCTCAGATACCTTAGAACCCAATTCTACACGCAAGATTGCTTCTGCTTCGTCAATATCCATTGCTTTTGCAGCATTCATTGCATCAAGCTCTAGCTCAATCCACCCCATTTCGTCTTCAGCAATTGTTTCAGGCTTGTATTCTTCAATAACGCCTTTAGCTGTGAATGGATGATAAAGAGATAGCAGTTGTTGTAGCACTACATTTTCTTTTGGCACATTCAATACACCGTTTCTAAATACGATGCGCCCAAGTGTTGCAGGCCCAGATTGCTCATCAACAAAACAAGAACGCTGATTTGTAGCATATCTAATTTCACGCTGATAACCTTTTTCTTCGTCAAACCAAAGCAAAGGTTTTTTAGCTGAATGCACTGCGGGTAGTGTAAATACCAAAGGCTTTTTACGGCCTGTTAATTCGTATAAGCGGTCTTTATATTCCCACTTTGGTTTTTTAGGAGTAGGAGGCGTTACCTCGATTTTATTAACCGGTGCTACTGGAGCCTCTACTGTAGTTTCTTTTTTAACCGGAGCTGCTTTTGCTGCGGGTTTTTTAGCTGTTGCCATGATATAATAAGATTAAATAAATAAAAGAATAATGCCCCCGACCGAAGCCGGGGACAATATTATAAGCTTACTTCAACAATACGAAGTTGTTAGCTGCTTGTACACAAAGTGCACGCTCAGACAAGAAGTGTACGTTCATCTCATCAACTGCGCTAGTGTAGTTACCACCAACTGAACCAGTAATCCAAGACTTCATACGACGATCTTCTGCTTCGTTAGCACGGTAACGGATGTGCAAGAATGGACGAGAAATGTTCGTACCCAATTGCTCATCGTATACAGTAGAAGTACCAGCAGGAACAAGAACACCTTCGATATCGCCGATAGAACCGCGAGTAGTTGAATCGTTCAAGTATTTCCAGTCAGTCTTGTAGAAGTCGTAAGAACCACGACGGAATCCAGAGAATCCTAAGTTCAACGCCATATCAGCTGAGTTGTCAAACACACCGTAAGAAGTACCACCAGCTCCGTAAGAGTTTTGAGCAGCAAGCATGTTATCCATACCCAAAGAAGTAGCGCGATCCAAGAATAACATGTTTTCTTCGATAGCTCCTTGCTTGTCAAGTTCAGCTAGGATTTCGTCAAATTGACCAAGACCGTTAGCACCACCGAAATCAGTAGAGTTGTAAACCAAACCACGAGTTTCGATAGCTTCGAACATACCTTCAGAACCTGTAACACCTGTAGCAATGCTAGCAGCACCTGCTTTTTCAGTTTCAACCATGCTCATTTCCAAGTAGTCTTCGAAACGTAGACGAGCTTCGTGCTCAGACTTCAAGTACCACAAGTAACCGCCAGTACCAGCTTCAGTAGTAACTTCAACCCAACCGATTTGAGCAACGTCAGAACCGTTCACATTGTACTTGTCGCGCAAGATGATTGGTTTGTTCTCAAAAGTAGTGAAAGAAGAGTCGAATGAGTTACCTACATCGCCAGATCCTTTAGCGTACTCAGAACCGAATACAAAGATGTTCAAAGTACCGCTTGCGCTACGCAATGCAGTTGGAAGAACAGCACTTGTTTCACCGTATACTTTGATATTTACTACCTGAGTAGAAGTATCGCCAGCACCACTTGTGAAAGTTCCCATGCTATCTACACGAGCTTTTGCAGTAACAGTACCGTTAGAGATAACCAAAGTTTGACCAACACCGATAAGTGAAGTATCAGAACCTGTAGGCAATCCAGTCAAAGTGATGGTAGAACCAGCAGCGTTTGAGTTAACACCGTCATAAGCGATGTGCAAACGGCCTTGTTCAGACCATACAACGCGGTCAGAAGCCATTGGCATTTCAGCGCCAACCATACGTAGGAATCCACCTACAGTACGCTTTCCGTAGCGCTCTACTTCCTTTTCGTAAACTTCAGGAAGAAATTGTTGTGTAAAGTCCATGTCAGCCACAGACAAGTAGTTGTCCCCAAACAATCCTTTAACAGGACGTGGAGTAAGATGCTGTAGTGCAGCACCAGTGTTTGCTAAAGCCATTTTTAATTATTTTTAAATGGATTATTATTTTCTAAACTTAACCTTGAGCTTAGAAGTGCTTTGCCCACTATCAACTGCGCGTATTTTCCACCCGTTAGACGCCGTTACTTCTTCATGAACCCCTCTCGGATTCATACTGACGTTCTTCGTGCGTGCCATACTTTCTTTTACTGCATCAGCTTTGCCTTGCTCGTAAAAGTGTTGTGCAACTTGATCAGCGTTCATAGCTGTGAACAGCGATTTATGATAACCCTTGGCGTCTTTCATCTCCCCCTTTTCATTCAAGAACTTCTTGATAAAGTTGTTAATGTCACCTTGAGTCTCTTTAACCTCGCCAGCGTTGTTAACCTTAAAGCGGTACTTCTTGTCTCCAACTGAATAATCGAAACCTTCGAATTTTTCGTTAAACACTTTCGCGCTTTCTTGTTTAAACCTGCTAGTTTGTCGTTCAGCAACTTTCGCAGCCTCTTCACTCTCTTTATTATAGCGATTAAAAAACTCAACCGCTTTTTGCTGTTCTGGATTCAATTTTGAACCCATCTTAATTTCATCGTAGTACTTAGACTTTAAGCTGTCTAAGTGATTTTTCGCATTTGCTAATGCTTGCTTGCGTTCCACCTTCTTACGGCGTACTTCCCGTTCGTCATCCAGTTCTTCATCGAAAGAGAACTTATCCTCTAACATAAACTCGATGTCATCAGCATCTAAATGCGGATTGGTGTTTTGGTAGTATTCACGAAGCAGCTGGTCTTCGTTTAACGATGCGTAATCTGTATTAAGGCGAACATAGTCTTCAAGACTTCCGCCTGTTTCATTCATAAAGTCTACAACCTTTTGAATGTTTTCCGGTAGTTCTACACCTGTTACGGCTGATTCAGCAATTGCTTCCGCAACCTCTTCTTGTAACTCATCTGTTACTTCTTCAACCTCTTCGTCTGTAATTTCACGAAGTACTGGTTGCTCTACTTCTTCTTGAACAGGTTGCTCATCTTGAACGCTGACCTCTTCTTCTCGGGTAGGTTCTGCAACTGACTCTTCGACGTCTTGCTCTGGTATTCCTTCGCTAACTTCGGATTCGTCGCGTACAGGAACCTCATCTGTGCTTTGCTCTTGAACGGCATTTTGTCGTAAGTCTAATTTGATGGTACCGTCGTCATCGACGCTAGCCACCGGGTTAGTAGTTTCTTCACTCATGATAAGATATTATATAATTATATGTATTTATTATTACTTAGGTTCAAACGTACCTAAACCGAAACCACCGCCAAGTATATCATTTCCAGAGGATTCAAAGTTTTTTGGACCTGATTGATTCTGTCTTTGCTCAATCAATTCACTTTGTTGGGTAGCTTGAAGCTTAGTTCTTTTGTCCTTACGGTCTTCTTTCTGTGCTTCTTTTTGCTTCTGCCCATCAACCTCAATACCTTTAAGTTGCATGTTGTATTGGAATTCCAATGCCATCAACTCTTTCTTGGCAGCAACTTCTTGTTGCATTTTTTGTTGTTCAAGCTGTCCTTTAAGCTGCTCTAGCTGTGCTTTAGTTTGGAACAACGCTTGGTCTTTTTGTACTTCAGCTTGTGCTGCAACTTGTTGTGCTTGTGCATTTGCTTGCGCTTGTGCTTGAATGTTCTGCTGCTGCATCATCTGATCGCGCTCAAGTTTCTTCTTACGGCGTAGCTTCAATAATTGATTAGCTAGCTTAAGGTTTTTAACTTCACGGATATCTATTGCGTCTTCTAAATCAATAAGCCCAGCCGATAAAGCTGTTTGAATATTGTTTTCGAGCATGCCTTTTTCTTCGTCATCCGGTGACAACTCAAGCATAATACCAAAGTCGTACAGGTGCAGCTCAGTTAATTCGCTTAACGTAGCTACATTGAATCCACCAATCTTTTGGATGAATGCTTCGCGTGATGGGCTGTACTCTAATATATCAGATATTCTTAGTGACAAAGATTCTGCAACGTCTGCTGTTAAGAACAATCCTGAATCTAAGATGTGGCGAGTAGCTGTATTTGAATTTGCTGCTGCAAGTTTCTGTACACCAACTAATGCTCTTGAATCAGGTGTAGAACCATCACGAGCTTCATTAAGACCCGTAACGTCACGAATCATCTGCAAGTAATAGTTATATGTCTGAATAAGAGTTTGTAGCTTCTGACCACCCGCACCAGTCTGTAATGGCTGAATAGGCACTTTGCCAGGGTTCATATCACCCTCTTGTGTAAATGAGCGGCCAATAACAGAACCCGTTTGGAAGAACATGTTAAGCGCTTCTTGCGGGTTGTAGTTAGTGCCATTACCTAAATCAATTTCAGCAAGACCATCAGCATCCATGTATACCCCATCAGGCATCATCTTAGCTAATACTTGCTGCATCTTTAAGTGTGTAAGCTGAACCATATCAGCAAAGCCAGTACAACGGCTTACGATAGATTCGATACGACCTTTATACATTCTAGGTGCTACAATGCTGTAATTCATTTTTACTTTATTATAGTCACTCTTAGGACGCATCATATTCTCGGCGATACCCCATTCTAGCAATGTACTCGTGCCAAGAACCATCGCACCTTCGTAAAGTACTTCTAATGAGCGAGATGCTTTAGCAAATCCTTCAGCATCGGCTGGCGGATTAAATTGGTCGTCACGTAAGATTACTTTTTCAGCGCCTGTGGCTGTTTCTTTAATCTTATATACTTCGTTCATGTATGTCTTGTAGTTGAAGTACAATACTTGAACGGTATTTGAATCGTAGTAGTTATCGTTTATCTCACTTCTATTCCATCCACCCATTAGGTTTTGTGAACCTTCGCCTTTAATCTTGTCAAGGTCTTCTTGTGTAAGATTAGGGTAGCGCTTCTTTAATTCACTTAAAGGAATAGTTTTAACTTCACCAACATAATAAATGTCTTCGAAGTATGGCGATTCTGTATAAGAGTATACTAGGTTTGCTGGATCAACGTACTCAACTAATACACCTTCAGATTCTGAGAATGTATTTTTTACAGCACCAATACCAATAGTTGTTAAATCATAATAGATACGTCTTTTAATAAGGTCGTAGTTATTACCATCTAACAATGTGTTTATTGCAACCTCTTCAGCAATTTCAATTCCTTGCTTGTAGCTAAGTTGCATGTGTAGCTCGAGCTCTTCTTTAGATTCCGGTAAAGCTGCTGGATCGTTCTCGTAAAGATTAATGCCAAATGCTTCTGCCGCGTAATCGTTAAGCTCTTTAGTTTGCATGTCTCTAATAATAGAATCCATATAAGCCGTACGCTTTTCAACGCCGTATGGGTCCTGAGAGAATGCTTTAATATCAAATGTTCTATCCGCGATACCATTAACAACAATATCGACGAACTTAGACAATATAGGTACAGGCTTCCAATCAAGATTCAAATATGATAGGTCACCATTAATTGAAAGCTCGTCTTTGTACTTTTGAATTGGCTGCTCGCCTCTTGCATACAAACGTAGGCTATGGAAGCTGTCTTGATTACTTCTAAACCTTACGCTCCCTTGGTTGCCAGTAAACCATTCGTTTTGAATGGCACGGCCTACCTGTAAGCCATATTCTGGCGACATTTTTTCTTGGTCGCTAGCTACCTGACTTGGGAAAAAGTTACTTACAACTGCATTAGCCATATTGTCATTTTATTATTTTTGAAGTGTAACCGTCTTGACTGTATCTAGCAATCTTTAGGTTTAGTTTTGTTTTCTGTTGTTCCCCTACGGGTTTATACAAGTCTTTATGACACGCCATAATAGCAAGACCGGAGCTGATAGAGGCATCATATTTTGTTCGATTATTTATATCAAACTTAGACCAGTCGTTTAGTGTATCGTTAAAATACATAGTACCGTAGTTGCCTTCTTCTATAAGACCCACGTGGTTTTCAATGTACATTTCAATTGCAGCGGCGTGTGCTTGCTTCATATCCATGCTTGAGTTAGGAATTCCACCTATCTCCTTTTCAGTTACGGAAAGCTTATTCCATAATCTGTCAGGTCGGTTCATTGAATAACCGCGGTATCCTCTCCTTT
>Ga0255752_10002331_pt1 | contig 20970 bp, 16 predicted proteins | sample 011ome_25_FD_179952 | JGI IMG/M metagenome (GOLD analysis project Ga0255752, IMG submission 179952) | Coastal salt marsh microbial communities from the Groves Creek Marsh, Skidaway Island, Georgia - 011512CT metaG (version 2) | ecosystem: Environmental > Aquatic > Marine > Intertidal zone >... | reverse complement strand
TGCGATCCCCAATCTCACATGGACCGGCGGCAGTTCTCGCCCGCGCTACATTCAAATCCGCGGCATTGGCGAAAACTCCCAATTCGAAGGCGAAACACCCGACTCTGCGGTGCGCTTTTTAATCGATGACCTCGATCTCACCGGTTTGGGCACGGTCGGCAACCTCTTTGACGTGCAACAAGTCGAAGTGCTGCGCGGCCCACAAGCGGGCGCGTTCGGTGCCAATGCCGCGGGCGGCGTGATTCGCATCGTCACCAATGAGCCGACGCCGTACTGGACTGGCCAAGTCGAAGGCACTGTCGGTGAAGATAGCCTCGTCGCAGGCGGCATTGCCGTGGGTGGACCCATTATCGAGAGTGATCCCGAAAAACTCACCTTCCGTCTCGCGCTCCATCAGCTCAACCAAGATGGCTTTCGCGACAACCAGTTCCTCGGTAAGGACGACACCAATCGGCGCGACGAGCTCACCACCCGCTTCAAACTCCGTTGGTTGGCCAATGACGACTGGCAATGGGATGGCACCCTCCTCTATGCGGATGCCGACAACGGCTACGACGAATGGAGCCTAAACAACACACGCTTTGACACCTACTCTGACGAGCCTGGCCGTGATGAGCAGGAAACACTTGCCGGCAGTATTCGCGGCACTTGGACCGGACTCGACAATGTCGATTTCACTACGATTACCAGTTACACAGATACAGACTCACTGAATAGCGCAGATGGAGACTGGACTAATACAAATGTGATCGTTGATGATGGCAGTACATCCACCAGGCTTGACCGACAGCGCACCCGCTGGAGTCAAGAATTACGCGTCGACTCCACTGAGCAGGAAGACGCACTGGGTTTCATTGATCGTTGGACGGCTGGCATATACTTTGAAGAACTCAGTGAGCATAGTAAATTTGGCGGAAGTTTTGGAAATTTTGAAACCGAGTATCAAACCCAAACATTCAGTCTATTCGCGCAAGGCACTCATCTCTTCAGTGAAGCAACACGCCTCATCGTAGGTATACGCGCCGAACATTACGATTTAACGACAGACATCCAGGGACGCGACGACGTAGCCTTCGACGACTTATTAACCGGCGGAAAAATCACCCTTGAACATGACTTGAGTGAAGCGCACATGCTCTTTACTTCGATCGCGCGTGGCTACAAAGCCGGGGGCGCAAATATTTTCCCCGGTCTTGATGGAAACCTGCCGATTAAATATAATACTGAAAACCTCTGGAACTACGAAGCTGGCCTGCGTTCTGCTTTTTTTGATGGTGCAGTCATTTCGCAATTTACACTTTTTTATCTAGATCGCGAAAACGCTCAGCTGCGAGACTCCGACGGAGAAGGTGTCGACTTCATGTATTTTACAAGCAATGGCGAAGATGCACGGCACTACGGTCTCGAGGCCGAAGCGACATGGTTGATTAATGAAAATTGGTCTATCCACGCAGCGCTTGGGTTACTCAAAGCGACACGCGACAGCTACACTGACCCGAGTAACCCTGCTCTTTCTATTGCCCCGCGCACGCTTTCAAACGCGCCCTCATACAATTATAGTGCACGAATTGACTACGCTGCCGCCAATGGCTTCTTCGCCAATATCGAAGTTCTCGGCCGCGACGAATACTACGAATCTAACAGTCATAACGAAAAGCGCAACGCCTTTGCCGTGGTCAACTCCAGTATCGGCTACCGCTATGAGAACTGGGTGTTCACCCTATGGGCAAAAAATCTGTTCAACGAAGGCTATGAAAAGCGTGTCTTCTACTTCGCTAATAACACGCCCGTGAAACGCTTCGAAGATCCAGCCGATCCGCAGCAGTTTGGCATCACCGCCAACTACCGCTGGTAACTGCTACCTAGCATATTTCTAATCAAGAGGAAGGTACTGCACGGGCCTTCCTCTTTTTTGTATCAGTGAAACGAGTGTCATTAAAAATAAGACGAATCTTTAAGCATTGGAATGCTGGAAGGACAGCGTCCCTTCTCTCCGCGCGTTGGTTAGGGCAGTATTCCTCCCAAGGGCTAACACGCCAGACTGGGGACGTCGGAGACGGCATCGCTTCACAAACCCAACTCTAAACTGCCACCTTCATTTTCAGAATAGAAAACCAGAACACGATCTAGGTTTGCGAGCCTACACAAAAAAATCGCGACCCATTTCTGGACCGCGATTTGTTTTAAAAATTCAGACGTATCTGCGCGCTAGTAAGCGCGACCATCTTTATTCTCGAAGTAATTGATGAAGGCTTTGTTCAACATCGCATAGCCACCTGGAGTCGGATAATTACCAGTAAAATACCAGTCTCCATTGTTGTTAGGCAGCGCTGCACGCATCTTCTCAACGGGCAAGAATACCACATCTAAATCACCCTGCCATGGGATATTTTTGGGATAAACAAGATCGCCGATTTTTTTCGAAATTTGCTCGGCGGTGTAACGATCATACAAACGCTTCACGTGGTTGACTTGCTCGACTGCTGGAAGATCCACTTGCTCCAAGCAATCGCGATAGACTTCCTTCAATAGCTCAGATTGGCCATCGTCTTTAATCAGTTGGACCGTCGCCTTAAATGCGATGAACTTACTGAGCTCCGACATATCGATGCCATAGCAATCAGGGTAGCGAATCTGTGGCGCAGTCGATGCGACAACGATCTTGCGCGGATTAGTGCGACTAAGAATCTTCAAAATTGACTCTTTAAGGGTGGTGCCGCGGACGATCGAATCGTCGATGCAGACAAGGCTATCATTGGGCTTAACGACACCGTAAGTGATATCGTAAACGTGTGAGACGAGCTGCGCACGGCCCTCTTCTTGGGCAATGAAGGTGCGGAGCTTAACATCCTTATGAGCAATTTTTTCGCCTCGTGGCCAGTTGCCCATGATCAATTTGTCGATCAGTTGCTCATCCAACGTACCTTCGGCATTTGCTTTAAGTAGAGCGTCCTTTACTTCCGTGCGACGATGTAAGCGAAGCGCATCGAGTAACCCATAGTACGCGGTCTCGGCGGTGTTAGGCACGAAGCTGAATACGCTGTTGGCAAAGTCATTATCGATACACTTAACTACCTGTTCCAACAATGCGCCACCGAGAGCCTTACGCTCGCGATAAATGTCAGCATCGTTGCCTCTAGAGAAATAGATACGCTCAAACGAGCAAGGCGTGATCGGACGCTCTGGTGTGAAGCGATCTGAGTAGATCGTGCCGTCGGCCTTGATTACCATCGCGGTGCCAGGCTCGAGCTCGCAGACATTCTCGATCGGCTGATCAAAAATCGTCATCAGTGCCACGCGCTCGGAGGCGTATGCCACCACTTCGTCATTTTGAAAATAAAAACACGGGCGGATGCCTTGCGGATCGCGCATCACAAACGAATCACCATTACCGATCAAGCCAGCGATGGTATAGCCGCCGTCCCAAGTCGTCGCAGCTTTTTTCAGAATCCGGATCGGGTCGAGGTCTTGGCTGATAATCCTAGGAATGAGCTTCCCTTCGACGTTCTGATCACGCATCTGGTGGTAGATCGCGTCGTGTGCTTCATCAAAATAGAAGCCGACGTCTTCCAGTACAGCCTGAGTATCGGTACCGAATATCGGGTGTTGGCCACGGTTGATCAGGTCGTTGTTGATGTCTTTCTCATTAGTAATGGTGAAATTACCAGCGAGCATCAGGTTCTTGGTCGGCCAGTTCGACTGGCGCACGAACGGATGACAATTCGACGATGAGTACACGCCTGAAGTGCCGTAGCGCAAATGCCCGAGCAGCACTTCACCCGCATAAGCAAAGTGTTTCTTCACCGTATCGGGAAACTCTGGATGAATCACACCCGCATCGATCTTGCTCTGATAGTCCTTCAGTTGCCCTTGGAAAATGCGCGACAACGGATTGGTCTTAATACTGCGCTCACGAGCCATATATGCCTGCCCCGGATTAACATTAAGCTTCACACAGCCAATACCCGCGCCGTCTTGGCCACGATTATGCTGCTTCTCCATCAGGAGGAACAACTGGTTAAAGCCATACAGCGGTGTGCCGTATTTTTCTTGATAGTAAGCCAGTGGCTTGAGGAGACGGATCATTGCGATGCCGCATTCGTGCTTAAGAAAGTCGCTCATAGATGGGAAAAGACAAGTCGAGGGTAAAAGGCTTTTTTCCGCCGTGGCGATGCTAACTTACAACTTTTTGCAATTCGCTGCTCGAGCCAGTCATAGAGAGGCACTTCGAGCGTCATGTCTTATCCGGATACAACACCACACCAGCATCGGAAATACCGCGCTTCAACAGATGCTCGGCATTTGCGGGTTCTACATGCACTAGCACCTTGGAAACTTCTGGATGTTGCTCACGTAGCCGCAGCTTCACTTCCCGCGCGATTTGATGCCCCATCTCGACCGTGATCCTAGGATCCACTTGCAGGTGTAGATCGATTTCGTAAACATCGCCGACCCGCCGCACCCTAAAGTCGTGATACGCAAGCGCACCGGGCGTCGGTAAAATATGTTCGCGTAAATCCTCGATCACTTCGCGCTCTGGTGCGGTGTCGAGCAGGTCTGAGCACGCCCGCATAAAAATCTTCGCCGCCTCAAACACCAAATAACAGCCCAACACCAACGTAACCGCACCATCCAAAAATACCCAATCCGCGCCGCCGAGCCACACGCCCAACAACGCCACGGCCACCCCGACCGATGAGATACTATCCATTCGGTGGTGCCATGCATTCGCCATCAACAAGTCCGAGTGCAAGCCTCTCGCCACCGCCCGCGTCCACCAAAACAGTGCCTCCTTAATCAGTATCGAAACAATTGCGACACAGGCCGCACTTCCCGCAACAGGTGCCACACGAACCCCCGAGCGAAAATCTAACAACGACGAGACCACCAACGAAATCGAAAAGAAGACCAAAATTCCGCCAATGAAGAATTTCGCCAAACTCACAAATTTGTGATGTCCAAAGTGGTGATTCTCATCCTCTGGACGACGTGCCATTGATAGTCCCAACAGCACTGCTATATCGCTCAACAGATCCAACAGACTATGCATGCCATCAGCAATCAAAGCCTTCGAACCGAGCGACCATCCCGCCAGTGTCTTAATCAGTCCCAACAACAGATTCACCCATAAGCCAATCCATGTGATCCGCATGCCATCGTCTGATTTTCGCATTGCACTGATTGCTATCAAAGTCGTTTCAAGATGTCGCGATTATTCCACCGATCGATTAATAAAACGCCACTATCTGATTGCCAGTAATCCTGTGAACCACTAAAATGTCGCCTTATTCGTGCCTACTCCTAGTAAAGAACCCTACGGCCTACGAGCGACTCTTGATCGCCTCGTCTATTTCCGCGACCCCGAGAGGCACGAAACTGATGCGCCGCACGCGTTTATCTACTTCATCACGATCGCCAATCTCTCTAATACCACGATCACCCTCAACGGGCGTCGCTGGGTAATTCGGGGCGTAGACGGCCATCAAAACGTGTTCGAAGGACAAGGCATTGTCGGTAAAGAGCCTACCCTAGCTCCCGGCGAATCATTCTCCTATAATAGCCATCACGCAGCGCAGGGCAACTGTAGCGCCGAAGGCTCCTTTCACGGCATGGACAGCGCTGGCGATCCCATTCATGTCCGTATCCCACTTTTTGAAATGAGGGTGCCTCCTGAATCCCCACATGGACAGACAGAGATCGACCTCAAATAATAGCCATGAAACTTATCGATCTCAATCGCCTCGGCGGCATCGGAGCCAACTCCACCTACGTCCAAATCGGCAGCTTCAACATCCTTATCGATGCTGGCCTCAATCCCAAAGAGCTCGGCTATCAAGCGATGCCCGACTTCGCGCCAATCGAAAACGTGGAAATGGATCTAATCATCCTCACTCACTGCCACCTCGATCATCTCGGCTCTCTGCCTGTCGCATCCGCGCATAATCCTGACGCCCCTGTTATTACTTCGGTGCCAAATATCGAACTGGCGCCACGCATGCTACGCAACTCGATCAACGTCATGAAACGACAACGCGAGGAGCACGGCATCAGTGACTATCCTCTTTTTCTACACCGCGACGTGATGGAACTGGGCAAACGACTGGTCGCCCAACGCTATGAACGCGGTGAGATCTACACCAAAGGAGACGATAAGCTCGAGGTCATTCTGCACAGCTCTGGGCACGTGGCGGGTGCTGCATCGGTTGAAATCATCCACGCAGGTCGCCGGATCGTCTTTTCTGGTGATGTACTATTTGAGCATCAACGCACCCTGCCTGGTGCAAAGCTGCCAAGCGGGGACATCGACACGCTGATTTTAGAAACCACCCGCGGCGCCAAAGCCCGCGGCAACGGCCTTTCACGCAAGAGCGAAGTCGACCGCCTGATTGAGCAGATCGATACGATTCTTCAGCGCGGCGGTAGTTGCCTCATCCCGGTATTTGCCCTCGGGCGTATGCAGGAACTGTTCAAGATCATTTACGAAGCGCGTAACAGTAACCGCATCCCGAAGGCACCAATCTACGCAGCTGGGCTAGGTATGGATATTTGCAATTATTTTCATAAGATCCATGAACGCACCAAACTGATCGATTTCAGCTTCAAGATGATGGAGAAGCTCAACGTGCGCGCCCTCGACCCAAATATGCGCCCAGGTCGCGATCTCCCGCGCAAAGGCATTTACATAGTGAGCAGCGGTATGATGGTGCAACACACACCCTCCTACAAAGTCGCCGCCTCGCTGCTCCCGCATGCCGACAACGGCCTTTGCTTCGTCGGCTATTGCGATGGAGAGACTCCGGGCGGCAAACTCCTCGCCGAAAAAGACGCCGGCAGTTTCTTTTTCGAGACCCTCGACTACCTCGCACCGATCCGCGCCTCAATTGAGCAATTTGATCTCAGTGGCCATGCTGATCGCGAGCAGCTATCCGACTACGCCGTTCAAAGCAAGGCTCGATCGATCGTACTCACGCACGGCGATCCTGATGCCCGTACTTGGTTTGAGGCGACCCTGAATCTACGTATGCCCAACAGCACTGTGCTCGATCCAGAACCTCTGCTTGAATATACAGTCTAGTAGTTTTAACGCTGAAAACATCTGCTTCGTTTGCGGAGTCACCAAACCTAATTGAAGCTAATCAAGCGGAGCAAAAGGTGCACCTGCTAGATGTTTTCTGAGCAATTGCTAGACATCAAAAAAAGCAGTGCCAGAATCCCGCTCGATTGAATGACTTGCAAAACGAACAGCGCTGAGGATTTCCATTGACTTCCTAGAATCGTCTGCGCGTTATCGCGCGCTGAAAAACACCCCGCCGCAGATAACCACGGCGGGTTTTTCATTTTTTCTCATGAACGCTAAAAATATCCGTAATATCGCCATCATCGCACACGTTGATCATGGCAAGACCACACTTGTCGACTGCCTCCTACAGCAGAGCGGCACCTACCGCGAAAACCAGCAAGTGCAAGAGCGCGCGATGGACTCGATGGATCTCGAACGCGAAAAAGGCATTACTATTAAGGCCAAGAACCTCGGAGTGAAATGGACCAACCCGAAAGACGGGGAAGAATACACTATCAATATCGTCGACACTCCAGGTCACGCCGACTTCGGAGCCGAAGTCGAGCGTGTGATGAAAATGGTCGACGGCGTACTCCTGCTAACTGACGCCGTCGGTGGTCCACAAGCGCAGACACGCTGGGTGCTGCGCAAGGCCCTCGATCAAGGCCTCAAAACAATTTGCGTGGTCAACAAAGTCGACCGCGACACGTCACGCCCAGAATGGGTGCACGATAAAGTGCTTGAACTCTTCCTCGACCTTGACGCCGACGAAGACCAATTCAACGCCCCTTTCCTGTATGCCTCTGCTAAGATGGGCTTCGCCGACCGCGAAGTGGATGGCCCTCGCGAAAACATGCTCGATCTGTTCGAGACTATCGTTGAGCGTATTCCGCCACCAGTCATCGAAGAAGGCGAATTCCGCATGCTTGCGAGTAACATCGACTGGGACAACTATGTCGGCCGTATGGCGATCGGTCGTGTACTCTCTGGTGAAATCAAAGTCGGTCAAACAATCTTTGCACTCCGCAAGGATGGCAGTAAAGACCGTGTAAAAGTCACTAAGATGAAGAGTTTCTCTGGCGCAGGTGATACCGACGACGTGACTGAAGCTGTTGCTGGTGATATTGTCGGCCTCGCAGGCTTCGACGATGTCGACATTGGCGATACACTCGCGGCTTCAGCAGATGCAGAAGCGCTCCCTTTCGTTGAAATCGATCCCGCGACCGTGCAGATGGAGTTCTCCGTCAACAGTGGCCCACTCGCTGGTAAAGACGGCAAGAAGGTCACTTCCCGCCAGATTCGTGAGCGCCTCATCCGCGAAACACAGTCTAACATTTCCATCAGCGTCGAAGACACTGACGACGGCACACGCTTCCTCGTCAATGCACGTGGTTCGATGCAGATTGCCGTACTAGTGGAGACCATGCGCCGCGAAGGTTTCGAGCTGCTCGTTTCCCGCCCGACCGTTCTTTACAAGACAATCGACGGCAAGCAGCACGAGCCATTCGAGCAAGTTTGGGTCGAAGTTCCCGAAGAGCAACTCGGTGGCGTCATGGAAAACCTCAGCAAGCGCAAAGGCAAGGTCACCAACATGGAGCACCACAACTCTGGCGTAACCGTCGAAGCCGAAATCTCCACACGTGGTTTGATTGGTTTCGAAAGTGATCTCGTTACCATGACTAGTGGCCACGGCGTAATGAGCCACTCTTTCCTCGATTACCGCCCATTCTGCGGCGAGATCATCACACGCTTAACAGGAACACTCGTCAGCATGGAGCAAGGCAAGACCATGCCATACGCGCTCGACATGATTCAAACTCGTGGCAAACTCTTTGTTGGCCCAGGTGAAGAAACATACGCTGGTATGATCGTTGGCGAAAACCCACGTAAGGAAGACATGCCAGTCAACCCTGCCAAGGCCAAGCAACTAGACAACATGCGCTCCTCCGGCACCGACAAGAGCATCCAACTCTCACCACCAATTAAATTCTCCCTTGAACGAGCGATTGAATATATCGCCCCCGACGAACTCGTCGAGATCACGCCTCAATTCCTGCGCATGCGTAAGCGCATCCTCGACGAAACAACACGTCGCAAGATGGCGAAAGCCGCCAAGAAATAAGTGCCGCTAGCACTGATTTACCAAGCCCTCGAAGACCAACAGTCCCGAGGGCTTTTTTGTGCCTTTGATCAGCACGTCGAGCCTGGCCTCGGCCGTGTGACGGGGTTAGTTAATCAGGAGCACCAAGCCAGCGCTCCCCGATCTGACGATCGAGGCCACCCGCAAATCACCGACACCCAGCAAGCAACCAAACCACGTCAGCAGTCTTCGAACGCGAATCTTGATTTAACAGCCATCCCACGCATACTGCTGAGACTATGAAACCAAGGAGCCTACGTCATCGTCTCGAAAAAGCCGCCAAAGCACTCGTCGTAATCCACAAACACACACCCAACGTCGACTGCCTCCTCGACGAAGACAAAGGCGAACACGGCCACTTGATCCTCAAGTTTGATGATGGCGACCGCAGCAAGATGACCGCCCTAGGCAAAGATCTCGAAAATAAAGGCTACCGCTTTCGAGTTAGGAAAAGCCCATGGCTCGGTCAGATGACTTACTTGGGCAAAGCCGACGACAGACCCTCGATTGTCATCACACGACCGATCGCCAAAGACCGCATCGCCATCAACGAAGATTCCTCAGAGCAGCCTTATTCGTTCAAGTAGAAGCGACACTTTTGTCGCTTTTTCATCAGCAAGTGGCAAGAATGTCGCTTCTACAGACCAGCACACACATTTTAATTTCGACTCACACACGCACACGCATGGCAAATATCGGCAAATTTAATACACTCTGCATCGTAGAACCGTCCGACCACGGACTCTACCTCGATGGCGGCGAACACGATACCATCCTCCTCCCCACTCGCTATGTCACGCCCGACATGAAAGTTGGCGACGAGATTGAAGTCTTTATTTACAACGACTCGGAAGATCGTCTAGTCGCCACCACCGAGACGCCATTCGCGCAAGCGGGAGAATTTGCCTACCTCGAGGTGATCAGCGTCAACGAACGAGTCGGCGCATTTCTCGACTGGGGTCTGAGCAAGGACCTGTTCCTGCCCTTCCGTGAACAGGGCGACCTCTCTTTCACCGTTGGCGATGGCGCCATTGTCGCCGTTTATGTGGATGAATACACTAATCGTATCGTCGCATCGACCCGCCTGCATCGCCACCTTTCAAAAACGACGCCACACTATGAGCCAAATGCTCCAGTGCATGTGCTGATCTACGGCGAGTCTCCGCTCGGCTTCAAAGCCATCATCGATAAGCAGCACCGCGGATTGCTCTACTACGCTGAGACCTCTGATCAGCTTGAGCCGGGCGATCAATTCACTGGCTACATTAAAAAAGTACATGCCAATGGCAACATTGATCTCCGCCGTGACCCAGCTGGTCGTCAACGCGCCGACCAATTCTCTGCAGTCATCAGGGAGAAGCTAGTGGCAGCAGACGGTTGCATGCCGTTTAACGAGAAGAGTACATCAGAATCGATCCGCGAAACCTTCGGCATGAGCAAAAAAGCATTCAAGCAAGCGTGGGGCGTATTGATCAAAGCAGGCGAAGTGACAGATCGCTTTGAAACAGAACATCTGACCTTGCGCTCAAAATGGGATGGTCAGATGTTTATTGAAAAAATTCCAGACCACTCGAAAAAACAGCAACACCGTAAAGGCTAATCTTTCTCACTCCTAAAAAAATGCTCTCTTTTAATCTCTTCGGTATTCCCGTCCGCATTCTCCCGTGGTTCTGGATCACTATGGCGCTGATCGGCGGTGGCTTAAGTGCCAATGATTCACTTAGTATTCTACTGGTACTGGTGTTCATCCTCGCGGGTCTCATCTCAATTTTGGTGCACGAACTCGGCCATGCGTTGACTGTGCGTAAATTCGGTCTGCCCACCGCGATCACGCTACAAGCTTTCGGCGGCTACGCCTCCTTTCCTGCGGGACAATTAAATCGCAAGCAATCCTTCCTCGTGACCGCCGCAGGTCCTGCTCTGCAACTGGCACTCGGCCTCGGTCTATTAATTGTTTATCGACTGGTTCCGATCCCCGCCGAGTCGCTATTGAAGGCACTCCTGTTTGATCTGATTAGTATCAGCATTATTTGGGCAGTGCTCAACTGCTTGCCAGTCTACCCAATGGACGGTGGCCAAATGATGGCAGCCGTGCTCGGTCCACAACGCGCCCACTTCGTACACCTAATCAGCGCAACTGCTGCGCTGCTCATCGGTTTAGCCGCTTACTTCTGGTTAAATTCTATCCTGCTGCCGTTGTTCATGGCGTTTTTTGCCTGGCAAAACTGGCAATCCTTTCAAGCACAGACGAGTAAGCCATAGGGGCCTTGGACTGACAGTGGCTCGCCGCTTGCGGCGGCCTCATCGTGCTGGTTCAAATACAACCGCTGGCCGTTACATGCAACGACGTTCGCTGTCTCCGACTTGTGAAGTAACGCAAGAATGTCTACCCGCGCCAATGCGCAATACGTGCCGCCACTTGCTGCGGCCCAGGCATACCAGGCTTTTCACGTGCGTCGAGCGCACGCTTCAAATCGAACACGGCGTCCCAATCCTCGCCCAACTGCGGGTGGATCGAAGCGACTTGATCATAAGGCAACTCATTGAGCGGTGTCTCGAGCTTTTCGGAAAGTCCGACCAGAGCACCGACCACATGATGCGCCTCACGAAATGGCACTGCACGTTCGACCAAATAGTCGACCACATCCGTTGCCAAAAGCGCAGGGTCAGCCACAGCCTTTGCACAGCGCTCGACGTCCGCTTCGACACCGACCATACACGCTGCCACACAGTCGAGCATCAGCTGCGTCTGATCAAACGAATCAAACACTGGCGGCTTATCTTCCTGTAAATCACGGTTATACGTCAGCGGCAGACCTTTGACCATGGTCAGCAGCATCTGTAAGTTACCAGTCAAACGCGCCGACTTACCGCGGATCAGCTCAAAGGCATCTGGGTTCTTTTTCTGCGGCATCAAGCTGGAACCGGTGGTAAACGCATCTGGCAAGCGCACGAAGCTGAACTCCGCACTGCTCCACAAAATGAAATCCTCCGACAGTCGCGAGAGGTGCACTCCGATCGTCGCACATGCCGAAGCAAAACTAATAAAGGTATCGCGATCACTCACCGCATCCATACTGTTTTGCGTGATTCGTGGATTGCCGTCGGCATCGACAAAATTCAACTCGCGAGCCACAAATTCACGATCAATCGGCAGCGTCGTCCCAGCAATTGCACCCGAACCGAGCGGGCACACATTCGCCTCGTCAAACACGTCAGCTATCCGTTTGCGATCACGGTCCAACATTTCCACATACGCGAGTAAATGGTGCGCCATCGATACCGGCTGTGCGCGTTGCAAATGCGTATAGCCGGGAATGATCACCGCCTGTGTGCGATCCGCGAGATCCACTATCGCCGCGATCACTGCAGTGAGCGACGCATCCAACTTTGTGCAGGCATCCTTAAACCAGAGACGCATATCTGTGGCGACTTGGTCATTGCGGCTACGCGCGGTGTGTAGCTTGGCCGCGGCAGGCACACGCAGCGTCAGCGCTTGCTCGATATTCATGTGCACATCTTCCAGCGCCATATCCCAATGAAACTGCCCCGCTTGAACTTCGCCCAAGATCGCGTCCAACCCAGCATCGATCGCAGCGCGCTCCTTAGCAGTAATAATGCCGACGTGTGCGAGCATCGCGGCCTGCGCCTTGCTGCCCTGGACATCAAATACAGCCAGGCGTTGATCGAACGAAACCGATTCGCCGATGCGTAGCATCAATTCCGCAGGTCCCTCTGAAAATCGCCCACCCCATGTCGCTTGTGATTGTCCGTTTGCCATATGAGTTAAGACTGTTCCCTGCCGTCTCGCATTTGGCAAATCTAAAGCATTGCTCGATCTGCGATGCGAAACACGCGCATTCTTGAATATTAACGAGCTAGTCGCCCCTGCGCTGAGGAATGAAGCGTCGCAGCATTCCAGCAAGTGCATCCAACTCTTCGAACTTCAACAGATATAACAGTCCGAAATAGAGTGCCGCGCCACTGGGCACCAACACCCCGACGATGACCGCGGCGTGTAATTTATCAAGCAGATCAAAACTCAGCACCAGCGCATGACCGAACACACAGAACAAGCCCATCGCCACGCCAGCACAGAGAACTTTAGCAAAGGCACTGCGCAGCTGCGAAAAACCCACCTCACTGCGACGCTTGGATAAGGCGCGCCAGAGACAGGCCGACTGCACCACCGCCGCGAGCACATTGCCAGCTGCCAAGCCGCCCGCGCCGTAGAACTGCATCAGTACCACGCCGCAAATTAAATTCACCAGCAAGCATAGTCCCGCCACACGAACAGGCGTCTTCATATCTTTACAGGCATGCAAACCACGAGTGGCAAACGTCGCCGCAGAATAAAATGGTAGGCCTAAGCCATAGATCGCAATCAGCGGTATCGTTTGCGCAACGTTTTGCGTGTTAAATGCGCCCCATCGAAACAGTAGCTCCAAGATCGGCCCACCAAGAACCATTAACCCGATACCTGCTGGTAGCGAGATCCCCACCACAAGACGCATACCTTGAATCAAGGCACCAGCGAAGGCATGGTCATCTTTATCTGACACTGCCCGTGCTAACAGCGGAAAAAACACGGTGGCTACCGCGACCGTAAAAATGCCCAACGGCAACTCCATCAAGCGACTGGCGAGGTAGAGCACCGATACTGCCGACTCATCGAGCGAATACGCCAACAGCCGCGACACCAAAATATTAACCTGTAAGATTGCCGCTCCCATCAGGCCGGGTAAGAACAATCGCCACAACTCACTCATCTCTGTTGAAGCACGCTGCTCGATGCGTGGGCGCCAGCCTTGCCGTGCCAAATCCCACGCGGGCAACAGCAACTGTAATAATCCGCCAAACAACACACCTCCACAAAGCCAGTACACAATCTGCGCCTGATCCTGACTCAGCCATATCCCCACGGCTAAGGCAGTAATCATCGCGAGGTTGAGCAGTATTGGTGTGCTGGCGGCAATGGCGAAACGCCCGAGCAGATTGAGGCCCGCCGAAACAATCGCCGCGAGGCAGATGAAAATCATATACGGCAGCAACACGACCGCCAGTTCTGCGCCCAGCGCCCAACGGTCGGACAGCATTCCGCTGTGAGCCAGCGAACCAAATAACACAATTCCACTGACAACCAGAACCGACAGTATGATCAACAGACGCAGCAGCACTTGATTAAAAAAGGCAAAGGCCTCGGAACGTCCAGCGCGATGCAGCACATCCGAGAAGATCGGCACCATGGCCGAAGTCAGCGCGCCTTCACCGAGTAAACGGCGAAACAGGTTGGGCAAAGTAAATGCCAGGATAAACGCATCATTCCAAGCGCTCGCTCCCAGAGCCGCAAAAATAAGAATATCACGCGCCAAGCCCAGCACACGCGAGCCGACCGTCGAAAGACTGACAACTACGATATTTTTAAGATTTTTGAGCATAACTGGACGTTGGCGACTAACAAAACCAACCAAGCACAAGAAACTACCTCAGAAAAAACTTTGGCAATTGTATATTTCATGCTCTACCAAGAAGGTGTTTTTAACTTTCATCTCTCTTTCAGGGTAATTGCCCTATTTAATTTCATAATAACCTATTTCATTTAAATACAATGCCACTTATTGCTAAACTAGCCGAACGCCTCAAACGTCACCCCAAACGAGTGGTCTTCCCCGAAGGGGCCGACCCCCGTATCCTCCAAGCCGCCCGTAAATTTGCTACACGCGGTCTGGGCATCCCCATCCTACTGGGTGATCGCGCACAAATTAAGTCCAACGCCGAAAAGCTCGATATCAGCCTCGAGCACATCCGCATCATCGAGCCCCGCCGCAGCAGCGAATGGGATAACTTCGTCAGCAAATTCCAAGGGCTGCGTCGCTTCAAAAACATGAACGACAAAGAAGCCGCGGATTATTTGGACAACACCAACTACTTCGCGACCCTGATGCTCGCGACCGGACAGGCAGACGCCATCGTTTCCGGCGCGACCAGCAAAGCATCCAGCTCGTTGCGCCCCTTGTTGCAGATTATTCCTCTGCACGAAAACGTCGCCAACATGTCGTCGCTCAACATCTTCGATCTCGAAGACCCTGAGACCGGTAAAGATCGCGAACTGTTCCTAGCCGACTGCGCGGTCATCCCAGATCCCACCGCCGCGCAACTCTGCGACATTGCGGTCACCACTGCAGCGCTAAGCTACCACTTGACCAACACCAAGCCGCGCGTCGCGCTGCTCAGCTACACCAGCAAGAGTGTGTCTAGTAAGAATCCGACGGTGGCCAAGATGAAGGCAGCCACGATGATGGCCCGCAAAAAAGCCCAGGAGCTCGGCATCCCGATGGACATCGAAGGCGAACTGCAGGTCGATGCCGCCCTCGACCCAATCGTGGCGAGCAGTAAGAATATCGAAGGCACTGTGGCTGGCCATGCCAACGTGCTAATCTTTCCAGATCTACACTCGGCTAACATCGCTTCCAAACTTGTCCACGTTTTGACTCGCGCACGTAACTATGGCCCGATCCTCACTGGCCTAAATAAGCCCGCAGCGGAAATTAGTCGCGGTGCCACAGCCAGTGATATCTTTGGTACTGCTGTCATGGTCGCCTCTCAGGCGATCGATCACAAGCTACTCTATCCGACTGGAAGTGACGACTTGAACGAAGATGTGACCATCATCGACTAAGCTCGATCAGACCTCGAACACTTCGATCTCCGCAAACCGACCAGCCGATGCCTCAGTCAGACGATACCGAACTCCTCACTGCTCCTAGGAATACGACCACCAAGCGTATTTTTATTGCCGCGACACGGATGAATGATGGCAAGACGACAACCAGCTTAGCGCTGTTTGCCGCATTGCGTAGTTTTACGCCGAAGGTTGGTTTTATTAAGCCGGTCGGGCAACGCTTTGTAGAAGTTGAAGGGCACCAAATCGACGAAGACTCAGTACTGCTGGATAAGATCTTCGACGTCAAAGTGCCGATCGGTGCAATGAGCCCGATCGCGATTCATTCGACCTTTACGCGCGATTTCTTGGACGACCCGTGCAAGAACCATGCGACCGTCGTCGATAAAATGTGTCGCGCATTCGATCGTGCCGCGTTTGAGAAAGACTATATTATTATCGAAGGCTCAGGGCATGCGGGTGTGGGCTCGGTGTTTAATTTGTCCAACGCAGACGTCGCCAAGCGACTCAAAGCCAAAGTCATCATCGTCGCGCGCGGCGGCATCGGTCGTCCAATTGACGAAATAGCCTTGAACAAAGCCCTATTTGCACAAGCAGGCGTGGAAGTGATTGGCGCGATTATCAACAAAGTCGAAGCCGATAAATTGGCGATGATCGAGAAATACAGCCAAATCGCACTCGAACGGATGGGCATCCCACTGCTCGGCTGTATTCCGGTGGAAAAGAAACTGACCGTACCGAAGCTCAATCAAGTGGTCGATGAGGTGAATGGCCGCTGGCTGAACGGCCGCGAGCACGGGGCCACAGAGCGAGTCGACCAAGTCTTGATTGGCGCAATGGCGGCCAAAGGACTCGTCGACCTACTGGAACGAGGTTCACTGATCATCACGCCGGGCGACCGTGAAGACATTCTGCTCGGCGCAATCGCCGCAGAGAGTATCGCCGGCGAAAAAGTTGTTTCCGGTATTATACTCACGCGCAATGTGCTCCCACATCCGAAACTCATGGAGATGATCACAAAAACCAACATTCCCGTGATCATTTGTCAGGACGATAGTTATGCCGTGGCATCAAAGATCAACCTAATGACCGTCAAGACTCAGCCCAGTGATATCGATAAGATTCCGATCATTAAGAACCTAATTTCAAAAAACATCGATCTCGATGTGATCCGCAACGCCTTCCAAACCGAAAGCAGCAGTGCGGAGAGTCTCTAGTCCACTCAGTCACGATCATTACGAACGAGGGAAAACTTCTAGCATCTTTGCTCGACGTATCAGACCTGAGCCAATAAAGCTCTCGCTTTCCTTTTAAACATGCCAAAGAAAAACCACACACTCACCTTTGAGGTCGCCCTTGAGCGCCTTGAAGCCATTCTCGAATCCATGGAAAGTGGTGACACACCACTTGCTGATCTGGTTGCTAAATTTGAAGAAGGCTCGAGCCTCTTGAAAAACTGCCAGCAAAAGCTCAAAGAAGCCGAACTGAAGATCGAAAAGCTCAATATCAAGACCGGCGAGGTCGAGCCGTTCGAAGACGATACTACCGAGGCCTAGCCTCAACCGGTAGACATCGCACAACGCACACCAGCATTTTTTAAGAGTATGGGCCTACTAGAGCGGATTCAATCCCCCGAGGACGTTAAACAGTTATCCGAGGCAGAGCTACCAGTGCTCGCCGCGGAGATACGTGAACGCATCATCACAGCCACCTCGCAAAACGGTGGACATGTGGGGCCCAATCTCGGCGTCGTCGAGCTGACCATCGGCCTACACCGCGTCTTCAATACCCCCAAAGACCGCTTCGTATTCGACGTGGCCCATCAAGGCTATGTGCACAAGCTGCTCACTGGTCGCAATGGTACAGCCTTTGATAAGATTCGCCAATGCGACGGCCTCAGTGGCTTTTTGAGCCGGAGCGAAAGCGAACACGATGCTTTTGGTGCCGGCCATGCCGGCACCGCACTGTCAGCCGCACTTGGGATGGCCACTGCGCGTGACAAGCGTGGCTCAGACGAGCATGTCGTCGCTCTTTGTGGAGACGCCGCCTTCACCTGTGGCATCACCATGGAAGCGCTCAACAACGTCGCCACCTCGACCAAGCGCCTGATCATCATTCTCAACGACAATAAATGGTCGATCGCCAAGAACGTCGGTGCCCTGCCCCGCTACTTTAACGAGCTGATCACTAATCCGCTCTACAACCGGCTGAATGACGATTTCGAGTCGCTGTTGCAAAAAGTTCCAGGCGGCGAAACTATCATTCAGTTCGGCTCAAAGTGGAAGAAGGAGACCAAGGACTTCTTCGTGCCGTCCTCACTTTTTGAGAAATTCAACGTGCGCTACATTGGTCCCATCGATGGTCACGACCAGAAGCAGGTCGAGCACTTCCTCGAATTTGCCAAACAATCCGAGCAGCCAGTATTACTGCATATTTTGACAACCAAGGGCAAAGGCTACGACGTCGCGATCCAAAACCCCGAGCGCTTCCACGGCGCAAGCCCCTTTGACGTCAAAACTGGCAAAGGCGCACCATCGGCCGTCGGTACTGCGCCAAAATATCAAGACGTAATGGGCCGAACTCTAGTCAAGCTCGCCAAGAAAGATAAAAGCATCGTCGGCATCACCGCAGCGATGCCAGCCGGTACTGGGCTCAATATTCTAGAGAATGAACTACCGGATCAATTCATCGATGTCGGTATCGCCGAAGAGCACGCAGTGCTCTCTGCAGCCGGCATGGCCACTTCCGGATTCCATCCAGTTTGCGCGATCTACTCGACCTTTTTGCAGCGCGCCTTCGACCAACTTATCCACGACGTTGCCCTGCAAAACCTACCAGTGATGTTCTGTATGGACCGTGCGGGCCTCTCGCCCAACGACGGCGCCACGCACCACGGTCTATTTGACCTCGCTTATTTGCGTAACATTCCAGGTGTAGTCGTCATGGCGCCTTCGAACGAAGACGAGCTTGCCGATATGATGGCCACCGGCATCGCCTATCAAGGCCCGAGCTTTGTGCGCTACCCACGCGGTGCAGCCATTGGCACGCCGATCAAAGAGATGCCCGAAGCCCTCGAAATCGGCAAAGCCGAACGCCTACAAGAACAAGGCGCAATCGAGATATGGGCAATCGGCTCGATGATCGCCGATGCAGAGCAACTCGCTCAACAACTTCACGCAAACGGCATTCAAGCTGGCGTGGTCAATGCACGCTTCGTCAAACCACTCGACACCGAGTTACTCCTGTCATCCGCGCAAGACTGTCAGCTGATCGTGACGATGGAAGACAACGTCATCAGCGGCGGCTTCGGCAGCGCGATCATGGAAGCACTGCAAGACGGCCACTGCCTACGCCCCGTCGAGCGTATCGGCTGGCCCGATGTATTTGTCGAACACGGCAGCTCGGTGGCCGCCCTGCGCAAGCGCGTCGGCATCGACCCCGAATCAATTCTACAAAAAGTACTCAAGCGTTACCGCGCACTCGGCGACTAACGTGACCTGAGGAAAGTGACAGTGAGACGTGGCGTCTCCAGAACACAACTGGCCCTCTGTGGCGTGGTTACTGGTTAGTATGCCCTAGGATGCGACGGCCTCTGTGCAGCAAGATCTCCTTGTTCATCTACAACTTATGATCTATAAATGATTTGTAATGAAGCCCCAAATTCTATTCGCTTAGATCAAAATATGAATAAAGACAGCGGAAGATGTTTTGCTCTGTGCGGCGCGTGGTTACAACTCGGAGGCGTCATTGGGACCTCCCGATTTACACCTCTCTACTTTAACTTCAAGGTAAATAAGCTAGATGAGTAGAACCAGCCAGAGTCCTCTAATTTGGCTTATTGTAACCTTGGCACTTGCATCTGCCCTGTGGGCAACAGCGCCACAATGGACGCCGCAGCAGTTGCGCGAAAAGGCGACCCACATCGTCACAGGTAAAGCAAATGCGATCTATGAACGTACCGAGAAAAAAGGTAATTGGACCTATACCTATTACATTGCAGAGATACGTGTAGATGACTCCGAAAAAGGGGAAGGAATTGGAAAGGATGAACTGTTTTACGCTAAGTATTGGAGGCGCTCATGGATTGGGGATGGCCGAGTTCCTAGCTCTGGGATGGGCCACCGAGGATTGCCTGCAGAGGGCGATTCATTGCGCGTTTATTTAGAGTACGATACCCAAAACAACAATAACGGGATATTCAAAGTGGTCGGGCCAAATGGCTTCGAGAAACTGAAGTAGGCGAGCAATGGCTTAATCGAACAATGCCGAACAAGACAATGGAGACAACTGCTGTCCTGTCCCGCAGTTGAAGGATGTTTGACACCTCGATAGACTGTCGGGTATCGCAGCGGCGCCCTTATTCAGCGGCGCCTCACTTTATATGTTCGCTTGCAAGGAATGAGGAAAATTGTCGACAACATGAGTAGGCACGAAACAATGGAAAAAGATAAGCAATCTCGATCAGCGCTGAATCTCAAGCGAGTCGTCACTTACTCGTATATCACCAGTCTCGCGGTTGCTTTCACCGTTGTTGTTATTTGGTTGGTTGATGAGTATTCATCCCTGCCCCAACCACAGCTCAGAACAAGTTCGCCTGACATTCTCGAGTTAGTCTTCCTATGTGTAACCACGCTGCCGAGTGTATTGACATGCCTATTATTTGGATTTTGCTATTGCTGCGTCTTTAAGATTCCTGAGGAACGTAAGCTCTGGCCAGCGGTATTGTTTGGTGCGTTATCGGGTTTTATTTTTAACGCAATGACCGCGATTACAGTCATCGAGCACTTCTTCTATTGGTAGGTTGCGACAAAGTGTAACAGATTACACATAACGCACCCGTGAGTTAAATCAGACTAACACCCGTTTTAATCTTTCCAACGACAGTAGTCGGCTTTTATCTGCCCACATGCAGCTATTAAAAACGCCCCTACTTCTCGTATTCATTCTCGCACTCGGCAGCTCGGCGCTGAAAGCCGATGTGACGCTTTCTAATATTTTTGGTGATCACATGGTGCTCCAACGCGAACAAGCGAATCCCGTGTGGGGTAAAGCCGACGCCGGCGAGCAAGTCACCGTATCGATAGGTGC
>Ga0255752_10002327_pt1 | contig 20982 bp, 58 predicted proteins | sample 011ome_25_FD_179952 | JGI IMG/M metagenome (GOLD analysis project Ga0255752, IMG submission 179952) | Coastal salt marsh microbial communities from the Groves Creek Marsh, Skidaway Island, Georgia - 011512CT metaG (version 2) | ecosystem: Environmental > Aquatic > Marine > Intertidal zone >... | reverse complement strand
AACCTAAAACGCGGCCCAAAAACCAAAACTCTAATTACAATCCCCCTATCGGAGCTTGTAAAGAACCTTCCCGTCAGCGGAAACGTCAAAGTTAGCCGAGTCTGGTATGATTCGGTCAAAGAAACTCTTGGATTTTCTAGTGAGACTAACGAGCTTCCTGAAAACCAGCAATTAGACCCAGAGCCCGAAAACAAAATCTTCGTAGAGTCTATCGACCTTGATAGTGAAGACTAATTCTCAAACAGGAAAACAAAAACACATGAACAAAAAAATCGACATCGAAACCCTAAAATCCATCGCGAAAAACTTTTCGACAAAGAAAGGCCGCAAACGTCTTTTCTCTGACGAACAACTTGACGCAGTGCGGAAACTTCGCTCTAGTGGATTGGGGCACCAAGCTATCTTTCAAGCACTAAAGAGTCAAGGACAGATGCCTTATGGTAGTTATGGAAGCTATTATCAAGCGTATAAAAACCGTTAATCTAAAAAACATGAAAGATTTAATCGCCGCCCTAAATATTTTCCTAAAATATGGAAACCCATACTCGCCAACTCGTTGCGAACATGACGAATTGTGGATTTGTGGATATGAAGATGCTGAAATCTCAGATGAAGACAAGGTTCAACTAGAAAAACTAGGCTTTCGTTACGATGGTAACGGATGGAAGTCATATCGCTACGGCAGCGCATAAACAAATTTCGGCTGAAAATTAAACGCCTGTTCTCCGCCGAATCGAACAAGCAAAGGTGTTTTTCCCGCCGCAAGATTAGGTTTCCCACCGAGTCTAGCTAATTTGATCCCAAGTTGGCGAATGTGGCGGGGTTTTTCGTTTGTAAATAGCTTGACAATGTTCACGGCTAATGGTATGTTCACGTACGCATGAACACTTTAAAATTTATTCGCAGCGCTCAAACAGAGCTTTTGGCCACGCCCGCAAAGCAATGGGCCGAAACTTTTGTTCGTTTGAGAATGAGATTTTGCCGAGAGCATTCTAATGGTTATATTTTTAGCACAAGATTTGGTGCATCGTTCTTTGATGAAGTTGCTGATTTACTTGTTAGCGGCAAAAATTTACAACCAGAAAAAGATCAAAAACTTGGAGAATATGATGAAAATTTCAATCGCTGGTTAAAAGTCGCTAGAACAATGAAATAACTTGACGGGCGAAAATAATTAGTTATAATAAATCCATGAACGAACCATTTAAAAATTTGACTGGGCAAGTTAGCCTAAAGAACAAATTGTCATTTCACCTAGAGTCATTCAAACAAGGTGCGCCGCTTCCTCACTTTTTGTTTACGGGGAGCAAAGGGGGAGGCAAGTCGCAGTTTGCCAAGCAGTTAGCAGTTGAGATTAAAAAAGTAAATTCATCATTTGAGGGACATTTAATTAACTGCGCTACGATCAAAAATGTCAATTCCTTTTATGAGCAAATTTACCAGCCAAAGATAGAAGGAAAACACTGTATCTGTCTTTTGGATGAGGCCCACAATTTACCCGATATTATTCAAAATCTTTTATTAACAACAATTGAGGTTGACGATAAGATTGAGCGTATCATTCCTACTGATAGTGGGGACATGAGAATTAATACTCTACAGCACATTTTTGTGTTTATGAGCAGCGAACCCGACCGTTTGTTTTCTCCGCTTCGCGACAGAATGGAAATCATGGCCCTAGCTGGCTACAAACCTGAAGACCTCGGTCAAATCCTAGTTAAAAGCTGCAAAGAAATCGCCTTCGATGAAGGAGCGGTAGGAGTTATTTGCGACTCTCTCAGGGGAAACCCTCGCGATGCTATCAAAACAGCAAACGGTATTAAAAAATACTGCCTAATCAGCAAATCCAATACTTTCACCTCTGACGACTGGCAAAAATATTGCCTGATGAACGACGTTAAGCCGTTCGGCCTAAATTCAGGGGAGATTCAAATTTTGCGCGTCTTAGCTCAAAACGGACATTGTTCATTAAATGATCTTCGCGGCGCAACAGGAATTTCAAGAACAGCCATCATGAACGACCTAGAGCCGTTCCTCTTGTACAAGCATTTTATCAAGATCGACGGGAAGCGAATAATTACAGAAAAAGGCAAAAAAGTTTGGGCCACCGTTGAAGCGTTTATAAATCAATCTCGAAACAACTTGACGGGCGAATTAATTTAAAATATATTACTGCATGAATAAAAAGTTTACAGTAGTTCAATGGTCAACTTCAACATCTTCTTATGGTGGTTATGGAGTTTGCAATAAATTCGTCTTTTCAACTTTAGTAAAAGCCAGAACATTCGTCTTAAAAGCGCCGCTACAGTCAAGTGGAGATTGGCCCCATCTATTCAAATACCAGATAGAAGATGAGTGCGGCAAAATATATGGAATCCTCTCTCCTAAAGAGGTCAAAACACTAAACCTCCTGAAAGAAAAATTAAAAAGAACAGGTGAAAAGATTTGACGCGCCGCCAAAAATAATTTAATCTACCTCCATGAAAACCTTCGACCAACCAATCAACGGAACTTACGGACTGTCAATCTCTGACGACGATGTTTGTTCAACTTGTCAGTTTTGTGTTTACAACTGCGGCGAATTAAGTTTTTGTAAAAAAGACTGGCCGTGCGAACCAGACGAAGACCTTCAAATCAGAAGTTGCCCAGAATATCGGGCAAATCAAAATGTTACTGAGAATGATTGACATGAACCTTCTGCTAGCAATCTACCATCTTGGGCTAAAAAACGGCTACCGTTACTGGAAAATCAGTCGTTACTACTCAAAACATCCTGATGAACTAGAAGAGTTTATCAAAACAATGTTCCACATGGCGATTCTTGAACCACATGAGCCTTGGTTAGATTTCGCTAAGCAATGTCAAAAGTCACTCGATAAATACAAGTTGACAAGTGGGAAATAGCTCGTAAGTTATCAAATGAACAACGAACACATTTTTTCTTATTACGACAACGGGGAAATAACGAAAGATGAGCAAGAGCGGCGAAACATTTTTCTTGAAAATCTCTTAATGATCGCTTTAATGATTAAGTACTTATGACAATCGAACAACTCGTCAAACTTGGTTTCTGGGAACAGTTTTACCAAAATAAGGCTGGCCAAAAATTTCCAGTCACAGAAGAAACAAAAGCCACATTCTTCTCAAACAAGGATACAAAAGACTGGAGCTTAGTTAGCAAAAAGGTGAAAAAATAATTTGCGCCGCAAATAATTATTGATACACTACCAACATGAGACAACAAGACATTGCCTACGAGTTAGCTAAGAAGGGCCACGAAGGACAGTTTAGGCGCGATGGGGTCACTCCGTATCTTAATCATGTTTTAGACGTGGCTAGAATCGCTCAAATGAGGGGCGGAAATGATGATGTAATCGCAGCGGCAACGGCCCACGACCTCCTTGAAGACTCAAGTTTTTCTAAGTTTGACCTCTTGAATGCTGGATTGTCTCAGGTTGTAGTTGATGCTGTGATTGATTTAACTCATCTTCACGAAGGAGAGTCTTACGAACAAGCAATTCTAAGAGCTAAGAACAACCCTATTGCCCGTCAAGTTAAGATTGCAGATAATCTCTCCAATCTATCTGACGCTCCTACTGACAAGCAGATTCTCAAGTACGCGAAGAGTTTACAGACATTAATGCAGGAATAAGTTGCGCCGCAAATAATTCTCTGATATATTGTTCCATGGACAAACGCATCATCACTCACAAATGGGGCAACAATCCCACCAACGACGAATACACAAACTCCAACGGTTTCATCATTTCGTCTGGAACTTACGATAGGTCAATCTCTTTCTTCAAAAAACTAGCAAGAGAAGCAAAAAAAGACTTTCCGTTTTTGAAGGATAGCGATATTGAGTGTTTTGTAATCACTCGGTCAACTTACAATAAAGGTTTCGGCGGCATTAAATTTTCTCTGCCAAGCAACACAAAAAAGGCTGGATACTACCAAGGATCAAAAATCGACTTCGACTGGAACTAATATGCTGACAAAAACAACCTACAAAGAACGCGCCGCTTTTCAATCTGCCGCAGATTATTTATTTGGCCGCGAAAAAGTTTTCACTATTGGCCGATCATGCGAGTGGCAAATTGAATTTTTCAATCGAGTTCTTAAACCAAAGAAAAAAAACCTACTGACAATCTTAGCTGATGCTGCTAGACTAGAGAACGAACGAGAAGTTCTTTCAATTCTCTATACACTGGAACCGTGCGAAGAGATTGTCGAAGAACCAATTGAAATAAAAAACCCCAAACAATATGCCGAATTCTTTGACATTTCAGAGGAAGAGGCGAAGGAAATTTACAAATGAGAATTTTAGAATATAAACCAAGAAGCGGCGGAATGTTCCATGATGTTGCTAAAGAAGCTATTGATTTTGCCCGAAACAATATTTGTCGCGACATGCAGCCAGTAGCGGCGTCATTTACGTTTAACGGCATAGAAATCTTGGCCCGCTCCGATTCTTCAGTTAGCAACATTTGTTTGATTTACGACTTGCAAAACGAAATCCGCCGATTAAAGTAACAACATGAAAGACTTCGACCTCCAAAAGTTTAAAGAAAACTGCCAAACTCTCTTAACTCGCGCCGAAAAAAGAATTGCCGATTTAAAGGAGGGAGTAGCTAAAAAATTGCAACCACAATTCTCCGACAAATTTAGCGTTGAGGAATTGGATGACACTGCCAATATAATTGGCACTGCAACTGGTTACGCCAAAATCATGAGAAAAATGTTGGAGGCTCACGAACAGGTTGACAGTTTAACCCTGGCTTTGTATCTCGGGCGTCATTTAGCGGGTAGTTCTCGCGATACATGGAGCGGACGAGGAAATGATTTGCGCCGCTCTGTGATTGACGGAGAAAAACAAGCTGCGAGGGATATTTTTGATTTGATTGAATACGAATCATGCCTTAGTTTGTAACATGGAAACACTAGAACAAATCATTAACACAATCCTGAGTGACTATGCCGTTGACGGCATTGTTAAAAACAAAGGAGAAGATTGGGCCGTAATCAATGACGACGAGTTGACTTTTAGAGTTAATTATTGCTTGACTACCCTCAAACACTGCATTAGCGTTGACAATAGAAAGTGCTTCAACAAAGACAGCCAATGCCCCGTCCATTTTACTCTTGACTTGTCGAATCGCAAAAAAGATCGTTTGCGCCAAGCTCTCAAGTTTTTGAGGACCAAAGAAGGAGAAAAAGCCAGCGCCACATTTAATTGGACGGGCTGGGATGAGTTTGGTGGCCATGTTAGGGATGAATTTTACAGAGATTAGTGACTATGAGCTACCCAAAATCCAAGAAAACAGCCAAACTTTACGCTGATTATTTATCGGACTTGCACAACAAAAAGTTCCTACCTATTGAGCGTAAAGATAAAATCAAAAACCCATTTACAATTAATTTCGCCGCCGCTGAAGAAGGGGAAGAATTGACGGATTTCATTACAAACGGGTGGGAAATCATAGAGTAAAATAACACATGACTCCAGAACAATTCCAAGCCTACTGTCTTGCGCAATCAAATTACTGGATTGCCTACGCAAATACACCAATGAACAAAAAGAGAAAAGTCTATCATCTAGGCTATCTATTGACAGAGGATGAACTCATTGAAGATGCTTTTAATACAGCCAAACAACACCTTGACAATTACTGGAAGTCATGTAATGGTATTGAGGTTTAAATCCATAGGATTTTAACAACTTCTGGAAACAAACAGCCACAGAACAAATGAAAAAGTTTGGGCCGCTTTAAATTATGAACATTCACCCAAATGAAGCAAAAAGCCACGAATATGGTTGGACAAGAGATGGTACAGAGGAATTTTGCTCAGAACCATCAACGAAAAGACTAGCTGAGTTATTAATCGCCGACATGAGGAAACAACATTCATTCAGCGAGTCAATTAGATTCTTTGTTAGAGAAACAAAAGAGTGGGCTGAATAAAAAAAAACAACTTGCGCCGCTCAATAAATTAATCTACCTTCCAACATGCAACTAATCATCCCCGTTCGCTTAGAGTTTAAATACAACCAGTACAAACACGCAGGTTGTATGCAAAATAAGTTTCGCAACAATGAAATCTCCTTAATTGGAAACATTCGTGCGGTAGTTTGCGACTCGTTTGGCGAGGGTATGCAAATGCTAAAAAGCGACATTACCAGCTGGATGGCACCATTGCTTGAGTGTGGAGTCACGATGAAAGACTTCTCCCTTGTTTATTCAAGCAACAACATTGAAAACGGGCGAGTTTGGGCGTCAACGTCAGTTGTTTCTTGGGAAAGTTTTGATTAACAATTTGACACGCCGCAATAAATAGTTTAAAATAACCTATGAACAAAAACATCCTTGATAGCCGCGACCTTATTGAGAGAGCCGAAGAACTTTTATATTACTTTGAAAACTGGAAAACAGATTTAACAGACGACGAAAAGGCCGATATGGTTGATAAATTTGGCTACGAATCATTCTCGAACTTTGAGCACGAAGAATTGCTTCAGTGGTGGCAAGATTCAACCTCAGAAGGGGAGGAACATCGGTCAATCGTTAGTCTTTCAGATGAATTTGGTTCTAGCCAGTGGGAAGACGGCATCACTTTCGTCAAAGACTATTATTTTGAGGATTACGCCCGAGAATTTGCCGAAGATATCGGCGCAATCAGCGGAGACGAACGCTGGCCTGCCACTTGCATCGACTGGGAAAAGGCGGCTAGCGAATTGAAGTATGACTACTCTAGTGTGGAATTTGACGGAGAAACATATTGGTATAGAGAATAGTTATGGAAAAACACTACGCACTCTATTGGCTCAATGGCGATAATTTTAAGTCTATAGTAATCGACACGACGGGAGTAAAAACCCAAGAACAAATTCTGCGCGAAATAAACAAATAATTTGACGGGCCGCAATAAATAATTTAAAATAACCACATGATTAACAAACCACTCAACCCAGACGCCTTTCGGGAATTTAAATTCCGCAAATGGATTCACTCAAGACTCGGAACCACTGGTATCTGGATGGACGATTACCAGAAAATGAATTGGCGTCAAAAACTCGCTTTTCACCTTTTTGGAAGCGTTGTAGAAAATTTTCGCCCGAAGTTTAAATTGTATCTTGATTTGGAGGAAGTAAAGGGTTAAATAATGCCTTATTAACATGCATTACCTATCCGCCACCATCCATCTCGGCCATGGATTACAGAAAACAATCACCGACTTAGTGGTTGACTGCCCCTCAAAACGAGCCGCCAAACAAAAATACTATCTTTTCTTGAAAAAAGAGTTGCCAGAGTGGCAAAAAGTTGGTAAGGTGTCAGTCTTATGAACACGCTGCAAATCTTCTACGACTCTGAGGCTGGGAACAGTGATAATGCAGAACTTCTGCGTTTCGGAGGCTGTGAACGGCTTAGAACAGGCTGGTACACCATAAGCTATCGTGGAGTCAACCTTGACAACTCAACAATTTGCGCCGCAAAAAGAAATAAAAAGGGTGAATTTGTTTTGCCTCCAAAATGATCTTGACCTTGTTTAGAAACCCGATACATTAATCACATGGAAATCTTCATCCTCGAATGGTTTGACTACAAACTTCACAGAAAAGACTTTATCCGAGCCTATTCTTCCCTTGAGCTTGCAATGGAAGTAACTCCGAAACCAAAGGACAAAGACGGCCAATTCACCATTATCAAAACAACTCTCAATACTGGTGGATACGAAACGCTCTTTGAAAGAGTTATTTATTCATGTGGCGAGGATTTGGGATGGAGCGCCGTTGGAAGTTTTGATCTTTAATTGGGTGCTAAAAATTTCTGGAATTAATTTGACAACCCTTTAAGCTCAGACTATACTACCAATATGAACGAAATCGAACCTCGCACAACCAAAAGCCTTCAATCTAAAACTTGGAGCGCCGCCCCTACTAAAGCAAAAAAGAACCACTGGAACTACCTCCCTGCAAAACTGCGTGGCCAACTTCCAGAAATTTCTTCAACCATTAAGCCAAAAACTTTTGGTAGCAAAATTTACAAACTTGGACCATACGAGGGGAGTCTTGAAGAACTGAAAGAATTTGCGGCCTTTAAAGGGTTGACAACCTTGACTAACGGCGCGATTCGTTATAAGGTGGCTTAACAATTTGACTGCTAACGGCGGAAATGGAGGCATCTAACAGCCTCACGAAACACTAGGGGAGATGGAGCGAAAGCTTAGAAGTTCATGATCCTAGAGAGTCGGAAAAGTTCTCGAAAAGAATACTCCCGTTAGCAGTCATTAACAAATTTGTTTAAGGTGATTCCTTAAACGAAAACGAGCGCGTGGCGGAATAGTAGACGCGGCGCATAGTAGGACGCCAAAACCGAAACGTGCTTGCATTGCACGTTCAAATCCTGCCGCGCTTTTAAATCTAAAAATTCAGAAGCCCTTTGGCTCTTGAGAATTAACAAATGGATTTCCTTTTCTTCTTTTTTGTTGTAGCAGTGGCAGGGTATTTTATTTTTCATTAATTGGTTGGTTGGCTAACTAAAACAAGCAAATTACAATATGAAGTTCAAAAACGCTCAATTTGTTGACACGATTAGTTATTGTTTGTCTTTTGAGATGAACAGAAGATTGTATGATAAATTTTGTGCTTATTCAAAAACTGGTGCGCGACGTTATATTCCAGAGTCTTGTTTAGAAGACTTTAACTCAGGTCATAAACTTCTCTTTGCTAAAGACGTGTCTGATGGGTTTGATGGAGACACAAATTTTCGTGTTGAGGTATCAATGGATGCCGACAAAGCGCGGCCCATAGAAGAAATTAAAAAGATTTTACTTGATCACTTGAATAGCTGGATTAAAGTAAACCTATGAATAAAACACTCTACCAAGTCAACTGGTCAACAGAAGAAATAGAAACCGCCGTTCTTCTTGACGAAAATAACTTGAATGAAGGAGCCTTAAGAGAAACATGGCTTTGTATAGATTCAAGTGGGCGAAAGTTTAGCTGCTCAAAAGGAAGCTGGCAATTTTCAGAGCTTGCAGCATGGCAAGAATATCAGGCAGAGCTAGAAGAAAATGAAAGAGCCGTATTTGAGGCGCTTCTTGACGCTCAGAATTGCTACGAAGAGGCAACAAACGCCCTACTCAGCGCCAAACAAAAGGTGCAAAATTTAAAAGACGCGCAAAATAAAAATTAATTTGACGCGCCGATTAATTTTGGTAAATTAAACCTATGAACAGTTTCCAAAAAACCATCTCACGGATATTAGTTTCCGCCGACTTAGATATTTCGAGCAGAGAAATATTAGAAATGAGCGATGAAAACTTTCGCGCACTCTTATTTGGTAATTTGCAAAGTCAATTTCCTGACTTGACGCCTGAAATCTACAGAGAGGTTCTGCAACACTACAAAGATAACCCCTCATCTTTAACGCTGAAAGATCATATTGGTTGGTATTTTGAATCTCGAAAAATTCTTGACGACAAAGAAGGTTTTAAAAAGCGAACTGAAAGAATCTGGGAATTTCAGCGTGGCAATGAAGAAATTTGTCTTTCGGTATTAAATCGGGAATTGTGGCCGCCTCATCGCTTCAAAAAGTTTCCAGTCGAGGAGAAATAAAAACAATTAATTGTTGCGCCGCGAATTAGTCTCTATATTAACACTATGAATGACGAGAAAAAAGGCGAACTCATTGCCTCAATTACAAACAGCATCCTTTCAACTCTCCAACGTCAAGACTTTGCAGATTGGTATGGTGATGGCGGACGTTTCGACGCATTTCTTCGCGGCGGGGAAGAAATGGAGAAAAGATTTGGTACTTCAAATTATCGAGTCGCAGAAGTGTTGATTATGCAAGATATTCAAAAGATGTTTAATTTGATTTGACGCCCCCCAATAATCTGATATACTAATCGCATGACTAAACCAAAACACCTCTCCGACGAATCCTGGGCAATAATTTCTCGCCCTGAGAATAAGTTTCAGCAATTTTTGTTTGGATTTGGGGAAACTGGCGAGACGGTAGAAAGTCGCGGCGCGGTTTTTAAATTTGTGGGAAATTTTGCCCGTAAGAAAGATGCTGACGCTTTGAAGTCGGAAACGCGGAAAGTTCACCCTTATCTTTACGGGAAGCTAAAAACAGGATGGGCAGTGATTGAAAAAATTTGACGCGCCGATAAATTTTATTATATTAAACGCATGAGTACAACAATCTACGCACGCAAAGAGCCCACTACAGACAGTATCCTTCTTAACCTTGCGCCAAAAGCTAAAAAATTTGACGTAATTCTTTACTCCGACAATCAGGGTAAATATAAAAAAGGAATCTATCGTTGGGATATGAGCAGCAAACCAACGCGGCGCAACAAATATGTCATGCACAACTGTTTCAGGTATAAACTTGAGTGGATTTAAGTTGACAGCGGCCAAAAATAGTTTAAATTAACACCATGAACAGACTCGCCTTCTTCTTCCCTGCTAAAATCGTCTTTGCTGAATCCGCCATTGAGCTAACGCCACACGAAGGAAAACACCCTGTTTACCTTGGTCCAATCGGGCGCAAGTATTATTTCAAAACAGACAAGGGTAAAGTCGTTTTCGAGCGTATTGAAGACGATAAACGCCAAGTATTCTTGAAGGTGAAAGATTGTTTTTGTCCTTGCAATGTTTCTTTTATTGATAATATCCCGTCTATGATTGAAACGATGGCCGACCGTATCGAGGCAAAGCTTCCAATCTGGGAAAAGGAGATTGAAAATCCCTTGGCCTACGAACAAAAGGCCGCTGAAACCCGCGCCAAAATTAATGCTGAACGCGAAGAGCAGGATAAAAGGATTGCGGCGCAAAAACTAGAGCGCGAACAAGCGGCGCAAAAAGATTACGAAGATTCTCTTGCGGTTTTTAAAGCTGGCATTCACATGATTGAATGGGGCCACTTCGAGCGAGCCTGTAAAGAAAACAATGTTAAGCTGCCAATCAAAACACTAGGCTTTGGCCGCGCAAACGTGGCTAAAATCGGCCAGACTGGCTACTCAGTGCATAGCAGTAGCCACAATTCACCCGTATTATGGGCAGCGATTCAAGAATTGTCGGAAAAATTACTTGTGGCGCAATAAATTATCACTATATTACTAACATGACTCTAACACCTGATCAATTCGAGAGCTTCCAAGATTTAGCTTGGAACATTAACGGCGAAGTTTATGAAAATTATAGTGGCCGTCGTATGTACGGCAAAACCTGCTTAGGTATCACAGTCGAAAATCTAAACAAAGCGTTATTTAGCCTTGGCAGATACACAGCAGAGCCGTTTGATGAAGATTTGGCAAGCGCCGTTGAAAGATTTGAAACTGACAACATGGACCGCAGTTACATTATTTATTTTCCAAAAATTCAGAAAGCAGTTGACGGCGAATAGTTTTTGTGCTAAAATAACCCATGATTCTAAAAACCATCCATTATCGCGATCATGTTATCGAGCTAACCCCTAACTGGTGGACTTGTTTCATGATCAACCATGGAACTCTAAAAAGCGATACTCTACAGGGTATCAAGTCTAAAATTAGAGAATTGAGCGAAAAATAGTTGCGCCGCGAAATAATTTGCTAATATTTAATCATGAAATACTCAACAATAAACAAATTCTCTTTCGAGAAAGACGAATTGAAAGAATTTTCACCTATATCCCTTCTTCTTGCAAGCGAGCTTATCAGGGAGAATGGCGAATTGCCAATTTTTGAAAAAGGTAAAATTTACAAAATAACAATCGAAGAGGCGCTAAGTAGCGATAGTGAAACTTAAAAACAAGGAAATTTTGAAATAAATAACTTGCGCCGCAAATAAATCTCTGTACAATTCTACCATGAAACTTAACCAATGCACCCTCGGTAAACTCGTCATCACAGAAGATAAGAAGGTTGGTCATATTGTCGGCCTTACTTATAATATTTCTCTTGACTTAACTGGTTATATGTCGGACCAAGAGAAGTTTGAAAGAACTATTCCCCTTGTGAGGTTCCCTGATGGAGAGCGCGGCATTCATTACTCGAATTTAAGTGAATTTAAATAATTTTGGCATTTAATCTTGACTGTCTCTAATAACCTGCTAATTTACCAATATGACTGACTACCAACAACAAGCTACCGACTTCCTCGCTAAACACAACATTGCCTTTTCCTTTAAACTGACAAACACCAAAACGCCAGACTGGGAAAATAATGGCCAACAGAGAAATCACTTTGTCGCTACCCTTAAGCAAGGCAAAAAGAGAATGTCGTTTGATTATTTTGATTCAATCAAGAATTTTGAAAGCGGCAAGACAGAAATCACCGCTTATGATGCCTTGACCATTTGTTCGTCCGAAATTAACTGCCCTGACTCGTTTGAAGATTTTTGTGGCGAATTTGGATACGATGAAGATTCGCGCAAGGCCGAAAAAACTTTTCGCGCCCTGAAAAAATCTTCAGATAAACTGAAAAAATTCTTTGACACTGAGGAAATCCGAGATGATCTTTCGGAAATTCAGTGAACAATTTGTCTGCCGTTCTTTGCTGGACGATAGCGTGCAAGACCTACAAAGTCCGTCGCACAATGCTAAAGCATAAGAAAGCAACAGCGCCCAACTAATCGGTAATAACTAGCGGGAACCCCGAATTCTTATGGCGGCAGACACTCCTTTTATCAAACGCCGAACGGCTCCTGAATAATATGAAAGACTCCCTAAGATTCGTTTACGAGAAAGTGGAAAACGGCTGGAAAAAAGTGTACGAAGCTCAGAGCTTCCAGAATGCTCTTTTCATGGCCAAACAAATGAAATTAATTGCGCCGAAGAAAGAATTTTGTGTGAATAGTTAGATTTTTTCTTGCGTTGGGCAAATAACGTGATACATTGATTTATAATTGTATGATGAACCGCAAAACTTGCAATCATTCCTAGAAACGTAAAAAAAATCAATTCTTCCGCAGTAATATGAAAAAATCCAAAGACGCACAAAGAATCATTGTCGCACTTTACTTGCGAAAAAGACGCAAGCGCGAACATCTGAGAATTATTCAGAGAGATGATTGCAGCTATCCAGATTACAAAAAATGGAAACAAAATCCTGAACTCTGGCAAAAAATTCTTAGTGACTGTAGAACTACATTGGCAGAACGTCATAATACACTTCAGGTCGCTAGAAGAGCCTTGTATAATATTTGGGGTTGACAGGTTTTAGAGAGGTGATCCAATAACGCTTGACGGCGCAAAGAAATCTCTCTAATACTTGGGGCGCTTTCAATTGCCAAGTATGAAGGGCGCGGACTAGATGGATACGAAGAGCTAGAAAAACAAATCTCCGACTTGCAAAAGAAATTGCAGAAATAATTTGCGCCGCATTAAATTTTAATCTATACTCTACTCATGAGCGCCGACAATGCAATTTACATTCGACCATTAAAAACTGGTGGCTATGCCGTCAAATGTATTTCTTCATTATATCCAGAATACGGAAATGACGAGGGTATTGATGAAGAGTTTAAAGATGCGCCAGTTTTCGCCACATTAGATGAAGCTTGGGAGTACGAAGAAAAGATTCAACAAAAATATGAAGATTCTGGACGTTATATTGAGTATGACTCAGAAGTTTTGACTCGAAAAGATGGATTTTAGTTGACACGGCCAATTTAATAGCCTAATATCTACCCATGAACAACGAATACACTCTTGAAGATTTCCGCAAGGTTGCCAAAGTCGGGCGAACAAAGAAAGCCAATGGTTTTCTCTCTGGTTCTAGACTAATCAGCGCCGTTGCTGTGCGTTGGAATAGCAAAGCAGGAAAGCGTGAACTGCATTACGATTTCAAAAAGGGCTGCGATTATGTCAAAGAATGCTTTGAAGAATTGCAAAAAAGGTGCATAATCCGCGATTGTTTGATGCCAGCGTAATTAATTAACGCCAAAAAACCAAAACACTTGACAATAATTAACTCTAATGTCATTCTATGAAATAAACCTTTCTAATTGCGATGGATGCAATGCGACAATTCACGTTTTTGAGAACGGCAAAATTGATCGTAGGGGAAATTCCTACAACAAAGTGAAGCGCCTAGCTAAATTTTGCAAAGAATCAGAATATGATGAGGAAATGCCAGAATGGGCGAAAACTGCAATGCGAAAACTGGAAAAGTGAAGAAAATACTTGCTAAGTATTGGATCAAATGATAGACTCCACGCATGAAAACATTCACAGTCCGCGATTTCTACCACTATTCGCAGCTTGACGGCGGAAAAACGTATTTTGATTTGCCAGTTGTTTTTGAGGGAGGATGGAATGCCGTTCACGATTTCTGTCAAAATAAAGGATATTCGTGGAAAAAAGATTCCTCAATTTTCGGCGGATATTATGTTGACAATGAGGGGAAATGCCTTATGATTGTGTAATGAAACTCCATACACTCAGACTAGGCGGTTGCGTTTCTAGGGCAGAAGCTCTTTACAAAATTAAAGCGTGGAAGAAAGCGGCCAAAAGCTTCACTATAATTTCCATAAGCCGTTATTGGTATGGTGTGCAAAATAAGCACTTGAACACTTTTCGTTTTGAGGTAGAGTACTACTCAAAGAAAAACGAAGGCCGCTATCAAATTCCACTTGACAAAGTTGGCGTTTTATGTGGAGCGAGTAGAAGAAAACACGGCGGAAACCTTGACAAGAGGGCAAAAATATGAAAGTCTTTCTTTTCCATTATAGTTACCATAAAGGCAAATGGTCAAGCCGTTCTAGCTGGCCCCCTAAGCGAATAATTGCAGAAGATTTACAAGCCGCAAAAGAAATTTTCGGCAAAAAACGCCGTGGCGCAGGATTTAGACTTGACAAAATTGAAGATGTGACAGGTAAACCGCACAAAATACCAGAAAAAACGGTTTTTTAGCTTGCGGGCAAAAGTTTAATGTGATATATTCAAGTCTTATGTTTGATCCTGCTTTAACTCACCATTACCTTGTTCAAGAGGCTCGCCGCTCTGGTTCTGTCTTAACTTTTGAAGAAAAGGTTAGTCATTTAGTGCGAAAGTATGGAGTTTTGCGCTCTCTTGCCGCTTTGGCAGTGAATTATGCAGAAAATCCTTGATTAATTCGCTAAACAATTGTAGAGTTTAATTATGAATCGCCGCCTTAAAACCGCCAAACAGAAACTCTTTAAAGCTATGACTCTGATTGAATCAGAGTCAACAAAAAGCTCTGGCGATAGAAAAAACGAGCTTTTCAATCAGGCGAGTGATATTCAGGAAATTATTTCGGCGATTGATAGAATTTTGATTTTGGACGAAAAATAACTTGCGCCGCCCATAATTCCAAACTATATTTAATCTATGAACGCCAAACTTCTCAAACAAATCTCCGACAACCTCACTCCCCTTGATACCTCAGACATGTATCGAACATTCTTGGAGGAATGCTATGGGGAAATTACACTCGGAAACTTAACATTTAGTGCCGCTCGCATCATTGAGGAACTTGATCCTACGGCTTTTAGATGCGGCGAGGCTGATTACATTGATTCCTTGTCTTTGGTTGAAATTCAGGGGGATTATTATGAGCAAGATGCCGTAGAGCAGGAAAGGGATGGGTTGATCGAGGAACTGGAAAGTGAGCTTTCAGACTTAGAAGAGGGGCTTCTCGAAAATGAGAAAGACATTAAAAACGAAGTAATTTCAGAAGAAGCTGGCATGAGTGAATCTGAAAGATTACAGGCAGAAATTGACGCTTTGACCGCCGAGATTGAAGAAATCAAAGAATATTGTTTTTAACTTGACGGTTTATCAAATCGGCGACATATTAAACCATGAGCGAGCCATACCGATTCAAACAGTTCAAGCAAAATGCCAGAACTAAAATAAAAAATCATTCTTGGATCAAAAAGAAAGGGCCGAACTCTTTTATTGAATTTGACAGGAAAACTTTCGAGGCCGCAATTGATTCTCTCAAAAATAAGGTTGATCTTTATGCTTCTGGATTGGATGAGATTGCGCCACATGAGACGCTTTTGATTCAAATTCTAGGTGAATATGGACTTTAACGCTTGACGTTTAGAAAAATCTAGCTTAAAATAAGTCATGGACGAAGAAAGAATCGCAAAAATCATAGAAGAAACCTTAATGAACGCTGGCTATGGGAAAAGGGCTGCTAAAATGGCCGCTAGTCCCATCGCTACAGAGGTTTTTTATGTGGCTTACGAGCTTGGGAAGTTAGAAATGAAAAATAAACTTGGATTTCTAGATGCAGTCAGCGAATTAAAATAATTACAAATAATTGTTGCGGCTTTTTGGTTATCTGTTATATTGATTGCATGAAAATTAAACCTGCTCACTTCGACAAGATCAAAGAAATGATTGAAGCACTGCTTTCCAAACACGGAAGGGATCAAATTATTCTCAAATATGAGACGGGCGATTTCCCTCGTTCCGAAAAAGTGAAAGACTTGCAAACAAGGTTTAACTTTGATCTTTATCATTTTTCAGGAGCACTAGGAGCCGTTGCTAGCGAGGTATATGAGTATGCCAATGATGAACATATAGCTACGGCCTTAAAGAGAATCTGCCCGAAAGTGGAGAGAAAATTTTAATTGCAGTGAGCCTAGAAACAAGGCGATAGTCGAAGAATTGGAAAAAATTTAAATTATTACTTGCGGACTGCTAATTTTGATATACATTTAAACATGAAAACAAAAGACCTCCTTTTTAATCTAGGTGATAAATTCACAGAAATGGCCGAAATGCTTGAACAAGCGGCTGAATATCTGGCAGACTCTCCTAACAAATGCGAGAGAGACCTATTTGAGAAAATTCACGCTTATCTTGAAAGTGAAAAATAATTTTCGCGCCGCAAAATTGTTCTTGACTTTTGGGTAAATTTCTTTAGATTAACTGCATGAAAAAACACCGCACACCCTCAAAAATTTACTCTTTAGCGCTTTTTCGTAAAATTCAAGGAAAAACTGTAAGAATTTGCTCTGTCGAGAGCTGGTATTTTTCGACTGTAAAAAGAGACGCTGAAAGAAAAGCTAGCCGCTTAAATAGAGATAATGGATACATCACTAAGGATCAGTTGTCTTGCGACATTGACAAATGGATTCAAGTCGAAACTCTTTAACCCGACAATTTTCTTTCGCCGCAAAATAAATTAGCGTTCTCCCCTAAGAAGACGCCGCTCATTAAAAGAGGAAAATTTTTAGGAGAGAGGTTCTTGAGAAAACTGGAATTCTAAGAAAAAAACCTAAACGAAAAACTGCAAATAACGTGCGCGAAAGGTTTTTAGGCGGTTTCTGTAAATAGCTGAGTTTCAGCACTTTAAAGCGCTTGCGTGCTTGCCTTTTAGCGCCTTTAAATAGTAGAAACATATAGAGTAATATAGAGAGAAGATAAGAAGAGAACTGGCAATTGACTAATGCTTGTGAAATACAAGTGATTTACTAGACTTCTCATCCTAAAATAGCCTAAGATCATTACCAAATGTAATGAACTCAAATAAACCGCTTGACTCTCTAATCTCCTGTGATATTGTGTCTTATGACGAAAATCGAAATCCTCATTTGTTCCCTTTTTGGCCTTGCGTTCGGCGCTCTATTGCTCGCTTGCTGTGCATAAAGCACTGACAATCAACAAACTAAAAAACCGCTTGACAAGCCTCTTACCCTAGACTAACTTACTCAATGATTAAAACACTCTCAGCCCTTCGTATGTCTTTTTGGGAAGCTCATCCGCAATTCGCTAGCGATTTCCGCACTAAAAAGCGCCAAAATGATTATAAATGTGACATCCGCCTCTCATGGATTGACTACGTAAATTCCCTATCTCAAGATGGGATTATCAGCGAAAAGCTTGCAAATAATGCTACGCTATAAGCACGGAAACTATCGCCCCCTTTTAATAGGGTTGGGCATTCTAGTCTTATTCCTTAGTTGCTTATCTGAGAAATTATTCTCAACGATCAATTCTTGCGCTCCAATAAAATCACTAAAGAAAACATCTAGCGCCGCCGTGTCTCTGCCAACATATAGGAAAAATTCTCTGCTGCCTATCAATTTAAATAAGGGGTGATTGGACGCCTTTCCCATAAGAAAAGTCTCTGCATCCTTAGCGTTCACCACAGAATCTTGACTACAGGAAATAATTAAATCACTAGGTTGAGCCAAGCCATAGCATGTAAAATGTCCTACATGTACAACCATTCTAGCTCTAACATCGTTAGAAATACCAAATTTTACTACGCCAGTTTTTAGGTTTAATATATAGTAAAAATGATTACCCTTTGTTTTTGGGAGAATCGTGGAGTATAAATTTTCTGCATTTACTGAGAAAAGCAACTCATGCTTGAACGGGATAAACTCTATCATCTTTTTTAAGCTTTTCAGCTAATCAGGATATTTTCGGCTCTAAGACTTTCTTTTAGTCTTTTTCCTTGAACTCACTTGAGGGTCGTAACCCGTGGAACTCGGAAATTTTCTTAGTCAGATTGTCAGTTTTTTGCTTAGGGATTATTGTGCGTATCTAAGCTGCACTCACATAAATAGTTACACTTTCTGCTTGCACAAATAAATAGAGAGAGTAAATTGATTGCATGAAATCAACAAGAAACCCCGCCGACTATATCAGTGAAAAAATTAACGACGATTTAACGCTGACTAATTGCGTTCGCTCTTATGTGGATAAAGTTACGGGCGAAACTAAGCCAAGCGGTGACTTTGGATGGTGGCTCTATGACGAGACTTTTGGTATGAATCTAGCTATGAAGGCTAAATCCAAAGAAGAAGCTTTGATCGAAGCGTTGCAGTATTATAACGAAAGATTCAAGCAAGAAAGAGATGCTTTGTTGTCACTACGGTACAAGGTTAATGGTTTTTTAAATCAATTCGCCAGTGACGACGACGAATAATTTAAAATAAAACTTGCGGCGCATAAATAATCTGGTATCTTTCCTCATGAAATACTCAATCAAAGTTTTGAAAAACAACAAATTTCAGGCGTATCTCATTATTGGGAATCGCTCTGAATGGTGCAAGCGCACAGCGAAAAAACACGTTGTTTCCGCTATGAGTAAAGAACATTTTCAGGGATGTGAATTTTGCCTCGAAGAAAATTAAAAACAAATATTTATTGCGCCGCTTCAAATAATGTGATAAACTGTCCTATGAACGAAACACTAAAAGAAAAAATGCTCGCCGCTTATCTTGATCGGGTAAATAATTTCATTACCCTAGAAAAGTTTGCAGAGCATTATGGAATTTCCGAAAGTTTGGCAAATGCGATGATTAACGAGATGGCGGAATATAACGAATTTCTTGCCAGCATCGAAAAGGCGAAAAAACTTCGCGCCGCAAAATAAATAACTTGACAACAAACAACCACTCGCCTACTGTATCACATGACAAAGAAACACTTCATTGCAGCCGCCAAAGCCATCTCAGCACTTGCTGACCAAGGGAAAATTTCAGAAGCAAATGCTGCCGCTAACGTCATCATTATCATGAATGATAATCCAGCATTCGACAAGGGAAAATTCCTTAAAGCCTGCAATATTTACTAAATAATTTCCCTACTCTGGCGTAATAGGTAGCCGCATCAGACTTAAAATCTGATACTAGAAATAGTGTGCCAGTTCGAGTCTGGCGAGTAGGACTTTCCCCTAATGTTCCTGTAACTCAATAGGATAGAGTATCGTTTTTCTAAAGCGAAAGTTCTAGGTTCGAGCCCTAGCAGGAATGCTCCTCTAAGAAAAATCCCTAGTCGAGGAAAAAAAGACAAATAATACTTGCGCCGCCCAAAATAACCTGCTACTTTAAACCATGAATAAATTTAAAAACGGCAACTTCATTGAATCGCTCGAATCTGGCACGGTTAAAGCTGGAATCTATGGGTACGTGATTGACACTTTCCGCGATGGAAATTTCTGGAAATATGAAATTTACTGGATAGGCGGAGGAAAAACAATCGCCCGAGAAAAAGATTTAAAGCTTGCCGAGTAATACATTTACCTATAGAAAAACGAGTCTCTTACCTAGGTGTCTTTTGCACTCTATACACTGAAAAGTTTTTAGCTCCTAGCCTCAAAAGGGTTAGGGGATTTTTTTACGCCGCAAATTTTTAAACTAGAGGTCCATGATAACTTTACAGAGAAAACTAATGGGCGCAACAAAAAAATAAAAATAATTTCGGCCGTAAATAATTCTTGATTCTTCAGTTCTCCCCTGTATTGTACAAATATGAGAAACCAAAAACTTTTCGCGCTTCAATTGCTGGACTTCCATGGTGGTCAATTTTCACCTTTGTACGCTGTGGGCTCCTGTATGCTTTCGGACTCCGAGAAAGGCATCAAATATCAGCCATCTAATCATCATGGCCATTCTTGCGATGAGGAATTTTGCGGCGCTGTAAAGAATGCAATTTTTGAATTGCGTGGACTCAGGAAAAATGCCAACTTCCCTGAATGCGTGAAAGCTAGCGATGAAAAGAGGGCCGAAAAGCTGGCGGCACGCTTGGAGAAGTTTCTGAAATAAGAAATAATTCTTGATTTAACTTTTTCACCTGCTATCTTTTCAGTCTTATGAGTCAAATATCCGCCCCTCAATGCATCGCCTTGTCAGTTAAATTTCTTGGCCCGTCTAATCATCGCGGCTCGCGAGTTAAAGCCAGTTGTAAACGGTTAAGCCTGAATAAAACCTTTTCTTACAAATATGAGGAAAATGGAGCCGTTGAACAAATAGAGGCGGCCCTCCTTAGAGCTGGAATCCCTTGTCAGAGCTTGCTTGATATGGGGGATCATTACATCCTGGTCATCGACTGGCAGTACCGCGAGGCATTGACCGCTTTTATGAAGTAGTGTTTTGGCTTAGGGAAAGCATTTTGCGGCTTCTCATTTTTGAGAGAAACTATTTTCAACTTTTTCACTCTCCTTCATTGACAGTACAGAAACCCTGCTTTATAGTAGGGGGCGCTAGCGGAAAGCAGCACAGG
>Ga0255752_10002324_pt1 | contig 20993 bp, 17 predicted proteins | sample 011ome_25_FD_179952 | JGI IMG/M metagenome (GOLD analysis project Ga0255752, IMG submission 179952) | Coastal salt marsh microbial communities from the Groves Creek Marsh, Skidaway Island, Georgia - 011512CT metaG (version 2) | ecosystem: Environmental > Aquatic > Marine > Intertidal zone >... | reverse complement strand
CCGCTACGAGTCGACCTACGCAGAGCTCGTCCGGCGACAGGGAAAACTGACCTTTCAGGATCTCGCCCTGCTGCTCGCAGGTCAGGGCGACGACGAGGAGAAAGCTCCGATTCTCAGCCAGGTTCCGGGCGACGACGATCGGCTCCGCATCGACTACCGGCTCGACGCTCGCTACGACCACTGGCTACTTGATGAATTCCAGGATACCAGCTTTCTCCAGTGGAAGGTTATAGCCAATCTCATCGACGAAACGATTCAGGATGAATCCGGCGAGCGCTCCCTCTTCCAGGTTGGTGACGCCAAGCAGTCCATCTACGCCTGGCGCGGGGGAGACCCGACGCTCTCACGCGACATCCTCAATCACTACAATCAATACGAGGAACGCATTAAGAAACGCAACCTCGACGAGTCATGGCGATCTGGTCACGACGTGATCGATCCAGTGAATCAGATTTTCGGAAACCAGGATGTCCTTGAGTCCCTGAAAATCCCGAAAGCCTCACTCGCGCAATGGGAATGGCATGATCACAAAGTCTGCGCGCCAAATGAAGAACTCCCTGGCTACACCGCGCTAATCAATCCAGTCCCGCCGGAAGGTGAGAAGGCGGTCGAGGAAGATCGTTTTGCCATCGCAGTTGCCCTTCTCGAAGAAATCAATCCCATCGAGCGCGGGCTGGAGTGCGCCATTCTCGTCCAAACCAACAAAGTCGGTCGCTCTCTCGTGAATTACATCCGGGCCGAGTCGGATATCCCCGTGATGAGCGAGGCCGACATGCCGGTCGCGACAGACAACGCGCTCAACCGCGCCATCCTCAGCTACCTGCAGCTTGCTGCGCACCCCGGCGACACCTTTTCCCACGAACATCTCCGCATGACTCCGTTTGGTGAGGTGATGGAAAAAGAAGATTGGTCAGCCGGCAAACTTTCCTCGCAAGTTCGCAGCGACGTTTTCGAGAAAGGCTTTGAGCATGTCGTGCGGAATTTCATCCTGACACTGCAGGAATCAGCGGAATTTTCACAGGATGACTTCAGCCAGAGACGTGGCGAAGAACTCGCCCTGACCGCTCGACTCTTCGACGAAAACGGTTCCCGTGATATTGACGAGTTTCTTTCCTTTGCTCGAAACCGAACCGTCCGCGAGCCCGATACACGCAGCGCCGTCCAGGTCATGACGATTCACAAGTCGAAGGGGCTGACTTTTGACGCCGTAATTCTTCCCGACCTCGAAGGCAACGCCCTGACCACCGCCCGAAACGAAATCGGAGCGCGGAAGAATGCTGCTCGTGAAGTCGAGTGGATCTTTGATTTACCCAAAAAGGAAATCTACGACGCCGACGAAACGCTCAGTAAATTTCACGCTCAACGCGAAGCCGATGCGGCCTACGAAAACCTCTGCAAACTCTACGTCGCCCTGACCCGGGCCCGCTATGCAAACTACCTCATTACTCAGCCGCGCGGGAAAGGTGCGCGCTCAAACAACGGGGTCAAGTTGCTGATGGAATCACTCTGCAACGGCGATCCCGTTGAATCCCAGATCGGTGAACTACCCGTGTCACTGCTTTTTGAATCGGACGGAGAAAACACGGACCGCAGCTGGTTCACGTCCCTCGAGAAAAAATCCAAAAGTGAAACCCGCGACCCTGCCCCCCGTGCTCCAATCTCCGCCGAGCTCGCGCGCCCCCGGCCCGTCCGCCGAACGCCGAGCGGTTCCGAAGCCGGCATGGTGAGTGCCGCACAAATCTTCAGCCGAGATGGCGAATACGCTCGAGAGCTCGGCACGCTCGTTCACGGCTTGTTTGAAGAAATCGAGTGGCTCGAGAGCGACACCCTAACCAAAATCGAAGAGCGGCTTCAGTCTCGTGCCTATGTCGATGAAAAAATTAAGAATGATGCAATCCAACAGCTCCGCAACGCACTGGGGGATTCCGAAATCGCCTCCGCACTGAGCCAACCCGAGACATCTGCAGAAGTCTGGCGGGAAAAAAGTTTCGAAATCCTCCTCGACGGCGAGTGGCTTTCCGGAACCTTCGACCGCGCTGTGATTGATCTCGACGAAGACGGAAAGCCAAATGGAGCGACTATCATCGACTTCAAAACCAACCGGGCCGAAACCGATCAGGATATCGATTTCCTCGTCGAAAAATACCACCCGCAGTTGGAGACCTATCGAAAAGTGCTATCGCAAATCACCGGGCTCAACGAATCAGCGATCGAGACTCAGTTGCTATTCACAAGGTCGGCGAGGCTTGTGGGGTGTTGAAATGGAGACTTGTTCTCTCCACCCCACTCAAAAAAGAAGAGAAAAGCGGTTGAATCGTATCCAGCCAAGTTTAATTCGATAGTGATAATTTTAAGATTTTCACAAGAAACACAAACCCGACTTTTTTTGACTGCTTGATCTGAAAGTTTATCTTTCTAACCCAGAGAAGGTTTCACATCGGCCTTCGAGTCCAACGCGCTCGACATAAATAATCTTCCATTCCGCTAGGCAGAGAAATCAGGCGATCAAATCTTCGATCACCGTTCCGCCGAACTGCGACAATTGCTTGTGCCGTCCTGCGTGGTAGTAGGTCAACTTGTTGTCATCAAGCCCCAGCAAGTGCAGTAAAGTCACATGCACATCGCGGATGTGGTGCACGCACTCCACCGCTTCGCCACCGATCTCGTCGGTCGCTCCGATCGTATGGCCGGCATTCACCCCACCACCGGCAAACCACATTGACATCGCTTTAGCGTTATGATCACGGCCGTAGCTCTGACCTCCCCCGCGGATGCCGTTATCGGGAGTCCTGCCAAATTCACCGCACCAGACAACCAGAGTATCTTCTAAAAGTCCTCGCTCTTTTAAATCTTGGAGCAAGGCCGCAATCGGCTTGTCGACGGACTGAATCAGTGAACCGTGAGCTCGCGCAATGTAATCGTGGCTGTCCCAGTTTCCGGCATAGGCCTGAACAAAGCGCACTCCCTTCTCAATAAGACGACGAGCAAGGAGGCACTTACGGCCGAAGGCATCTGTCTTTGCATTACCGATCCCGTAATCTTCCAAGGTCGATTCTTTCTCCCCATCCAAGTCGATCACTCCGGGCACTTCTGTCTGCATCCGGTAGGCCAACTCATAGGAAGACATCCGGGCATCGAGGTCATCACGATCGGGTCGCTGACCGCGATGCAATTGGTTAAGTTCACCCAGCAAATCCAGATTCTTGCGCTGGCGGTTCGCCGTAATTCCTTTCGGAGGATTCAGATTAAGAATAGGGCTTCCCGTTGGACGAAGCGGAGTCCCCTGAAAGTCTGCCGGAAGAAAACCATTCGACCAGTTCCCGGCTCCGCCTTGCGGATAACTGGTTCGGGGAAGAACAACAAAACCGGGAAGATTATCATTCATCGAGCCAAGACCATAAGTAACCCAGGAACCAACGGCGGGATCGCCACCAAAACGATTTCCTGTATTCAACTGGAAACAAGCAGTGGGGTGATTGACCGACTCCACCTGGGCACCACGATAGAAACAAATATCATCGACACGTTCCTTGAGATGCACCCACTCCGTCGCGATGTCAGCACCACTCTTCCCCGCTTTGACGAATTCGAAGGGACTTTTCACAAAGTAACGTTCCCCGGAAGACATTGCACTTTCCATGTCCCCTTTTCGGGAAAACTTCTTGAGATGCAGCTGCGTAAGTTTTGGCTTCGGGTCGAAGGTGTCTATATGCGACGGCCCGCCCTCCATCATCAGGAAGATGCAGCGCTTCGCCATTGACGGGTGATGGGCGCGACCAATTCCACCAACAGAATTAGCTCCCCTCAAAAGTGATGTCAGGGCCACAGAACCGATTCCCGCTCCCATGCCGTAGAGGAAGTCCCGTCGATTTGGGGATGCGATAAAATGATTGTTTCCGTGTTTCATTCTCAATCCAGGTAGGCAAATTCGTTGGAGTTAAAAAGGGCAACACAGAGGTGAGCGAGCGCCCGAGTCGATGCGTCGACGTCGGCGAGTTGCTTGTCTGGTTGGTAGCTTTCAAAGGCGGGCATGAATTCAATAAAATCATACGGCTCGCCCGTTTTTTCTGCCATTACGGTGCGGGTGATCTTTGCAGGCAATTCCACTTTTTCGTATTTCGCAGTTTTCTCGTCAACCAATGCTTCATCCCAATGCGCAAGGCAAAGCGCTTTCTCCTGATCAGAGGGCGAACGCCCGAGAGTCAATGCAAAGGCCCGTTCGATCGTTTCCGCTTTTCCCTGCCTCTCTTTTTGCAGACGATCAGCCAAGGCAATCGCACGCTCCAATACCTCGACGGAATTGAATAGTGTCAGGGCCTGGGGAGCAACCGTCGACGTTTCTCGAAGCTCACAGGAATTATCCGGCCCGGGCTGGTTGAACGTTTCCAGAAAAGGATCCCGCAGCCCTCGGATTTTTTCTGCGTAGAGACTACGGCGGTTCCGGGCTTTCGGGTCAGAATTCGGCTCATAGACCGAGGCCGTTCCTCCCATGATTTGGCGTGGTTGCACCGCGACTTCGGAATTCATATCAGGACGGGCCGGGATACCGCCGATTTGAGTATTCAGTTCTCCACTCACTGCCAGCATCGCATCGCGCAATTCCTCCGCGACAAGACGGCGCGACGGGAAGGTCGCGTAGAGATCATCCTGCGCGTCTTTTTCCCGAACGAGCGAAGCATTCGGATGGCGGGAGCTTCGGCGATAGGCCTCCGAACTGGCGATGAGTTCGTTCAGCTTCCGGATCGACCACCCATTTTCCATGAACCAGTTCGCCAGGTAGTCGAGAAGCTCAGGATGGGTCGGCAATTCTCCGGTTCCCCCAAAGTTATTCGGGTTTCCTGCAATCCCTTTTCCAAAATGCCACGACCACACCCGGTTCACAATGACACGGGAAGTCAGAGGATTCTTTTCATCGACAATCCATTCTGCGAGCGCAAGTCGACGATTGCCTCTTCCAGTGGGAAATTCCCTTTTCTCCATCCCTCCTAGAGACTCGGCCGCGGTCGAAGCCCCAGGGCGGACTGCATCAGCTGGGGAATAGACGCTGCCACCCGTGAGGATCGCATCGGTTTCCATTTCTCCTTCTCCCCATGGACCTTTCTTCGGAAGAACGGTCCTGCCATACACTCCCCGCTTCTGGATCGTCTTCCCCGTGTAAACGGAGTAGGCAATCGGCAACGTGCGATCTAGCTCCCACTTGTGGCGGGAAATGTTTTTACCCATCCGTGCAGACGAGGCCTCGTCACCAGGATCGAGACCGTTGTCACCAACTTTGGCATCGCCAGTCTCCTTCTTTTTCTGCAACTCCATCTTTTTCTTCAGGCGTTCCAACTGCTGATTGTAGCCTTTCAGCTTCGCTTTTACCCAAGCTTCGGATTCCGCGAACCCTGCTTTCTGCTCCTCATGTAAAAACGGGGCGTTTCGCTCAGCAAATTGCGTCGTCGAAAAGACAGCCATCATCTTGTAATAGTCACGCGTCGGAATGGGATCAAACTTGTGATCGTGACATTTTGCACACTGCATCGCATGGGCGAGAAAGGTCTGCCCAACAGAATCCGTGACATCGTCGAGCCACATCTGACGTGTTTCTTTGAAAACGCTCATCCCCGTGTGCTCCCAGGGCCCCATGCGAAGAAAACCGGTTGCGATGAGATTTTCCGAATCTTTGACGTCGATCTCGTCACCCGCGATCTGCTCCTTCACAAATTCCGGAAAAGGCTTGTCATCATTGAAAGCACGAATCACGTAGTCCCGATACCGCCAGGCATTCGGACGAGTGTAGTCATTCGCAAATCCGGCCGAGTCGGCATAGCGAACCACATCGAGCCAGTGCCGTGCAAAGTGCTCCCCATAGTGAGGCGTATCCATTAGACGCTTGGCATAATTCAAAACGGCGGAACCGGAAGCGGAGCGAAATTCTTTTTCGAAATTCTCCACCTCATGCGGAGTCGGTGGCAATCCCGTGAATCCAAAACTCATTCGCCGGACCAGTTCACGTGGATCCCCAACAGAAGCGGGCTCCAGGCCGGCATCCTTGAGCTTTCGACCGATGAACCAATCTACAGGATTCTTACCCTCCGGCACCTTGGTGACTTTAATCGGACGATAGGCCCAGAGCTTTTTCTCCTCGTAACGTCGATTCTGCCAATCTTCGGAAAGTGCTTTCGAGGTAGCGACCAACTCCCCCTCTGCATATTTCTTCTGAATCATGGTAACCCGATCATCAGCCACCCAGGGTGCTCCTTCACTGATCCAGTCCCGAATCCACCATTGCTGTTCCTCCGTTAGCTGGTCCGCTTCCTTCGGCGGCATTTCGTAATCCTCCTCCGTTCGCGTCGTCGTGATGTAGAGAAAGCTCTCTTCACCCTTTCCGGGAAGGAGGACCTCTTCGGCAAAGTATTCTCCGCCTTTCAGCATCGCCTCCCGCGTTCGCATATCAAAGTCACCCTTGATCTTATCCGGCTCATCGCCATGACAGGCATTGCACTTCTCTGCGAAAAGCGGCTTCACACGAAGCGCGAACAACTTTTCGCCTTCGCTGATTTCCTCCGCAATGGAAATGCTCGATGCCAGCATTGTGGCAATCAGCAGGCTTTGAAAAATTTTCCTCATGGTTTTCCAATTACGTACAATTTACGGATTTCCTCCGCAATGAGAGCTTCCTGAAAGATAGCAAATTCATCGATGCGACCGTTCAACGTTCGGATGGCGGCTTCAGGCCAGATAGGGTCGCTCCAATTCCCAAGATCCGCTTTTCCGATTTGAAAATGTGTGAGCGGCTTTTCCCGATTGGTTCCACCACTGAATCCGACGGGCTCGCCATTGATGTAATGCTGAACGGCGTTCGTTTCGCAATCGACGGTAGTGGCCAGAAAAAACCAGCGACCACTCATTTTCGGATTCCAGAAAATATCCGAGTAAAAACGCCGATTGTGCTTTGGAATGTCAATCACCCCTTCCGGACTCGTTGCAAAGTGAAGGGCTCCTTTCGAAGAAATTTGCCAATGGAACTCATTGGGATCAAAAAAGTCGGTCAGGAATAGCGAACTCAAATGGCGATCAAGAGCATCAATCCGAACCCAGGCAAATAGCGTCACCGCATTCCATTCGCCAGGAATTGCGAACCGAACCCGGTCCCCCTCCCCTCGGAAGTCGAGCGCAGTCTTGCCTGCCCAACGTCCTTCCGCCATTCGCGCGCCGACGATGCCGCCGTCAAGTTCGCTTGCCTTGTCGATCTGCGCTCGATTCTTGAGTCGTCGAGTTTGGGCAGAAAGGTTTTCAAAATCGTAATAGGCTATGAGACGCGGATCCTGCCGCAGTTCCAGACTTGCTTCACGCCAATTGGAGTATCGGTCTCTTTCCTCAGAGCCGGCACCTTCATAGACCTTCGATATTTGGGGATATTTCTCTGTTTTCGTCGAATCCTGAGGAATGGCCTTACCATTCTTGAGTTCCATCCCCTCTCCTCCTGCCACGAGGATTGAATCACCGCTGACTCCGGTTGCTCGAACCTCGCCATCGAAGACATACAACTCTGCTTCGCTGTCACTCACGGCGGACAAGCCAAAGCGAGTCCCGAGGTCTTCCAGAAAAATTTCTCCCGTCCTGACTTCGAATCCCCGGGCAGCCGGAGGCACATCCGCAGTCAATACGCCTGCATGAAGAATCGCACTTTCATGGCTCACCAACTCCAATTCTGCCGGACCAGATAGGCTTACACTAGCTCCACCAAAAAAATCGATCTGAACCAAGCCCGATTCCAAGGCAATGACCCCGGTCCCAATCGCTCCCCCTTCTGCTGGCGAGTGCTGAGAGGATTCGCTCCAAACCGCCTCAGCGAGCTTCGATAGAACAGCTACTGGATGATCTCCCTCCTCGGTTTCGTCAATACCCGCAAAGTCATCTTCCGTGTTTAAATCATTTGGATCAAGAGAGGACATGACAATTGCAGCCACGCCTATCAAAGCAGCGACAGCCCATCCAATGACGGCTGTCTTAGACCACTGGGAAGTTTTGGCAAAAGGAACCGCAGCAACCTCCTCAGTGCCAGAGCCCAGATCACGTAGGCCGACTTCCAAATTCGTCAGCCGCAAGAAAGCCCTGCGAAATTTGGAATTCTCCTTCAGGATTTTTTCCAACGCTGCGGACTCCTCATCGGAGCACTGCCCATTAAGCCAACGATTCGCCAATTCGAAAAACTCCGCTTCGCTCATTGAGCTCCCCCTTCGGCTCGCAAGTCTCCACTCACCGACTCAATACAATCCAGCAGACTCTTCCGTGTGCGATTAAGCATTTTGTAAAACGCAGTCGCCGATTTGCCAAGCGTTTCCGCAACTCGGTTGAGCCGAACCCCAGGCTCATAAGCAGCCATGACAATTTTCCGCTGCTTGTCGGATAGCTTTGCGAGGCATACCTCCAGTGCCTTTCGCTCGGCGGCGAGAGACTTTTCTTCGCGCATCGCGTCCTCCGCGAGCATGCCGACCAGATCCTCGTCAAAAATATGCCGGTCCCGTGCTTTATCGCGACGCCAGGCCAATACTTCGAAGCGCGCCACAACGCAGGCCCAACGGAAGAAGTCCGTTTGCGGATCGTTTTCCAACGTAAAATCAGAAAATTTCCGCCAGAGGACGAGCCCCGTATTCTGCATCACCTCATCCGCATCGTCCCAGGAAGGAACAAGCGAACGAACGAACGATCGCAAGCCCGGCTCGTTGCGGGTGAAAAAAGCTACGAACTGTTCGTAGCGATCATCTGGTGTGGCATCTGGCATTTCCCTTTACCCTGTATACTCCAGGAGAAAGAAAAATTGCCCAGAAAATCTCTGTTTTTTAGCGTAACACGCAAGACGCGCGTAGCGAAAATCAGAGACGACGACGGCGTCTCCGCTTCACGTGCAACTTCGCGAGTTGCTTCTGGATCAGCACTTGAGCCGCCGCGACATCCTCTGGCTCGGATTTTTCTTCCATTGCCTTCTGCGCTCTTTCTAGTGCCTGTTCAATGACGTCTTCTTCGTCCAGTTCGTGCTCTCCAAGTGCCATGTCGGTCAAAACCGAAACACGGTCCTTGGAAATTTCGACAATGCCGGTTCCAACTGCGAGGTGGTATTCTTCGTCTTCCTTTTTGTAGACCAGTTCACCAGGACGCAGGGTGCCGACGATCGGAGCGTGCGCTGGAAGAATTCCCATGTCACCTTCGCTACCGGGCACCACGACGTTGTCCACCTCATCGGAGAACGCTTTTTTTTCGGGGGTGACGATATCGAGACGCATGAGATGGAGATATTCTCTGAGTGGAGAGTCGGCCTATTTCTCGACGGAGTCGATGCCACCCTTCATGTAGAAGTTGTTTTCCGGCACTGCGTCGTGAGTTCCATCGAGGATTTCTTTGAATCCTTTCACGGTGTCAGCAACGGAGACGTAGACGCCATCAATACCAGTAAAGACCTTACCAACAAAGAATGGCTGGCTGAGGAACTTCTGGATCTTACGGGCACGGAACACAGACAGCTTATCCTCAGGACTAAGCTCGTCCATTCCGAGAATTGCGATGATGTCCTGCAAATCTTTGTAGCGCTGGAGCACGTTCTGCACCCCGCGAGCCACTTCGTAGTGCTCTTCGCCAACCACATCAGGAGCAAGCGCATTGGAGTTGGAAGCGAGAGGATCCACAGCGGGATAAATACCAAGCTCAGCAAGAGAACGCTCCAGAACGACTGTCGAGTCGAGGTGAGCGAACGTGTTTGCCGGCGCCGGGTCAGTCAAGTCATCTGCAGGGACGTAGACCGCTTGGAAAGAAGTAATCGATCCTTTGTTCGTCGATGTGATTCGCTCCTGAAGTTGAGCCATCTCAGATGCCAGCGTTGGCTGATAACCCACCGCAGAAGGAGTTCGGCCAAGAAGCGCGGACACCTCGGAACCTGCCTGAGAGAATCGGAAAACGTTGTCGACGAAGAGAAGAACGTCCTGGTTTTTCTCGTCACGGAAATACTCCGCCATCGCAAGAGCAGAAAGAGCAACACGAAGACGAGCGCCGGGAGGCTCGTTCATCTGACCGTATACGAGGGCCACTTTCGACTTGGAAAGATCATCCTGGTCAATAACGCCAGCCTCGCTCATTTCCCAGTAAAGATCGTTTCCTTCACGAGTTCGCTCACCAACACCAGCGAAGAGCGAGTAACCACCATGCTCTTTCGCAATGTTGTTAATCAGCTCCATGATAACAACTGTCTTTCCGACACCTGCACCACCGAACGCACCCACTTTACCACCCTTGGTGAAAGGACAAATCAGGTCGATCACCTTTATTCCCGTTTCGAGAATCTCAGCCGATGTGGCCTGCTCGGTGAGAGGAGGAGCCGGACGGTGAATTGGATAGGTCTTCGTTGCGTTGACGGGACCGCGCTCGTCTACGACGTCTCCGGTCACATTGAAGATACGTCCGAGGACACCCTCTCCAACCGGCACGGAAATTGGCGCTCCGGTGCCGACAATGTCGAGACCTCGCTTCAAGCCCTCGGTGCTGGACATAGCCACGGCACGAACCCAGCCATCACCGAGGTGCTGCTGAACTTCGAGAACCAGTTTGGTATTTTCTCCATTCACATCGTAATCCACCTGGAGGGCGTCATAGATGGCGGGAAGGTTTTCAGCTTCGGAGAAGTCGGCGTCGATCACCGGACCGATCACTTGAACGATTTTACCTACGTTACTCATGAGATTTTTGTCCTGCTCGTTGAGGTCTTGCTTTGTTTATTGCGATTAAAATTCTGTGTCTGCGGCCTTGTTATTCTAGGGCGCGCATTGCGGTAGTGATTTCAAGAAGCTCGGCAGTGATGGCTGCCTGACGCTGCTTGTTGTAATCCAAAGTGAGATCTTTGATCATGTCATTGGCGTTGTCGGTCGCCGCCTTCATCGCCACCATACGAGAACTATGCTCGGAGGCGCGAGATTCGAGGATCATCTGATAAAGCTGGTAGTTCACATATTGCGGAACTACCGAATCGAGAACACCCGAAGGGCTCGGTTCGAAAATGTAGCCACCATAATCCGGGCCAGAGCTCGCATCGACAGCCCCAGGATCACGACCAACTCCGACGAAACTGCGATCGCGTCCCAAATCGATTGGGCGGATTGGAAGAAGCGTCTCCAGCATCGCTTCCTGCGAAATCGTATTGATGAAGTTGGTGAAAGCAATTTTCACCGTTGCATACTCACCGCTAAGGAATTTCTCCATCGCGAACTCGGAAATCCTCTTTGACTCGAGAAATTCTACTGGATCAGCGATTGTAAAATCAGCGAGAAGCTCACGATCCAAACGAGCAAGCGCCTGACGGCCCTTATTCCCGATCGTAACGAAATTCGCATCTGGTTCAGACTTTTCTGATACCAACCGCACAACGTTCGTGTTGAGAGCTCCACAAAGTCCTTTGTCGGTGGTAACAACGATAACGAGCTCTTTGCCGCTTTCGTGCTCTTGAAGAAGAGGGTGATCCTCCTCGGTAGTTTGCTCCTTGAGGTTAACGAGCACCTTGTTCAGCAAATCAGAATAATGACGACCGGACATGGCCTGATCCTGCGCCTTCTTCATCTTCGAAGCCGCGACCAGCTGCATGGCCTTGGTAATCTGGGCCGTGTTTTTGACCGACTTAATGCGTCGGCGAATGTCGCGAAGGTTTGCCATGTCTCGTTATCTCAATCTATCGGAAAGCGCTCTTTCAGGCGCTAAATTCAGGGAGCTTTGTAGGTCGACTTGAAGTCTTCCACTGCCTGCTCAAGTTCTCCGGTAATTTCGTCGTTTAGAGCTTTCTCGTCACGGATCATGCCAAGGAGGCTGTCCTTCCGTGTCTCGAGATACTCCTGAAACTTCGTCTGAAAATCTTTCACGTGCTCGACCTCAATCGAATCGAAGTGACCATTCTGCATCGCCCAGAGCAAGCAGACCTGAACTTCAACCGGAAGCGGCTGATACTGCGTCTGTTTGAAAAGCTCAACAATGCGCTCACCTCGCTGAATCTGCGCCTTCGTCTTGTCGTCGAGGTCAGAACCAAACTGAGCAAATGCCTGGAGTTCACGGAACTGCGCCAAGTCGAGCTTAATTGTTCCGGCCACTTTCTTGATCGCCTTGGTCTGCGCAGCAGAACCAACTCGACTCACAGAAAGACCGACCGAAATCGCGGGGCGGATACCCTGATAGAACAAGTCCGTCTCTAGGAAAATCTGACCATCCGTAATCGAAATCACGTTCGTCGGAATGTAAGCCGAAACGTCACCGGCCTGCGTCTCAATGATCGGAAGAGCAGTGAGCGAGCCACCGCCATTTTCCTCACTGAGGCGAGCCGAACGCTCGAGAAGGCGGCTGTGAAGATAGAAAACGTCACCCGGATAGGCCTCACGACCTGATGGGCGACGAAGAACGAGTGACACCTGACGATAAGCAACAGCGTGCTTGGACAAGTCATCGAATACGATCAGCGCATCCATTCCGTTATCCATGAACCACTCACCCATCGCTGCTCCGGCGTAAGGAGCGAGATACTGGTTTGTCGCAGAGTCGGAAGCAGTTGCGGAAACGATAGTGGTGTATTCCATCGCACCCTCAGCTTCGAGAGTAGCGATCGTCCGTGCGACGTTCGCCTGCTTCTGGCCGATAACGACGTAAATACAGTGGAGGGGCTTGTGATCCTTGAGCTTTCCTTCTTCAGCAGCCTTGTTCTGGCGAGCCTGGGAAATGATCGTATCAATCGCTACCGTGGTCTTACCGGTAGAACGGTCACCAATGATAAGCTCGCGCTGACCACGACCGATAGGAATCATCGCATCAACCGCCATGATACCAGTCTGGACCGGCACACTCACCGACTGACGAGGAATAATACCGGGGGCGATTTTCTCAACTGGATATGTCTCGCTGGAATCAACTTCACCTTTTCCGTCTTCGGGCTGACCGAGGGCGTTAACAACACGTCCTAGAAGACCTTTACCAACAGGCACCGAGAGAAGGCGTCCTGTAGATTTCACTTCGTCACCCTCTTTCACGTGAAGACCTTCACCAAGAAGAATGCAACCGACTTCGGTTTCCTCGAGGTTGAGAGCGAGACCGTAGAGCCCGCCGGGGAACTCAATCATCTCGTTCAGCATAACATCGCTGAGACCCTCTACTTTGGCGACACCATCACCGATCTCACGGACGATACCCACATTGGATTTCGACACAGAGGTCTTTAGAGATGCGATTTCTGATTCCAGTTCCTGGAGAATATTACTCATGACAGTTTGTCAGGTGATTCGTTGCAGTCGGTTGGTTTCTAAAAAAGTTACTAGGCAAATTTATCGTTGAGTCGCTCGAGGCGATTCTTGACACTTCCGTCCCAAACATCACTGCCGACACGGATCCGCATTCCACCTATCAAATCGGGGTTTACGGAAAAACTGGCTTCGATCTGATCGCCATAACGCTTTTTCAGATCAGCTACGACACCATCTTTCGTTCCGGCGTCGAGTTCTTCGGCACTCTCAATGAGAGCACTGTTTTTTTCAATTTCGAGGCGAACCAGCTTCCAATATGCCTGGATCAAAGTCAGGTATCCCCGCGGCTTCTCGTCAGACAACTTACCGATCACTTTCCGGAACACACCGACATCAACTCCCCCGTCGACTACCGTCGCCGAGAAAAGCTTCTTCGCGATTCGTGCTGCTTCTTTTCCGGATTTCATGAGGAAGAGGGGAGACTGACGCTACAGCGAGACCTGCCCTGCGGTTTCCTGGTTGATTCGAGTTTGATCATCTTCGTCGAGCACCTTGCCGGTGACCTTCGAAGTGGCGTCGATCACGAGACGTCCAAAATCTTTCTTGAGTTCGCTCATTGCGGACTCGTGTTCGAGACGAGAAGCTTCGCGTGCCTTCTCGATAATTCCCTGAGCTTCTTTGATTGCCTCCTGAGTTTTCTGACCGCGAACCGCTTCCGCGCTCTCGCGAGCTTCAGCGATCATGCGCTCTGCATCACTATTGGCTTCATCAAGCATGGCCTGAACCTTTTCTTCCGCCTTAGCGAGCTCAGTCTCGATCTTTTTCACATTCTCCTCACCATCTTCGATACGCTTGCGGCGCGCTTCGAGCATAGCAAGAACAGGACCAAATGCATACTTGGCCAAAATAAAATAGACGACCAAAACGATGATGATCTGGGCGATGAATTTCGGCCAATCAAAGCCAAACTGGTCAAGAATTTCCATGGTGGAGTCAGTTTGAGTTACGTGAGGGTGTCAGTAGCGAGATAGAAGGAAGTTCTGAAAAGCGAGTCGCAGCGGCGAACCGCCGCGACCCACCAAAACCAAACCGTGGAATTATCCGCGGAATGCCATAATCAGGGCGTAAATCGCAATAGCCTCAGCAAGGGCCATCCCGATAATGCCAATCGTAAGAATGTTACCGAACGCACCGGGGTTACGACCCACAGCTTGTGCAGCACCCATTCCGATCAGTCCGATTCCGATACCGGCACCAGCACCGGCAACACCGAGTGCGAAGTTTCCGTTAAAAGAACCGGCAGCCTCAGCTGCAGCAGGTGCCGCAGCGGCAAGAGTTGTCAGAACATCAATCATGATACTTGTATTTGTTTTATTGTTTCTTCGCCACCACCCACTGACTACGCATGGTCACAGTGACAAAATTGGGTTTGGTCAGTGATCCTCTCCTTCGTGAGTCGTGGACAACTTGATATAAACTGCACAGAGCAGCGTGAAAACGGTAGCTTGGAGAGCTCCAACGAGGATCTCCATAAAGTAAAACGGAATCGGGAAAATGACGGAGGTGAGGAAAGCGAAAAACCCGGTTGCACCGAAGACATCTTTTCCAAGACCGCCCATCACCGCAAGCAAAGTCTCGCCAGCGAAAACGTTTCCGAAGAGTCGAAGCGAAAGGGAAACGGGGCGGAAGACGATCGAGATTACCTCAATAATTCCGACAAAAAAGAAGATCGGCATGAGAGCATATTTCAAAAAGCCAGCCAGACCGCCCTTGGGCCCAAAGATGTGAACGAGAGAACCCCACACACCGAGTTCCTTCACCGAAATCCAGAACCACACCACCATAAAGACCAGCGCGAGAGCAAGGGTCATGTTGAGGTCAGCTGTAGCCGGGCGGAGGATTGGGACATCGACTCTCCCGACCGAAATAGGTCCTGCGTTCGGCCCCCAACCGACTGTTCCCACACCGGGAATCAATCCAAACCAGTTCGCGGTAATGACAAAGATGAAAATCGTCGCGAGAAGCGGAAACGCCTTCGGCGCGACATGCTTTCCAACAATTCCCTCAACTTGGCCATAAAGAAACTCGACGATAAACTCGACGAAGTTCTGCTTTTTGCTCGGAATCATCTGCATCTGCTTCGTCGCCATGCGCGTGAAAAGCAGGACCGCAACAGTTACAATGATGGCGACGAGGATTGAGTTCGTGAACCAACCCAATGCAGGAAGCCCTGGCGCTGCAATTCCACCCGCTGCGATGAGCGGGCTGATCGAGTCGAGCGCGAGGTTGGGCAGGTTGAAATTCATCAGGATGAATCAGTCGGCGAAGGCGGCCAACACAAGGGGTTTTGAGCCAGTTGCACCTTCGTCCTGCGCGCACCGTAAGCAAAGCATTCAGACTCGCAACACGATTTTGTGAAAAATTTCACAAAGTCTGTGTCCGGTTCGCCAATCGAGCCAATTTCGCATGGAATTGTGATGGTTTTTAGGACTGACTATACCATTTTGGAAAGGATACAAACAGGGTTGAGTGACTTCGGGAAAAAATCACGCAAAGGCGCGGAGGCGCAGAGTTGGAATTGGGGGGCGAAGCAAAACCGTAAAACTGGATTCCATCTCGTTTTGGCGGTCGAACCGCTCCAACTGATAGGCTTCACTAAACGGTGTGAAACCCCGTTCTACACCCTCACCTGCTTTGCGCTTCTGCACCTTTGCTTGCGCCCCACTACTTCAAAAAGGGCGTGATCAGGTCGAGGAGCGGTTTGCCCTGCTCGATTAATCCTCCGGGCGTAGTTTTCTGCCCGTCGCCAGAGTTCAGCAATTTTTGCGCTTCTTTCAAAACGCCGGCGGGAAGGCCTTTCAGGATTTCTTCTCCTGCTGCTGCGATCAACCGCGCCGACAAATCCTCTTTTGGCTCGCTGACGGTTCCCGACAGCGACATCGGCGTCCAGAGAAAGCCTTCGCGCTGCTCGGTGAAAATCTGGCGCTCTGCTCCGGGGATCCAGCGAAGAGTTCCCGGAGCCACACCCACCTGGAACTGGCCAACGATCATTTCTCCCTGGATCACCATATCGCCCTCGACGCGGACAAGCCCGTCGGACTGCAGAACTATATTTTCCAAATTCGTTTTGCCTCCCACTTTGGTGAAGTCGGTCTTCGCTTCGCTGAGCACGAGATGCTTGAACTGATCGTTCCGTGTGTACTCGGCCACCACTGCTAAAACAGGGATGGCCTCGATCTTCGCCTCCGCGACATTCATTGTGCCCTCGTAGACAAACGCACCCGGACGTCCTGTAATTTTAACCGGACCTGAAATCGTTCCGCCAAGACGCTCTTTCCAATCGCCTTCGGCCAACTCGTCGACATCGATAGAGGAAATCTCGAGTTCGAGATTGAAATTTCCCTCACCGGAAAAATTAATCTCTCCACTCCCGTCGACGTGGCCGTTCTCGTAGATACCCAATCCGCATCGATCGATAAACAACTCCGACTCCCGCCAACGCATCGCGAGGCCCTTCAGGTCGATCTCTGGCTGATCCGGAATGCGAATGTTTCCACCCTGTCCCCGAATCTCCCAGACATTGGTATGGAAGTCAGGCTCCACCGTAGCTTTTACCCCCTGCATCAAAAACGGAGTTGATCCATCGGCGCGCTTCACATCGACTCGCGCGGAGGAAAGAATGACATCACCAACTTCGGCACGGTTTGGCAGATATTTGGCGAGCCAACCGGGGACTTTCGGCTTCGCGACCGGTGTCTCGCGGTCTTCTCCCGGTGGACGCCTTTTGCGGTCAGGAGAAAACTCCATCTGAAAACGGTTCACCGTCACTTCGGGAATTTTGAAAGCCCCCTGCTCCACCCCACCAGTCCGCGCACGGATTCCATCGAGCGAGAGCTTGGAGAAGCCAGCATCTTCGTAGCCTTCGGCGATAAAAGAGTCAGAATAGATTTCCGCCCCTTGCCAATCGGTCTCTGCCAATTCCACATCCGCCCGCAGAGCAAGGGAAGCCTTTCTAACCAGCCAATCCCGAAACTCATCTCCCTTCAGCCATCCCCGAACTGCCGATTTCGCGAAAAGGAGTGCCGACACAAAGAGCACGAGCAGGACAACGCCCGTCACGAGAACCGCAACAAGAGGGTTGATCGCGCTCTTCTTTTTTTTCCGTGAAGCTGTCTTCCGTGGCATGACCTCTACAAAGCCAACATTTGGAGGAAGGGTAAAGCGGTATTTTCAGGAGAAAACGACGAAGAGAAGGGTCTTACTCTCACTCCTACTCTTCTTCTTACTCTCCGGCGGAGCCCACACGGTGAAAAGAGGATGAGTAGGAATGTAACGAGGATCGCGTTTTCGCGCGTTGCGCCCCGCTCATATATCTCCTACAACTATTCTGTGCTTGAACTAAAAAACATCCACTTCACCGTCCAGAAAGGTCGCGATGACCTTCACTTGCTCGAAGAAATCGATATGCGAGTGCCTACCGGACACTTCATGGCAATTGTCGGCCCATCCGGCTGCGGAAAGTCGACGCTCCTCAAACTGATCGCCGGGATCAATCAGGAAACCGACGGAACGATCCACTGGAACGGAAGAAATCTCTCCGAAGAGGGCGACCTCGAACATTCCGAGATCGGATACGTGCCCCAATTCAGTATCGCTTACGAAGAACTCACCGTAGAAGAGAATATCGAAAGCACCGTTCGCCTTCGGGCGGAAACCGAGTCGCGCGAGGAATTTGAAAAGCTCGTCGATGGCGTTCTCGATGCAACAGGACTCGATGCTCTCCGCGATCGCCACGTCAAAGTTCTTTCCGGCGGGCAACGTCGCCGTCTTTCTCTCGCTCTCGAGCTCGTTACCGATCCTGTCCTTCTCCTTTGCGACGAGGTCACGAGCGGACTCGACCCGCAGAGCGAAGATGAAATTGTTCGGCTCATGCACGATTTGAGCCGCAACGAAAATCGAATTGTCGCCAACGTCACCCACAGTCTCGCCAATCTCGAACTCTACGATTCCGTTCTCGTCCTCGACGCCGGACGAGTCGTCTACCACGGCCCACCGCGCGCGATCGAACACTACTTCACCGTCGAGAGCGCCGAAGACATATACGGCCAGCTCGCCAGACGCAAACCGGAGGAATGGTCCAACAGTTGGTCCAAGCATCGTGAGGCTTATTACAATGACTACCCTGCCGCCCCAACCGGTGATCCCGATGTTTCTGTATCTGCAGTCACGCCGGGAGCGGTCGCCCAATTCTTTGCGCTGTTTGGCCGGCGATGGAAAATCTTTTTTCGGGATTGGGGCGGCATGCTCTTGCAACTCGCAATTCTCGTTGGGTTTCCCATTCTCGTAGTGGTTTTCGAACTGGATGGAATTGAGCAGACTCAACGACTATCCGAGTCTGTTCCCAATACCAAGGCAGCCTTCGAGCAAGAGCAGGAAGCAATGACTTTCAATCTCAATCTCGGGGGGCTCGTCTCTGGACTGGTGATGTTCCAGGTCATCCTGCTCACCCTTATGGGATCCAATAACTCGGCCCGGGAAATCGCAGCCGAAAGACAGATCTACGAAAAGGAAAAACTCGGAGGCGTCCGGCCCTCGGTCTACCTCGCTAGCAAGCTGGCCTTTCTCTCTGTCCTCGTATTTATCCAATCGCTCTGGATGGCAATTTTCGTGGAAAGCATCTGCGCGTTCCCAAGCACTTCCTTTGCCGCCCATTTTCTGCTGCTGCTTCTCGTAAACGGAGCGATGACAGGAATCTGTCTCGGCATTTCCTCGATGGCAAAAACGGCCGACCAGGCTTCCCTGCTTTCCATATACCTCGTCGGATTTCAACTACCGCTTTCCGGAGCCGTTCTCGCACTTCCTGCATGGGCTGGATGGCTGACCCGCCCCTTCATCTCCGCCTACTGGAGTTGGGCGGGAGTCATAGACGGGATGGAACGCAACTACCACCGCTACATCGACGAAGTGACGGATACCTTCCTTGCCCCGATGTGGCTTTGCTTCCTGGTTCTCATCGCCCACGTCGCACTCGGCCTCTTCATTGCCTACATTGGCGTGAAACGTCCGCGCTGGGATGCCTGACCGCGCGGAGCGCGGGAATGACGAAACGGGAAAAATGACCGCTGAAGACGAATTAAGGGAATATCTCGGAGACTACGTCACCGAAAACAAGCGGGAGAAAATTGCAGCCGTTCTTGCGGAACGGACGCGGCATGTCACGATCATGCTGGAAAACATCTACCGCCCCCACAACGCGTCTGCCTGCCTCCGCTCCTGCGACTGCCTCGGTGTTCAGGATGTCCATATTGTAGAAGGCGAAAACCAATACCGAGCCAACGAAGACATTGCGCTCGGTGCATCGAAGTGGCTGTCCCTGCACCGCTATCATCAGACCGAGTCCGCGCTCGAAACGATGAAGCGACGCGGTTACCAGATCGTGGCTACGACGCCGAATGAAAATGGCTATGGGCCATGCAACCTACCTCTCGACAAACCCGTCGCGATTCTCTTTGGAACCGAGGAAGAAGGCCTGAGCGAAACCGCTCTCAAAGTTGCCGACAGCACCATGAAGCTGCCCATGCACGGCTTCACCCAGAGCTATAATATTTCGGTGACCGTGGCGATTGTATTGTCGCGATTAGCCGAAAGAATCCGCGAGTCCGAATTGGATTGGCGGCTGTCGGAAGCGGAAAAGAATGAGCTGACCCTCGAGTTTTATCGAAGGATTGTGAAGCGGCACGATCTGTTGGAGGAGAAGTTCTGGGAGGAGAGGTAGCGGCTCGCAGCGGAAACGCGCAAAACCTCTCCGCTCTATTCTGCGCGAGTTTGAGAAGAGCAATGCCACCGTTCTCAGTTCTTCGTCTTCGTAGTGAAACACCCAGGTGTTGGGTTGAACAATCGTCTTGCCCTCGTCGTTGAGGTATATCTGAACGGAGAGATGAGAAGTGCGGCGCAGGTCACTGAGAAGCTTTGTTGCAATATCGATGCGTGATTCGCGAGTGCCTACGGGAGGGTGGAGCTCGTAAGGTGCGCCTTTCTCCGTAAACAAAATCTTCCCGGAATTCATGTGAAACTTCAGATCCTGAATCGCTGCCAAAGTAATCTTGCGTTCTTCACTCTCGCCATCATCGACGCGAGTCAGAGGGCAACACAGGGCGAGGACCAAGCAAGCACTGATCGCAAATTGCTGAAACCGTTGAGTGTAGAAAATGGTGGAAGTAATCCAAGAAAAGGGGAACGCGAATACGCTTCAGCTCCACGAATGAAAAGAAATTTACGCGAATTCCAGAATCAACGTTCGTGCTCATTTTTATCCATCCGCGACTATTCGCGTTTCCTGTTCATAGTGTGACGGATTGTGAGCGGGGCGGCAAGCACTGAGCCTATTGCCATTACCCACCAAGCCAGTCCGCTCACACAATCGCATCAAGCAGATACTCGCGAAGCTCGGAAATCGGAATGCGCCGCTGCTCCATTGAGTCGCGCTCGCGGATCGTAACAGTATCCTTATCTTCGTCGCCGTTTTCTCCGAGAGTCTCGAAGTCAATCGTGACGCAGAAAGGAGTTCCCACTTCATCCTGACGACGGTAACGACGCCCAATTGCGGCGGTCTCGTCGTAGAAAACGTTCATGAAAGGCGTCAGCATTGACTGCACCTCGCGGGCTTTTACGACGAGCTCTGGCTTGTTCTTGAGAAGCGGCAGAACCGCCACCTTGATCGGAGCCATGCGTGGTGAGAAGCGCATCACG
>Ga0255752_10002323_pt1 | contig 21000 bp, 25 predicted proteins | sample 011ome_25_FD_179952 | JGI IMG/M metagenome (GOLD analysis project Ga0255752, IMG submission 179952) | Coastal salt marsh microbial communities from the Groves Creek Marsh, Skidaway Island, Georgia - 011512CT metaG (version 2) | ecosystem: Environmental > Aquatic > Marine > Intertidal zone >... | reverse complement strand
ATTCATAATAACTAATATACCTAGTGGATTCTAGGTACGGACATAGGAGAAAAAATGGCAATAACAAAAGAAATAATAGAAGATAAAATAGAAATTGTAGGAGACTACAAAACTATACAAGTAAGAACAGCTACAGTCATCAAAGAAGATGGTGTAGAGCTATCAAGGTCTTTTCATAGACACGCATTAGAATGTGTAAGTTCTGTAAAAAATGATGACGATACTTGGACTCATACAGATACAGATGTATCAGGTGAAAGTTCTGAAGTACAAGGTATCGCAAACACAGTATGGACTGATACAATTAAACAAGCTAAGAAAACTGCAAACGAGAACTCAGGAATATAGAATATGGCAAACACAAAGGTAACAACAGGTGTAATTAAAGATGATGCTGTTGGAGCAGACCAACTAGCTAGTAATTCCGTTGTTACAGCTTCCATTGTAGATAACGCTATTACCACAGCTAAGATTAACAATGATGCAATCCTTACAGCTAAGATATCCAACAGTGCAGTTACCAACGCTAAATTAGCAGCTAATTCAGTTGACAGCGACCAATACGTAGATGGTTCTATAGATACAGCACATATAGCCGATGGACAAATCACCAGTGCAAAACTAGACACTAATATATCTATATCAGGTGAACTTACAGTAGGTTCGCATCTAAACATGGGTGATGGTGATATTTTAAAGATGGGTGCTGGTGATGATTTACAGATTTATCACGATGGTTCGCATAGCTATATAGACGAACTAGTAACAGGTGATTTAAGAATAAGAAGTAACAGTGCAGTTGCTTTACTTAAATCTTCAGATAATGCTAATATGCTAGTAGCAATACCTGATGGTGCAGTAACTTTGTATTATGCAGGTAGTCCAAAAATAGCCACAACAAGTAGTGGTATAGACGTAACAGGTACAGTTGTTGCTGATGGTTTGACTGTTGATGGTAACGCGACTATATCAACAGCAGGTTCTACAGTTCTTGACGTAGAAGCAACTGGTGCTAACGATAGTAGGGTAAGAATAACAGCAGGTAATACAAGTAAGTCTTATGTTGAATTTGCTGACCCTGATGATGTTGATACTGGGGAAATAAGATATGACCATAACACTAATTCTATGCAATTTAGAGTTAATGGAAATCAGGAAGCCATTACTATAGACAGCAATAAAAACGTTGGAATTGGAACCGATAATCCTGCTTATACCCTAGATGTTAATTCAGGGACTACAAATGATACAGTTAGATTTAAATCTTCAGACGATACAGTAAGTATAGTATTAGAAGATGACGACACACTTAATGAAATTGAATCTAGTGCTACAGGTATACGTTTTGATTTAAGCGGTTCTGAAAGACTCCGTGTTAGCTCTAGTGGTAATGTTACTATAAATAGTAGCGGTACTATCCCTACAGGTGTTTTATTAGGAAGACAATTGGTAGTAGGAAGTTCAACAGGCTCAGAGGTTATTGCCTTTAGAGAAGACACGTCTGTTGCTGTTGGTGACAAGGTTGGTGCATTTTTAATAGGTAACTCTGATACAGACGGAGCTGAAGACCACTTTGTTGGAATGTGGGGCAAGGTATCTTCTACCAATGGTTCGCAAGACCTTCACTTTGCCGCAGGTCGTTCAGGTTACGAAGGTGATTCACCGCAGATGACTCTTGATTCTTCAGGACAAGTTGGTATTGGAGTTAATCCTAGTGAAGCCTTACATATAGAGTATAACACTGTCTCAGGTGGTGATAATTATATACACATGAGAAAAACAGACCAAGGAGCTGGTCAAGGTGTTTTTATAGGTATACCTACTGCAAGTAATAATTTGCGAATAATGAATCATGCCAATAATTCAATTACATTTCATACGACAACTTCTGATACAGAAAGAATGCGTATACAAGGTGATACAGGCAATGTTGGAATTGGAGTACAAAATTGTGTTTCACATTTATCTATAGGAAACCCATCTGCTGATGGTGTTGTAGACTATACAAAAGGAATTACATTTGTTGATACTTTATCAAGCCCCACAAATGCTTGGGTTCATGCAGCTATAGTTACAACAGGTTCAAGTGGCTTTAATGGTAATTTAATATTTGCTACGGATGGTGACGGAAACCAAGATAATGACACATCAGGGTTAACAGAAAGAATGCGTATTGATTCTTCAGGCATACTTATTGTTAATAATGGTGGTAATAGTACAGGCGGTATTGTTAATAAACACAGGTCTGCTATAACTGTAGGAACGACTGCTACTAATATAAGTAATGCAGCTACTTATGGTGGTTTAGCTTTTGTTTGGGTAAATTCAGGTGGAAATATAGCACATGATTTAGTTTCATATTCTTTAAGTCAGGTAGATGTATTAGCTTCTCAAAATATTTCAGGTGGACCAGCAGGAAGGACATATTCTGCCGCTAGTGGAATTTTAAAAGTTGCTATGGCATCAGGTTCTTATAGCGTATATGCAACAGAAATAAGAGCTTCAACAGGATAATAGGAGAAATTTATGACAATAGAATGGAAAGGAAAAATATGTTCAGGTATGGATGTAGTTGAAAAAATTAAATTTATAAAACAAGGTACTGATTCTGATGGTAATAAAATTACAGCATCAGCAGTTTACGTGCCTTCAGGTGATGAAGAATATAAAACAAGAACTGATTGGACAGATGCACAAATTGATGCAATAGCAAATACTTTATCTGATGATTTAGATGCAGAAATTACAAGACAAGGTGGAAGTTAATGCTATACAAGAACAACAAGAACAGATTGAAACACTCAAGCAAGAAATACAGGAACTAAAGGAATAATATGGCATATACATTAGTACCAACAGAGTTAATAGTAGACGGAGCAGTTACCAGTGCTAAGTTAGATACTAATATTTCTATATCAGGAACTTTAGGTGTTACAGGTGAACTAACACTAGCCACCCATATGATTATGGGTGACAACGATAAGATAAAGATAGGTACTGGTGGTGATTTAGAAATCTACCATGATGGTTCTAATTCTTATATAAGCAATTCTACAGGTAACATCTATTTAGCTGATACCAATGGTTCGGTACACATACAAGCAAAACTCAACGAGGAAAGCATAGTTTGTACAGCTGATGGTGCAGTATCTCTTTATTATGATAATGCTGTAAAACTAGCGACAACCTCAACAGGCATAGATGTAACATCTAATGATAGTACAAATAATTCAGTAAGTACTTTATTAAAATTATCGCATACAACAACTGGTACTGCAGCTGATGGTATAGGAACAAGAATTAATTTTGAGTCTGAAGATGATGGTGGAACTGTTTCTACAATGGGATACATAGATACATTATTTACAGATGTTTCTGATGGTGCTGAAAAATCAGCTATACAATTTTATACAAGAAGTGGTGGTTCAATAGCTAGACAAATGCATATTGACAGTACTGGTGTTGGCATTGGGACTGACAGTCCTGACGAACCTTTACATATTTTTAGCTCAACAGATGCAGATTTATTACTAGAAGGAACTGAAGCAGGAACATCAACTAGATTTGCTAAAGTAGCTTTTGCTAATAACATATCAGGTACAACAACAGATTTAGGTGCTATCACAGCAAATACAGATGGTGCTACTAATAGTTCCTCATTTAAATTTTTCACAGCAAATGCTGGTAGTGTAACTAACAAAATGACTATTACCTCAGGAGATGCTGTATTGGTAGGTAAGGATTCTGATGCATTTGCAACTGCTGGTGTAGTTTTAGCAACCTCACAAAACAGTTCCTTTACTAGAAATAGTGGAAATGTCTTAGCTCTTAGAAGAAATACTAATGATGGTGATTTAGTAACTTTATATAAAGACACAGCAAAGATTGGAAGTATTGCATCAAGAGGTGGTACTACAGCATCTTTTATTACTAATACAGCATCAGGTTCAGGAGCAGGTATTAGTGGCTCAACAAATATGGTAATTGCCTGTGATGAAACTGGTGCAGCTAATGGTAGTACAGTAAGTTTAGGTTCTACATCAACTAAATGGAAAGACCTCTACCTTTCAGGTAGCATCACAAGCGGTGGCAGTAATGATATTGATGGTACAGATGACTTAAGATTAAGATTCTTAAATGGTGGTTCATTTAAAGCTGGTATTCAAGTTCCAACAACATCAGGAGACATGATTAGTGGCTCAGCAGTAGATGATTTAGCTATTAGGTCACAAGCTAATATTCTTTTCTCTACAGGTGGAAATGTAGAGAAAGTTCGCATTGATTCTTTAGGCAAGTTGCTTATCGGTGATTCTGCTAGTCATACAGACGACTTATTACAAATAGAAACTCCAGCTAGTGGCGGTGGTCATGGTATACAAATAAGAAGAAATGATTCAAATGGCGACCAAGGTATTGGTCGTATCATGTTTGGAAATAATAATGATACAGATTTAGCTACAATATCGTCAGTAACAGATGGACAAGCTGATTGTGCAAGATTAGTTTTTAGCACTCAACCTACTAGTGGTAATTCAACAGAAAGAATGCGTATTACTTCTGATGGAGAAGTAAGAGTAAACGCTGTACCTAGACAAACTATGGCAGAATTTAATAATAGACAAAATGGTGCTTGTATTGAGTTTGGTCACGAAAATAATAGCAATGGATTTTACGGAACATTAGGTGTTATGGGAAGTAATGGAAGTCCTTATATAGGATTTAGCACCGATTGTGAGTCTAGTGCAAATACTTTTACGACTAGAGGTTACAAAGGTAACATTATTAGAGGAGACAGTAGCGGTAATCTTAATTTTCAACAAGTAACAAACGCATCTGCTACTGGTCAAAATCCAGCAGATAGAATGAAACTTGATTCTAACGGCACATTCATGGTGGGTAAGACCTCTTCATCTAGTAACAACGTAGGTTTTGAAACAAGTTCTACTGGTAATACAGCAATTACAAGAGATGGTGGTCAACCTTTAATATTGAATAGAAAAACAGACCATGGCGATATTCTTATATTTAGGAAAGATGGTTCAGAAATTGGAAAAGTTGTTACTACTACAACTGGTAATGGAAGTATAGTTATTGGTAATGATAATAGTGGTATTATGTTCAGAGGTGATTTAACAGGCTCTGCATTTATTCCTGCTGACCCAGCTACAGGAAATCAAGTAGACAATAGTTTAGATATTGGTCATAGTGTAATTAGATTTGACGATGTTTATGCAACCAACGGAACTATTCAAACTTCAGACAGAAACGAAAAACAAGACATAGAAGCTCTAACAGATGCAGAAACAAGAGTAGCTGTTGCAGCTAAAGGACTACTTAGAAAGTTCAGATGGCAGTCTGCTGTATCTTTAAAAGGTGACGAAGCTAGAATCCACTTTGGTATCATAGCTCAAGACTTACAAGATGCTTTTACTGCTGAAGGATTAGATGCAAGTGACTATGCTATGTTTATTAGTACCACTTGGACAGATGATGATGGAGTAGAACAAACAAGACTAGGGGTACGTTATAGCGAACTACTAGCATTTATTATTGCAGGAATTTAATGAAAGCTATACAAGAACAACAAACAATAATTGATGATTTAAAATCAAGAATAGAAACATTAGAAAATGAATGATAGACTAATACTTTTAATTAGGAGAATTAATTATGGCAGAAGCTAATGAAAACACAGTAAACGAAGAACCAAAGGTTTTAACACTTACTGAAAAGGTAGATGACAAAGATGTTGAAAAGAAATACCTAATAGATGATATGTCTGATGAAGGTAAAGTAATTTACAACAAACTTGCCATCATACAAAAACAAAAAAATGATTTAGTTGCAAACGCACAATTTGAAATAGAAAAAGCAGATGCACTTATAAATCATTACATGGCAGAGTTAAAAAACAATTTGCCTGAAGAAATGGAAGCAAGTAATGAAGATGCCAAAAGTGGAGATAAAAAATCCAACTGATTTAACTAAGTTGGAACTGCACGAACAAATTTGTGCTTTACGATACGAAAATATAGAAAAACGTATGGAAGCAGGTTCTAAACGATTTATTCGTATAGAACAACAGATTTGGGGTTTATATGCTCTTATTATTGCTTCACAAGTCATAGGAGCATTTGTCTAATGGCAGGATTAACAGTAAGCGTAGAACCAACTCAAGAACCAGTCACATTACAAGAAGTAAAAGAATACTTACGAGTTGATGATTCTACCGATGAAAGAATCATAAGACCTTTTATAGAAACAGCTAGAAGGTTTTGTGAGGAACATACTGGTAGAGCATTAATGACACAGACCTTGACATTATTTCTTGATGCTTTTGAAGATATTAGCGACCCTTTATGGGAAGGTGTGAGAACTGGTCCATACTTAAATTATTATAAAAACTATGTGGTTTTACCACGTTCACCAGTAGCTTCTGTAACACATATCAAGACTTATGATGATGCAGATACAGCAACTACCTTTGCTAGTACAGATTATTATGTTGATAACGCTAGAGAACCTGCAAGAGTGGTTTTAAGAACTGGTGCTACTTTTCCTACAGCACTAAGGGTAGCAAACGCAATAGAAGTTAAATACATAGCAGGTTACACATCACAATACAACATACCTGAACCACTAAGACTTGGAATCTTACAACACATAGCATATCTGTATGAACACAGAGGAGATATGTATGATGCTAAGTTACCTTATCCACCTATGTTAAGAAGTTTATATGCACCTTATGTTGTACACAGAGGATTAGGTTCATCATCTTTAATGGCACTGGGATAAATGTCTAACTCTATTGGCAAAATGCGATATAGAGTTAAAGTAGAAAATGCTACTAATACTCGTGATGCTGGTGGTGGTCTATCACAATCCTATTCACCAGTCACATTTATCTACGCCAATATAAAGCCTATGAATGCCAATAGTATATACAGGCAAGGGATAGTCCAAGAAAAGGTCACACACGAGGTTACAATTCGTTATATGAAGAATATATCTACTAATAGTAGGGTAACTTATGGTAGTCGTAATTTTAATATCAAAGGCATTGTTAATGTAGATGAAAGAGATAGATTTCTTAAATTGTTATGCGAAGAAGGTGTGGCAATATGAGTCTAAAGAACCAAGGATTTAAAAATATAGAACAATTTAAAAAAAAATTAGAAAAAAGATTAATAGCTAATCCACATAAAAATTCTTTAAAAGCTGTTGGTCGTTCAACTTTAGTTGTTAATAACACTGTAGTAAAAAGTATTACAGCTGGTGGAACAGGTGAAACAGTTAAAAAATATGAACCTACTAGAACTCACACACAATCCAAACCATTAGACCCACCTGCAAGTGACACAGGATTTTTAGTAAGTCAAATCACAAGCGATATTAGTAGCAATCCTGATGGAAGCGTAGTTGGACAAATAATATCTTCAGCACCTTATTCAAAAGCATTAGAATTTGGTACTACAAATATGACCGAAAGACCATTTATGCAACCTGCACTCAGAAAGAATAAAAAGAAAATTTTACAAATTTTTAGACAAGAAGGTGTAATAAGATGAGTATTGGTCAGTTTCAATTACAAAGTGCTGTATATTCTGCTTTAAATGTTAGTGCTATTACATCAACATTATCTTGTGGAGTTTATGACGAAGTCATAGAAGGAAATACATATCCTTTTATAACTTTAGGAGAAGAAACTGTTGTTGACTACAGCACAAAAGACCTCACAGGTGGTGAATATACAATAAACATACACATTTGGTCACAATATAAAGGTTCTAAAGAAACCAAACAAATAATGGACAAGATTCACGATTTATTGCATGATATAAACTTAACTGTTACTGGTTTTAATCTAATTAACCTTAGATTTGAATACAGTGATATAATGAGAGACCCAGATGGTGTCACTAGACATGGAGTCATGCGATTTCGTGCAATAATATTAGGAACAAACTAATTTTATAGGAGAAAAAAATGGCAGCACAAAAAGGGTTAGATGTCTTAATGAAAATTGACATCAGTGGAACTAAAACTACTATTGGTGGTTTAAGGTCTACATCAATCACACTTAATGACGAATCAGTAGACATTACTAATAAAGATAGTCTTGGAACTAGAACTTTATTAGCAGGTGCAGGTGTAAACAGTTTATCTGTTAGTGGTTCAGGAGTATTTACAGATTCAGCAGCAGAAGTTGCAGTTAGAACTGCTTTTGCAGCTCAACAAAACACTTCTGATGGCTCATCAGCTCAAACAGCAGCGTTTGAATCATTTGAATTTATAATACCAAACTTAGGTACTTATACTGGTGCTTTTCAAATTACTTCATTAGAGTATGCTGGTGAATATAATGGTGAAGCAACATATTCAATGTCTTTTGAATCAGCAGGGTATATAACATTCGCAGCAGCATAAGGAGTAACTTATGGCTTGGGAAAAAGTAGTACTTAGAATTAACAACCAAGATATTCATGGTATGTTTGATGGAGAACAATTAGACATACCAGTATGCGATATCAAAGATACTATTAAAATTAATGGTAAGATGATGCAAGTTATGTCATCTGTGGTTGATTCAAGAGATAATATAATGAAAGTAAAACTTGCAAAGGCAAGTCAATCAAAAGGAGAAAAGTCAGATGGCGAACAAACTAAAGGGTGAAATAACACTTAATTTAGGTAAAAAAGATTATAAAGCTAGATTAACTATAGATTCAATCATGCAAATAGAAGATGCCTGTGGTTGTGGCATCATTAAACTTGCAGCAAAAATGGGAGAAGCTGATATAAGAATGTCAGAAATAGTTAATGTATTAACACCAGCATTAAGAGGTGGTGGTAATGATTTACAGCAAAAAGATGTTATAAAAATAATAGAAGATGTAGGAATAGTAAAAGCAACAGCTGCCGTTGCTAACCTTCTTACAAAATCTCTTACTGATGATTCAGAGGAAGAAACAGACGAGGGAAAGCTACAAGAGGGGGATTAGTCAGTGATTCCCTACCTATTCAACGATACTTTTCTATTTGTGTTGGCATGATGGGTATGTCACCTGAGATTTTTTGGAACACTAGTCCGCAGGAAATTTATCTAGCTATAGATGGTTTTTCAGAATTTAATGGTGCAAAAAACAAAGAACAACCTATGACTAATGATAGGTTAAAAGAGATGATGGAGTTATATCCTGACTAATGGCTAATCCAGTTGACCAACTTATTGTAGAAATCCGAGCAGAAACTAAATCTTTACGTAAAGGTTTAGATGATGTAAACAGAAAGCTAGGCACTGCCAACAAAACTGCAAAATCATCTGTAGCAACATTCGGAAATTTAGCTAAAGTATTTGCTGCTGTAGGTGCAGCTAGATTAGGTGGTGCAATTGCAAATACAGCAAGAGAATTTCAAGATTTAGAAGCAACATTAAAAGGTATAACAGGTTCAGCAGAAAGTGCTGCTAGTTCTTTTGACCTTATAAAACAATTTACAGCAACAACAACATTCCAAGTACAAAATGTAGCAAGTGCATTTACAACTCTTGTTAATGCTGGTATTGCACCAACAAGTGATGTTTTACAAGATTTTGGTAATTTTGCAGCTGGTGCTGGTAAAGATATTACACAAATGGCACAAGCTGTATTTAATGCTACAACTGGTGAAATGGAAATGTTAAAACAGTTTGGTGTTATAGCTAGAGTTGAAGGCGATAAATTAGCTGTCAATTTTAGAGGAAGCAAAGAAATGATTGGTAGAGATGCAGACTCTATCGTAGCTTTTTTAAGAAAAATATCACAAGAAAACTTTTCAACTGCTTTAGAAGAAAGAGCAAATACCGCAAGTGGTGCTATATCTAATTTAAAAGATGCAGTTTCAATCACTATGGCAGAAATAGGTGAGGGTGGATTATTAACTGTATTAACTGAAGGTTCTTTAGCATTAAAAGACCTTGCAGAAAAAGCTAAGCCTGTTGCACAAATTTTTGGTGGAATATTATTGCAAACTTTTAACTTGCTAAAAAACACTGTTGGTATTTTAGTGGCAAACATGAATAGCTTATTATTAGCACTTTCAATATTTGCTGCGACAAGAGCACCTGCATTTGCTGCTTTGTTTATGGCAAAAGCTATGGGTACACTGAGAAAAGCAATTTTAGGCGTAAGAGCTGCAATGCTTTTATTACAAAAAAACCCATTAACAGCAGCTTTGGTTTTAGGTGCTTTGGCAATACAAAACTATACATCTCTTCTTGATGATGCTATTACAAAAATGAAAGAAGTAGGTGAAAGATTTGCTATTGATATGGGATTTCTAAATCCTGAACAATTAGATAAAACAGATAAAAGCGTAGAAGAATTAAATAAAGAAATAGAAGATATGCTTGATAAAATGACTAATGATTTAGACCCTGCAATGCAAACTACAGCAGAATTTACAGACGAATTAGAACAAGCTGTTACAAGTGCATCTAATGCTTTTACAACACAATTTGTAGATTCTTTATTACAAGGACAAAGTGCCTTACAAAGTTTTAAAGACTTTTCAAGGAATATTGTTTCACAAATTATTGCAATATTTTTACAATTAGAAGTTGTAAATAGAATATTAGCAGCTATATTTCCTAACTTTCAGGGTACTGTGGGTACAGGATTATTTGGTGGTGGCACAAGTGGTGCAACAGCATCGGCAGGTTTATCAGGTTCAGGACAAGCAGGAATGGGTGGTATGCCATTAGGTCTTGGTGGTGCTGGTGGTGGTGCTATGTATGGTGGTCAAGCAAGAATAGTTGGTGAACGTGGTCCTGAAATTTTTGTACCACATACTAGTGGTAATCTAATGAATAATATGAATAGCAAAAACGCTATGAGTGGTGGTGGAACTACAATAATAAATCAATCTATCAACTTTGCTACTGGTGTTGTTCCAACAGTTAGAGCAGAAGTAACTAAAATGATGCCACAAATAGCAGATGTAACAAAAGCAGCTGTGCAAGAATCAGCAATGCGTGGTGGTTCATTTAGAAGGAGTTTAGTAGGTGGCTAAGATAGTAACAATGCCAAATACACCTAATTTTATTAGGAGTAATTTTGTTTTAAGACGTGCTGTAGGTAGTGTCGCTTCACCTTATACAGGTAAAGTAAGAACACAAGAATATGATGGTGTATTTTGGGAAGCTACAGTAACACTTCCACCTATGCGTAGAAATGTTGCTAAAAATTGGCAATCATTCCTTTTAGAACTTAATGGACCAGTAAATCATTTTAAATTTGCAGACCCTGATGCATTAACTAATCTAGGCACTTATAACGTAAATGATTTAAAAGCAAAGAATAGAATTAATCAAGGAAGCATAGAATTAGATTTTTCTGCAACTACACAAACAATAACTGCACCTTCTAATACAACGCCTTTTGCTAATGCTGTAGTTGGTGATTTCATTGTAGTCACAGGTTCAGCTAATCCTGAAAACAATGGCACACACAAAATAACATCAAAAACTAATGCATATACAGTGGTAGTAGAATCTGAATCAGGCGGTTTAGTCACTGAAGCAGATAAAACAGGTTGTACGATTAAATCTAATCAAAAAGGTGCAACAGGCTTAAATTTATCAGCAAGTACAAACAGTGCAACAGGCACAATATTAAAAGGTGATTATCTACAAATAACATCAAGCTCAACAGCAGGTGCAAACCCAGTTCAATACGTTATGGTTACAGAAGATGCAACATTAAATGTTATAAGCGGTGAAGATACTTATGGAGTTAAAATACAACCCAAATTAAGAACAGCAATAACTGAAAATCATTTAGTAAGATTCGCAACTCCAAAAGGATTGTTTAGATTAACAACAAAAGATGTTGACTGGGATGCTGATAATATTTCTAACTATGGCATATCTTTTTCATGTATTGAGGTAGTTTAAATGTCTAATAGAGGTGGGATTGATAGTTCTATAACAAGCTACCTTGAAGCAGACCATCAGGTTTTATTCTTAGCAGTTGAAGCTGAATTTGATACAGAAACAATAAGAGTTTGGTCAGGAGATTATGATTTATCAATTAGTGGTGCAACATATACTGGTGTTGGAACTCTTTTATCTATATCAAACATAGAAGACACTTTAGAACTCAAATCTAGTGGCTTATCTGTAGCTTTAGCAGGTATGGATACAACTGTTCTTGATTTAGCTCTTACAGAAAATTATCAAAATAGATTTATAACTGTTTTTCTAGGATACCTTTCAGGCGGAACAGACACCACTGTAGGCACTATGACTTTATTTAAAGGTCGTATGCAATCAATGGTTATAAACGATGACCCTAATGGCTCTACGATTACTGTAGATGCTGAAAATAGATTAATAGATTTACAAAGACCATCAAACCTAAGATACACCAAAGAATCACAACAATTTATAGATTCTAGTGATACTTGTTTTAATAGAGTTCAATCTTTACAAGATAAAGAGATTGTATGGGGAAGGTCATCTTCTAACACAGGCACAACTACTACTGGTAATAACAATAAAGACGAAAACATAGTTCAAAGAGGAATACAAAAATAAAAATGATAAAAAAAACAGACTGGAGTATGGAATTTGACAACTTTATTACCAAAAACAGGTTTAAAGGTTTTAAATGGGGTTCGTGGGATTGTTGTAAGTTTTCAAATGCTTGTATAAAGGCTATGACAGGTGAAGATTTGATACCCAAAGAACTTAAATGGAAAAACGAAGCAGAAGCTATGAAATCAATAAAAGAATATGGTAAAACTCTTTCTAAAAGTATTGAAAAGGCTTGTAAAGCAAAAGGTGTACAAAAAATAGACAAAGCATTTATGCAAAAAGGTGATTTAGTGGTTTATAAGGAAGAATCAGAATTAGTTGGTATATCAGATGGTTTTAAGGTCTTATCACCTACAGATGACATGGTAGTAGCTAAACAAAATGTAGATATTATTTCTGTATGGAGAATACCTAATGGCTAAAGCGATAAAAGCAGCAGCTAAAGTATTTGTTGTCACATTTTTAGTTGTAACTGGTGCTTCATACATTTTTGCAGGTGTGGCTGGTACTGTTGCAGGTTCTGTATTATTTGGTGTAGAAACTCTTGCAATGGCAGCATTAAGTGGGATTGGCACTCTTATTGGTGGCTTGATGTCAAAAGGAGTGAATGCAACTATAGAAAACTTTGGAACTAAAGTTGCGACAAGAACAGCTACAGCACCAAGACAAATTATATATGGTAAAGCTAGAGTTGGTGGAACAATAACCCATATAGAAACTTCAGGCACAGATAACTATAAGCTATCAATGATTGTTGTTCTTGCAGGACATGAAGTAGAAAGTTTAGAAGAAGTATTAATTAATGATACAAAATTAACAACAACAGTTAGTGGTGGCTTTAATTATGCTACTAATAGCAGATTTACTAATAGTGAGAATGAAAATAAGTTTGGTGTTAGTAATTCATTACTTAGATATAAATTTAAAGATGGTTCACAAACTACAGCAGATAGCACCATAACAAGTGCAACTTCTTTAGGTTCTACAGATAAGTTTATAGGCATGGCTTATATGCTTATAGAAATGGTATTTGATTCAGAAGCCTTTGGTGGTGGTATTCCACCACTAGCTTTTGTTATTAAAGGTAAAAAAGTTTATGACCCAAGAACATCAACTACAGCTTGGTCAGATAACCCTGCTCTTTGTGTAAGAGATTATATAACAGATACAACCTATGGATTAAAAGCTACTTCAGATGAAGTTTTAGATACAACAGCATTAGGTGGTTTTTCAGCAGCAGCTAATACTTGTGATACAGCAGCTGGTGCAATAACAACAGCTACAGTTAATGGTGCTGTTTCAAACACACAAACAGTACAAATTGATTACGCAACATCAAATACGCTTATAGATATAGGTCAAACAGTTACAGGAACAGGAATATCAGGTTCACCAACTGTAATATCAAGAAGTGGTAATCTAGTAATTTTATCTTCAGCACAAAGTATTGCTGATGGCGTAACACTTACTTTTAACGAAGATTTATATAAAGCCAATGGTATAACCAATATGGCAGCCGATGGTAGTGGTGTACTTGAAGGATTGCTAAGTTCTTGTGCAGGTAAATTGTCATATATTAATGGTAAGTTTGTAATGTTTGCAGGTGCTTCTGTTACACCTGATATGACGATTACAGATGATAATTTATTAGCACCAATATCTATATCAACAAAAAATACATCAGGTGAAACTTTTAACACTGTTAAAGCTGTTTATGTTGATGGTAATAATAATTATGTAGCTACAGATTCTCCAGTTTATACAGATAGTACATTAATCGCTAACGACACCCCAAGTGGAGAATCACAAGCCAATTACAGAAAAACTTTAGAAATACAGTTGCCATTCACTGACACAACTACAATGGCACAAAGATTACAAAGAACAGCACTGCTACATTCAAGACAAGAAGTGAGTTTATCTGTTTTATGTAATATTGGATTTATGCAATTACAACCCTTTGACTGGGTTTACTTAACTAATGACAGATTAGGATACACTAACAAAACTTTTGAAGTTTTAAGCACAAATTTAGAAGTAATAGAGTCAGATGACGTGCCAATTTTGGCTACGAGACTTGCCCTTAAAGAGATTGATTCTACAGTATATGCATTTGCTTCAAGTAGTTATACAAACCCAATAGACGAAGGCTCAAGCGTTTCTACAGGTAGTTTTAGCGTAACTGCACCAACAGGTTTATCTTTAACAGTAGATTTGCAACTTGATTCAGCAACAAGCAAAGTAAATATAGATGCAAGTTGGACTAATAACCCTGACGACCTTATACAAGGTACAGAAATTTTATATGGAACTGCTTCAGGTACTTATATAGGTTCGGTTTTAGTTGGTAAAGGAAAAACAAAAGCAGTCATACCAAACCTTATATCAAATAGCACTTATTATGTTGTAGCAAGACATTTTTCTAGTAACAATGTTTATAGTGATAATACATCTGAACAAACTGTTGGCACAGGTTTACCAGCAGCACCAGCAGCACCTACAAATCTTTCAGCAACAACAGGCAAAGCATTAGTTATAGGTTTAGAGTGGACTGCTCCTAGTAACAGTGATTTAAGAGCAGTTAAGGTTTATAGACATACATCTAGTTTTACACCAACAGATGATACATATTTAGTTTCAACAATCACATCAGAGCCAAGTGAAACACAAAAAATTACTTTTGGTTTAGAAGATGCGTTAACTGCTGGTACTACTTATCATTTTGCAGTTAGGGCTATCAATTTTTCAGGTACACATTCTACTTTTACTAGCACTACAACAGGAAGTTTTACATTAGTAGATGTAGGTGATATTGATTTACCTGATTTTTCAGGATACTTTCACAAAGAAGGCAACACAACAACAGCATTAACATCATCACAATTTAATACAGAATATGGAAGAACGCCTTTAAATGATGACATTTTAGTTATGGTCAATACAAGTGCTTCTCCAAAAGTTTCAAAGGCTTATAAATGGAATGGTTCTGCTTTTGTAGAAATAACTAATTTTACAACAGGTGATTTAGTTGTAGATGGAACTATTGCAGGTGACAAGATAATTGCAGGTGATATTTCAGCTGATAGGGTTGATGCAGACTTTGTTAGCACATTAAATCTATTAACAACCAGTGCAACTGTCACTAATAATATAACTATAGGTACTGGTAACAATGTTTTTAAAGCTGAAACTGGTGTTGGTATACAACTTGGTCATGCAACATTTGGGTCAGCACCATTTAGAGTAACAGAGGGTGGAGCATTAACAGCTACTAATGCCACAATAACAGGTGAAGTTAATGCAACTAGTGGTACGTTTAATGGTTCTATAGCAATTGGTTCAGGTAATAGTATTTTTAAAGCTGATTCAAATGGAATATATCTTGGTAACGCTACTTTCGGTTCAGCACCTTTCAGAGTTACACCAGCAGGTGCGGTTACTGCGACTAGTGCAACGATTACAGGGACACTTACCTTAACAAACATAGATGGTACTACTGTAACTTATACTGGTGGTACTCTTGGTGTAGGAACAATTGGTAGTGGTAATCTTGGTGACAGTGCAATATTTCCAGCAACATTAAGATATGAAAGAACTAACTCAACTTCAGCACCTTCAGATTCAGAATTTAATACAGCATTTGGTAGAGACCCAAAATCTAATGATATTGTTGTTGTTGTGAGAACAGACAACAATTCACAAGTTGCTTATAAACACAATGGCACTGCTTTTGCAGTAATCAATAATTATATTGATGGAGATTTAATTGTTGATGGTACTATCACAGCAGACCAAATTGAGGGTAACACTATTACAGCAAATAAAATTGCTACAGGAACTTTAACTTCTGCATCAGGTGTATTTGGTTCTATAAGTGCTGGTGATATTGATACAGGTACACTTAACGCAGCTAATGTAACGATAAGTGGTGGTGATGTAACTATTAATAGTTCAGGTATCACAATTAATGGTTCTTCATCATCTATAAATTTAGGTTCAGGTGCTTTTACTGTATCTGCAGCAGGTGTTATGACTGCTACTGGTGCTACTATTTCAGGTGCAATTACAGCTACAAGTGGTTCATTTACAGGTAGTCTTAATTCTGCTACTGGTACTTTTACAGGTGCTTTAAGTGGCGGAACTATATCTATTGGTTCAGGTAACAGCATATTCAAAGCAGACAGCAATGGTATTTATTTAGGAAATGCAACTTTCGGTTCTGCTCCATTTAGAGTAACTCCAGCAGGTGCTTTAACTGCAACAAATGCAAATATAACAGGTGATATAGTTGCTAATAATTTAAACATTTCTAGTGCAACTGTAACTGGTACTTTAAGTGCTAGTAATATTCAAATAGATAATGTAACGATTGACACTGATGGTAGTGGCAATCTAATTATTAAATCAGGTGGTGTAGATACAACACAAATAGCAGATAACGCTGTTAATAACGATAAGATTGATAGCATATCAGCAAATAAAATTACTGCTGACCAATTAGATTCAGCAAGAATAAATACTAATACATTAAATGTAAAACACTTTGATGATGTCAGTACAGATATTAAGAGTCATTTAGCAACTGAAACTTTTGTACCTCTATCAAGAGATGGTCAAGCATATGTACAAAGAACATCAGAATATACAGGAAGTAACGCTTCTTTTATTCCAGTAACAGTTACACAAATTAGAAACAAAGCTACTTATGTTGCTATATTCTCAGGAGTTTTAGGTGATGTAAGTGGTGGTAGGGTTCAATATTCTTTAAACAATTCTACTTGGGTTAATGCAAATGGTAATACTAATATTTCATGGAGTGCTGGAACTTATAGAGGATATACTTATGTTTATACAGGGAAAATAACCACCTTATCAAATACACAATCAACTGTTTATTGGAGAGTATATTTTTCAGGAACTTATAATCATACTCAGCTTTCACTTAATGTGATGATGGATAACACACAATAATGAATACTTTTACTATATACAATTTAGAAACTGGTGAGATAGAACATTCAACTACTACAGTTGCAGAAATCAATGAAGTAGGTTTACTAGATGGGCAAGGAATCATTGAAGGAGATTATCAACCTAATGAATATAAGATAGTTGATGGTGAAGCTGTAGTTAGAACTGATAATGTATTAGAGATGTTAAGAAACAAAAGAAATGAATTATTAAAACAATCAGACTGGACACAAATGTCTGATAGTCCATTATCAGATAGCAAAAAAACAGAATGGGCAACTTACAGACAATCTTTAAGAGATTTACCTACAAGCAATTCAAGTGCATCATCATATGATGACGTAACATTTCCAAGTGAGCCAAGCTAATGGACAGTGCAATTAAAGTAATACAAGAGGTAGGTTTTCCAATAGCAGCAGCAATTGGTTTAGGTTGGTTTATATATAAATTAATCATGCGAATTGTAGATGGCATGGAAACCAAACTTGATAATGTTGATGAAAAAGTAGAATCACAGATAGCAGCTATTGAAGAACGACTTGGAACAAAACTTGACTCACAACATGGAATACTTGTAGCATTAATTGATAGAGTGCGTAGCTTAGATAATGAAATCATAAGACAAGACACCCTTATTAAAACTATTCTAGGCGTACCACAGTTAATAGATAGCAGTAAAATTGCAAAGGCGGATAGAGATGACCAAAGGAAAGACTAAAAAACAATTAAAAAAAGAACAATTGGAAAAAGATAAAGTGCTATGGTCAATCATGGTAATAGGAGTTATTTTAATAATTGGGATTTTTGTACAAAATATCAAAGCAGACCAAATAGTTCATAAGTTTAAATCGCCATCTTTTAGTGGCATCAATACTAGTTCACATTATCTAACTATTGAAAACCAAGAGTTTAATAGAAAGATGACAATTAAAGAAGAAATCAAAGCCTTACAAGAACAAATAGAAAGAGATAAAGAGAACACCACACTTGCAAGATTTATGCGTAACTTAGAGTCACGTATCTATGCACAATTATCAAGACAACTTGTAGATAATCTGTTTGGTGAAACACCACAAACTGAAGGTACTATAGAACTTGAAGGTAATACTATAGAATACACATCTGATGGACAATTTATAACACTTAAAATAACTGATGCAGATGGCAATATCACAGAAATCACATTACCTATTGGTTCTTTTACTTTCTAGTTGTTCTTTGCTTGATGTTTATGAAGACACAGAGCAAATTAGAAAACAAATAAATCTAAAAGACAATCATAGTATTTATTCTTTACAATCAAAAGAACTTCTGCAAGTACAAGCACCACAAACAAAACCAGTAGTAGCTGTATATCCAACTGCTTTTACAGACCAAACAGGACAAAGAAAGAGTAACAGTGAGTTTGCTTTATTTTCTAGTGCTATAACCCAAGCACCAAGTAATTTATTAATAAGAGCATTAAAACACGCAAGTAATGGAAATTTCTTCAGAGTTGTTGAAAGGGTTGGTTTAGATAACCTTACAAAAGAACGTCAAATTATAAGAAGCACAAGAGAAGAATTAGAAGATAAAAAAACTATCATGCCCTTGCTATTTGCAGGTGTGTTGCTTGAAGGTGCTGTTGTATCGTATGATAGTAATCTAATCACAGGCGGTGCAGGTGCAAGATATTTAGGAATAGGCACAAGTGTTCAGTATCGTGAAGATACAATCACTGTGAGCCTTAGAATGGTTTCTGTAGCTACTGGTGAGATACTGGTAGAAGTAATGTCTAGTAAGACAATACTTAGCTATGGTCAGTCACAAGATGTGTTTAAATTCATAGAAATGGGTACTGAGTTAGTTGAAGTGGAATTTGGTGTTTCACGCAACGAAAGTACTACTATAGCCTTAATGAAAGCTATAGAAGGTGCTGTATTAGAACTTATTATTATCGGTTACGATAAAGGGTACTGGAAATATGAAGAAAATGAAATTAATGAGCCTGATTGTGATGCTGAGTGCGTTGCAAACATACGCGGATAATGAAATTTATGTAGACCAAAGCGGTAATACAGCTTCCATTGATTTAGAGCAACTAGGTAGCTCTAACCTTATTGGTGGTAGTTCTGCTGTATCAGGAACTATGACTGCTCTTGACCTTGATGGTATTAGTATGACTTTAGATATTAATCAGATTGGTTCAAGCAATATCTTTAGGTCAGATGCCATTGATGGTGATAACTTTACTGGATTCTTTGAATTTGATGGAGATAGTAATGTTATGGATATCTTATTAAATAGCACTGGTCTTATAAGTGCAGATTACATAAATCTATATTTAGATGTTACTGGAAGCAGTAATGAATTTGATTTAGAAATAGCAGAAAACGCTGATTCATCTTATCTTGATTTAGACTGGACAATCTTAGGTGATTCTAATGAATTAAATTTTGATATTGATTATGCTAATGCTATTAACTTTGTAGATATTAATGGTGGTTCAAACACTATCAACTTTACAGCTAGTGGATATTCAGGAAACACATCATCTGATTCAGGATATTTTTATATGGATTTAGATGGTAGCAGTAACACATTTAACATCATACAATCATCAACACTTGCAAAGGATTGGTTAAAAATTGAGACTACTACTTCTAACTCTAATATTTGTATCACTCAAAACGATGGGGGAACTTCCACAGGTTGCTGATATAGGTGACATATCAGAACTAAATGGTGTTGCACGAATATTAAGAGACGAACCATTACAAGCTGAATTAAACCTCGGCATACAAAGTAATGATGAAGCCATAACTACTAATGGTCGTATGGCTATTACTTTTCTTGATGATTCAACAGTTAGATTAACAGAACACTCTGAATTATTAATTGACGAATATATCTATGACCCTGACCCATCTAAATCAAAGATGGCTCTTACCTTTGGATTGGGAACAGCAAGGTTTATAACAGGCAATCTAAACAGAATTGATAAACAAAATATAAAGCTTAAAACACCAACTGCAAATATAGCGATTAGAGGAACAGACTTTACTGCTACTGTAGACGAGCTAGGGCGTAGTTTAATTATATTGTTGCCTGATGCTTATGGATTATCTAGTGGTGAAATAGAAGTGATTACAGCGACTGGTAGCGTACTTTTAAATAAACCTTTCCAAGCTACAACAGTTTCAGTATTTGAAAACGCACCAAGCAAACCAGTCATCTTAGATTTATCATTAGACCTTATAGATAATATGTTAATTGTTACACCACCACAAGAAGAAATAATTGAAGGTGAAGAAGTTGTTGTACAAAAGAAAAACATCTTGGACTTTAATGATTTAGATATAGATTACTTAGAAGAAGATTTTTTAAAAGAAGACGAATTAGAGTTTACAGAATTAGACATAAATTATCTTGATGTCAATTTCCTAGAAGATTTATTAGATGTTATAGATGCA
>Ga0255752_10002314_pt1 | contig 21064 bp, 36 predicted proteins | sample 011ome_25_FD_179952 | JGI IMG/M metagenome (GOLD analysis project Ga0255752, IMG submission 179952) | Coastal salt marsh microbial communities from the Groves Creek Marsh, Skidaway Island, Georgia - 011512CT metaG (version 2) | ecosystem: Environmental > Aquatic > Marine > Intertidal zone >... | reverse complement strand
GTACCTGATCCTCCTGAACCACCATCATAAGCAGCTGGTATTTTAGGACCTGGTGTATTATTTGATGGTCCATAACCTGCTCCGCCACCACCACCAGTGTTTGCAACACCACTACCGTTTGCATTATTTGTTGCATTTCCACCACCACCAGTTCCACCAGCACCACCACTTCCTGGAGATTGATTTTCATCTTGTCTTCCTCCACCACCTCCTGCAAAAATACCTCCAGCTGATGCTCCAGCATTTGATCCATTTGCAATATAAAAAGGTTGAGGTGATGATCCAAAAACAGGAGAAACATCTTTTCCTGCTCCACCAGCTCCTCCACCAGTTGGACTTCCAGAACCAGAGCTTCCAGCACCTCCAGCTCCTCCTCCACCACCTGCTCCTCTTGGATTAGGTGATTGACCACAAGATTGTCCAGGACCTCCTGCATTTCCAAAACCAAAAGGTTGTAAAGATGTAGGCATTGATGGTGCTTGATTAGAAGCACTACCTGGATTGGTATTCCCTGGACTAGGGTCTTCACCTCTACCACCACCACCTGAACCACCAATAGTTCTTGCAGTACATGGAGAGTCAGGTCCACCTTGACCAGCTCCACCTCCTTTTGCAATTAAAGGTGTTCCACCTGTTAATGTAATTGTTGTATCACTTCCTTGTCCACCTAATGCAGGTCCAGGACCAGCTGGTTGTACTTGACCAGCAGACCCACCAGCACCAATTGTAATAGGCACTGTTGCACATTTTGTGCAAGCAATAATAGCAACTGGGCCAGGACTCAATATCATACCTCCTGCTCCACCACCACCTGGTGAAGGTGCACTTCCTGCTCCTCCTCCTCCACCTACTACCATTACTGAAGCACATTTTAATTCAAAGAAAAATTCAGGCCATGTTCCATCTTGTTTTGCTTCTAATTGTTCAGATAATGACCATACACCTGAAGCTTTGTTTAATTCTTTTACGATGACTATACCAGAGCCGCCTGATCCTCCACAATTTCCTGCTGGGCCAGCACCTCCACCACCGCTACCTGTGTTTGTTGTGGCATTCATACCTGAATTTGCATTTCCTCCACCACCAGTACCACCACAACCTGAAGATGAAAGTCCACCACCACCTCCTCCTCCAGCATAAACTCCACAATTTGGTATTCCTGGTCCAAAATTTGGAGTTACATCTGTTCCTGCTCCACCATTACCACCATTGTTAGTTGTTCCATTTGAACCTGCAGCACCAGCTCCACCACCACCTCCAGCTCCTTGACCTTGAGGCCCTCCACCTAAACCACCTGCATTTCCTTCTGGTGGAGAATATCCACCTTCATTTCCTGATTGTACAGTTGGATTGTCTCCTGAACAAGATATTCCTCCAGCTGATCCTCCTTGGCCACCACCTCCTTGACCACCAAACCCACCACCAGTTGCTGAATAAGTTGTGCAACCTATAACTAAACTTGAATTACTACCTTTAGCACCACTAGAAGCTGAACCTCCACCTGATCCTCCACCGCCAATAGTAACTGCTCCTAAAGCAGTATTTCCACAAACTGGTATACATGAAAGATTTCTTAAACCACCTGCACCACCACCTGATCCTTTATAAACAGCACTTGCGGATTTACCACCTCCACCTCCACCACCTGCTGTTACTAAAATATTAACAAATCTTGTTCCTGGTTGTGTTGTGACTGCGCTAGGTGTACTTGATGTATGTGAAGTAACTTTATCTTTTCCAAACGAAAGCTTATTTTCAGGTCCTATAATTCCGCCATTAGCCATAGCTTATAAAACCTCCTTAGTCTGAAATTATTTCATATGAAATCAAACATTCTAAATCACTATTAGCAGAAGCTGTTCCTTTTATAATTTCATTTTCTTCTAAATAAAAAGAACTATTTTTATCTACAACTGCAAGTGTTGCATCAGCAGGTACAGAAATTGTACTTGCAATAGCTCTATCATTAGAACCATCATTATATTTAATTGTTACATCTGCTGCATTTGTGCCATCAATGTTTGAAACCATTATAGAATTAATTTTAAAAACTGTGTTTGCTGTTGCTGTAACTAAATTTGTCTCTGTAGTAGTCAAAGCAAATACATCAGTTTTTCCATTAATAGTTGCAACATTAACTATATTTGGGTTTGCCATATTTTCCTCCTATTAACCAAACACTATTGCCATTGCAATAGCTTTTCCTGTTGATATACCAGCTGAGTCAAAAGATAGTTGACCACTACCGTTCGTTACCAAAGCTTGTCCACTACTTCCATCAGATGATGGTAAAGTGAAGTATGTTGATGATCCGGTATTTGCTATACCAGTTACATTAATATCACCTAAATCTGACATTACATCTACTATTGCAGATCCTGTAGAATAAACAATTGTTTTTGCACCTTGTTTTAATGCAACTCCATTTGCAGCATGACCTGTATTACTAAATGTTAATGTTTGTGATCCAGTTGTGTTATTAAATACTGTATAATTTTGTTCTACTGCATCTGTAAAAACATGAATATCTCCTGTTAATGCACCTGTAAATTCAAGTACAGCATTATGTACTTGGTCATCTGTTGTTGAATCATCTGTATTACTTGTTGAATTATTTGATGTTAAAGTTACATTAGCAGAACCTGCAACATTAACTGCTTGATAACCTGAGACAGAAGCATCTACTCTGTTTAAAACATAATTTACTAGATTACCCCAAGTTCCTGAATTTTCTCCAGATGCTTGTCTTTCTAATTTTAATCTCGATGTAAAACTTGATGGCATAATTTCTTATACTCCTTAATTTAATTATTGTAAATAATATATATTTGTAGTCATTTGTCTAGTGAATATTAGTCCAAGTTTCAGTATTAGTTGGTAATATAGGATCCCAAAATTTAAGATCAGCGGCTGTTATATTTATTTGATTTCCATTGATATTTAAAAAGTTTTGTGTTTCAAGAGTAATATTACCAAGATTTGAAGTCAATTCTTGACCTGATATATTAAATAAGCCAGAAGCAGAAATAGTAATATTATTAGCAGTAACAGTAAGTTCTTGACCAGTAATATCTATAATGTTTTCACTAAAAGTAGTTACATTATTTAATAAAATAGATGTATCCTCTCCTACAATTTCTATTAAGTTTGCAGTTCCAGTTGTAACACTTCCTACTTCTACATTTGCTTCAAATGTAGGAGTATTTATAGTTACAGCGCCATTTGCAGTTACAGCAAAAGTATTTACTGTTGAAGTAAGTTGTTCTCCTGTAGCTTGAACAATACTTGTTCCAATAACAGTTTCTTCACCTTGACTTATATTTAATTGTTCACCAGATATACTTACAGGTGATGAACCAGTAACAGAGACATTATTTATAGAAGATGTTAATCCTTGACCATCTTCTACAAAAATATTACCATCACCAATTACAAAACCACCTAAACCTTCATTCCATGCACCGGTATTCCATTCTTCTCTAGACCAACCTAATCCAAAGTTTAAGCTTGCTTGAATTTGAAGTCCAGTTACAACAGCTGCTGCATCTGGTGATTCATTCCATGCACCAGAATTCCAAGTGTCTCTACTCCATCCTACAGATGCTGTCATAAGGATTTATCTCCTTATGCTATTCTGATTAAGCCGTTCGTTGCGTCAGCGTTAGGAAACTGTAACTCAAATGTACCGTTAGTAGAAGTTTTTACACCACCAAAATCTAATACACAAATAGAAGAATTACTATTGTTTGCATTATAGATTAGTGCAGCTTGTGCAGAAATAGTTGCATTAGCAAAAGAAACATTATCTGCATCAAAAATTGCAGTTGTTCCATCTGTAGAAATTGCAACATTAGTTAATGTAGCACCGCCTGTTGTGTAGTTAGTACCACTGCTTGATACTTCATTCGCAGTAATGTATGCAGCAGTATTTTGGTTAAGAGTTGCAGTATTATCGTAAAGTGCACACTTCAATGTCTGAGCTTCTAAGTTTCCGCCAGGCGACATTAAGTCTTGCTTAAACGACACTGTTATCGCTTGAGATATAGCCATGTTTATTGTCCTCCAGTTAATGTATTCTCGCCTAGTGGACTACCTGGAAACTTGTAGTCTGTTCTTCTTCTTCTACGAGCTTCATTATTTATAGCAGCCACACTTTCGACATACTTTTGTTTATATATATTATAGTCTTCCATGTTTTTTGTAAAGAGATTTGCTTCAGATAAACAACCATATAATAAAGCGTCAGAAGCATTTTCAGTATACCAATTAGTTGTATTAGTATTAGATAATGGATTAATTTTACCTTGGTATCCTAATTCCATAGTATATGCTTGATTTGGAGTAGGAGCAATATACAATGTAGTATCATTAAAATTAGCAAAATATCGTGGTTCATCAGTCAAAGAAGAATCAGGCCAGTATTCTTGAAGATATTCTATAGGTTTTATTTCTAAAAATTTTCTATCGTCATTAACAATTATATTTAAATAATTAATTAACATTGGTTCTATAGATGATGGAAGAGTAACAAATCTATCTCCTAAAGACATAGAAGAAGTTACATTTTGATTAAAACCTACTGGATCTATTTCTCTAGATAATTTAGTTTGTGTATTATCAATAAATGTATCTAATTGATTAGTAAAATCTGTACCTGTGTTTTCCGCCCAAGTTTGAATATCAGTCTTTAGACTGCTGTATGTCATTGGCATTGTTATCTGCTCCTTCTATATTAAATTTAGTCCATACATTTCCTTTAAATGGATAAGTTCCATAATGAGTTAATGGACTAATTACATCAGCGAAGATTTTGCCACCTATTTTTTGCCATAATCTACAAAAAGCATAATCTTCTGATAGATATCTATTACTTTTTTCATCAATAATACAGTCAAAAAATGCATAGCAATTTTCACTAGAAAATCTTTCATTATTAATAATTTGATCACTTGTATATTTTAAATTTGGATAAGCTTCTTTCATTTTATAAAAAACTTCTTTTTTAATACACATAAAACCAGTTGCAGCATCTAATACCTCTGTAAATCCATTTTTTACTTTTATATTTTTTGGTTCAGCAAAATTTAAATTATACCCTAAAGCTTTTTGTTCAATATTTTCTTCGCCTGTTTCTTTTATAAATTTAGGTACTGATTTCCAATCTATGGATTTTCTCGGATATATTCCGCAAGCTATATCATAATCTGATTCTATTAATCTAATTACATTTTCTGCATTAAAACCTATATCACTATCTATAAACATTAAGTGTGTAAATCTTTCTGGTTCTTTTGCATCAGCATCTAAAAATTGACAAACTAAAGTATTTCTAGCTCTTGTAATCAAGCTTTCATTTCCCATAGTGTTTAAGTGTATTTGAATTCCTTTACGTGTACCTAGAGTTGTTAATTGTAATAAACCGTGTAGATAAGCTTCTGTAAGTTGGCCGCCATAACAAGGTGTTGCAACCATAACACCATATTTTTTTTCTGTTTTCATGATGTTACTATTGTAACATTTCCTATCGCCGTTGATAACAAATTTGTGCTTGCTTGTGCGAAACCACAAGCTAATACATTTCCTGATGTAGCTGGAAAAATAAGTTCTATTTGTCCCGGGACTCCACCTGTTGCAGATAAATTTGCTTGAGGTCTAGCGTCTTGTAAAGATTGAGCGTCTGTAAAATATGTTAAATCTAATTGTGGTTGTTTAGGTTCAAACTCAGAGCTATGTACAAAAGATCCATTCCATTCAAATACCATTTCTTGATAAGGATACTCTAATCCCGATCTGTCTGATATAGCTCTTGCATATTGTCCACTTGAAAATTTATTATGTGGAGCACGATGTGGTCTTGTACTTCTATCACCAAGTTTATTTGCCATTATGTATAAAATCTATTAGTTGAAGCAGGTAAAATTCTTACAGATGGAGAATCATCACCTGCAATTAATCTTTCGTAAGCTTGTTCATAATCTAATTTTAATTCTGCTCTTTGAGGTTGTTGTATATTACTTCTTTTTTTAGAAAGATAATAAGCTAAACCAGCACACATACATTCAAAAGCTCTAAATGGAATATCAAAAGTTTGTTGAGTACCATCTACAGTAGAAGCAGTAACGTCTTGTATTTTTCTCATTCTATAATATCTTAAAGTATAAGCTTGGTCTGGAGCGGGATATATTTTTACAACAGGTGTACTTAATCTTTGTAAATAAAATTGTGTAGGTCTAGATTGTTGTGTTTTATTCGATATAGCTGCATAATCATTAACACCTAAACGTGTCATTGAATATTCAGTTCCATCACTATCAACAATGTTAGCATTTATAATATCAACTAAATCGTAATCTAAAGTATAATCTGTAGTTCCTTGACTAATAGCTTGATCTTTTAATTCTACAGTCCATTGATTGTAACCTCTATTAGCCCAATCACTAAACATAATATTAAGACTTCTACGAGCTGAACGCACATCATAACCTAAAATAGGATCACCTCCTATTCTATCGTAAGCTTCTTGTATACAGTCATTAACTGTAAGATTATATGTAGATGTATTAGACGTAGCCATTATGCATGAAACGCTGTTACACCAGAAACATTTGATAGTGTTGCTTCTAAATTAGCTGAAAACTTGACGCCTTCATCTGGTAAACCAATATTAACTGGTCCTGAAGCTGCACTAGCAGAAGTTGTTACTGTAAATTTATCAGTACCACCATCAGAAAAAACTACTGATCCTGCATTTGCAGTTGGTGTTATAATAAAAGCTTTTAATCTTGTAGGTCCACCAAATAATTCTTGAGTACCTGACGTATTAGAAGTAAAAGCTACATTTAGATCTGATCCTGCCATTTATCCTCCTATATTAATTTTTGTTTTCTTAGGCTTTCATATAATAACGCAACTCTATCCTTTTGGCTAGAAGGTTGTTGTATAAAAGGTTGTACATATGTTTTAGCTATAGATTTAGAAAAGTCTATAGGTTTATTCAAATCAAAAGTTGTAGATTTATCAAATGGATCTTTTCCAGTACCTAAAGGTGTTTCTTCTGTAAATGCTCCTATAACTTTTTCAATATCTGCTAATTTTTCATCTAAACTTTTTTCTTCTGATTCTTTTTCTTTTCTTGCTGATTCTTTTTCTAAAATTTGTTCTATACTTTCAGTTTCTCCTGTATCATCCATAGAAGCAATTTTTTTTTCTTCTTCACTACTTGCCATATCAGCAACTTCTTTTGCTTTTTGAAAGTCTGTTAATTTTTCTACTGATGATCTTTCATCTTTTTCTTCTTCTTCATCATCTTTTTTAAATACGTTAGCTAATGCTGTTGCTTTTTCTTTTAACTTATCTAGATCAAACATAATTCTCCTTAAACGAGGGCCCGAAGGCCCTCTGATTAATTATTATGGTGTGTTTCCAGCGTCCGCAATGCTATTGTTTTGCATATACATAACAGTAACAGTTGCATTACCAGTAGTTCCATCACCATCAGTACCAGTAAAGTCAGCTAAAACTTGAATATCAGTTGTACCAATATTAGTTGCTTCAGTATCTAAAGTACCTCTAGTAGTTCCTAATGATTTAACACTTGTAGATGGAATAAAAGCATTTGCATCATCTGCTGTACCAACAACTATTGTTGCTGCGTTAGAATCATTATTAACAGTTGTTACATTTAATATAACATCTACTATTTGTGAATTTGCAGGAATTGTTCCGCAAACTTGATTTAAGTGTGAAGCTCCAGTTATGTCAACCTTTGCAGATTGTGCCATAACTACGAAACCAGTATTAGCAACATTTGCTCCTAATGTAGCTCCAGTAGTTTCTCTTATCGTTCCCGCTTTAATCGGTCCCGAAAATGTAGTTGTTCCCATAGTCTACCTCCTTAGTAGTCAGCTTACGCTGTCTTAGGGTTACTAGGCGTATTGCTACGCCTAGTAATTAATTATTATTATGCAGCTCCTTCTGAACCGAAGACAGCTCTCCAGTCTGTGAAACCGAAAGAGTATCTTTCTCTAACTTTGTATCTTAGATTACCAGTTTCAAAATCACCTTCAACAGCTTTTTTGATTGGTGCTCTAACAAAGTGTTTCATTCCATCAGGGCAATCAGTCATAATGAAGTATTGATCTTGGTCAGTTAGTCTTTGGTTAACGACTACTCCTCCCGGGATCATACCCATATTTCTCATTGCATTAATGTCATTGTCAGCAGTTCCTGGTCTTAGATTAGACTTAAGGATTCTTTCTGCAATAAACACTAATTGAGGTGGAACAATTAACTTTTGTCCAGTTAGTGCAATTGGTATACCTCTGTCATCTTCTGCTTCAGAGATTTGAATTAATAATGTCTCTAAAGACGTTTCACTCAAATCTGCTGCTGTAGATAATGTGTTAGAAGCAGTACCGCCACCACCTAGTGGGTGAGAAGCATTCAATAAAGATACGCCGTCTCCACCTACTGATGTAGTAGTTGCATTGTTTAAGATGTTTGCACCTTTAATCTCTTTAGTGTGTTGCATTGATCTTGCTAAAGCTCTAGCATATTTTGCACCTAAAGATCCGTATAAACCATCTTCTTCAGCTTCCTCAGTTATTGAGAATGCTAAAGCTACAGTTTCGTGTACGTATCTTGATACAAATCCTTCTCTGCCAGATTCATAAGATATTGCAGCACCTTCAGCTTTTGTTGGTGCAGCTCCGAAGCCGATCATTTGTACATCTTCTTCAAAAGCTTTTTGTGATTGCTCTGTAGAGTATATTTCTCTCCATTGTTCTGGATATCTGTCATACTCCATACCAAACACGGTATTTAAACCTAGATTGAGCTGTTTGGTAAATAGTGCTCTATTTAGTGCCATTGTTCAATCTCCTTATACGCCAGCCTGACGAGTACCATATAAGTGTAAGTTAATTACAACTTCTACGTCTGCATCAGCACCGACTGCGTTGTTTGGTTCATCTATCAATCTTAATATTCTCAAGACTTTTGCTGTTGTAGCTAAAGTTGCTATATCCAGCTCGTCTGTTGAATAACCGAAAGTAGTGTTGGCAGTACCAATTGTAACATTAGCTAATTCGCCTACGTTTGCGTTTGCGAAAGTACCGTTACATTGAACTTTATATGTTATATTTGGATCGTCATATACTAAAGCTTTTACTGCAGTATCCGCTTTTACAGTCGTACTTGCATTCCAAACTTTAGAGAACTTGACATCTCCAGTTGCGTTATCAATGTATTCAACTCCATAGAATACACCTAAAGCTGTTCCGCCAGCAGTACCTCTAATTACTGTACCATCTGTAGTCATAGTTACTAAGTCTCCAGATGCAATAGTTGTACCGTAGCTATTAGCGATAGGATATTCTTGAGGTCTGATAACACCACCTGTTAGGTGTCTTAATGGTATAAAACCATTAGGTGTGTCAGCATTTGCCATTTTTATAGTCTCCTATTTATAGTTACTCTTTAAAGCCTCCTCTAGTAACTTCAGTTTTGAAAGACTTGGTAATAGGATTACCTGGCTGTTCTATTCTATGCATGTCCTGTTCGACCGATCTCATTAAATTTTCAGTCATTCTTGCGTAATATTCATTACGTTCATTAACCATTTCTTCAGGCATTTCACAGAGTAGCATACCTTCTATTCCTATATGACCAGCAAACTTGCCATGTTCTATCGTTGGATAATGACCGACATCTTTGACCGTTTTAGGGTCTCTAGGCTGCCAACCTTCTCTCAATCGTTTAGCTACGTTTGTTGGTGTTTCCTGTCCTAGTACCATAGTTGCAATCCATCTCTGTTTGTAACCAGGTCTTGGCTCAGGAGCCTCCAATAAATTACTAGGGCGCCATTTTGAAACTCTAGTTGATTCTTCAACTCTAGTTTCATGTTTTATTTTATTATCACTCATAAGTCGTGCTCCTTTCGTCACGTATTGCTGCTAAAGGATTTTACTTCTTTAGCAAATCGCTTTAGTGCCGCTTCATCGTTAATATCAATACCAAAAGTTTTAGCAGTATTAATATCATCAGAAGTTAGCTTAACTCTATTACTGTCATTTCCTTTTTTACGAGAAACTCCAGAAACAGGAGATTGCACTCTGTTGTTTTTTTGTACTACATTTTTTTCAGTTTGAACAGTATTGTCTTCAGATTTATTGAAAAAAGACATACCAGATGCTTTTAATCTTTTGTCCATTTCAATATAATAATCTGGATCATTAACGTCCCAACCTTCATCAGTTAATTCAGCGTCAATACCATAAGCCATAGCTGTTTCTTTTCTATGACCTGGTTTGTTAAACCAATTACTATTTTCTTTTACCCAATCTGCAGCTAAAGGCGGAGTTTTTGGTTTTTTCTCCTCTACTTTAGGTGTTTCTTGAGCATATTCTTCAGTTTTTTGCATTTGACCACGAATATCAGCCATTTTTTCATAAAGTTTTACTTGTTCTTCAGTATTACCTTGTTCAATAGCTTCTTTTAACTGTTGAGAAACTGACGTATAATTGTTTTTTAAGCTTTTATTAGCAATATCAAAAGTTTTTTTCTCCAAATCAGCTAATCTTTGCTCTAATTCAACAGCTTTTTGTTCAGCTTCTGCTCTTTTTGCCACTTCTTTAGCAATTCTTTTACGAACTTTTTCAGAATATGGCATATCATCTGAATATGAAGGTACTTTTTTCTTTTCTTCAAGTTTAATTTCTCTTTCATTTTCAAATGTTTTATCATTATCTTTCTCTTTTTCTTCAGTTTCAGCTTTTTCTACTAATGCATCAATAGGATTCTGTGGAATCTCTATTTCTTTTTCTTCTACATTATCGTCAAGCTTAACTTCTAACTCTTTCTCATTATTGTTTTCTTCGATCATAGTTTTCTCCTATGTTGTCGTTAGCAAAACTAACGTATATTATAATTGTTGAGTTATTACTTCTGGGTTTTCCAGTGTAGCAAGTACCTCATCATCATTAATTAACACCATTTTGACTTTTTGTACAGAGATTTTGGCTCCTGCATATCTACCAAATACTACCCAATCTCCAACTTTACACCATGGTGTTTTTCTATCACTATAACACTCTGGTCCTATAGCAATAACTTTTCCAACAGAATTTAAATAACTTTGTTGTTCTTTATTTGTATCAGTTAAATAAATTCCGCCTTTTGTTTTTTCAATAACACCTTTAGGTCTTATCAAAATTCTATAACCAACAGGTTGTGGTACTTTTTCTGGTGTAGGTACACTATCATCTGTTGCCCATACGTCTTTACTTATCATCGTCTAAGTCTCCTTCCTTATACTTTTGCATAGTTTCATTAATTATATCTATTGCTTTATTCAAACCTTGTGACATACCTTGTATACGTTTGAACTCTTCAATTTTATCTACTCCTTTAATGAGCAAATTTTTACCTAATTCTGTATCGTATTGATTAATTTTCTTCTTTATTGCTATTAGTATTTTTTCCATACAATCTTTCTTTTATTTCAAAAAGAGTTTCTTGAAAATTTTTATTCAACTCTTTAGAAGCTTGAGCAAATAATCTTGGTTTAATTATTGAAATTGATAAATTTTTATTTTCTAAAAATTTTTTAGCTTGTCTTATAACTTCACCTTTAACAGCCATTATCTATCACGTTTTGCAACTCTTGATGCTGTTTCTACAATTTTAGCTTTTACTTCAGCATCTTTTCTTGCATTTTGCCTTTCTGTATTTTTAACACCTTCTTGGAATCTAGCTTGTCTTATTTTCAATTCTTCAGCTTTAAGTTGAAGACTAGCTTGTTTCTCTTGCATTTCCATCTGTTGTTTTTGTTGTTCAGGTGATGGTGGCATACTACCCATTAAGTTTTGAGCAGCTTCAGCTGCTGCAGTAGCAATTCTGTTTTCTTGTTCTATTGGTAATTCATTTGGTTCTTCTTCTCTAACTTCTTTATTAAACTCTCCCGAAGATGTAGGTATACCTTCTGGTACTTGAGCTTGCATTTGTTGTTGATATAAAAATGCCATATGTTGACCTAAATGAGCCATCATTAATGGATATAAAACTTGTTTAGCTTCTGGATTACCACCAAATCTTGGATCCATCATAAATTGTTGGTGTACTGCAATATGAGCAGCATGATCTTGATCTTCAAAAACTTTAATTGGCTTACCATTTAATAATGCCATATTTTCAGATACTGGATCTCGTCTAGGAGTTTCTTCATCTTCTATAAGTAGATCATTATATTCAGGAATATTTAAAGCTTGTAAAAATCTTCTGTAAGCTTCTTTAGTATCAATTATATTTGGTGCTTGTTGAGCTAATTGTAAACCAGTTTGAGCTAAAGCTATTCTTTGAGCTTGTGAAAAAATATTAGGATCACTTACTGGAACAACATCTACAGCATCATCAAAATCTTTTCTTCTAATAGTTTTTCTTTCTCCTATTACATCATATGGATATTCATCATCTAAATATTCTCCATTTAATTCGTAAATTAATTTAAATTCTCTACCTTGAGCTTGGTGTAGTCTTTTATGAATAGCAGAGAAAACTTTACTACCTTGTTCAATAAGAGCAATAGTTGTACCAACAGGACCAGATCCAGCAGATTGACCTACCATGGCGTCTGCTATACTTGCAAAACGTCTACCAGATTCTGTTAATACTCCTAATAATTGTAATAAGGTAGGCGATGGCTCTTTGAAAGGAAGAGGGATAAAACTCTTTCGAAGGTCATCGCCATAGGCTTCAACATCAACCCATTCTCCAGGGGAAACGGTAATATCGCCGCCTTCAATTCTTGCACCTTTAGCTTTAAAACCACCATTTAAATTAGCAAAAGCGGCTGAATCTAATAAAGCTCTTAAAGCACCAGTGCTTGCATGTTGAAGACCGCCAATGGATTGAATTAAACCAGAACCATAGAAGCCTAAACCAGGTAAATATTTATAATGAATAAAATAAGTTCTTTTTCTTTTTAATGGATCATCTTCTTTCCAATTTCTTCTTATAGCTAAAACTTGATTTGAATCATAATCTACTGTAACAATATATGGTAGAGCTAATCCCGATTTTTCTTCTCCTAAATCTAAATCAGCATGTATTTCTAATACAGTATGCATTTTATCTGCCATTGAAGGAGACATACCTTCTAATCTTTGTAAAGTTTGTTGTACAACATCATCTTGACCAGTAGAATTAGAATTTTTTGAAATTGGTATATCTCTATAAAAACCTTCTATTTGTTTTCTTCTAATTTCATTTGTAGTTTGTTTCATTACCTGAGTATATCTTTCTGCTGTTTCTATATCTGTATTTTCCATAGAAATTACAAATTGATCTGCAGGGACAAACTTTGAACAAATTCTATCTAAAGAATTATCAAAATATATTTTTTTAAAAGCAGAACCAGCTAAAGCTAAATAATATAACAATTGGTCTAACTCATTGAAGTAATCAGTAATTTGATTTGTTACTTGATAATTCATAAAGTCCTGTACTCTTTGAGCTTGCTCTACTTTTTTATCAGTTTGTTTTCCAATTATTTGTGTTTTAACAGGTCCGCCTGATGGAAACATTTCAGTAATAGCTCTAGCTTGAAATTGGGTTGCTGCTTCAGACATTAATGGATGATGAACACCTGAAGCTCCCGGGAATGGATCTTGTCTATCTTCTACGACAATACCTAACATTTTTAATCCTTTAGAATATTGATCTTCCCAATCTTTTCTAGAAGATTTATCATCTTCGTATTGTCTAATTAAATCTTTACCAATGGACATTACTTCTTGAGGAGACATTTCTTCTGCCATATTTGCATAATGATTTGACTCAAAAGCTTCTTCTTCTTTTTCAGTTTCCTCTTGATCTATATCTACACGAACCTTTTGTCCATCTTCGTTTGTGTATTCTAATTTTTTCTTATCTAGTTCTACTTCTAATGCCATTATGCTGTTCTCTTTTTAGGTTTCTTTTTTCTTCCGTCTGCTCTTCTGTTTTTATCTTTTTTACCTTTTAAAATATCTCTATCTACTTTAGCAGCTTTACCGCCAGTAAGAGCTGAATTAACTCTAGCCATAGCCCATGCTTGTGGACTAACTCCTTTTCTATGACCGCTTGTTCTGTATGCTGCTAGTCCTCTATTATAAATTTGTCTTATTTTAGAAGCTGATACTCCAGTTTTTTTTGCTTTATTTTTAATTGCTGTTGCTGTTGCTTTAGCCATACATTCTCCTAAATTTTTTATTATGTTTACTTTCTTTTTTTGACCCTACAAATTTACCACCTTTTTTATCTCCTGGTAAAACTCCTGAACCTTTATTATCTTTGTTTAATCTTTTAAGAGCAGCTTTTCTTTTAGCTCTTAATTTACCTGACGTACCAGCTAAATATTGTTTTTTAACTTTTTTCTTATTTGGTTTAGTCATAGTTTTTTTAAAAGAAGGTCTTGCTATCACTTAGGAAAACCTTTCCTCATATTTTTGTAAGCTTTTTTAGATATTGTTGATTTCGATTTTGGTCTACTTTTACCAGCTTTACGTCTGGCATTTATATTTGCATAAAGTCCCTTTTTCATAGTTTCATAATACCTCCTGGTTCATACCATACTTTCCTAAGTAAGATATAAAACAAAAATGTAAATTATTCTACTATTATTTTATTCGAGGATAAGAGCTTTTATAGATTTTCTGCCTTGATATATCTCTGTCTTAGCTTTACCTTTATAACATTTATAAGATATAGATTCACTGTATTCTCTTTCTGCATGTCGTTTACCACGAAGGCATTCAGCCATATTTTCTTGAATTAAATGTTCCTTAATTTCACCATTTACAAACATTAATAAAGCAAATACACTTTCAATCATATTATTTTACCTTTATTTTCGCCTTCTTTAACAACATATTTTTGCGTTCCATTTTTACCGATTTCAACTTCTTTTTTTAAATCTTTAGCCATACGAAATTCTTTCATTTCTTTATTAATTTTATTAATATGATCTAATACTTTTTTAGTGACTCGTCCCATTGCCATTGGTATATTTCATCTCCCTATTTGCGTCTTTTAATTTTTCAATATCTTCAAGAGCTTTAGATAATTGACTATCTATAAATTCTATTTTAATTTTATTACTCATGTTCATTTCTTGATTTTTTTGTAAACTTTCAACTTGTTTATATAAATCCTCAATTAACATAAATTGTTCTGAATCAGCTGGTAATGCGCCTAATTGTCCTCTTGGCCATTTTATTCTAAAATCTGTGTTTTCAGATAAATCTTTTTCCATTAACTGAATACGAGTATCAGCAATATTAAGACGTTCAACTATTTGAAAATAACCCATTGTTCCTAAAGCTACAATAATTATTAAAGACGCAACCGTCTTCATTGGCATTTGTACTGCTGCCTCTTCTGATATGTTTAAAGGTTTAGGCATTTATTTTTTTCTTTTTCTAATTTTAACTCTAGTATGCCAACACCATTCTACTAACTTAATTACATAAGTTTCTACTTTAGAAACTATTTTGTCTATCATACCAAAAAAATTATACATAAATTTATCTAGCATTTCCATCTTCTCCTTGCTTGACGTATTCTTGAATTAGGATCATTTCTAGTTTTTGCAGAGCTTCTTTTTAATTGTCCTAATGATCTTGCACAATATGATTTTCTTCTTTTAGCTGCTTTACTTCCAGGTTTTACTTTACCTGTTACAGCCATAGATAATTTAGAACCAGGATTAGCTCGTCTGTAAGCTCTTATTCCAGCTCTAGTCATACCCGCACCTTTTTTAGTAGGTCTATAATATTTTTTCTTACGAGGAATATCTCCAGTTCTTTTTCTAGGTCTTATTCTAGTACGAGCCATTATCTACCCTGCCTATTATATTTTTTATAACTTCTTTTCTCATTTTTGTTCAAAGTTTTTTTGTGCCTACGTGGCCTTTTCTTAGGCTTAGGTCTTGGAACAAAGTGAGTAAATTTTTGTTTAGCCACTAATCTTTTTTCTTACCAGGTCCTAAATTAATTGGAATAACTTTAGCTTTAGTTTTCTTAATTAAATTAGCTGCACCTGGATAATCTTTAGCTTTACCTTTATATAATAGTCCGCCTTTAGGTTTATAATCAGAAAGTTTATCTTTATCAGAAACATCAGCCATCATCATTTCTCTATCTTTTGATTTACCTTCTTCGTAACCATCATCGTCAAAAACTTTGGCTTTTCCAACATCTTCAAAGTCTACATCTAAAATATCTTTAGTTACATCTTCTCTTGTTTTTTTCATTTTCTTTTTTTCCTTTTTTTACCTTTTTTAATTACACCTCTTGCAATTAAAATATCTTTCTTAGTTACTTTGCCATCGCCTGACATATCAGGAAACTTTCCTCTTTTTCTTTTTTTCTTCTTCATCATCTTGCCAGTGATTTTAGAGTTTTGCATTCTTCCTTCTCCTGATCCTGCGCCTGCTGTCATTTTCATATCTATCCTTTTAACTTTTTAATTGCAGCTTGATTATCCTTAGCATATGTATTTGTACCAGCTTCTTTATCAGTAGATTTATCTGCATTTTTATTAAAAATTTTCATTAAATCTTTAATAACTATATTCTCATGTTGTTTTGGTCCATCAGTCATATCTTTTTCTTTTTTAGGCATTATGATATCTCCACTTCTATTTTCATAGCTTTCATCATCTTCATTCTTTCAGCTTTGTCGTGTTCAACTTCTTTTACGATTTCATCTCCAGGATTTTGCATTGCTTTCTTTAACATTGCAGCATCTTCTTTAGCACCTGGAAATTTTTCGTAAAATCTTTTATTAGCAGCATTAACATCTTCGACACTAAAACTTTTAACGCCAAGTCTAGGTTGCTTGCCTGTTTTTTTAAATGGATTTGCCATTATTTGTCTCCTTTTAATATTTTTACATCTTTATCAAGCACAGGAAGTAAATCCTTTTTATCTCCTAGTTTCAATTTAGATATAATAGATTTATTTATTTTAGAATAAGAGTTGTCATCATCCTCTGATTTATCTCTTAAAGCTTTTATATCAGCATCTGATACTGGATATAATTTATCACTCATCTTTTAGATCCTCCGGTGTACTTAGTTTTTTATTCAATATACCTTGAAATACTGAATGTGTAAAGGTAGGAAGCATCATTTCGCTTATAGGAGATTTTACATGCCCACAAGACCACGAAATACAAGGTACTCCTTTCTCGTCCCACGCTACCATAGCATATCCTTTAACATCTACTTTATTGCTAATCTTGATACATGCATCAGAAAAAGCATTTACTACTTGATCGTCTTGTATAGCAATCTGCTCTTTAGGCGTAGGTTTTCTAGGAGTTAATCTCCATCTATCAAGAGTAATAATGTTTGTTTTGGCGGTGTTGCTTCTTTGCGTCATAGTCATCATCTTCTGGATCGTCTGGATGTAATACTAAAAATCCATCACGTATCCTCATTAAAGCTTGAACACAAGTATCATGAATATCGTCATGTTTTCCATATGGAAATTGTGCGCATTCTTCAATTACACTTTTAGTCCAATCTTGATTCATTGTAAATACTAAACCACCTTCGAACATTGAAGCTACACTATGTGTTCTAGATACCTTATCTCTTTCTGGAGTATAAGTAACTATAGGTACTCCCGAACGTCTTAAATCTTGTATAAGAGATTGACCCGAAGCTCTTTTTTCTACTAATACTTGATCGGGCATCCATTCATAATAGCTATCTTGAGCTCGTTTTCTTAAATCTGGATATTCTAATCTTTCTTTCCAAGCGTCTAATAATAAACATGCAGCATAAGGAACGTTGTTTTCATCTCTTGCTGTAAAGACGCCCCATGTAGTACATGCTGAAAAGTCAGCAGAAGATTTTGTACTAAACGCAGTATCATAAGATTGTACAACATATCCTAATGTAGGAATTTTATTCTTCTCATAAACATTCCACCAATCTCTTTTAATAATAGAACCTTCTTCATTACTAGGTCGTTGTTGATAAAGAGCTTGCCATACACGTTCACCAACAGTATTTTGAATTTTTTGTAAATCTTCTTTATTGTAAGCTTCAGGCCATAAAGCATTACCATCATCGTCTATAGCAGGTAAATCTAAAACTTTCCAATCTTCTCCAGATTCATTTAAAATGTAACCAGCTAAATCGTCCTGGTGCCATCTTGTTTGAATTACAATTATCTTACCGCCTGGTTGTAATCTAGTATAAGCTACAGATTTATACCACTCTAATAGATTTCTTCTTTGAACTTCTGATTCAGCATCTTCTCTACCTTTAATCGGGTCATCTATGATTAATAAATGCGCACCTCTACCAGTAATAGCACCACCTGCACCAACCGCTGAATAGGTACCACCATGTATAGTATGAAATCTTTTAGCTGATGTACTGTCTGATCTTAATGCAACTTGTGGAAAGACTTTATTGAAATCATCACCTTGAACTTGGTTTCGAACCTTACGACCAAAGTCATCTGCTAATTCTTGAGCGTAAGTAGATTGTATTACAAATTCGTTTGGATTATTTCCTAGATACCATGCTGGAAAAAATTCAGAACAAAGCATGCTTTTTCCATGTCTTGGTGGCATAAAGACCGCCAGCCTTTTTATTTCACCTGATTCAAGCTTCTCTAGATTTTTTGCAATTAGCTGTATGTGCGCAGGATCTTTATATCCCGGGTACATATGTTTAGCGTAGCTTAATAAACTTTTACGAGCTTTATAAGTAGAAAGTAATCCGTTAAGATGTTCAATTACTTCACCTGCTCTCTTGTCTCTCGTTCTTTGGTAAATCTGAATAGCTGACTTTAATTTCTCTTTTATCTGTGATTCTTGCATGTTGTTTTCCTGCACCAACGGCGCCAGATTTTTTATATATATCAAATTTTTCTTTAAGTAAAACGAAAGGGTCAGTTTTATTTTTAAGATGTTCTGGTAAAAAAGTATTAGGTTGACCTAGTAGTCCTAGAAGCCAATTTATTTTTAAAGCATCTTTGTATCTTAATTTAACCATCTGTTCGTGATGCAAGTCTCCTTTTTCTTGAGGATTACCTTCTTTATAAACTCTAGCTCTGAAAGTTTCATCATTATTATTTCCAGTTATATCAGCTCTATCGTGTATAACTTCGATATCAACTTCTCGCATTATATTTAACATATAAGCTATCTCTGAGAGCCACGCATCATTTTGTCCATGAAAACTAATGTGATCTAATAAATAAAACCAAATTTTTGGAAAGCATGGAAAGATACTATAAGGATGATTTGTTTGTTCTCTAAATCTTAATAGACAAAACTCATCTTCAAAATCCATAATTTTATCATCCCAATTTTGAGTTTTCATAATAGCATCATCATTAAAAAACATAATCCATTTGCCTACAGCGTAGCCTGCTAAAGTGTTATTGTACTTGTGTAAATTTTCGTAGCCTATAGGATTAAACTGTAAAGCTATTTGATTAGGGTATTTAGAATCCTTTAAGTAATTAAAAGTTTCTGTATCATCTGTGTCTACGCCAAATAAAAATTGTAACTTCTCTGGCTGTCTTGCTGTATCTATTAAAGACGCTACCGCCTTCTTTAATAAAGGTAAACGCTTCCTTGTAGGAAGTAAAATTGAAATATTCATATACTACATATATACATATGAATAAAACACTAAAACAAAAAAGTACCCGCCATCTCTCCCTGTCCCGAACCCGATGGATCCTCGGACATCACCTATTGTTTCTTTTCTTCTATTTCGTAGAAAAATCTATCAGTATCATCGGTCCGCCAATCCTTATTCTCTACGTTCCATTCTGTCGTTTGAACTTTGTAATCAGGGACTTCATCTCTGGTAGTGAAAGAATTAACTGTCCATAGTATTCTGTTATTAGGCTGAGCAGCGAAATTACCATTGTCAAGCACCAATACGTGAGCGCATTTATGCTCCTGAGGAATTTCAGAATGATCTGTATCAAGAAGATTGGGGTCAGGGTGACACCAGTCAACAGTAAACAGATACTCACCGTGATATAATTTTTTATCTTTTCCAAAATATTTAGCTCGTTGTCCTGTTAGATAAGCAAACTCATTAACGCTATGATAATAATCAAAGCAATTCCACAATTGAAGCTCGTCAATCGACATATCGGGCACTTCGGCTCTGTCATGCGATTTTTCGAAAAACGCTGAAATAGGCAATCGCCAAAAGCAGGCACCATTTTCCAGCATGATATTAAATAGTAAGCCACGACCCTGTATGCTTGTAAGACCAAAGATAACACAGTCCTCGCTTTCTCCATGATGTTTTTGTAAATCATATAAATACTCCTTACGAATTTTACAATATATTGGTGGAACGCTACTATTTAAAAATGACATTGTACAGATATAAAACAAAACAAAATTTTTTTCTACAAAATTTATATGGATACCAGTCATTCTACACCTATACTATACCCTATACTTTAATTCTCTTATATTCGCTTTTAAACTTTATACGTTTTTTTTAATTTAAACTTAATACGTTTTTTAAAATAGCGAAAATTTAGAATAAAAAAAAACTAAGCGAGAATTTAATCTCGCTTAGTCTTAGATTTAAAATTATAAAGCTTTTATTCTATCTTCGAAAAATTTTATATTTTCGATTATATCGTTACTAACTTTATTCGACTTAATATAGTTTTTATTACTTTCGATTAAATCTAAATATAAATTCTTTTTAGATTTATCTAAATAACTATTTAAATCGATTAATAAATTTACTTTTTTAAAACGATTATTTTTCGTAGTATCGTATTCTATATCTACTTTTCTATAGTCGTTAAAAAAAGCGTTTTTAATAGTCGTAGAAAATTTCGCTTTTTCGTAAATATTAAAAGACTTAGTTTTATCTCTTTTATTATTAACTAAACGAAAAAGTATCTTTTTATTTTCGTATTCTCTAAACGATAAAGCTACTTTATTTTCTACGATTTTTTCTTTTTTATTAGTCGTATAGTCTATCTCTCTCGCTTTCTAATTAAGTATTAATTTATAAAAAT
>Ga0255752_10002305_pt1 | contig 21129 bp, 26 predicted proteins | sample 011ome_25_FD_179952 | JGI IMG/M metagenome (GOLD analysis project Ga0255752, IMG submission 179952) | Coastal salt marsh microbial communities from the Groves Creek Marsh, Skidaway Island, Georgia - 011512CT metaG (version 2) | ecosystem: Environmental > Aquatic > Marine > Intertidal zone >... | reverse complement strand
AAGCATTGAGTAAAAAGGATTGGAAGAGTTATGTATTCTTTGCTGATTGTGTTAATGGACAGTATCATTTGCAGAATCTAAATGCATTAGACGAGGCAGTGTTCTTACCGAATCCTAGATGGGAAGGACAACTGTGTCATACAATAAGCAATAAAGAGTTTAAGTCATTTTTAGGAGATTGATGATGGCATCTTATAAAGTAAGTCCCAAGTACAAGAAGTCGGTTGAAGAGGTTGAATTCCTCAAGAATGACAAAGGAGAACGCATCTCTTGTTCTGTTGTTTGGAGAGGTGGTGAGTATATCATTCACCCCAAAAACGAAGAAGAAGAGGCGATGTTGCAGAACTTGGATGACGCATTTGTTTTTGAAGTCACTGACTTTGAAGATTGGGAGCTTGATAGCACTTGGGATGGTTGTTCAGAAGACATCTCTTATCATGGTGTAGAAGACGAAGAGCGGATTACACTCATGGAAGAATCTTATGAAGAGAACGGATTCTGGGATATGTGTGAGGAATTCGGTTTTGAGTCAGATGACTGCGAAATCTTTATTCACAATGGTGTTGAAGTTGAGTTGTGGGAAGGCTACAATACCGATTTGTAAAAAAACATCTTGACAATCTCATGTGAGTTTGTTATAATGTGCGCTGTAATGTAATAAACATTACTTTTTTATTATTAATATTAAAGGAAATATATTATGACTGAAGTTGTTAACTTTACCAAGACTAAGCGAGTCCTTCAAGCGTTTCAATCAGGCGAAGAACTGTCTGCTAGTCAGCTAACTGCACGATTTGGAGTGAAGAATCCTCGGGCACTTGTTTCTAGCCTGCGTATGCAGGGTTATCCGATCTACCTCAACGAAGGTACCCGTGATGATCGTGGTCGAGTCCGTGCTTCTAAGTATCGTCTTGGCACCGCGAGCCGCGCAGTGATCGCCGCGGGCTATCAAGCCCTCGCTTCTCAAAATAGCTAATGCAATATTAGTCTATACGGAAGGGGGAGTCGCAATACTCCCCCTTTTTTTTAGGAAAAATTATGGATAAGTGGCAAGACGCACACATGAAAGTCGCTGAAGTTTATGCAAGTCTTTCTTCTGCGGTTAGACTTAAAGTGGGATGTGTTATTGTAAAAGATAAACGAATTATCAGCATCGGTTACAATGGCATGCCTTCGAGTTGGAGTAACGAGTGTGAAGATGAAGTCACATGGCCCAACGGTGATGTTCGCTTTACAGTAACAAAGCCAGAAGTGTTACATGCAGAGACTAATGCGATTGCCAAACTTGCTAGGTCTTCTGAGAGCGGTGAAGGCGCTGAGTTGTATTGCACCCATGCACCCTGTCTAGACTGTGCTAAGTTAATTTATCAGTCAGGTATTGAGATGGTTTACTATAAACACCCCTATAAAAAAGATGACGGTCTTTCTTTTCTAAGAATGGGTGGTGTAGGAGTGATTAGCCTTGAAGATTAGTGTGGTAAGTGGAGGGTTTGATCCTATACATTCAGGACATGTACACTTACTAGAGAGTGCTAAATTGCTAGGCGACAAGTTAGTCGTGTTGCTTAACAGTGACGAATGGCTTACTCGCAAAAAAGGTAAACCATTTATGTGCTTCAAAGAGCGCAATGCTATAATTGAAAATATGAGAATGGTGGACTTAGTCGTAGCAGTAGATGATGCTGATGACTCCGTTACTAAAGGACTGCAAGAAGTAAAAGATATATTTGGTAATCAACACGAATACATCTTTTGTAATGGCGGCGACAGAACTAAGTATAACATTCCTGAAATGGCAGTTGATGGCTATGAATTTGTTTTTTCAGTAGGTGGAAAAAAAGAAAACAGCAGTAGTAAGATTTTGAGAGAATGGTCTTACCCTATGGAGAAACGAGTGTGGGGTAAAATATCAGAACTGTTTCAGGACGATGCTGTTAAAGTAAAGGAGCTAGTAATTGAGCCAGGTAAGGGTATCAGTTATCAGCGACATTTTAAGCGAAGTGAAATATGGTTCGTTAGTAAAGGCACTCTGAATATAAAACATGCGTTTAGACATCATACAGCATATCGCATACACACATTAAAAAAGGATGATGTGTTTACAGTACGACAGGGAGATTGGCATCAAGCATACAATACCAGCGATGTTCCTTGTCATATTATAGAAATACAGTTTGGCAGTGAAACCAGCGAAGACGATATTGAAAGATTAGGGTATTACAAAAATGACTGAAGAAGAAAAGAAAATTTTAAATGAGACAACAGGTAAAGAGTTTACTGTTGAAGAGATTACACACAGCAATCGTATTCAGAAGAGTGTTACTCCTAAACAGACACTTGACTGGTATATTAAATGGGCGAGTAGTATTATTGTACTGAGTGCAATCAGTATTCGCTCTACAGGTCTTCCTGAACTGCAAATCTATGATATGATGTTGAGTTGGTTAGGAGCAGTAGGCTGGTTTGTTGTTTCTTTTCTTTGGAAAGATCGAGCCTTGTTATTGCTCAATGGTGTTATGTCAATTATGCTTGCAGGTGGTATTCTAAAAGTCTTATTCTCCGGGTAAGGATAACAGCGACTCAATGATGTTGGCACTACCCTTCGTAACGGGACCGATGTTATATGGTGACTTTACTACAGATTTAAACTGTATTTCCATAGTGATCTGATAGCCTTGCGCTCCCGTTGGTTTTTTTGTATTCTTCTCTTGTTGTAAGGCTTTCGTGATACCCTTAGATTGAATACGAATTCGTAGCACTGCTTGGTGCGACCTAGACCATCTAGGAATCTTAGGTGATACACCTGCATTCATCTTTGCAGGATCTTTAGCTCCCAATAAAAAGAAACCATGTGTTCCAACATTAAGATAGTAGGTTTCCTTTAGATTATAATATTTTTCGATGGTATTAGAAGGAAGTGGAAAGTAAAAGTCAGGGCAGTTTTTCAAGTCTTCTCTGTATCTTTCTTCTACATTAGGCTTGCCTGCCTTTTCCCATCGCTGAACCCATCTAGCATCCCTGTCCTCAGCAATCCACAATGGCTTTTTCCAGTTAAGTTTAATAGACTGCATCACTCGGTTAGACACGCCGAGACCCTTCATAAACTCTTTCTCTTTTTGCTCCCCGGTAGCACCGTAGTCAAAAGAGCCATTGCGATTGTTATATTTGAGAACGAGAGATCCTGCAGAGGCTAAGTCTTTTTTTAATTCACACCCGTATTCTTCACCATTGATATACAGGTCCAAGTCAGGTCTGTCAGAGGATGCCCCTGCAGGCTTATAGTCTTTAGCAACAAGCCCCTTTTTCTTTAGGGACTTGGCTACATTCTCTTCGTATAAAAACCCTTCTTGTGCCACGGTATACCTCTTACTGTCCTGATAAAGGATTAGACAATGCTTCTTCAATCTGTGATGTAATGGACTTTCTAATGTCCAACAATTCTTTGTTCGTACCGACTTCTAATTCGTACAGTCTTTTTCCATTATCTCTAAGATCACCAAACACACCGTTCAAGTCGCCGTCTATTCTATTTATGCTTTCTTGCATAATGGTACGAGAATTGGTAAAACTTTCATTTTGTGCGGAAATCTGTGTCTCTAGTGCTTGTATTGTTTGTTTCTGTGCGCTGATTGTCGTGTTTTGAGAAGTAACTGTCTCAGTGAGTACAGCAATCTCTTGTTCTATGCCGGACAAATCTGGAGCAACATATGCAGATATTTGCTCTTTCATATCCATGTAATCTTTGTAGACTTCAAAGCCTCCGTAGAGTGCGCCTACTGCTGAGGACAGTGCCATAAGAACAGCAAGCATTTTGCCGCCCTTGAATTTAACTCCCCCGATTTCTAACTCAGTCATTGTATTGACTCCTTATAAGTTTGTACATTTTGCCGTGACTACCTGAAAACATATTGTAGTGTGTTCGGTAATTGTCTGTCAAGACAATCCCGTCATATATTTTTTCTTCATTGTAAAATTGTTTTGTTTGATTATAACTTGTTCCGTAATAGTCACCAAAGTCTGTGCCCGATGCAAGCGTGTTTAGCATAGCAGTTTGCCCCACCGCCGCTTTGTTTGATTCTTCTTTGTTCTTTTCTGCTACAGCTTCTGCCATTTGCTCAGCCAAACTCTTTTCCTCGACAATTTCTAGCTGTATTGTCGGTGCTTCTAGCGGCACAATAGAAAATCCTATAGGCGCCGCATCTCCAAGGGCTAAATTTTGTTGCTCATTCTGTACATTTTGCTCGGTTTGTTCATTATTAGAAACACTTTCTGCACTTTCGGACTGCGAGTCACCTGTCAATGAGAAAAATAGATCGGTGTCAGAAGAAAAAATGTCGCCGTTTGTTGAAATTTCGGATGTTTGGTCTTCAAATTCTATATTTTGGCTCGAATCTTGCTCTTGCACCAACTCAAACGCCTCATTTTCAGTCTGATTTTCTTCGTTTTGTGACATACTTGATTCATTGGACTGTGTTTCATTTTTTTCTGCTTCTTTAGCCTCTAAATTTGCGACTAAATCGGCTGCCATAGACAAAGATAACGACACTGCTAACTTTGTGCTTCCTGGTTTTTCACTTATTTCTTCAATTTCGGTTTCTATTGCAACTGCTTCCTCTAAAATGTCTTCTTCCAGCACATCAATCACTTCCATTTCTTCTAAAATTGCTATTTCTTCTTCAATTTCTTCAATTGGCTCGACAAATTCTTCTGGCATGTACATTTCATCGACATTTTCTTCGGACATGTATACATTTTCTTGAAATGTACTCATGTCATCCTCGATAGGCGTAATTTCTTCTTCAAATGACTCTTGAAACATCTCAGGCTCGTCAAATGTCATAGAATTATCTTCAAATAACGCTTCTTCTAATGCCAATAGTGCGGATTCAGTGGCATAATTTGGGCATGAGGGGGATGATAAGGAATCTAACTCGCATTGTTGTTCTAAGTATGCCTCAGCGTACCCAGGACACCCACTGTCATACAAAGAATCTAAAGTGCATTGCTGACTGTAGAATGCTTCAGCATATCCAGGGCAGTTATCATCATACAAAGAATCCAAAGTGCATTGTTGACTGTAGAATGCTTCAGCATATCCAGGACACCCGCTATCATATAAAGAGTCTGCGGAACATTGTTGTTCGTAGTATGCCTGCTCATATCCTGAACAACCCGAATCGTAAAGTGAATTGGCATCGCACTGTTGAGCGTAATATGCTTCATCATACCCTTCACATGATGTATCGTTTAATGGGTTACTACAATCTGGTCCGGCGTCTATTGCTCCATACCCACCATCGTCTCCGTACCATGCTCTACCACCAGACAATGTTTGAGAGTGAAATTCTATGTCAAATTCATCCATGCCGCCTTGAGCATACATTAATTCGTTTACTTCAACATACTTACCTGAACTGTCAATTTTTGCCGTGTCACCGGTGAAACCAATCCATACACTGTGGTGAGTAATGTCAACCTCATCGTATATAAAGTCAAACGAACCACCACTGTAAAGGTCTACTTGAAAAGTATTTGTATTAGATGTTCCAAATTCTAATACATTATACCAAAGAAAAGAGGAACTACCTTCATCTGTCTTGTAATAGTAGCCGGCTTCTCCGGTTCCATCTGGGTCCATTAAATCAGTCCAAAGAGGAGCAAGCATGTAACTATAACTATTTCCGCCATAATCATAACCAGAGGGGTCGAATCCACTACAGCACCCATTGTTCCATGTACTTGAATTACCAAAACCTTTTGTGGGGTCATAGAATAATATAAATCCGTTACTAGACATCCAAGCGTCAGTAAACACGCCCCCCATATATGGGAAGGCATGCCCAAGAGGTACATGCGCTGTTCCGTCATCGACACCGGGCATCACTTGTGTCATGTCACCAGGATTCAACATATCAGCTTGCCCGTATGTAGGCACGGGCAACATGAATGCAAATGCAAGGCAGAATATAGCGAATACAATTATCCGACAGAGTGACTTATCTAAATTATCCATTAGTCACATACTTCTTCTTCTGGATACTCCTCACAAAAATCTTCTTTCTTCCATGCTCGGTATTCTACATCACCATTCGATGCTAAAGTCTTGGGCTTTGGCTTTACTCCTTCAGGTAAATCTTCAGGATTGAGTTCCCACAATTCTTTAGCTTCTATTCCAATCATGCCTTCAAAGGGACATGGAGTACCAGCCATTCTCATGGCATTCCAAACTCTTTGATCTTGGCACATGAGAGAAACTGCGGCAACTTTCATTCCCATATCATACAGGGTTTTAGAAAGTTTTATTCGTTCACAGTTTTGATCTCGAACTGCCTTCCCCCCAGACACACCAAAAATCTGTGTCTGTACTGCTCCACTAATACCTGTTGTACAAAGGTCTTGAGAATATGAGCTTCCGATACTGGGCGCAATTGCACTTGGCGGCGGCGACTTAATTGTTGTTTCGCTCTTATTAATATTTTCGTTGCGGTTTGTATTCTCATTCTTTGTGTTTACATTTGAATCAGACTCAGACTTGCTGTAATTATTATTGGTGTTGTTATTGGTGTTGTTATTGTCTGATGTAGTATTGTTAGTGTTGTTGGTAGTTGTATTGTTGTTGACTGTTTGGTTCACATTTGAATTAGAGTTGTTGTTGCTGTTTATAGTACTATTGTTAAAATTGTTATTGGTATTTGTGTTGTTTGCGTTTATAGTAGTATTATTTGTGTTCGTATTATTGTTGGTGTTATTGCTTACATTGGTGTTGTAATTCGTGTTCGTGTTATTATTGGTACTGTTAACAGTAGTGTTGTTGACATTATTATTGGTATTTGTGTTTGTATTAACACTCGTATTAGTATTAACATTTGTGTTATTATTAGTATTCGTGTTTGTAGAGGTACTGGTAGAGTCCACAGTACTCATGGTTGTAGTGTTGTTGTTTATATTTGTAGTCGAATCAGAGGACTCTTGCGCAATAACTGGAAGAGCCAAAATAACAAAGCATAACGAAAGGGCGTAATTACGCATCCTTTCTCTCCTGCTTGTAAGTGTACCAAAAGCAAGCAATTTGCTTGACTTTTGAGGTGGGGCGAACTATACTATAGCATATTTATAACAAATCAAATGCTATTCCTGTCATCGATGAGCAACAGGCTAAGGACATCGCCCGTATGCGAAGATAAATAACTTATTATGATGAGAAGAAAAATATTAACATTTTTTCTAATGTCTATTTTTTTCTGGTCTTGGCCGATCAGACTTTTTACTAAGAAGAATAATTGCTACTTCTGGACATTAGAACAAATTATAACACACGGCGGATCCGCTGAATGGTATCCTTCTAAGAGATGGAAGGGGTATCATGTGGTGTGGGTATCGCCGAATGGAGAAAAGCTAGAGTACACTATACCAAAATTGGCTAGAGACACGCCATGGTATAAGATGCTATTTTATCGAGGGACTGTTAGACGCTTTAGAAACTACAGGAAAGATCAATGAGAAAGGCTTACTATTTACTTGCAGGACAAACTGTTGCACAGTTAAGTGTGATTCCGATGATACTGTACGCAACTGGTTGGCAGTGGGCAATAACCGCAGTGATGTATTTTTGCATCATGACATTTGGAATCACAATAGGATATCATAGATACTTTTCACATAGGATGTTTAAATGCCCTGTTTGGTTTGAATATGTTATGCTTTTTTTCGCTACTATAATGATGGTAGGACATGTTCTTGCCTGGGTAGCAAATCACAGAGAACATCATAGGTTTACTGACACAGAAAAAGACCCGCACTCTCCTAAATATAAAGGGTATTTTTACTCTTATTTTTTGCAGGTTATTACAAAAATAAACATTCGCTATATTAGAGATATAATGCGGGTGCGCCGCTACCAAGTACAGGCAAGATACTATTGGCATATCATATTTTCATGGGCATTATTGCTGTTGCTAATTGATCCGTTTGCTTTGGTGTATGCTTGGCTCGCCCCTGCAGGCTTTGCTAAGATTATAGGTTCATTGGTGTTTAGTTATTCGCATAGAGGTGGAAAACCACACAGCGATTGGTGGTTGGGCATGTTGACCTTTGGCGAAGGCTTTCATGAATTCCATCACAAGAAGCCTGGAGCACTCTGGCATAGACATGACATTGCAGGACATATGATAAGAGTGATTGACAAAAATGCTAAAGTATAAAAAGCACGAATACCCCGCTATTGCAGAGTTGCCCATTGACCCAGATTTAGATTTGATTCGTAACTTTATGAATGCGCATCAGGATAAGTGGCAAGACAATTATCAAGCACATGAAGGCTTATGTACTGCTAATGGCAAACTTGCTGATGTGAGTTATGGTAGCGTGGATCACATTACGCTTACTGCACCTGACTTCAAAGTAGATGATGCACCGAAGACAGATTTGTTTGATGATTTTAGTGCAAAAAATAAACTACGAAAAAATAATATACATCCTTATATGGATGAATATAATTGGTCTGCTCCTTTGGACTTTTACAAGGACTCAGACCTACATAAACACTTGACTTCCCTTTTTAAATCATCTATAATTAGAGTAAGAATTTCTAGATCACAACCAGGGTTTGAATTGCCCCCACACATAGATTATAACACGACTTATGCAGTTAGGTTTGTTATACCTATACAAGGAAACAGTGGTGTATTAAACAAGTTTTGGTATAAGGGCGAAGAAATAGAGTATGAGATGCAAGAAGGTAGAGCATACTTTCTTAATGTTGGATATAAACACGCCGTCTATCATAATGGTAGTGAGCCTAGATATTATTTGTTGGGAACTCTTGGCGGTCAAGAGGATATAGAATGTTTGAGACAAGAGAATACCACTGGACAATGAGATGTGCTGTTGAGGACTTTCGACAAAAAACATTTTTAGAAGGCAATGACGCACTCCCACTACACAAATATAACCCAGACTTTTTAGATGGTCAAAGTTTTTATGTCATGGGTGATAAAGAGATAGCATCTCTGGCAGTACTAGAACAGGATCATTATGCTACTCAAGATGAGAAAGTATTAAGAGCGTGTAGATTTCACACATTAAAAAAATATCGTAATCATGCATTGGGTACAAAACTATTGTTGCCTAAGATGATTGAGTGGGCATCGGAGCGTGATTATGATTGTGTCTATTGGACGCATGATGTTAATAACCGAGCATTGAATGCAATCTATCAAAAGAAAAAAAATCCTGGACACTATAAACATTTAAAGAAGGACGAGTTTTGGAGCAGACTGCAATTTGATGATAGGTGGTTGTTTCAAGTAGATCCTAACAGTGCGTTATTACAATATGTTTATTATATACCATTGAAAGATAACTATAAAATGAACCCTAAACAATGTGTAGTGTGGAATGAACATAGAACCTAAAACATTAGAGAGCTGGATTAAGTTTATACGGTTTCACCCAGATTTAGCTGACACTTACATGAATTGTTTTTGGGAGTCTCAGTTAAAAAGTAAAAGCATGTTGATGGGTGTTCTGGAAAAATACAGACCCATGTTAGGCAACTGTTATATCTTTGGCGGCTGGTATGGAATAACAACTCAATTAATCCACGACAACAATGCGTTGGACTACAAATCAATCTATAGCATTGATATTGATCCTCAGTGCGAATGGGTTTTCAATGATGTAATAAATTTGCCCGGAGTATTTCCTGTTACTGCTGATTGCGCAGATTTTAAATACCCACAGCACCCAGACACAGTTATCAATACAGTAACCGAGCATCTTACTGAAGGCGAATATAATTACTGGTGGGACTCAGTTCCTAGTGGGACTTTCTATATTTTACAAGGCAATGATTTCATAGATTGGCACGAACATGTACGATGTGCGGAAAATTTATCACAGTTTAGACATATAAATAATATTAATAATTCTATATTAATTGGAAGTGACTCGTGGTCGTTTCAAGGACCGGACGGACACGAATACAATCGTTTTATGGCGTGGGGTATTAAATGAATGATGATATAAAAAATAGAGCATTCGCTCTTAGAGACCGAATGGATGAAGAAGTAAGTAAAACATTCTGTCTCGCTAAATGGCACCACACTCAGATATATTTACAGACAGGAATGACTCATTCTTGTTATCATCCGCCACCACACAAAATTCCTCTTGTGAACTTAGATGACAATCCTTCTCAGTTGCACAATACCCCACAGAAAAAAATTGAACGCAAAGAAATGCTTGACGGCAAAAAGTGTGTCGGCTGTCAATATTGTTGGAATGTTGAAGACTTAGGTCGAGATTATGTTTCAGACCGAGTTATTCGCTCTGGTAGCTTGTATACCCCTGAAAGAGTTGAGGAAATAAAAACAAAACCAGAAGATTTTGATGTTAACCCTGATTATATTGAAATTGCATTCAGCAATGAGTGTAACTTTAAATGCGGGTATTGTCACCCTAATTCTTCAAGTAGATTGGCACAAGAAGTTAAAAAGTTTGGTCCATATGATATGGTAAAAAATCATACTTTAGAACTCGGCCAAGAACTCATCCCTTTAGAAGAAGAAAATCCTTATGTCACTGCTTGGTGGAAATGGTGGCCCGAAGTTTCTAAAACACTTAACATTTTGCGTATTACTGGAGGAGAGCCTCTTCTACACAAATCGACTTATCGAGTATTTGAAGAGTTGAAGGCAAACCCTAAGCCGCATATGGAAATCAATGTCAATACTAATCTAGGTGTCCAGACAAGGCGGGTTGAAAAACTTGGTAAATATGTCAATGAACTTAGAACCGAGAATAAAATCAAAGACTTTGCTTTGTATACTAGCATTGACTGCTGGAATGAAAGGGCAGAGTATATTCGCACTGGTCTTGACTTGGAGTTATGGGAAAAGAATCTTGATACTTATGCAAGAACAGCAAAAACTCCTGTAACACTCATGGTCACTTTTAATGCGTTGACCGTTACAACCTTCAAGTCATTGTTAGAGAAGATTTTAGAGTGGAGAAAGAAGTATGACGGTATCATTATTCCTAATGGAGGTGAGTTTGATACTGGGCGTACAATCAGATTCGATACACCGTATCTTAAAGAGCCTCTGCACTACGACATGAATATATTACCTAAGCCTGAATTCATGCCTTATATGACTGAGTGCTTGGCGTTTATATTCGAGAATGTAGATGATGACGATCCTACGATGTTCCAAACTATGGAGTATGAAAAATTTCGTAGGGTGCATGATTATATGCTAAATACAGTATACTCTGATGAAAAGCTAGAAGAAGGATGGACGGACTTCTATAACTGGTTCAATGAATACGACCGTCGGCGTGACACAAACTTTTTGGAGACATTCCCAGAATATGAAGATTTTTATAACTGGTGTGGCGGGATTTCTAGGAAGTCATCTCGCCGATAGATTTATTGAGCTGGGGCATAAAGTTGCTGGCAATGATAATCTTATAGGTGGTTACAAGGACAATGTAAATCCACAAGTACTATTTTATGATGTTGATTGCAGAGCCCGAAGTCTCATGGAATCTATCATGCAAGGGTATGATATTGTTGTGCATTGTGCGGCAACTGCACACGAAGGGTTGTCTGTGTTCAGCCCTTCTTTTATCACGGGCAACATATACGAGGCAAGCGTATCTACAATTTCTGCTAGTATTTCAGCCGGGGTTAATAGATTTGTTTTTTGTAGTAGCATGGCTAGATACGGAGAACAAGAAGCCCCATTCACTGAAAACATGCCTACTGCACCGGTAGATCCATATGGTATTGCTAAAGTAGCGGCTGAGCAAACTCTCAAATCTTTGTGTGATGTGCATGGCATGGAGTGGAATATTGCTGTTCCTCACAACATTATAGGGGCAAGACAGCGATACGATGATCCATATAGAAATGTGTTGAGTATCATGGCTAACAGAAACCTACAGGGACTTCCTTCATACATATATGGTGACGGCGAACAGCAAAGATGTTTTTCATATGTAGGTGATTGCATTACTTGTATAGAGAAACTTGCACTTGATGAAAGTATCTTACATGAAATAGTAAATATAGGACCCGATGAAAATCCAGTGAGTATTAACGAAGCGGCTAAACTAGTAGCATCCGTGTGCGGAGTAAATGACGACCCGATCTATATTACTGGTAGACCTAAAGAAGTTAAGTATGCAACATGCTCTAGTGATAAAGCTAGGAAACTTCTCGGCTATGAAACAAAAACTTCTTTGTTAGATGCAATAAAGGAGACAGTTGATTATATCAGGGAAAAAGGTACTAAAGAGTTTGACTACTCATTTGGGCTTGAAATACAAAATGATAAAACTCCGCGTACTTGGAAGGAAAGGTTGCTATGATAATCATTAATTTACACTTTGATAATTACCCATTAGATCATGTTGAGGGTAGCAATGACCCTCATTTACTTTCTAATTTTACCGACAGCGATGCGGTTACTTCTGGAGGGAATAGAGTTTACGGCACTGCTCCTTTAGCTAACGAAGGTTGGGAAAATCATTATGGCGTAAGGCCTTGCAGTATAAGAGAAGATCATTTTGCTATCTGTGTAGGCGTCAATACCAATCCAGATGATTGGGCTGGCTGGGGAGAAGGTCAGAAGCCTTTTACTCGATGTCTAACGGAAATGCAAAAGCGAAAGATGCAAGAAAAAAAGTGTCTTTTAGTTTTGGACTCATCACTTGAAGGGTATCATGATGAAAGACTTTGGCCTTGGTTTCACCGAGTCATGGAAGAATCACAGTTACCAATTGAAAGTTTGGTTTTTGTTACTGGAAATTATATTGCGTCCGATCAGTATGATGCATGGTGTGTTGAAAACAAAATCGCAAAAAGACTCAAAGTTGTTGGTCACTGTCATTTTGAAAAGTCAGTCGGATCTAAATTCATTCACGGGCTCGCCGCTCCCCTGACTGTAGAAAAACACATCGAATACAAAGGCAACAACGAAACCTTGACCTTTAATGTTTTGCAGAAGCGTCCTAGATTGCACCGCTGTTGGTTTTATTCTACTCTGAAGCATGAGGGGTTTCTTACAAAAGGAATATTCAGTATGCAACCTATTCCTTTTGACCATCCTATTGATTATACAGTAGAGGGTAAAGAATATAAGTACGATTTAAATTTTATACGAGAAGAACTTCCTTGGGGTCCTAGGAATAATGAGCAAGATGATTGGTATTACATCGAACGATTTAACTATGATGTGGTTTTAAAAACTTGGGTGTCTGTTATAAGTGAAGCGTCCTTTTTTGATAGTGATGCTACTAGGTTTGTCAGTGAAAAAACATTTAAAGCCATTGCTAGTAGAAGTCCTTTTATCATATTTGGGAATAGGGGAAGCCTGAAAACTTTAAAGGATTTAGGGTATAAAACTTTTGATAAATGGTGGGACGAGAGTTACGATGATCTACCAACATGGAAAAGATATGATGCGATCATAAAACTCATGTACGATGTGGATAAAATAAAAGATAAAATGTCTATGTTTTCAGAAATGAAAGAAGTACTTGACTACAACTATTATAACCTGCTCAAAAATTCGTGCCAGACTAATGAAAGTTGGAGGCAGTTTAGAAAATACTATGAGGAGTATTTTAAAGATGTCACCTGAAAGATTTACAGAATTACTAAAAAACTCTGAGAATGATAAGCTACTAATAGGAATAGGATGTAGTTTTACTCAGGGGCAGGGGGCTCTTAAAGATGAAGTTTGGGAAAAACATAATTGGAATATTCCTAACACACACACCAAATTTGAATTAGAAGAACTGGAACTTGAGGGCAGTTGGGTAACACAAATATGTAAAAACTATATGCCCGATTGGACTCCTATTAATTTAGGTGAAAGGGGTGGGGGAAACCGGGCGGCGGCTAAGTATCTGACATCAGTGTTTCCTGAACTGAATCTTGATGATCCAAACAAAGAAAAAATAGTTGTGTTCATGTTAACAGGGCCTGAGCGTTATACAATAATGACTCCTTTATGGGTCAAAAGATTTCATGGCATTTTTGAATCTATATGGCCCAATCCGCGTTCTGACCAAAAAATGTGGAGAGCATATGCGGAGGAAATGTATAGCCCTAAACAAACAATGTTTGAAACTTATCTGAATATCAAGGAAGTAGAAAATTGGTGTAAATCAAATAATGCTAAGTTGATATTAGTTTCTGCATTTGATTTCAGTTATTTTAGACACTATACACATAAAGAAATAAAAGATACAATTGATCTTGATTGGGTTCCTGATGTTTGGTATCCTAATAATCATCCATCAGTTTTTCATCTGTTGTTAGATAAGGATGGCTTTGATTATTCAATAGCAGATGGTGGTTATTGGGAAGAACTAAATTATACTGATAAGTATCCTAAAGGAACTGAGCATGTTAGTAGATGCTGTCATCCTAATTATAAAGGTCACCAGGTCATAGCAACAGAAATGTACAACGAATTAGTTAGTAGAAGATTTTTTGATTAGCCATGAACTCATTAATTTGGTTTCTATTTTTATGGTAAATGAACTCACATAATCTGTTCATTTCATTCAAATCTGAAATACTATAATTACTTACTTCATCAATCAACTTCAAAATAGCATCCATTCGTTTAGTGTGATTTTCTATCTTGTCGTATCCTTCGTTCCACAGAACTCCAAATGTGCTGAACCCCAACTTTCTTAAATATTCTAAAGTATATGGCGGGGCTACTAAAATAAACGGCAACATACATCGCATGGCATCAAAAGTTTTTTCACTGAAGTATGCGGTTGGTTGCCCAAACCTAGTTTCATTTACAATAGCCACACAAGATTCAGACATTGCAGTTATTAATTCAGCAGGCTGAGCATGATTAGGTTCAGGCGCTCTTCCTGCATGAGTTAACGATGTTATAGGCAACACCTCTGCAATGTCAATGCTATGTGGCTTCAGTAGCTTGTACTTGTCATGCACTTGAGTTAGTTTATCATGCTCATACCAAGCAACTGATTCTAACTCACACTTCATATTAAAAGGCCATGTGTAATGACCATCCTTATCTTGTAGATATGCGGTTGTTATAAGACGATGCATAGCAAATCTTTTATTTGTACATACAAACATCTTTTTCTTTTCTGTGTCATCGGGAAAAATTCCAGACTGACCAACCTGTCTTAGGAAAGTATCAAAACAAGCTAAATTCAAATTCTTGTAGGTGTGTTTGAAGTGTTTGTTTATATTGTAATCAGAGGTGAACACATTTACTACAATGCTATTTGTTAGTTGTAATTCAGATAAGCAATCTAACTCTATAGACCTTAAATTTTTGTTCTCTTCCCATAAATCTTCGTGGTAAAAGTAGCAAGATTTTTCTTTCTTTTTGACATTATAATAAGTGCTGGGTTCGTACAAATAAAAATCGATTTCCCCAAGTTTAGAAAAATCTATCTCGGATTCTTCAAATGGAATTTTGTCTAACCCGGTGTAGATAAAGACTGGTTTGTCTATTGAAAAATTATTAAAAAAACCTTTACTGCGAAAGTTTTCAAAAAAGCCTGTATGGTCTTCGTGACCAGGGACATTCCAATAATATAGAGTTTGCTCAAAGTGCATCACATCTGGCCTGTTATCTGTAGAGTATATCTATCATCAATTCCAATATTACTTGCGGCATGGGGAACATCTCCCCGCCACATTACAAACTCACCTGCTTTCCAGTTGACAACCCCTTCACCATCAATTTCAAAGTAATGTCCGGGTTTCCAATCTTCTAAAAACACGACTGCTCGATAAACATCACTTGGATGTGTGCAATAAATTTCTGAATACTTTTTAAAATGATCTTGGTGAGTTGGCATGATGTCTAGAGTTTCCATTTTATAAAACACATAACCACAGCGAAACAATTTTAAATTGTGTGCAACAGAGAGAGTCCAATCAGGCATGTCATTAGGATAGCCATACATACTACCATAAGTTTTGTCATGATAATATCCTTGAAGGAACCAATCTTCGGCTTGGTTGCCTACAATTGGTTCATCTTTGTAATTAAATTTTTTGTATGTATCGTCCCATGTTACAGGAACTTTTCCTCTAAACCACATCTCTCACAATATCCAATGTCACACAATGATGTCCGCCACCCAATGTTCGGCTATGTCTTAAATCAACTGCATCTACTTTTACATTATATTTATCAAGTTTGTCTATGAGTATATTTTGCTTAGGATCGCACATTACTGTTTCTGGATTGACTGCTAAGAAGTTTAGCCCTATATAATTGCTGGCGTATGGATAATCTATAAAAGGCTGATCTACTATATCTTCTTTTCCCATCCAAATAATATCCCAATTTGCAAACACCTCAGGAACTTTTTTTACTCGGTCTTTGTTTATTACTACTAGCCCTTCTCTAACAGGGCTTATTGTGCTGTCAATATGCACACCGCTGTAAATATCATCTAACACATGGACACGATAATCTTTCCCTAGTGTTTCTTGCAACCACTTTGCTCCCTCTATGTTTCCACTAGAACTTACTAAGTACAACAAATCTTTTCCAAGTCTACACACATTAGCGGCATCGAATTTGGCAAGCGGGTTGTCACATTTGATTATCTCATTATCAAACGCCCATTCAAGTGCTTTAATTTCAGGTATTCTTGTGGGGTATACCATCGGAGCGTCAATTACACGGTCACCTACAATCAGTATTCTGTCTCTAGGGCAGTAGTTGTACATGCCATCAAATGATGCGAAGTCTAATGCTTTTGGTTGCCATACATTCGCATATTTCATCAACTTAACTTCGAGCATCCAAAGATCAACATTCGCTTGTCTTATAATCAGATCATCAACAGAGCCCGAGGGGACGGGGGTTTCTCTCCAAGCAGTAGTTTCTTCGTTCTTTCTGTAGACAGGGCAATCCATAGGCCAATGCGCATTGTCTGCATTCCCTACGAAAACATGCTTTAAAGGATCCCACTCATTATTCGTATATGCGTACATTTCTTAAATCCGGATATTGGACAAATTGATTTTGCTCTTTTACTGTCTGTAACAGTCTATTTCCTATGAGGGCTTCTTCAATTGTTGGTTTGTAGTGGTACCCTACTTTGAAATGAACTTGGTCTTGCCATGGAGATATAGTTAAGTCTCTGCCGTCATAGCACATTTCTTTCAATGCTTTGTATGCAGATAAGTTGTCGGTTAGAATTGCCCCACCTCTTCCTATTTCAAGCGGCTTACTATGACCAAAACTCAAGCATTGGAAACTTCCGGGTCTATACATATTTCTTTCAAGTCGCCTAGCACTATCCCATATATTGGTCTCATGGAAACAATATTCTCCAGTCCACTCTTGACTTTCAATGTCCAACCAAGTATAATTCACTTGTAACTTATGCATTGTCATAGGTACACTAAGATAAGTAAACGGGGTGAATTTAGTTTTTTGGATTTTGTTATAAATAAAACACAATTCAATTGCATGGGTACAACAGTCCGTCATTATACAGTACGGAGCACCGGTGAATTGAGCTAGGTTGTATTCAAATTCATAAATTGCATCAAACATGTTTTATATATAAAGGCTACTGAGAAATGAATATAGGTTTTATTGGCATTGGTAAACTTGGACTACCATGCGCTGAGAAGATTGCAGAAAAAGGACACACTGTATATGGTTATGATGTCGATCCTAACATTGTAACTAACAGGGTTATTAAAAAAGAGACAATACAAGAAACTGTGCAAGACTGTCCCATCGTTTTTGTTGCAGTACCAACTCCGCATGATCCTGCATATGATGGTAGCACACCAACGCACCATCTCCCCCCTAAAGATTTTTCATACGACATTGTAGAGTCTGTAATTTCTGAAGCAGACTCGCATATGACGGACTATCAAGTACTCGTACTGATTAGCACCGTACTTCCAGGCACAGTAAGAGGTCGAGTTGTTCCACTAATTAAAAACACTAAGTTTCTCTACAATCCTTATCTCATCGCTATGGGCACGGTTGCTTGGGATATGGTAAATCCTGAAATGGTGATGATAGGCACCGAAAACGGTGAAGACAATGTAGATGCCGGCAACTTAATTTATTTTTACAATAGCATCATGGAAAATCGTCCTCGCTATGTAGTTGGTACTTGGGACGAGTGTGAATGCATTAAAGTATTTTACAATACTTTTATCAGCACAAAACTTGGGTTGGTGAATATGATTCAGGATGTTGCGCAGAAGCAAGGTAACATTAATGTCGATGTCGTAACTAAAGCACTTGCTGACAGCACACATAGAATCATGAGTCCTATGTACATGAAAGCTGGTTTTGGAGATGGCGGTGCTTGTCATCCAAGAGACAACATTGCACTGAGATACATGGCACAGGAATTAAATCTTGGGTATGATATTTTTGATGCTATTATGAAAGCCAGAGAAATTCAATCAGAAAATATGGCTAAGGAAATTTTGAAATACGGAAATAGAATATCATTTTCCTCAGACTCATATAAAGCAGGGGTAGAATTCACACAAGGCAGCCCAAGTCTACTTGTTCAACATTATGTAAAAGAACATGGCGGTGAAATTGTACAGGAAAATTATGAAGTTGTGGTTCGAGTACATGAGAGTGACCGCTTGCCCGAAGACGCAAAAGTAGTATTCGATCCTTGGAGAACATATATAAGCGACACACAGAAGGTTATACATTATGGAAGCACTAGAATTTCCAATTAGGAATAGAGCTTTACCAGGCGTTCGCATTTACCCGAGAACCCTTCTTTGCAGGGAAGGATTTAAAAATATCCAGGGTATTTGGACTAATGACGACAATCAAGAAAAACACGAAAATAATAAGGCTTCTGGTATTCTACCAGAAAAATATAATGACCCTAGTGTTGTTCAATATTCGTATAATTCTATTGGCTACAGAACAAAAGAGTTTGAAGAGTTTACTCCCGGTGAATTTATTTTATGTATTGGGTGCAGTTACACTGAAGGCACTGGGTTAAACAACAGTGAAGTCTGGCACCACTTGTTAGGAGAACACTTCAATCTACCTATTATGAACTTAGGATTTGGAGGCGCCGGGGGCGATATCTCGGCATTCAATACACTGCAATATATAAAAAATAAATTACCCAAACCTAAACTTGTAATTTTTCAATGGCCACAGACATTCAGAAAAATGTTTGTGGCTGAGCGACACAGGAATGAACCTTTTCTTATACAGAGTGTTGTACCTTCAATCGACATAACCTCTCCTAACATTTTAGAAGATTTAGATTTGCAATACATGCAAAATCGATATATAGTGTATAAAGAATTGGCCTATGTTGAACAGTATACTTATTATATGACTGCAAATACTGCATTTAAAGCAATCGGAGTGCCCACATTCAATTTCACATTTAATAATGACAGCGAATATAAAGATAACTATCTGTTCAATTCATTACAAATGAAATCTGTGGTTGCTGAGTTTGGTCTTGACGGATATGATGTTACTAAGCCTGATGTAGCCAGAGATGGTGCTCACCCAGGAACTAGACATCAGGAAAAATATGCAGAAGTTTTGTTGCCTGACATAGGAGAAATTTTGAATGATATTTAAGCTGAAATCAAATTCGCCTCTAATTAGAATAAGCCATTTACGAAATAACACGCATGAATTTCAATTTAGAGGCGAAAAAGATGCATTCGATAAAAATCGTTCCTCACCATCAATGGATCCAAGATATTTAAAAACTCCTCTACTATACACGAATAATTCCCTTGGATACAGAACAAAAGAATTCGAGTCGTTTAAAGACAATGAATTCATAATGGTTTTTGGATGTAGTTACAGCGAGGGGGTTGGCCTGTATGAAGAGGAAATTTGGCACAGTCATGTTGCTAAGATGGCGGGTCTACCTATTATGAACATGGCTTTAGGAGGAACTGGAGCCGATATCATTTCTTTGAATAGTACATTATATGTTCATAATATAGATAAATTACCAAAACCCAAAGCAGTGATATTTCAATGGCCTGGGAGAGCAAGAAAATATTTTGTGCAAGATAGCATGAGCAAATATGGGGACAGTATTTACTCGACTGTACCAGCGGTAGGCGCGGAAGGAGAAGTAAAGCACGACACCCGACAGATGCATACCATGGAAATGAAATTAGATTACGACCATTACAGAGAGCGATATGTCACATACCGAGCTAGTTTATATCATACAGTTTTTAGAGATGTGTTGACTGCAAATACTTTGTTTAATTCAATTGGAGCTAAAACATTCAATTGGGCGTGGGACGCTGATAGGTTGGATGAAGATAGCGACTTTTTGTTTAACAAAAGTGATATAAAAATACATCGGGTACGCACCGACCATATATCAGAAAAAGATGACTACTATCAAGCAAGAGATATGATGCATCCGGGACCATTAGTACATGATGAAGTTTTCAGACAAATAAAATCCAAATTAGAGAGGGTTATCTTATGAAAAAACTAATCACATGGATAAAGTCTAAGTATGCTATGTGGAAGCACAAGCGACTAGTAAAAAAGCGATTGGAAGAAGTGAGAAAAAAGGATCCTTTCATTTATGATTAGATGGGGTGTATCATGCATGAATCATGATGCTTCAATCTGTGTCATGAGAGACTCAACTATACTGTTTGCAAGTCATACAGAGCGGTACAGTGGAATCAAGAATGATCCTGCTTTAAACCGGTCGATCATAAATGATTGCTTAAAATTTGGGCAACCTGACGAAATTCATTATTATGAAAACCCTTTGCTTAAAACTGCAAGAAGAATATATGCAGGTCAACCATTTAAGTTTGACAACATAAAAAAAGAACTTAAAAAGTTTGGTGTAAAGGCACCAGTTAAGTGGGGCAATCATCACAAGAGTCATGCCGCGGCAGGATTTTTTACTTCTCCCTTTAACGAAGCGGCTATATTGACCATTGATGCTATAGGCGAGTTTGATACAACCTCTATTTGGTATGGAAACAAAGAGATTCAAGCATTGATCGAACTACGAAGCAAAAGATACCCCGATTCTTTAGGGCTGTTCTATTCAGCAATGACTGATAGAATAGGTCTTAAAGCAAACGAA
>Ga0255752_10002296_pt1 | contig 21189 bp, 17 predicted proteins | sample 011ome_25_FD_179952 | JGI IMG/M metagenome (GOLD analysis project Ga0255752, IMG submission 179952) | Coastal salt marsh microbial communities from the Groves Creek Marsh, Skidaway Island, Georgia - 011512CT metaG (version 2) | ecosystem: Environmental > Aquatic > Marine > Intertidal zone >... | reverse complement strand
CTTTTTTAGTCCATAATCCAAGATGTAGAAAATCAAGAGAAGCCTTAAATTATTTAAAAGAATTAAATGTTGATTTTGAAATTGTTTTGTATATGAATGAGGGTTTAGATTTAAATATATTAAAAAGTATAATTAATAAAATTGGGATAAACCCTAAAGATATGGTTAGAACTCAAGAAAAAACTTGGAAAGAAAAATATAAGTCTAAACTATACAATAATGATGAGATTTTAAAAATTCTTAACAAGCATCCTAATTTAATTAAAAGACCCTTATTTATTAATAATAGTAAAGGAGTTATAGCAATTCCGTACACTGAAATTGATAAAATTATTTAATAATTAAACCTTTAAACATATTAATTGTCATATACCAGAACTTAATGGCAAGATCTTTGCCTTATTCAAGCTATGAGAAAAATATTTCTAATTTCAGTTTTGTTTTGCAACCTTATTTTTTCACAAAACAATAATTTAACGATTAGCGGAATTATCAACGACTTTGAAAGTAAAACCGCTTTAGAGTATGCCACAATAAGTATTTTGGATTCTAAAAGTAAAAATTTAATAAATGGTGTTGTTTCTGATAGTAATGGTTTTTTTAATATCGCTATATCACGAGGAACTTACGATATAAAAATTGAATATATTTCATTTGAAACTAAAACTATTGAAAACATAAAAATTGAAAAATCAATCGATTTAGGAACAGTAAACTTATCAATCAATGAAAATATTTTAGATGAAATTGAAGTTATTGGTGAAAAAACTGAAATAGAAATAAAACTAGATAAAACCGTTTATAATATAGGAAAAGACATAACTCTTAAGGGAAGTAGTGTTAGTGATGTTTTAGATAATTTACCATCAATTGAGGTTGATATAGACGGTAATGTTTCACTTAGAGGAAATCAAAGTGTTAGAATTCTAATAAATGGTAAGCCATCTGGACTAGTGGGAATTAGTAGTAATGATGCTCTTAAACAATTTCCATCTGAAAGTGTTGAAAAGGTTGAAGTTATTACTTCACCCTCAGCCAGATATAATGCCGAAGGTACAGCCGGTATTATAAATATTGTACTTAGAAAAAATAAATTAGCAGGTTTAAATGGATCAGCTAGTTTAAACTTGGGTGATCCCAAAAGAATTGGATTATCGTCAAACTTAAACTATAGAACAAAAAAAATTAATCTTTTTTCAAATATTGGAGATAATACAACTAACTACATTAATGGTTTCAAAAATCAAACTGAATACTACACTGATAGTGGTAGAAGTAATTTTTTGAATGAAGGCGGAGATAGAAATTCAGAGAGAAAATCAAACTACTACAACGGAGGAATTGAATACTTTTTTGATGATAAAACTAGTATAGTGGCTTCTTACGTAAGTAGCACGAGTAACCAGTCGACTAATACATTAAATTCTATTAATCAAAGTTTTAATGGAACAAACAACTTATCTGAAAGAGTTGAAGATGAAAATGAAGTTGACGATTCCAATGAATTTTCAATTAATTTTTCAAAAGAGTTTGATAAAGAAGGTCATATTTTAACTTTAGATTATCAAAAAGAAAAATCTAATGAAATCGAATCTTCATTTATTTCAAATACACAAATTATTCCTGATTTTGTTCAATACAATTCAGAAAAAATAAAAACAGATGAAAATCAAAATAGTGAATTATTTAAAGTTGACTATGTTCTTCCAATAAATTCAGATGGGCAATTTGAAGCTGGATTCAGAAGAAGTAATCAACATCAAAATATTGATTATTTGGTTGAGAAAGAAAATAATTCTGGAGAATATGTATCAGACAATAATTTAAGCAATACGCTTATTTATAACGAAAAAGTAAATGCCTATTACACCCAAATTGGAAATAAAAAAAATAATTTTTCTTATTTATTTGGATTAAGGTTTGAAGAGTCAATAACTAATGTTACTCAATTAGTTAACGGAGATAATACAAAAAAGAAGTACAATGATTTTTTTCCAACTTTAAATCTGGCATTTGAGATTAAAGAAAATGAAACTCTTACATTTGGATATAATAGAAGAATCAGAAGAGCTAGATCATATTTTATTAATCCTTTTCCATCAAGATCAAGTTTGACTAACATATTTCAAGGTAACCCAAATATAAACCCAACGTATTCTAATGGAATTGATCTGGGTTATCTTAAAAGATTTGAAAAAACAACTATCAATGGATCTGTTTATTTTAGAAAGTCCACCGGAGAATTTACATTTATAACTGAAAACACTGGAGAATTTGTTTCTGTCAACGGAAGCTTAGTTCCTGTGATTAGAAGAACTCCAATAAACTTAGCTAGTAATTCGCAATTAGGTATTGAATTTAGTGTCAATTATTCTCAATCAAAACTTTGGAGACTTAGAGGTAATTTTAATTTTTTTGAATCTGATTTGAAAGGTGACTATAATGGAGTTGTGTACGACTCCAAAAATTTATCTTGGTCTGGTGGATTAAATAATTACTTAAAACTATTTTCATCATTAGACTGGCAAACTAGCTTGAGTTATAGAGCTCCTCAAAAAACAGCTGTTTCAAAAAGAAAAGCCAGAATTAGTTCAAATACTGCCTTAAGCAAAGATTTAATGAAAGATAAACTAACCTTAACTTTTAAGATCAACGATATTTTTGAAACTCAGAAATGGAGGATTGAATCTTTCAATGAAAACTACAGAAGTTACAGTGAAAGTAGCTGGAGAGGTGGTAGAAATTTTGAATTAAATTTAATTTATAGATTTAATCAGAAAAAAGGTGATAGACAGAAACCATCAAATTATCAAGATTATGGAGAGGGCGGCTTTGGAGCCTAACTTACTTTTTAGTTTTATTTCTTAATTCCTTTATTCTTTCAATTATTGCTCCACTAACCCAATAAGGAACAATAAAAGTTAAAAGCAAAATAAGTAGCCAAAAACCCATTGTAAGAACAGTTAGAAATAAAATAAAACCTAAATATTGATCAAATTCAAACATAAAAACAAATTTACTTAGCAAATATAAATCAAACTATGGATCTTGAAAAATATTTGTTAACAAATGATTATAAATAATAATGTTAAGCATTATTACTAAATTTGTATAATATTTTAAGAAATGGACTTTAGAACTGAAAAAGATACTATTGGCGAAGTAAAAGTAAAAAAAGATGCTTTGTGGGGGCCACAAACACAGAGGTCAATAAACAATTTTAAGATTGGAAAAGCTGGTTCAATGCCAATTGAAATCATTCACGCTTTTGCAATTTTAAAAAAGTCAGCTGCTAAAGCAAACTTTGATTTAGGAGTATTAAGTAAAGAAAAAATGGAACTCATAAGCCTAGTCTGTGATGAGATTATTGACAATAAACATAACAATCAGTTTCCTTTAGTTATTTGGCAAACTGGATCTGGGACTCAGACCAACATGAATATTAATGAAGTTATTTCTAATAGAGTTCATCAAATTCAAGGAAACAAACTAGGTGAAGGAACTAAATTTTTATCACCAAATGATGACGTAAACATGTCTCAATCTTCAAACGATACATTTCCAACAGCAATGCATATTGCTGCATATAAAAAACTTATTGAAAGTACCATCCCTAATCTTGAAGATTTTAAATCAACTTTATTTGAAAAATCTAATGAGTTTAAAGATGTTATCAAAATTGGAAGAACTCATTTAATGGATGCAACTCCTATCACCTTAGGACAAGAATTCTCTGGGTATCATTCCCAAATAGAACATGGCTTATTATCATTAAAAAACTCATTAATTCATTTATCCGAACTTGCATTAGGTGCAACTGCAGTTGGAACTGGACTAAATTCTCCAAAAGGATACGACAAATTAGTTTCAAAATACATCTCAAATATTACTGGAATTAATTTTATAACTGCAAAAAATAAATTTGAATCTATAGCCAGTCACGATGCGATGGTTGAAACACACGGAGCTCTTAAATTAATTGCAAATTCATTAAATAAAATTGCAAATGATATTAGAATGATGTCCAGTGGACCAAGATCAGGAATTGGTGAGATTATTATTCCAGCAAATGAGCCTGGAAGTTCGATAATGCCTGGAAAAGTCAATCCAACACAGTGTGAGGCTTTATCTATGGTTTGTGCACAAGTAATTGGAAATGATGTAACCGTTACTGTCAGCGGTATGCAAGGCCATTACGAGCTAAATGTGTTTAAACCAGTAATAGTTGCTAATGTTTTGGAATCTCTGACTCTTATTTCTGACGGAGTCAAAAGTTTTACAGAAAATTGTTTAATAGGTATTAAACCCAACACAAAAAAAATTAAAGAATTACTTGATAATTCTTTAATGCTAGTAACTGCATTAAATGGTAAAATTGGATACTATAAATCTGCAGAGATTGCAAATATTGCCCACAAAAATGGAATTACATTAAAAGAAGCTGCACTAAAAACAGGATATTTAACTGAAAAAGAATTTGAATCTTGGGTAAAACCTGAGGATATGATAGGTAATGCTTAATAAATAAAATGCTGATAATTTAATAAAAGAGAGATTATCAAAATGCTATATAATCTAGCCTTAAACTCTTCCTTTCAGAGCAGTAAATGCCCATCCTACACATATAAATCCAATCCCTACAAAACTAAATCCTATCGCATATTCTGTATATTTTAATACACCAAGCAGAATAAGAATTATTCCAATAATTGTTAAAATTAAAGATGCGATACTAAAAATTCCATTTTTATTTAAAGCCATATTATGTTATTAAATATCTATATAATATATAAATGAATTTGTTAAAAAAAATATAAAATTCAATTTATGTTTCCAATTAATTTATCTTTCCAATCAGTCCAATTATATTTTTTAGAAAAGTAAAAAAGTAATAAAGGATAAATAATTACAGTTGAAAATAAAGACATATAAATTGCATTGGGTTCACCAATGTATTTAAAAATTGAACTTGTTTGAAAAACAGTCCAATCCGAAGTTACCATTAATGCAATTATTAAATTATTTCCTGCATGAAATCCTAAAGCAAGTTCCATACCCTCATCCATAAGTGTTATAATTCCTAAAAACAAACCAGTTGCTATGTAATGAACTAATAAAATTGACCCGAGTTTCATTATTTCAGGATTATAATAATGTAACATTCCAAATAAAAAAGAGGTTAGAAAAAGAGGAATCCATTTATTTTTAGCCAAAACACCAAAACCCTGCATTAGATATCCCCTAAATACATATTCTTCTAAACTTGTTTGGATAGGAATAAAAATTACGGCAATTAACAATAATATAAGGAAATCATTTAAATTAAATTGAATAATATATTCATCTGGAAGTGCATAAAACGATGAAATTGTATAAAAAAATAGGATGAGTGAAATTACTGAAAACGAGGTTAATACTCTTTTATAATCAATTGACTTTCTTGATGTTGTGACAGAGACAAAAGATTGATTATGCAAATATTTTATGACAATTAAAAATCCAATAAACCCAACAAAAAAAGTAAGTAAAGTGTAGAAAAAAGTTAGATTGCTGTTTTCTAAAATTGTCATCATTTTAGCGGGATCAAGATTGGCAGCTCCCTCTATTCCTACTTTATTGAAAATTGCTACAACAAATGGAATTGATCCTATTTGCGTGAAAATGAATATTATGAAAATTCCAAGTGCATATCTCCATATGTTGTTTTTTACTTTAAGTGCATTTTGTATGAACATGTTTTATTTGTTTTTGTTTAAAACCATAGTAGAAAGCTTACAATGGGAGATTAAATTATCATTATCATCTGTAATTTTAATTTCCCACAACTGAGTTGATCTTCCCTTATGTAGTGGAGTTGCTTTTGCATACACATATCCATCTTTAACACTTTTCAAATGATTGGCTGAAATAATTATTCCTCTTACTGTTTTATCCTTGTAATCAACTGACATATAAGATACAGCACTTCCTACTGATTCAGCCAATGCAACTGTAGCGCCTCCATGTAATACTCCATCAGGCTGATAAACTTTAGGTGTTACTGGCATTTGAGCTACTAAAAAATCTTCACCTATATCAACAAACTCAATTTCTAAAGTTTCCATCAGAGTATTTTTATTTGCTAAATTGATTTTCTCTAATATTAATTTTTTATCCATATGATATAAATATAAAAAAAACGCATTAGATTACTAATGCGTTTTTTTTATTATGTAAATCTTTGTGATTATTTTACTTCTTCAAAATCTACATCTTGAACATCATCAGAATCATCTTTTGATTTTTCTGAAGGCTCAGCTTGACCTGCTCCAGCCCCGTTAGCTTGTTGAGCTTCAGCTTGAGCTTTATAAAGTTCCTCAGATGCATTCTTCCAAGCCTCATTAATGCTATCAAGCGCAGTTTTTATGGACTCAATATCTTTACTTTCGTGAGCTTTTTTCAAAACATCAAGTGCATCTTCAATAGCTTTTTTCTTATCATCAGGAATTTTATCACCATATTCTTTAAGTTGACTTTCTGTCTGAAAAATCATAGCATCTGCGCTATTTAAAGTATCAACTTCTTCTTTAGCTTTTTTATCTGACTCAGCATTTGCTTCAGCTTCTTTCTTCATTTTTTCTATTTCTTCTTCAGATAAACCTGAAGAAGCCTCAATTCTTATGTCTTGAGTTTTCCCAGTTGCTTTGTCAGCTGCAGTAACATGTATCAAACCATTAGCGTCAATATCGAAGGTTACCTCAATCTGAGGTGTTCCTCTTGGTGCAGGTGGTATTCCATCAAGATGAAATCTACCAATTGTATTATTGTCTTTAGCCATTGGTCTTTCTCCTTGAAGAACGTGAATTTCTACTGAAGGTTGATTGTCAGCAGCAGTTGAAAAAACTTGAGATTTTTTTGTTGGAATTGTAGTGTTAGCATCAATTAGCTTAGTCATTACACTACCCATAGTTTCGATTCCTAATGATAATGGTGTTACATCTAAAAGCAATACATCTTTAACATCTCCTGTTAGTACTCCCCCTTGAATTGCTGCTCCAATAGCAACAACTTCATCAGGATTTACACCTTTCGAAGGTTTCTTTCCAAAAAACTTCTCAACTTTATCTTGAATTACAGGAATTCTAGTTGAACCTCCAACAAGAATCACCTCATCAATTTCCTTTATACTAAGTCCAGCATCATCAATAGCTTTTTTAACAGGTTCCATTGATCTTTTAACTAAATCACTAGTTAATTGTTCAAATTTTGATCTTGTTAAAGAAACAACAAGGTGCTTAGGACCTGATGCAGTAGCAGTTATATAAGGTAAGTTAATTTCTGTTTGTGTTGATGAAGAAAGTTCGATTTTTGCCTTTTCAGCAGCTTCTTTCAATCTCTGCAAAGCCATTGGATCTTTTCTTAAATCAATATCTTCTTTCTTTTTAAAATCATCAGCTAAAAAACTAATAATTTCTTCATCAAAATCATCACCACCTAATCTTGTATCTCCGTTTGTTGATAATACTTCAAAAACACCATCACCTAATTCAAGAATCGATATATCAAATGTTCCACCTCCAAGGTCATAAACTGCAATTTTTTGATCTTTTCCAGATTTATCTAAACCATAAGCCAATGCAGCTGCAGTTGGTTCGTTGATTATTCTCTGAACTTTTAAACCAGCAATTTCTCCAGCTTCTTTAGTAGCTTGTCTTTGAGCGTCATTAAAATAAGCAGGAACGGTAATTACTGCATCACTCACAGAATTCCCTAAATAATCTTCAGCTGTTTTCTTCATTTTTTGAAGAACCATTGCTGACAATTCTTGAGGAGTATATAATCTGCCATCAATATCAACTCTAGCAGTATCGTTATCTCCCTTCACTACTTTATAAGCTGACCTTTCTGCATCTTTTTTTGATTCACTGAATTTATTACCCATAAATCTTTTTACAGAAGCAATAGTTTTTGTTGGATTAGTGACTGCCTGTCTTTTTGCAGGATCTCCAACTTTTATTTCACCACCCTCAACAAAAGCAATAACAGAGGGTGTAGTTCTTTTACCCTCAGCATTAGGGATTACAACAGGTTCATTACCTTCCATTACTGAAACACACGAGTTAGTTGTCCCTAAATCAATACCAATTATTTTACTCATTATTTTTTATTTATAATTACCTAAACTTTTTCAATGATTATGCCAATCTCATACATATGACAGTGTGTCAGTATATTATTTGAAAATAAATTTACATTTGTAAAAAATTAAAGTAATGTCTAGCAAAGAATACAAAAGAATTACCACACATACTCTAAAAGAAATGAAAACTCGACAAGAGAAAATTTCAATGTTAACTGGATATGACTATTCAATGGCTAAAATTATTGATAACTCTGGGATAGATATTATTCTTGTTGGTGATTCAGCATCTAATGTTATGGCTGGACATGAAACCACATTGCCAATAACTTTAGACCAAATAATATATCATGCTTCTTCTGTTGTTAGGGGTGTTAAAAGGGCTTTAGTTGTTGTTGATTTACCATTTGGAAGTTATCAATCAAATTCAGGGGAAGCACTTCGTTCTGCCATTAGAATTATGAAAGAATCCGGTGCTCATGCAGTTAAGATGGAAGGAGGGTCAGAAATAAAAGAATCTATAGTTAGAATTTTAAACGCTGGAATTCCTGTTATGGGGCACCTTGGACTGACTCCACAATCGATTTATAAATTTGGAACCTACACAGTAAGAGCAAAAGAAGAGGAAGAAGCAAAAAGACTGATTGAAGATGCTAAACTATTAGACGATTTAGGTTGTTTTGGTATTGTTTTAGAAAAAATTCCTGCAAAAATCTCTAAAATTGTTAGTTCTAGTGTTTCATGCCCAGTAATTGGTATTGGAGCTGGTTCCGATGTAGATGGTCAAGTTTTAGTCACACATGATTTAGTTGGTTTAAGCACTGAATTTAATCCAAGATTTTTAAGAAGATATGTTGATTTAAACGAAATAATGACCAAAGCAATAAAAAACTACATAAAAGATGTAAAAAATTTAGATTTCCCAAATAAAAATGAACAATACTAAATTTGGATCTGAAAGAATTTTATTTGAAGACAATCATCTTATTATAGTAAATAAAAATCCAGGTGAGCTATCACAAGGTGACAAAACTCGCGATCATACTTTAGCAGACATCGTAAAATCATATATTAAAAAAAAATATAAAAAACCTGGAAACGTTTATCTAGGAATATCTCACAGATTAGATAGACCAACCAGTGGTATAATTATATTCTGCAAAACATCAAAATCTTTAACTAGGCTTAACAGTATGTTCAGGGAAAATGAGGTAAAAAAAACATATTGGGCAATTACCAAAAAAATTGAAAGCAATAAAATTATTAGGTTAGAAAATTTTCTTCAAAAAAACGAAAAACAAAATAAGTCTTATGTAACAAAAGACACAAAAAATGGAAAAAAATCAATTTTAAATTTTAAAGTAATTAAATCTCTTGAAAATTATTCACTTCTTGAAATATTATTAGAAACTGGAAGACATCATCAAATAAGAACACAATTATCACATTATGGATATCCAATAAAAGGAGATTTAAAATATGGATTTAACAGACCTAATAAAAATGGAAGTGTTCATTTACATTCAAGAAAAATAAAATTTATTCATCCCGTAACTAAAAAGGAAATTTGTTTAACAGCCACTCCTCCTAAAGATACCATTTGGAATCTTTGTATTAATTAGTAAAAAATTAATTGTTTTTTATCCAATTTTATTACTTTTACGTCTTATGCTTTTTTGATTTAATCAAATACTTAAAATGGCCAAAGATTTTGTAAAAATATTTGACACAACTCTCAGAGACGGAGAACAAGTTCCAGGGTGTAAATTAAACACTTCTCAAAAACTTATTATTGCGAAAAGATTAGATGATTTAGGTGTTGATGTAATTGAAGCTGGATTCCCTGTATCAAGTCCAGGAGATTTCAAATCGGTAGTTGAAATTTCAAAAATTATAAAAAACGCTTCTGTATGTGGATTATCTAGAGCTGTTAAAAATGACATTAAAGTAGCTGCAGAAGCTTTAGAATATGCGAAAAAACCAAGAATTCATACAGGAATAGGAACTTCCGATTCACATATTAAGCATAAGTTTAAATCATCCAGAGACAAAATAATTGAGATTGGATTTGAAGCAGTAAAATATGCTAAGACTTTTGTTAATGATGTTGAATTTTATGCAGAAGACGCTGGTAGAACAGATAATGATTTTTTAGCAAAAGTTTGTGAAAAAATGATTGAGGCGGGTGCAACTGTTTTAAACATTCCAGATACTACTGGATATTGCCTTCCTGAAGAATATGGTCAAAAAATCAAATATCTGGTTGATAACGTAAAAAATATCGAAAAGGCAACTATTTCATGTCATTGCCACAATGATTTAGGCTTAGCAACTGCAAATTCAATTGCAGGTATAATAAATGGAGCTAGACAAATTGAATGTACAATAAATGGAATTGGTGAAAGAGCTGGAAATACATCTCTTGAAGAAGTTGTTATGATTATGAGACAGCACCCAGCGCTAAATTTAGATACCAATATAAATTCAAAGTTATTATTTGATACCAGTAATTTAGTTTCAGATGGTATGGGAATGCCCGTACAGCCAAACAAAGCCATTGTTGGTGCAAATGCTTTTGCTCATAGTTCAGGTATTCATCAAGATGGTGTTATAAAAAACAGAGAAACCTATGAAATAATTAATCCACTAGATGTGGGTGTAAATGAGTCAGCAATAATATTGACTGCAAGAAGTGGAAGAGCTGCCCTTGCCTACAGAGCAAAAAAAATTGGATTCAATCTTTCAAAAGATGAACTTGATCTTGTATACCCTGAATTTTTAAAATTTGCTGATGTTAACAAAGAAGTTACAGACGAAAATATTCCTGAAATTATAAAAAAATCAATATAATAAATGAGTAAAACCTTATTTGATAAAGTGTGGGATTCCCATGTAGTACACAAAATAAAAGATGGGCCAGATGTTTTGTTTATTGATAGACATATGGTACATGAAGTAACTAGTCCAGTTGCTTTTCTGGGTTTAAAAAATAGAGGTATAAAAGTATTATTTCCTGAAAAAACCTTTGCTACTGCTGATCATAACACACCAACAGTTAATCAACATCTTCCTGTTAAAGATCCACTTTCAGCAAACCAATTAAAAGCTCTTGAAGAAAACTCAAACGAACATGGTATTTCTTACTGGGGTCTTGGTCATGAAAAAAATGGTATTGTTCATGTTGTTGGTCCTGAATATGGAATAACACAGCCAGGTGCAACCATTGTTTGTGGAGATTCTCATACATCAACACATGGTGCTTTTGGAGCTATTGCATTTGGAATAGGAACATCTGAGGTCGAAATGGTATTGTCTACACAATGTATAATGCAGCCAAAACCAAAAAAAATGCGAATTAACATTAACGGAAATCTTAATAAAGGAGTTACGCCAAAAGATGTAGCCTTATTTATAATTTCAAAATTAACAACATCTGGTGCAACTGGATATTTTGTTGAATATTCAGGTTCAGTGTTTTCTAATATGTCAATGGAAGGAAGAATGACTGTTTGTAATTTAAGTATTGAAATGGGTGCCAGAGGTGGAATGATAGCACCTGACGAAAAAACGTTTGAGTATATAAAAGGAAGAGAGTTTACCCCAAAGAACAATGACTGGATAAATGCAATGAAATATTGGTCAACACTTAAAACAGATGAGGATGCAATTTTTGATAAAGAAATTAATTTTGATGGAAATGAGATCAATCCAATGATTACATTTGGAACTAATCCTGGAATGGGAATTGGTATCTCAAAAGAAATTCCTAACGCAGACAGCCAAGACGGAGGTCTTCAAACCTTCAAAAAATCTTTAAGTTATATGGATTTTAATGAAGGGGAAAGTATGATAGGGAAAAACATTGATTTTGTATTTCTTGGTAGCTGCACAAACGGAAGAATTGAGGATTTTAGAGAATTTACCAAAATTGTAAAAGGAAAGAAAAAAGCGCCAAATGTTACTGCATGGCTAGTACCTGGCTCACATAAAGTTGAAAAAGCAATTGAAGAGGAAGGATTACTGAAAATTTTAAATGAATCTGGTTTTGAACTAAGAGAACCTGGTTGCTCAGCTTGTTTAGCAATGAATGATGATAAGGTTCCTGCTGGTAAATATGCAGTTAGTACATCAAATAGAAATTTTGAAGGAAGACAAGGACCTGGTTCTAGAACTTTATTAGCCAGTCCTTTAGTAGCAGCGGCAGCAGCAATTACAGGAAAAATTACTGACCCAAGAACACTATATTAATATGGCATACGATAAATTTAATATTTTAAAAAGTAGCTGTGTTCCTTTGCCTATTGAAAACATTGATACAGACCAAATAATACCTGCTAGATTTTTAAAAGCAACTGAAAGAAAAGGTTTTGGCGATAATTTGTTTAGAGATTGGAGATTTAACACAGATAATTCCCCAAAGAAAGATTTTGTCTTAAACGATGAAAAATTTAATGGACAAATTCTTGTAGGAGGAAAAAATTTTGGATCCGGTTCCTCAAGGGAACATGCTGCATGGGCTATTTATGATTATGGATTTAGATGCGTAATTTCAAGTTTTTTTGCTGATATTTTTCGAAATAATTGTTTAAATATTGGTGTTTTACCTGTGAAAGTATCCGCTGAATTTTTAGATAAAATTTTTAAAGCTGTATACGATGATCCTAAAATTGAAGTTACAGTAAACCTTCCTGATCAAAAAGTTTTGATTCCAAAACTTAATTTATCAGAATCTTTTGATATCAACTCTTACAAAAAAGAAAATATGTTAAATGGATATGATGATATCGATTATTTAATGAACATCAAAGACAATATTATACAGTTTTCTAAGAATACTCCTCTTTAATTTTAAAAAATGGTTAAAAACAGGAATGTTGAAATTATGGACACTACTTTGAGAGATGGTGAACAAACCTCTGGTATGTCTTTTTCAGCTTCTGAAAAATTAACTATATCAAAGCTATTAATAGAAGAATTAAATATTGATCGAATTGAAGTGGCTTCAGCCAGAGTTTCTAAGGGTGAATTTGAAGCGGTTAAAAATATTACAAAATGGGCAAAAGAAAATAATCATTTAGAAAAAATAGAAATTCTTACTTTTTTGGACAATAATATTTCATTAGAATGGATAAAAGAATCTGGAGCAAAAGTTCAAAATCTCCTTACAAAAGGATCGCTCAATCACCTTACTCACCAGATAAAAAAATCCCCCAAAGAATATTTTAATTTAATAGGGAAATGTATAAATGATGCATCCAAGATGGGCATACAAACCAATGTGTATCTTGAAGATTGGAGTAACGGCATGAGATATTCAAAAGAATATGTTTTTGATTATTTGGACTATCTTTCAAAACATTCAATTAAAAGAGTTTTATTACCTGACACTTTAGGTGTTTTAAGTCCAAATGAAACTTATAATTTTATTTCAACTGTAGTAAGTAAATATCCTGAAATTCACTTTGATTTTCATGCTCATAACGATTATGATTTAAGTGTTTCAAATGTTATAGAAGCAGTAAAAGCAGGGTGTAAAGGTTTGCATTTGACAGTGAACGGAATGGGTGAAAGGGCAGGAAATGCGCCAATGGCTAGTGTAGCTGCTGTGATAAAAGATTTTTTACCTGAAATTAAAATCAATTTAAAAGAAAAGTCTCTTTATAAGGTAAGTAAGTTGGTTTCGACCTTTACAGGTTTCAGAATTCCTGCTAATAAACCCGTTGTCGGAGATAATGTATTTACCCAAACCGCTGGAGTTCATGCAGACGGAGACAACAAAAAGAATTTATATTACAATGACCTTTTACCAGAAAGGTTTGGTAGAAAAAGAAAATATGCTCTTGGAAAAACCTCTGGAAAAGCCAATATTAAAAAAAATCTCCAAGATTTGGGATTAACTTTAAATGATGAAAACTTAAAAAAGGTTACCAATAGAATTATTGAGCTTGGAGATAAAAAAGAAAAGGTTACAGCAGAAGACTTACCTTATATCATTTCAGATGTTATTAATAGTCAAGAATTTCAAATCAAGGTTCAAATTGAATCTTATATTTTAAATCATAAAAAAGGAGAAAACCCCTCAGCAGAAGTTGAAATCAACATCGATGGAAAAAAATATGCAAAAAAAGGAACAGGTGATGGACAATTTGATGCTTTTATTAATGCTATTAGAAAAATATATTCAGAAAACGATTTAAAATTACCAAAACTGATTGATTATTCTGTTACCATTCCTCCAGGAAGTAATTCAGATGCGTTATGCGAAACCTTTATAACTTGGAAAACAGAAGAAAAGGAATTTATTACAAGAGGATTAGATTCTGATCAAACGGTATCAGCAATTAAATCAACTGAAAAAATGTTAAATATTATTTGCAACTAATTAAAATATGGAATTAAATATTGCACTACTTCCAGGTGACGGCATTGGACCTGAAGTAATTGAACAAGCAGTTAAAGTCTCAAATGCTATTGCCAAAAAATTTGATCACAAAATAAATTGGTCTCATGCTTTAACTGGGGCAGCTGCTATTGATGCTGTTGGAGATCCTTATCCAGACGAAACTCATGAAATTTGTTTGAAATCTGATGCTATATTGTTTGGAGCGATTGGTCACCCAAGATTTGATAATGATCCATCAGCAAAAGTTAGACCTGAACAAGGACTACTTAAAATGAGAAAAGAGCTTGGATTATTTGCCAATGTAAGACCAACTTTTACATTCCCCTCACTTATTGATAAATCTCCATTAAAAAAAGAAAGAATTGATGGAACTGATTTGATTTTTTTAAGAGAACTTACTGGTGGAATATATTTTGGTGAAAGAGGAAGAAAAGACAACGGAAATACAGCATATGATACGTGTACTTATTCTAGACACGAAATAAAAAGATTAGCAATTAAGGGGTTTGAAATGGCAATGAAAAGATCTAAAAAACTATGTTGTGTAGACAAAGCTAATGTATTAGAATCGTCAAGATTATGGAGAGAAACGGTGCAATCATTGGAAAAAGATTATCCTGAAGTGGAAGTGAGCTATGAGTTTGTTGATGCCGTCGCTATGAGACTAGTCCAATGGCCAAATTCATACGATGTTTTGATTACTGAAAATTTATTTGGTGATATTTTAACAGATGAAGCCTCTGTCATTTCAGGTTCTATGGGACTCATGCCTTCTGCATCTGTTGGGGCAAAAACATCTCTCTATGAGCCAATACACGGTTCTTATCCACAAGCTGCCGGAAAAAATATAGCAAATCCACTTGCTACTATTTTATCTGCTGCAATGATGTTTGAAGATGCTTTTAATTTAAAAAATGAATCTAAATTAATTAGAAAAGTTGTGGACAAATCATTAGAAAAATCAATTGTAACTGAAGATCTAGCTAACGGAGAAAAATGTTATAAAACTAGTGAAGTTGGAGACTGGTTAGTAAAAGAAATTTTAAAGTAAAAAAAAAGCACCTATTAGGTGCTTTTTTTTTATTCAAAAAGTATAATTACTTTTTCTTTTTTTCGTCATCAACCATTTTCTTTTTCAGGTCAGCTAAAACATCTAAATCACCAAGAGTTGATTTATCAGATTCTTTTACATTGACCTTTTTTAATGACTCTTTAACATTTTTCTTTTCTTGATCATTAAATATAACCGTATGAGACATTACAACTCTTTTAAAGTCTTTATTGTATTCGATAACTTTAAAATCTGCTGTATCGCCCTTCTTCAATTTGTTACCATCCTCTTTAACTAGATGTCTATTAGGAACAAAAGCGGTAATATCATCATTAAAAATAATAGTTGCTCCCTTGTCATTTGAATCAGAAATAGTAGCATTATGAGAAGTACCTTCTGCAAAAGTTTTATCATAAACATCCCATGGATTATCCATAGTTTGTTTGTGGCCTAAACTCAATTTTCTAGCTTCAGAATCAAGCTCTAACACTATAACATCAATTGAATCTCCAGAAGCAAATAATTCTGATGGATGTTTAACTTTTACAGTCCAAGATAAATCAGAAATATAAACTAAACCATCTATTCCTTCTTCTAATTCAACGAAAATTCCAAAATTTGTAAAGTTTCTAACAATACCAGTATGTTTTGATCCAACTGGGTATTTTTTTGTAATATCAGTCCACGGATCTGAAGTTAATTGCTTAATTCCCAGTGACATTTTTCTCTCTTCTCTATCCAAAGTTAAAATAACAGCCTCTACTTCGTCGCCCACCTTAACAAAATCTTGAGCTGAACGTAAGTGAGTTGACCATGACATCTCTGAAACATGCACTAAGCCCTCTACTCCATCAACAATTTCTACAAAAGCTCCATAATCTGCAAGAACGGATACTTTACCTTTAATTTTATCACCTTCTTTTAGATCTGAATCTAATGATTCCCATGGATGAGCACTCAGCTGTTTTACACCAAGCTGAATTCTAGATTTATCATCGTCAAAATCAAGAATTACAACATTTAATTTTTGATCTAATTCTAAAATTTCACTTGGATGATTTATTCTATTCCAAGAAAGGTCTGTAATATGGATGAGTCCATCAACACCACCTAGATCAATAAATACTCCATATGTTGTTATGTTTTTTACAGTACCCTCAAGCACTTGACCTTTTTCTAACTGACCAATTATTTCCTTCTTTTGAAGTTCTATATCAGCCTCAATAAGAGCTTTGTGAGAAACTACAACATTTTTAAACTCGTGGTTGATTTTAACAACCTTGAATTCCATGTTTTTGTTTACATATTGATCGTAATCTCTAATTGGTTTAACATCAATCTGTGAACCAGGTAAAAAAGCCTCTAATCCAAACACATCTACAATCATACCACCTTTTGTTCTACACTTAACAAATCCTGTAACAACTGTTGATTTATCATGAGCCTCATTAACTCTGTCCCAAGCTTTTATTGTTCTAGCTTTTCTGTGCGAAAGAACAAGTTGACCTGTTTTATCTTCTTGAATATCAACTAAAACTTCAACTTTATCTCCAACTTTTAAATCAGGATTGTATCTGAATTCGTTTAATGAAATAACACCTTCAGATTTTGCGTTAATATCAATAATAGCTTCTCTTTCGGTTAAACTTATTATTGTCCCTTCAATAACACTTTCATTGTAAGTATCAACAAAATTTTCTTCAACAAGTTTCTCAAATTCAGAAAGTTTATCGTCTTTAATAGTTTCAATACCTTCTTCAAACAAATTCCAATCAAAGTCCTTTAAAAAATCATCGTTTGAAACTTCACTATCCTTAACTTCGGCTGCTTTAACCTCGTTTTCAACTTTTACAGTTTCTTCGACAGGGGGATTAGAATTTTCTATGTCTAAAACATCTTTTTCAACTTTTGCTTTTTTTACAGCTTTAGTTGTTTTTTTTACAGTCTTAGTTTTGGTTGTTTTTTTTGCTGCTTTAGGTTTTGCAGCCTTGGTAGTTTTTTTAACAGCTTCTTTAGTTTTACTGTCTTTTTCTTTTTCTGACATACCAATAATTTTGTATTCTAATTTTCTATAGATTAAAGGATAAAAATTAGAAGAGTTAATTACAACTAACCTTTTGATTATCTATATTATCCGCTCAAAAGGAATGCGAAAATAACTTGTATTTATAGATTAAACAAGAAAACTGCTATTTTTTTGATATTAAAGGATTTATGTATGAAAGTAACTTCTCTTCAAGCTGATCTAAAGTAAAATTATCAGTGAGAATTACTATTGAATCAGAAGCTTTTTTTAAAGGAGAATTTTTTCTATTAATATCTTGCTTGTCTCTTAGAGATATATTAGACAAAACATCATCAAAGGAAATTTCATAATTAGCTTCAACTAATTCTTTATATCTTCTATTTGCTCTAAGTTCTATAGAAGCATCCAAATAAAACTTTAATTCAGCATTGGGAAAGACAACAGTTCCAATATCTCTTCCGTCCATAATAACCCCCTTGTCAGAACCTAAAAAATGTTGAACCTTTACCATTTCTTTTCTTAATTCATCAACAGTAGCTATTTCACTAACTAAATCAGAAACCTTTAATGATCTAATATGTTTTTCGACTGAGTTATTGTTTAAATGAACCTCATATTTATTGTTTTCTATATTGTATTGGAAATCGATGGAGATATTTGGAAGATCTTTAATAAGTTCAGTTTTGTTAAAATGAGACTTTGAAATATAGTTTTTTTCAATTGCATAGAATGTTAATGCTCTATACATCGCACCAGAATCTATGTAAAAATATTTCAAGCGTTTAGCCAATCTTTTAGCTAATGTACTTTTTCCGGTTGATGAAGTACCATCAATTGCAATTATAATTTTGTTAGACATTTAATTTTTTATAATTCTTAACATTCTTATTGGTTATAGCTATATCCAAAACTTCATGCATTTGAGAAACATAGTGAAAAGTCAAACCTTTCAGATATTCCCTATCAATTTCATTTATATTTTTTCTGTTTTCTTCAGAAAGTATTATTTCCTTAATTTTTGCTCTTTTAGCAGCTAATATTTTTTCTTTAATACCTCCTACTGGAAGAACTTTACCTCTCAAAGTTATCTCTCCTGTCATAGCTAGTTTAGATTTTACTCTTTTTTGAGAAAGTAAAGATACTAGAGATGTTAACATTGTTATTCCGGCACTTGGACCATCTTTGGGTGTTGCTCCTTCTGGAACATGAATATGTATATTATACTTAGTTAATAAATTCACATCAATCGACAAAAGATCTGCATTTGATTTTATATACTCTAAAGCTATTGTAGCTGATTCTTTCATTACTTTACCCAAATTTCCTGTGATGGACAAATTACCTTTACCTTTAGATAATGCTGACTCGATAAATAAAATATCTCCTCCAAATTGAGTCCAAGCTAAGCCTGTTACAACTCCAGCAACGTCATTGTTTTCATACTTATCTTTAGAAATCGAAACACCTAAAATTTCATTTATATCTTCTAAAGTTATAATTGATGAATAGTCTTCTTCTAAAGCAATAGATTTTGCAACGTTTCGAATTATTTTTGCAATCATTTTTTCCAATCCACGAACTCCAGATTCTCTAGTATAACCCTCAATAACCTTAATCAAAGAATGTTTGTTTAATTTAACAATATTATTTTTCAAACCATGTTCTTTAATTTGTTTAGGAATCAGATGTTTTCTTGCTATTTGGTATTTTTCCTCAATTGTATATCCAGAAACTTGAACAATTTCCATTCTATCTCTTAAGGCAGGTTGAACATTTCCAATATTGTTAGATGTCGCAATAAACATCACTTTAGATAAATCGAACCCTAGCTCAATAAAATTATCATAAAAAGAAGTGTTTTGTTCAGGATCTAAAACCTCAAGCATCGCAGAAGATGGATCACCTTGGCTTCCGATGGAAAGCTTATCGATTTCGTCTAACACAAAAACTGGATTTGAAGTTTTTGCTTTTTTTAAACTTTGAATTATTCTTCCTGGCATAGCACCAATGTAAGTTTTTCTATGCCCTCTAATTTCTGATTCATCTCTTAGTCCTCCCAGGGAAATTCTTACATATTCTCTTCCTAGAGCTTCTGCAATAGATTTTCCAAGTGAGGTTTTTCCAACACCGGGGGGACCATTCAAGCAGAGAATTGGTGATTTCATATCATTTCTCAATTTCAATACTGCTATATGTTCAATGATTCTTCTTTTTACATCTTTTAAACCATAATGATCCCTATCTAAAATCTTTTGAGCTCTTTTTAAATCAAAATTGTCTTTTGAAAATTCATTCCAAGGAAGTTCCAAATAAATGTCCAAATAATTTCTTTGAATTGAATACTCAGCGACTTGAGGATTCATTCTTTGCAGCTTTGAAAGTTCTTTTGTGAAATGCTCGTTAACTTCTTTCGACCACTTTTTCTTGGTGGCTTTTATTCTCATTTCATTGATTTCCTCATCATATGATACCCCACCTAGTTCTTCTTGAATAGTCTTTAATTGTTGATGTAGAAAATATTCTCTTTGTTGTTTATCTAAATCAGACCTAACTTTAGATTGAATATCATTTTTTAGAGATAATCTTTGAAGCTCTACGTTCATTTGTTTTAAGCACATTAGTGCTCTTTCATTAAGGTCGCTTGTGTTTAGAATCTTATACTTTTCATTAACACTTAAATTCATATTTGAACAGACAAAATTTACTAGAAAAGAATCACTCTGTATGTTTTTTATTGCAAAAGAAGCTTCACTTGGAATATTTGGATTTTCATCGATTATTTTAAGAGCAATATCCTTTATAGATTCAATAGTAGCATTAAATTCTTTATTGTTTTTTTCAGGCTTTATTTCCTGAATTTCTTTAATTTTTGCTTTAATATAAGGTTCTTCTGTAACGATTTGTTCAATAGAAAATCTTTTTTTTCCTTGAATTATTACTGTCACATTACCATCAGGCATTTTTAAAACTCTTAATATTTTTGCAACAGTTCCAGTAGGATGAATATCACTTAATGAAGGTGATTGAACTTTTGAATCTATTTGAGAAACAACTCCAATTAATTTGTCATTAACATTTGAATCTTTAATCAATTTTATAGATTTATCTCTTGAAGCTGTGATTGGAATTACAACACCAGGGAACATTACTGTATTTTTTAGCGGTAAAATTGGAAGAGAGTCAGGCAATGACTCTTTTGAAATAGCTTCTTCATCGTCAGATGTCATCAATGGAATAAGTTCAGAATCCTCATCGATATTTTGTAATGACATCATGTCAAGATTTATAATATTATTTTTAGACATAAATAAAAGTTAAGTCAAAGTGTCAGGTCAATGTTTTAAAAAGATATTTTTATATCTGTTAGAAGAATCATTTTACCTAAAACAATAACGTTTTAAATAAATGTTTCAAGTTTCATGCCACTTGAACTAATAATTATTAATCTTGATTCTTTTTAACAGTAAAGCCCCAAATAAAAAAATAACTACAAACATCAGAATTGAAGTTCTCATGCTTCCAGTTATTTGATCCAAAAAAGCAAAAAGAGTCATTCCAAAAACAATACTTACCTTTTGAGAAACATCATA
>Ga0255752_10002290_pt1 | contig 21214 bp, 6 predicted proteins | sample 011ome_25_FD_179952 | JGI IMG/M metagenome (GOLD analysis project Ga0255752, IMG submission 179952) | Coastal salt marsh microbial communities from the Groves Creek Marsh, Skidaway Island, Georgia - 011512CT metaG (version 2) | ecosystem: Environmental > Aquatic > Marine > Intertidal zone > Salt... | reverse complement strand
AATCGGTTTGCAATTAGTGTTGAAAGACCGTAAGTGGTGTCCAAGTCATCAGCAGAAAGTGTAAGGCCATTACCGTCAATGAGAACTGTACTACCAATTGGTATGGTCGCTTTAATGTCTTCCACAACTGTAATCGTACCTGTAACACTGAAAGAAAGGTCGCTATCTACGGTATATGCCGTTCCATCAATGATGATTTTCGTCCCGGTAAGAGCCGCCACTCTTTTTGTGGTGGTGATTTGTTTTGCACCTGCATTAACAGAAGTCACAGTTGCGGCTACATTGGGTATGAAAGTCAAAGTAACATTCGTGTTTGTAGCCGTAGCACTTGCACTCAATTCAAAACTCGTGGCACTGTTGATAGATGCAATGGTTGCACCAACAGGAATCCCTGTGCCAGTAACTCTCATACCAACTTCAAGTAATGCCGTTGAATCTATGGTAACTGTGGCGTCAGTGTTGGTCGTATCACAAGTCGCATCAGTGAAATTATCAGTTCCTACAGTGTCATTTTCTTTGATTTCATAAGGCGGTCGTACAAATTTACGGTCAAACGCAAACGGGCCGAGGCTGGCGTAGTAGGCCGCATCGTGGTAGTGTACAGTCTCAAAGTGTTCGGGCATACTGTTGAGTGGCTTCTTGTCAATGGCTCGGTCATTTAATGGGTTTAACCATGTACGACTGGAATCGGAATAGAAGGTGTGCGGTCGGCCAAGATTAGGATGCCAAAGACACATGAAAGCGTCGGCTAAATGCAAACTGTTGGTATCTCGGCTCCCCTGTAACATCTGCGGCAAAATGCGAGTTACCATGCTCGTCTTGGACTCTTTGAAAATAGCACCCGCAGGGCGGAAATCATACGGGCGTGTGAGGCGTAATTTTGTACCGGCAGTTAAATTATCAGTAAAAGAAGATTTAGCCGTGATGGTGAACTGCTTTGGCTTGTTCATATTGGTAGCATCATATCCGCTACGCTCAGTGTAGGTATGTGTGCGTCGTACACCGTTTGCATCTGTATATTCCAACAAATTACCGTAGTATGGTTTTTGTGGGAAACCACGAGCATCGTCAACAGTAATGGTAGTTGATGTTACACTGACAACCTCACATATTGGGTTGAGACTGATGTTTTCAAGCACTTCATGGTACAAGTCGGGATACAAGCTTGGGTACCCAGCCAGCGTGATTTGACATGCAATACTACCAGCACTGGCACGAAGGAATTCGTAATAATTATCAATCCTATGATGAGTAAGATGGCGGAACCCTGTAGCGTCTTTATGGTCCGGGCCAGTTTTGTGTACAATGCTCCACCACGGAATGTTAGTCGTCATACCGGGTGTAGAATTGGAAAACATCTGTGGGTGATAGGGTAGTGAACGCTTGATAAAAGCAGGACTTTCAGTTCCTTGCACACCCAACGCGTTGTAAAGCATGAGCGGAGGAATGTTGGTAAATTGGCTACCGTGGTCGGGGTCATGGTCAAGGATGAGTTCGTTGATAAACACCTCACAACCACGCACATCGGCCATAGTTGCCTCAGCCAATACAAGACCTACCGCACCAGTGTTACTATCGGGTTCACGCAAGCCCACGACAAGTGCGACCTGTTGACTGGTTAGTTCATTGACCGAACCATCGGGTAGTGCAACTACTCCACCGTTAGCGTGGTAGCCGATAAACTGCGACTTGTGTAGGTTAGGTTGAATGACAATTTGGTATGCACCTACCTCGCTTGGGTCGGGGAAGTGGTGGCGTAGAGTGTAAGTAGCGGCGGCTTCCAGCACAATGGTGTGCCCACCAGCGGCGTTGATAACACCAGCTTGCCCTTCGGACGCCAACACACCGTAACCATCGCTACGAATCTTAGATTCAAACATCAGCGTGAATGCCCCGCCGTGAATATCACTTGGCCCACTTGGTGTAGCCGTTAGCGAACCGAAGGTGTGCAAAGTATCGTAAGCGTGTAAATTGTCTCTCAATGTATCGGAAATATCACTTTTGAGGTCACCGAGGTCTTGCTCTTCCATTAATGTGAACTCATGTGGTTTTACTGTGGCAGAACGAATTGCCCTATGTTTGTTGTACAGTCCTTGGTAAGCCGGATGAGCGAAATGCCCCGGAAGCATTGCCATGGTAGGATTGACAAAATGATGCCCCATTCTTGGTAGAGCAAGTGGTGTGAGTTTTGGTATGGTGTAAATTGTGTTACCAAGAAGCTCTTCAAGGGTAAAGTTACCGTAATACGGAGTGTGATTCATGTCGGGACTGTTGCCACTCACTTCTGCATGGTCACGCAAGCGACGAGCGGCAAAGAAACGAGTGCTACCAGCGGGGATGTAGTAAGAAGGTACGACTTTCAAAGATGTAATTGATGATGAAACAAGGGCATCAAAGTCTGCGTCCCCAACACACCCTGTGAATGTAGAACCGCTAATGCCCGTAAACGAGGCAACACCACCACGGTCGGTGGTGGGGTCGTACAGACGCAAAAATCCACGATGAGGTGGAGCAGGGTCACGAATGTATTCACTGAACAAAGAAGCATTGGGAGCAGTATTGACCGTGAGTGTGGTACCGCTGAACGATACTGCCGTAAGTTCTGCATTGGTAACACCGTTAGCGTGAGTGTAGAAAGTTGGGTAGCGGTGACTGTGAGTGTTCCCGTTCTTGGTGATGTGGAAGAACAGTGTGCGGTCGTGCAATTCGTATGAAGTCTCAAGCGGGGCATTGCCTGTAGCTGACTCCCAACCAGCATAAGTGGAGTCGGGGAAGGAGCTTTGACTGATGTGTTCCCAGTTATGGTCACTGAATGTACCGCCAACTCGTGGCCCTTTTGTATCATCAGTAAACAAATGTTTGATGCTACTGCTTGACATTGGGCGCATCATACCACCTGCTCCCATACTTTCGTTTTGATAAGCTTGCAATCGGTCAAACCCAGCACGCACGAGTAGATTGCCGGGGATGCTATCGGGATGGGGCAGGCGCACCTTGAGGTTAGGCTCTACACCACTGCCTGCGGTTGCAGGTGCAAGCCCCTCCGCACTACGGTCGGATACGGTGTTGAAAGTGCGAATAATCGTACCAAACGGTGAACCACCCTCAATGATGTGGATTTGCCCTGTGTCGTCCTCAACTTCCATTTCCTCAAACTGCAATTCTTCGTTGGGGATAGCCAACACATTTCGCAACTCATCGGGGTGTGAGGCGGCAATTTGTGGGTGTGCTAATTCCTGTGCTTGTATAATGGGGAACATGGCACTGTTGGTGGACTCAAACGAAAAACGGTTGATACCATACAATTTTTCACCTGTGGTGTAGGCCGTGTCACTGCTAACTCGTGTAACAAACGGTACCGCTCCAAGACCACGAGCATTAACTGCTGGTAACGAAAGATTACCACCATCCATACGCTTCCATACGACATGTTCCACCGAGAAGTTGCGTGAAGGTGAGCGTTGATTTATCTTGAAAGCGTTGGTATCGCCAAGCCAATAATTGTCGTCATCCCCATACCTGTCAAGTTCTGCACTGGTGCTGGTTTTTATGTCAGTGATGAGATTACGCTCAACACCGTTGGCATCTTCCAAAAAGAAACTACCGGGGCTTTGGTCAAGGTCAAAGAATAAGTCACCTGTCTTCGCATAGCAAGGTGTAGCGTTGAACATTGAGTTGTCACCCGGCGACCCCGTATGATAGGTAAATCCGGCTGATGGGATGTCGTCCGTAGGCATGCTATCCAAAGCAGTAACTAAGGCTTCAATGTTCGGCCCACCATGAGCAGGTGCAACGAATCTGTCCACACCGTGAATTCGCTCATCCCATTGTGCGGTTCCAGCAAATTTAATTGCATCAGCGGCGGCGGTCCCTGCCGCAGTTTTACTCACTACTGCCAACCAGTCACCCATTGCAGTGATACCATCACGGTCATATTTTGCTACCAATGGCAGTTCAGCCTCATATGAAACAACGAGGAAAGCGCGACCAAACACTCCTTGAGTGTGATGCAGTGTGCGAGGCACTGCATCTTTGTCAGCGATGTGCAATGGATTAGCAAAGTAGAAAGAGTCCTCAACATCATCATAGGTTGCCGCCGCAGTGGTTGTGTAGTTCCATGAATATGGTGTTGTTAAGATGGAATCCGAATTGCCTCGGTTGTTCAATACACCCGTTGCTTCGGGGCCATTACGCATGGGTGTAAAGTGTGGTAGATGGCTGAATGTACTCATTACACTTGAAGCTGGGCCATAAGGCGAAAAGCCCAACATGGGGTGCCATGCTCCCAATCCAGCACCGTACAGATTTGTAGTGAAGGTCAAAGTTCCGTTTGTTACTGCCCCACCAGTCGTAGCCGCCGACAATTCAAATGTTGTTGCATTCGTAATTGAGGCTACAAAGGCACCTGCTGGTATGCCGGTACCACTTACAAGCATGTTTACCTCAAGTGAAGCAGTTGAATCCATCGTGATTGTTGTAGCGTTGTTGTAATCACAAGTTGCATCGGTAAATGAGGAGGTGGCGGTTTTGAGCGAATTGAGGTATGAGTAGCGTTCGCCAGCCCATCCCATGGCACCTACGGGTCGTGTTCGGTCAAGAGCATCAACAACACCACTAAAGTGGGAATGAGTCATGTGGTTACGAGGTGTGTCGTAGGCGTTGTTGTAATAGTGAACACCCGATTTGCTCCAAATGTACAATTTAGTAGGTGCTGGTGAACTGAAACCGGGCACCGTCAAGGTTACACTTTCACACTTGTTGTGCCAAGTGGTGATGTCTTCAAACTGTGCCTTACCCGTGATTCGGTTTGGCGCAAGCCAAAATCGTACTGTCCATGTACCACCGTTATCGTACACTTCACGGGAATGGTAGGGTGCGAAAGCTGGACAGGGGGCAGAACCATGTACAGGTCGCCCACCATCGTCTGTACGAATCCAACCACATGCAGGTATCTGCTCAAGCAATGATTGTGTACCGCTGGATATGGTGGCCTCCACAAATGACTTTGATGAGGTGGCAGTGTCATTGGTGTAGTTTGAGTAATTCAACTCAATCCATCCGTAACGGTCTTGACGCTGAGCATTACCCATACTCGGCAGGAAAGTTCCACCCATAGCTTTGAGTGCCCCTTTGCCGGGATTTTCGTTGATAGCTTGACCGATGATAGTCGCTAATTCTTCCCCATTTTGACAACGGGTTGCATCCACTACTACGATTTCACGATTGAATTCAGCGGCAGTTTCACTGTATGTGCCACCCAATACTTGCCCTGCTAACACGCCCGAAACACGGAATGCAGTAGGATGGACGAGGTTACCGTTAATCGGCGTTAATTCAAAGTTCTCTTTTTGCATTGGCGGATTAAACGCCATTTGGTTATCAAGCCAAGAACCACCGGGGTGATAACCGCCGTCCATGTGGAAAGTCATGTCAGCACTCATAGCGATGCCGTAGTATCCAATAGCGCAGTGTTGGTATGGGTGCGCCTTTTTGTAATCACCTTCATTGTTTGCAACCACCTTACCCGATACTGGATTAATGAAATGCTGACCGTAATGGTAACCATGTTCGGGTCGTTGATGAATACCAAAGCCACTTGATGTGTTTGCACCGATGTTTGGTATGCCTTGTGGTGGTGACCAGTTAAGTGGAGCATTCCAATGGAATCGTTGTCTTTGACCTTGATATGTTACATTCGGAGGAGCGTAAGAGCCATCGGAATTTGTTATTTCGTTTGGTAAGTTTTTATTCGCTGGCACTTTACTCCATGTATTACCTGTAGTAACTACAAAGCCCGGATGTGGCTCTTTGTTTCCGTGGTCACCGCTACTTGCCGCCTCATTGAATGGGAACGCTTGACCGGGACCATAGATGAGATATGAAGTGAAATTGGTTACTCCCGCTTGGATGTCAGCATAGCGAGCAGTTTGATGGGGCATACGCATAATGAGTGGAATTGGTCGTTGACGAATAACACCGGAACCATAACGAGCGGATACATGTGATGGATTGCCGGTTAAGTCGGGAAGAGTCACACCGTCAATATCGGGTGACAATACATTGTCATGGTTAAACACTGGTGGATTAATACTTCCACGGTGTTGATTGAGGAATGGGGTACCGGGGAAAAACGCAAGTAGAGCATTGCAATCCACCAATGCATACGCCGTGCTTATTTCGTTAGCATTCTGTATGCCAGCCGTACCTGTTGGGCCATTTGCATATGGGTGTGTGTAGAATGAAGAGTAATCGTTTTGCGAGCCGTCGTTTACATCCAAGACCACTCCACTAAACCCACCACCGAAATACAACGGTACACTGTGGTCTGTGCTATCTCGCCCACCTTTGAAGTAAGTAATGGGTTCACTTTCTATGCTACCGTAAAGGCGCATACCACTGAACTGCTTGTCGCCATGAAGCATGAGTAATCCATCTGTGTTGATTGTTGCTCCGCTAAACTCATCAAGGAACGCTTCGTTAGACTCAATGTCACTGGCAATTAATTTTGAAAGTGAGTCACTACCTTGCTCACTTGTCATCAAGGCTTTTTTGTAATTATTATGCCATACAATTTTCGCATCACCAAAAGATACAAGTTTATCAAAACCACCTGCATCTGCACCCGAAGAACCTTCTTGACCAGCAGGTACCATCATGTGTGTGATAAAATCATTTAAATGTAATGTAAATGTGCTTAGCAAGCCTGTGTGGTTAAAAGTATTAAAAATCACTTTGGCGTTGTTAAGAGTAGGAAGAATATGGTCACCGCTACGGGAAGTATAGGTGAGTCCTTTGAGGTTGTTTGCCCAAGTTTTAGTTGGTACAGGGTCGTTGTACGAGTCCACAAGAATAGGCGTAGGGGTGTTGGTGTGATAACCACGAGCCTTGGTACGAATCTGCAAGATAGTATAGGGTATATATCCACAATCGGTTTTTCGGTGGTTGTCTTGAATATCTGCATCGCTCACTGGTTTGGTGAAAGAATTTGAGAAGGTCAAAGTCACATTCGTGTTTGTAGCCGTAGCAGTAGCACTTAATTCAAATGTCGTAGTGTTGGTAACTGAAGAAACCGTGGCACCAGTTGGTATTCCTGTACCGCTTACTGTCATACCAGCTTGAATAGCGGCAGTAGAGTCCATTGTTACCGTAGCATCACCGCTCGTGGTATCGCATGTACTGTCAGTTGTTGCTGATGTTATCGTCCATGCATTGTTGGATGATTGATTAAGTGTTTGGTATTCACCGAACTCAAGATGAGGTGCTTCAATACCCAAGTCTTGATGCAATGACGCCTCAAACATTGTAGATAGCGGGCGTGCGCCATGTTGTGGGTTGTGGGCACGAATACGAATAGCGTCAGCGGCTACACCCCATTCTCCAAAGGTGCGCCCGTCAGCGGCATACATGTGACGACAATCAAAGGGCACACCATTTTGCACATTCGGATTAGCCAAATTCACGGCTTCAGCGGTAACTGCCGCAATCAATTCATCAGTTACCAGTGTTGTCCAATTAATTCGTGGTGAAATCAGTGCCCGCATGATGTGGTCGGAGGATGGATTCATCATTATACTTGGAACATCACTTGCAACACCTGCAATTGTAGAAGTGTGAGACACGACGAAATCATCACCCCGCACACCGTAAAACACATGAGTACCAGTTAAATCATCTTGAGTGCGACTTTCATACGAGATAACATTCCCTACACTACCAGCAAGTGAAGTACCGCCTCCACCAGTTTTGTATGGGTCGGTTATTTGAATAACTCCATTTTGACGAGGGAAGCCGAGATAACCAAGAATATCGGGATGGTTTGCGAGTTCTGTATTGGATGTCGCAAAGGGCGCATTCAATCTTACGGTCAGTGCAAGTTCACTGGCATCCCACGAAAGTTGACAATCTATACCAACGGAAGGAGCATATGTACCACGCCATTGGTTCCCCCTCCAACTGTTTATTGTGAAATCAGCTGGTACTGAAAGTCTGCCAGTAGCATCTCCCGAACCCACAATGTGCTGACCAATAGAGAAACCACCCTTAGCCACATCACCATCATCAAAGTAAATGCAAACTTCGTCATCAAGAGTGGATGGGATGGTAGTCAATTCGTTAGCAAAGGCTTCATCCATTTTACGATAAATAAACCGTACACCATATCCTTGTCCTCGGTGGTCAGTGAAACGGAAACCATACAAGGATGTGTCTCCTACATTCTCATCAAGCGTATCATTGGATTTCACATGCCCACTGTAATTTGTGATTGAACTTACCGTGCCTGTAAGAATGTCTGTCGCTTGATTGTATAGCTTATCAAACGAATCATCACCTTTGCGTCCGAGGCCGTGCTTTCCTGCTAATGGTGAAAAGCCGGGTACACCCGATGCAACCAACCCACCAAAATTAATACGACCTACTGCTTGCTTACCTCTTCGCAAACCTTTGACAAGTGCAGTGGAAGGGCTTTGTGTTTCAAATGATTCATCGTTTACACTGTTGTGTGATATGCCTCCAAGGTGAGCAGAGATGTTACGACCTTTGGGATTGGCCGTTTCGTTACGGCGTGGGGTAATGTCGTGGTTGCTGGTAAACGCTTCATCGGGTTCCTCCTGTGCAACGAATTCACGCAGAGTGGTAACTGGTGCAAAAGGACGACCATCTTTGTTGAGTGGCATGGGAGCGGGGTGCATGTTTTCACCCAGTATTTCATCGGGTTGCGCCCAAAAGTTACGGAATCGGCCACCATGACCGATGAGAAATTGAGGTTGATAGGTTGACTGTCCTTTGCTATTGTCAAGCCATACACAGAAATTGCGTCCCGAAGCACCGGGAATGGTAGAGTGTATGATTATGCTATAGCCCTCATTGCCATTAATGTCTTCAACAACACGCCCCAAGTGCGCTCGCACATACCCCATGTGAGAGCCACGGTCATGCGTATCAAAGGCAATATCACCGTGCCAAAACGGTGCAGGGTCGTAGGTTGAGCCTGTAGCGGCAAAGTCAGCATTGATGTGGGCTGAGGTAGGGTCTTTATTTTCGTCAGCAATGTCTTGACGCACACCAATGCGTGTGAGGTCAAGGCGTTCACTTTCACCGGGATATTGTTGAGATGGTCGTCGTGCATGTGTGCGACCGTTTGGCGCACCACCTTGATTGATGAGGCGCACCATTTCCCGTGCCGCCGCTTCAATATCAGTAACCCCTTCCTTTACACCAACCTCACCCAAGTCAAGTGTCATACGGCGAACGAAGTCCATTTGTGTCCAGTGTTTGAGGTGTTCAAGGCGAGACTCTTCATGGTCGGCCAAATCAAGATATGTATTTCTTTTACCCTTTAAACAAAGGAAAGCCGAAATCACACGGGTACCATCGGGAGTGTCAAACAATGTGCTTGAATCAACAAGAGAAAATGTGTTTGGGTCTTGAGATGCGCGATGTTTTTTTAGTTGTTTGAGTAAAGTATTGCCAATAAGCTCCTTACGAATCAATTTATGTGCTTGAGAAGCATAATACACTGAGGCCACCGCAGGTTGCACACGAGGAAGCGAACTATCACCAACAGTATGCGTGTTGCTTGTTTGCTCATGATATAAACCAGTATGAACAAAATGGCCGTGCCCTTTACCCCGCAACAACGGGTTGTGTCCAAGGTCGGCACTTGGGTCTTCTAAGGTGTACTTGGTATGAGAAAAAGAATTTGAGAAGGTCAAAATCACATTTGAGTTTGTAGCCGTAGCGGTAGCACTTAATTCAAATGTCGTGGTGTTGGTAATTGAATCTACAGTGGTGCCTGCTGGCACACCATCACCGCTTACTGTCATACCAACTTGAATAGCGCGAGTAGAGTCCATTGTTACCGTAGCATCGCCGCTCGTGGTATCGCATGTATCGTCAGTAAATGTAAGGAGTTCACGAGATACAGTATTGGGGACATTGTGAGCGTATGCGCTTTCAATGAACTTTGATTGTTGCGTGGCACGAACATACTTGTTTTGTGAAGGGAACCCATTCGCTACATCAATTTGCGTGGTAAAATAGTGAGGCGCACCGCCGTTGACGCTGATGAGATGTTTGTCAAGTTTGACCGTGCCACCCTCGTATGCAATGTCACGAGTGTAACCAATGGTAGGCGTGGCCGCACTGGATTGCACTTGCATGTGAAGGTCATGAAAAGCGATGAACTCACGGTCATGACCAACATCAAACAACAGTACACGAGCGTGACCGTCAGTGGACAAATAGGGGTCAATGTAAGCAACGGTAGGTGCTTGACTCGCATCCAGCCCCATCGCTTCATAATTCATTTCTACCGTTTTGTTCACATGTTGAGCAAAGTTTTGTGCAGTTTCAAGGCACGAATCTCCAATCAAAAAGTTTTCAAGAGGAATTGAATCTCTTGGGTTTCTGTCAAGTGCCCCTTGTCCTCCGTTGAAACCCGTCCACACAGTAGCTTCATTCATCACACCTCTACTTTTCGCAAACAAACCCTCCACTGCGTGAGGATTATTGATGGACATGTTCATCCATACGGTGTCACCATTTCGTAGTCCACCTTGTGCGTAAGGGTATAACCAACTACGGTTAAGAATAGCATCAAAGTCCTCTTGAATGACAGAGGGTGTACCGATACGCACCTTATCGCCGTCTGCTATAGCCACCGCGTTGTTTGCTTCAAGTGTAATAGCAGTGTTTGTCGCATGCCCAACAGTTAAATTGGAAACAACCGAAACAACTTTGCCGATGTATTCAATGTCATCGCCTGTGCCGTCATCACGGAACAACAAGTCATCAACACGAATGTTCACACCGATTGTATTTGCGTGGGCAAAACGATTATTGCTATTTGTGATGTTTAATGATGTGGATGCACCCGCTGATGTGGCACCTACAAATGTCCACTGTTCATTTGCAGTTGACGGGTAAAATGTAGCCGCTTGCAATTCTTGAGTTATCATGTTAGCGGGGTTTGAGAGAGCTTGGAAGTTGTGACCTGCTTTTACAAGTTTGAATTGGGCACCGACAAAATCTCCTATGGTAAAAGAGGCGTTTTTAGCAGTTGCTACTTGTACCGTATTTTCACCAGCTTCTCCCGATAATTTTCCGTAATAATGCACTTCAAGTGGTGTATCTGTACCTATTTCAGCAATAAATACCAAATCACCTTGTTCAACGATGGTGTTATTGCTGGTATCTCTTGAGAAAGGTACATCGGGGAAAAGTGAAGCATCTTCAAGAACAAGGTTAAGCAGATAGCCATTACTTGCGCTTCCGACAACTTGTTGTGCTTGAGTGATAGTGGTTGTTGCTCGTTTTGACACTGTGCGTGGTGCATGGGGATTAGCCAATGGTCCCGCCCTAAACTCTACTGCTGATACATATTGGCGCAGGCCGTAGTCAAGGTTACCGCCTTGTGTTTTCATGTTCGCCATGTCGTAGTAGTACGGTGAACGGGCTTCCAAATCCGATGAAGGTAATTCAAGGTCGGAGGCCACCGGGATGAGGGTTTCATTGCGGAAGCCTCCACCGATGTGCAGTTTCGCACCAACGATGGCGTTTTGGAAAAAGTTCTCTGCGTAACCATCGTGATAAGCAATTGAAGAATGGTCACCACTTGGTATGTTTAAAAATCCATCCGAGGAGGGATTGTTGTTGTAAACTGCCCACTCTCCATTGCTCAAGAACACACGCCTCAATCTTCGTACTCCTTTCAAATTACCATGAATTGCGGCTGATTGGCTACCATCGGGGAACATACTTGGATGGGAAACAAAGATTTTGTGTCGGTTGTTTGAAGAAATGTCATCTTCAATACGCAAAATTGTGGCTGATTCAATGTAATCTTTGTTGTTGATGGTGTATGAATAAGCTGAATTTACACTCTTGTCAGCCACACCAGTGTCATTTGCACGACGACCCACGGGGGTGGGATTCCATGTATGTGCAGTGTATGTAGCGTCCACATGCAATTTCATACTGTTGTCCGGGCCGGGAAAGATACCAAGTTCTGTGTGGTCAAAAAATTGCTGAGGAAATACAGGAATCTCCACCATAGCGCGAGTGCTGGCGTATTGTGTACCCAATTGGTAGTCGTGTGTAACATCATCAAGTGACTGAAACAATCGGTCATTAACAGTGCTACCATCTTGTGACAAAGAATCGTTGTCAAAGTCACCATCGTTGAAAATGTAAACCGAAGTCATGTATGTGTCTTTTGATGATTTATTTTCTATGACACCAGTGGCATTGCACCAGTCGTGAAAATTACTGTATGCGGTTCCTGCCGCATCAAGGAACTTTCTTTCTTTGACTGCGTTTGCGATTGTAAAGTAAAAACCGGCACCTGTTTTTTCACTGTACTCAGCACTTGCTCCGTCAGCAAGATAAATTCGCCCCTGCCTTGGGAAACAGATTGTACCCCATGATTTTAGGTCGGGGGAGCCGTTGTTAAGTGGTGTTACACTGAGTGATGGAGTATAGCTTGTGTCATCGGTAGAAACAACTCTTGCCTGTGCAACACAACTACGACGAGTAGAACCCGGAAGGCGCATCAGTGGGCTTGGGTCAAAGGTGGGTTTGGTATTCACTCCACCCTGCCCCGGTCCACCAAGTGAAACAGTGACCACAGGAGCATTTGGCTCAATTTCTTTCACTACATGTGAATCGGGTGAACCACTCCCAACCACTGAGACATTTTCATTTACAAACGAATCTGCTATGCCCGTTGCCGTGATAACCACAGTGGACATGTTACTTTCGGGGCTTTCTTGCTTTGACACTCCTCGCACCCGACACCGACTCATGAGAAACATGATACTGGCAATGTTGGGTGTATCGCCTGCACCAAGAGAACGCACCAGCGACAATTGATTTACTCGTGATTTAACAGACGGCTGAACGAAAATCTTCGCCATAACACCCTCTTCATCCGTAATCAAAACATTGTCAATGATGTTAAACATCTCAAAGACACGACTTGAATGCGTAGTTGGGCCAAGGTCAAACACACCCGTGCCCGACTTGTCAGTAGTTGGTTGGCGTGTACGCTTACCTGCCCCCTCATCTGTGATGGTATCATCTTGATTGGACGAGATAGCCTCAATTGCAAGACGGTGGTACACCGATTCGTGTGTACCTGTATTGTGTGAGCGAGCGATAGCCCTCGGTGGACTGGCTGGCTCTGCATTTACATCGTTTGGTGGAGTGTACAAGGCGGGTGTACGGCTAAGGTCAAGTTCCGTGTCACTGTCTTGCCCACCTGTGTTGTCACCAATCAGCGTGTGCGACTCTTGCATGAGTGAGCCGTAACCGCTGATGGCGTTTGACAGGTAAATCACTCCACCGGGCGAATAGAGTGTGGTGTTGGCAAGGTCGGAAGTGATGACATCAAGCACTCGTGTTGTACCAGTAAGAACATGAGAGCCTGCTGGCACTGTTTTTTCCACCATGAGCATCGGTGTGGTTTCACCCATGCTCGCACCTGTGAGGTCTATGGCATTGTAATGCACCTCAACAAACGGAGCAAGATTGTGGCTGGTCTTGAGGGCGGGAACATGCAAGAGAGCAACCCGGCTCTCAGTTTCGGGCACAAGGTGATACAGACGATTGTTTTCGTCAATGTCGCCTAATTCGGGCACCGGGCCTTTGAGCATGAACGGGGCATATTTGAAACCGCTACCACCAATGGCTATGAGTTCTTTTTTGCTGGCTGGCATACCGTTGTTTACGATAGTGGCTACGCTGGAAGAATTCTCAATGCGTGCAATCGGTGCTTCCAATGTATCACTGTAGAAGTCAATCAGTGAGTTTATTGGGAACATTTGGTCTATATCACGAGTGTTTGAATCATACGCCATCTGCACAATGTCTGCTGAACCATCAGCCTGCTGGTCAATGATGAGTTCAGTGGGTTTGGGATAGCGGCGCATGTATTCATGGCCGGTGATGTGTGAGAAGGCATGCCGTCCACTGTGTCCCACTTGAAACAGAGTGTCAAGAGTAGCTGGCCAAGTCACCGCGTAAGGATTGTTGGCGGTGTCGGTGGACATCTGTGAGGAGTACACCAACCCGTGATTGGTGGCATCGCCCTCGTCAATCACCATTTGTCCTGTTTTGTCAAAGATTTGTGTACCGTAGTGCGGAGGTTGGTAAGGTTTACCTGTTCCATTATCAATAAGTAAATCAGCTCCAACGACCACGAAGTAATTATCCACATCAGTAGTACGGCTATGTAAGGCACCGCGCAAACCGCTTGTCCCATTGATGAAATCCACATGAATGCTATTGAAAGTAACAACACCTGTGCTTCCGTTGATGCTTTCAAGTCGCACCCTTTCGGGTGGGGACTGATTGGGTTTTTGCGTATTACGATTAATGGCACCGGGGTTGATAAGCAGGTTGTAAGGGGTGTGCGGCACACTCAATGTGGTTGGTGTGCCACTGTTGGTGTAATAATCAACGACCTTGTAATTACCCATGCTATACGGTGTAGATGTGAAGGTCGTGGTTGGCGAAGAAGAATCGTATGCTTTACCGGTCAAACGGGCGATAAGAGCTTGTGCGTCAGCAGTCGCCATCGTCAATGTTTTGGTTGTTCCATCACTTGCGGCAGTAAAAGCCGTAAATTCATAGCTTCCCTCTACAATATCAATTGGTTCTTCAAATCGGAATAAAGCAGAGGTAGTCTTACCTTTGATAGCCATGGAAGGCTGAAGCATATTCTCGTCAAACTCATTTGAAAAATGAATGGCTTCAATTGCGCCACGGAACTCACCACCCTTGCCGCCAAGATACACATGTTCTGTAGAGCGTGCAAGGCGAGTTTCGGGCGGGATGTCTTGCTCGGAGACAATCTCGCCGTTGACGGCTAAAAACACACGATTCTTGTTGATTCCCGCCACGACATGGTACAACGGTCGGTTGTTGAAGTTGAGATTCGTTGCATCTCCGTAATTGCTTGTATCGTAGCGGTTGTAAGAGTCGTGAATACCCCCATGTTCTTGCTGAGGATACACAATGCCGTCCCACCGAGTGCTTGCATCGGATGCAGTGGCCAAACGAAAAACAGATGGACCTGCAATAGATTCAACATTAACGCTAAACACGGCAGGGCCGGGAGTGTCCACTGTGCCCATTTCAAGGGTGAATTGCCCTTCTCGGTGGGCGATGACGCCCCCACAATCGGGTACGACCCAAGCCTCAATGACAAAATCAGCCGTTGTTTTATCGTTAATTGAAACGATGTCGCCACTGCCCTGTAGGGTCTTGGTCATCAATTTGTTACCGTTTGCATCTTTGACACCGGTTTTGGTAAAACGCCCTTGAGGAATAATGATTGAATCGCTAACGCCATCAAAGAAGAAGGCGTGACTACTACGACCGATTGCAACCATCTTATCACCTCAAAATATCCAATCAATCGGTGCAAAGTTGATGGTGTAAGAATAGATTGGCTCACCACCAAGTTGAACAAAAGTTGCGTTGGCTACTGTACCTTTGATACCTGTAAATTCCGAGTCGTAAGGATTAAACTTTACACCAGTAGCAGGGGCGTTATCAGCCGTTTTATTGTCTATCGTCATAAAACCACCTGTAGGCATATAGAACAATGATTCACGACTGTTTACATTGGAAGAAAATGGTATTTGAATGCCTATGATGTAATCTCCGTATTTGCGGTCTAAAAGATTGAATGTAGTCTCTTTAGGATTCATACCTCGTAATGCACTTGTTGCATTCACTGCCCCAGCTCCAATTGCGAGGGGTAGAGCACCTCCACCACCGTTGTTGGAATTGTTAAGCACGGCAAAAAGCTCAGCTACTTTATCACCAGCACTTTTGTTTGCTGATGCAGAACCGTCCCTCCCACCGGAATATCGTATGTGGTATGGCTTGCCTTGTGCAGTTTCCCAACTTGGAAATGATGGGTGGCTCATGTTTCCATTTGCACCCTTATTGACTTGAGTGAGAACTACTGCCGTGTTTGAGGTGCTATCTATTGGTGAATTGATTGTTGTCGCAGTGAGACCAAATGTACTGGTGTATGTGGTAACAAGAGATACAAGACTTGCCGCAATATCGGCGGCAGAACGAGCCGCAGTGTTGTTGTGTATGGTGATGTAATACTTTCCGCTTGACAGTCCTTGATTTGCGGAACTACTCCTTGCAAGCCATACTTCATGTGTGTTGTTAATTTTAATCGCGTGCTTCGCAGTTGAAATATCATCATTTGTTACACCCTCTACAAGCCCACCAATCAAAAATGCGTTGTCAAACCGAAGAGTTGAATCCACCGCTTCTCCTTGTATTCTTGAAAAATCAATTGTAGCACTTGCTTCATTTTGCAAGTTGCTACTATACAACTGGTCATCCGTCATCACACCCTCAATGGTGATGAGGGCTTTGGGAAGGTTGAGGTCAAAGGCGAAGCGAGAACCACCAGCGAGGGGCATAGGGAGGGGCGTTACACCTCTGTCCACATTCATGGTCATCGTGGTAGCCATCAACTCTATGAGGCCACCATCGTTGCGTACAAGGCGAATTGGTGTACCCATCACAATCGCCCCTTCATGGTTGTGCCGCCGATATTGCGAGCCATCTCTTGTTGAATCATGTTGCCAATCTCACGAGCAAGACTACGCTTGTCTGTGCGGTCGGTGATACCACCAGCGTTTACGGTGATGTTGAAGGTTTGATTACCCCCTACACCTGCCTTGCGAGCGTTCTCGCCACTAAGGGGTACTACTGCTTCCGGTCCAGCTTCACCAATGAGGGCGAGTGTAGGTCCGTTTACAATACCACCTTTGGCCAAGGCGGGAATTTGCCACTCAGTGAGGTCAAAGCCAAATGTAATTGGGTCAAGACCCGGCAAATCAAGTTCTTTTGAAAAAGAAACTGATGCAAAGAACTCATTGATAATACCAATCAAACCGTTAATTGGTGCTTTGAGTAAATCACCAAATGTTTCACCAAGACTGGACGCCCAACCACTGATAGCGGTGGAAACTTCACCGAAGAGTGTCAAAGGGCTTGTCACCAATGTGGTAATGAAATTCCACGCATCACCGCTAAGCTCAATACCGAAATTGATGAAATCTTTGATAGATATGCTGAACAATCCTTGGAACAAGTCAGCGATAAACTTGAAGGGTTGTGGAAGTACATCAAGCATCAAATTCAAACGGTCCTTAATACTAAAACCAGCGAATACCCCATCACCTGCCATGAAGTCAATGGTGGTTGAAAGCCAATCGGGGAGGTTGAAAGCGAAATCAAGCCTGTCGGACAAAGAGAAGCCTGCAAAAGCACCATCACCGAGGAAAAAATCAACAGTTGTGTTCAACCAATTGGGTAGTTCAAAAGAAAACAAAGCACCCCAATCGGGAGTTTCAAAAGTGAACAAATCAACCCAGTATTGTTTGGTGAACACGGCAGGGGCATCGGGGACCAAATCCCATACTGCACCAGCCCACCCACTTACTGTTTCACCTATGCTCCCAAACAAGCCTGTCCAAAAGTCAAGTGTGAACACTGCTGGCATGTCGGGTAAAGAATCGTATATGCCTCCGAAAAAAGATGCAACAAACTCGGATATGGCGGTGAAAGCACCAATAGCGGTATCTTTGATGCTATCCCACGAAAGATTGTCAATGAAGTCGCGGATTGGCTTTATCAGTTTGTCGTTAAAGAATGTCATGAGATTTTTGAACGCATCCACCGCCATTTGACCTGCGGCTTTGAAGCCGGGGCCAATCTGTGACACCATGCTGGACATGGATGACAACATGGAAATTAGCGACATTTTTTCACTCCCAGTCTAAAAACGAATAATCCAATGATACGACTTCCCTATCTCCTGCCTTCGCCTGTTGCTTCTTACGCTCAATCTCCTTATTGTTCTCTTCGGTTGAAACCATCGCCCACACGAGCGATTGCTTGAATAAATGTGGGGGCATTGAATAAGTTTCCATCAGCGATATACCAAAGTGTTTTGCGATGATGTACGCCCACAATTCAATCTGTGTACTGAAATCTTCTATCGCATCAAACTTCTCTTTTTTGAGGAAACTTTCTACCCTCACTCGGTCGGCTTGGTAAACCCCCCTTGCAGTGCCTCCGCTAACTCCTGTGGTTGTGGAAGCACCTTACAGACTTGCTCACCGATGTAGCCTTTGAGGGAAAGTAGTTCATCAGTCGTTAAGCTGGGATTTGTTTTGGTAATCCAATGCGAGAAAGCGTGTTGCCAGTAGCCTGCCAAGTCAAGCGTCACATCGCCTTTTTCCACACGAAGCATTTGTTGTGCGGCGGCTTGAATGTCAAGGAATGAGATATCTCGTACCCATACCTCAATGACCTGCGTATCGTCGTTGGGGTCAATTCCAACTACATGCTTGGTCGTATCGTCATTCTTCAATAACAGGCTCTTGTTCGTCACTACTGTGGTTTTGCTCATCAGTTTCCTCTCCATTGGATGCGGCTACCTCATCGGTAGGGGCTTCCGAGTCATCTTCAAGGGCCACCTCTTCGGCAGGGCTTTCCGACTCCTCTTCGGGAATGATGCCTCCGTCATTCTGCTTGAGGCGCAGGATGATTTCAGCCTTGGTGCCGTACACAGGCAGGCCACGCTCTTTGCAAAGCGCACGCAGTTCTGCAACGGTCAATGAATCGTATTCTTGGATGTCAGCCGGGAAAGGGTTCACGACATCCTCTTCCACCAACGGTGCTGGCTCATCAGCAGGAACAGGTACAGGAGCCAGCAGGCTCTCCACATAATCGTGAATGGCATGGTTATCCATCAAAGCCGCCATATCATCACTAAACTCAACACCGTTTGTCTTGCACATCCATCGGGCGTATCTAAGGGCACCAAGACGGCGGTACTCATTGAGCGATGTTTTCATATTGATTCCTCAGTATTTGATAATGGTATCTCGTGCGATAACCTTGATGGTTTTTGGCATAATTTTGAGTTGTGACTTCACCATACCTTTGTCTTCGGGAATTTGCAGTGGTGCTTCAATGATAATGTAATCATCAATGATGAGCATCATGCGCTCGGTGTGACCACTACCACTGGTCGTTGTTTTCTCAAAGTTGATACGGATTTGATTGTTGGTGTTGCCATCAGCGTTTGTGCTAAAGTCCTCAGCTGAGCGCATTTTGTGGTAGAACAAGGGGTCGTCCACACCAATTTCCATGGTCATCTCATAGGAGGTCTGTCCTTCAACCATGATGCTGGTGTTACGAGAGCCACCAAAGGGCACTCGTGCGGTTGCGCTGGTTTGACTGTTTTGCCCGCTAATGGTATGGAAAGCCTGCATACCAGTTTGCCCGGTGAGCGTGAAATTCAATACTTGAGCAACTTGCACACCTGCCATGTTGATGGTACCGTTGTAGAACATGTACGGCTTTTGCGTTTTTGCACCAATACCCGAAATCAAACGCTTGACCGCAGTATTGGCAGTGTCGTCAAACATACGATGAGCGGCGTAATTGGATGCACCGCCATTCAAACGCCCCGTGTCTGTATAACACAAAGCGGCATTGAAGTTTACTGCTAAGCGGAGAGCGGCATCGTTGTCTGTCGTCATGGTAAAGTCAGTGACTTTGCACCCACGGAACACTCGGGTCAACTCCTTGGAGTCCGTTACACCACCATCCGTGCCACCTTCGTTGGAGTCAATATCTCGTCGGCGTTGTGACACTTCAAGGGAAAAAGATGGTTGATGAGTATGTGTGAAAAGCAAGTGAGTTTGTGAATTGGTAATGACACCAGCATCGCTGATAGCGGGAGCGTTGGTATTAGTTGCATCGCCGTAATCTCGCAGGTACACATGCTCGCCATCAGCATGTGGGAAAAGAAGAGGTTCGTCCAAATAGATGCGAGTTCCATCCACACCAATGATGCGACGAGCCTCGTGTTTGTTGGCGTTGTCAAAGTCCGTATCTGCGAAAGTACCGTCCCATGTGCCACCGTCTGCTTCATGTGTAGTCACGATAGGTACGGCCACGGCCTCCTCAATGATGACATACTTGTTGACATTAAAACTGGTAGCCGAATCCACCGTGATAAACGATTGACCAGCCTCGGTTGCTCCATTAAGTGTCGTGGGAGAGGGTGAAGAAGGTGCGCTACCGTCCTCAACAACTTCTCCACCAAGACAGTATTTGAGCCATCGGGCACTGTGCATGGCAACCTCAAAAGAACCGCCCTCGGTGATGAACTTACCCGGCACCTGCACGCTGGTATCTCGGCCAAGACCAACAACATGGAATCGCTTCAAATCAACCTTGGTTTCGGGAACGGTAAGAGCGTTAGCGATACCAAGGAACTGGTCGGTAAGAACACTTTCACTGCTACCAAGGAAGGTCATGTCCGTGTTGAGTGGAGGGGTCTTGTAAGGGAGAATATGAATGTCGGTGTTACTGTTGATTGCAACCGCAGTGAAGGTTTGTGGGCTAATTTTGAGGCTTGTACCGTTGTTGTCAACAATCGTAAACACCCTGTCCAAGTCTTTACTGTCCATGTTAGAAGAAGAAGCGGTTTCCGTGAACTTCAATTGGGAACCAACCAACATACCGGAAGGGTACTTCAATCTGTGACTCGTATCAAACAGGGTGGTGTTTGCTTGTGAGGTGAAAGTGATGGTGGAAAAGTCGTCACCTGCCGTGTTGGTAATCGTAGCAGTGACATCCGTGCCACCGGGGGTGATGGTAATTCCAACTTCGGAAGCGAAGGAAACCTCCGCCAAATCGCCCTTGTACACTGTTGATGGCATGTTTGTTCACCTATGGTATCAGTTCCGCTAAAATCACGACCTCAATTTGAAATGTCATACGGAAAAGGAATTTGCTTCGGTCGCTTAAATCGGTGCGAGTTTTGAACACGAGTCGGTCAAAGTTTGTACCGTCGCCTTTCCTCTTGGTATGTATCACCCTCCGAATCTCGTTTTCAAGAGCCTGTAAATGCTTACGCCCCTTAACTGTACGGACATCCACCGTGATATTTATGCGTGTCGTTACAAAGTCGTAAAACAATTCCGGTGCTTCTTCGTTGTGAGCCGTTTCATACAACAGAACATAGTCGTGCTTATCCAAGTCAAGCCGTTTTCCTTTTTCAGCCGAAGTGTCAGCAATGTCAAGCACAACAGGACGATAGTTGCTGGTGTTACCACGGTTCCAGTCGGACTGAAACAGGTTGATGAGAGCGTCCAGC